>Ga0335071_10005734_pt1 | contig 12879 bp, 6 predicted proteins | sample Lox_Sample_15_FD_206724 | JGI IMG/M metagenome (GOLD analysis project Ga0335071, IMG submission 206724) | Soil microbial communities from Loxahatchee National Wildlife Refuge, Florida, United States - Lox_Sample_1.5 | ecosystem: Environmental > Terrestrial > Soil > Wetlands | place: USA: Florida...
GCCTTCGCTCCCCCCAGGAAGAAGAGCCCGCCGAAGAGAAAGACCCGGAGGGCGCGGAAGCCGGCTCGCGCGCGGCGCCGCGCCGCCGCTCCGGCCCGCCCTCGCCGCGAGCAGCCGCTCGGGGTCGGCGTCGGCGACGCCTTCGCGGTCCGCCGCCTGGGCATCCCGGCGAGCCACGTGCGCCCGCAGCCGAAGGCCGTCCGCGAGATCTCCTGGATCGAGTTCGGCGAGCTCGTGCGCGAGCTCTCGGCGCGCATCTCCGATCGCTTCCAGCCGGAGATGGTCCTCGGCGTGGCCCGCGGCGGGATCGTCGTGGGCGGGGCGCTCGCGAGCCCGCTGCGCGCGGAGTTCCTGCCGGTGCGGGTGGAGAAGCGGTCCCGCGACAGGAAGGCGCGCGCCACCTGGCGCGTCCCGGAGGCCCGGGGCAAGCGGGTGCTCGTCGTCGACGACGTCACCAACTCCGGCGCCACCCTCGAGAAGGCCCGGCAGCTGGCGCTGCGCTCCGGGGCGCGCGAGGTGCAGGGCGCGGCCCTGGTGGTCCGCCCCGGGGGGTCGCGCCCCGACTGGTTCGCCGTGGAGACCGCCCAGCTCGTCGTCTTCCCCTGGGACTACCAGCTGGGCGAGAGCGTCGGCCCCGCCGGCGACCCCGGCGCCATGGGCGTCTAGCACCACGTGAAGCGCGTCGTCATCGGAACCGCCGGTCACATCGACCACGGCAAGACGTCGCTGGTGAAGGCACTCACCGGCATCGACACCGACCGGCTCGCCGAGGAGAAGCGCCGCGGCATCACCATCGAGCTCGGCTTCGCCCACCTGCCGCTGCCCGACGGGACCGTCGCCGGCGTGGTCGACGTCCCCGGCCACGAGCGCTTCGTCCGCGCCATGGCGGCCGGCGCGGGCGGCATCGACCTCGTCGTGCTGGTGGTCGCGGCCGACGAGGGGGTGATGCCCCAGACCCGCGAGCACCTCGACATCTGCCGGCTGCTGGGCGTGCCGCGCGGGCTCGTGGCGGTGACGAAGAGCGACCTCTTGCCCGAGCTCGGGAGCGACTGGCTCCCGCTTCTCGAGACGGAGATCCGCGCCGCCACCGCCGGCACGTTCCTGGACGGGTGCGCGCTCGTCCCGGTCTCGTCCCGCACCGGCGAGGGGCTCGACCGGCTGCGCGCCGAGCTCGGCCGGCTGGCGGCGGAGGCCGCTGAGCGCCCCGCCGACGGCCCGCTCTTCCTCCCCATCGACCGGGCCTTCTCGCTCAAGGGCTTCGGCACGGTGGTGACCGGGACGCTGCTGTCCGGGACCGTGGCCGAGGGCGACGCCCTCGCGCTCGTCCCCCCGTCGGCCGGGGTGGGCGAGCTGCGAGCCCGCGGCATCCAGGTGCACGGGAAGCCGGCCCGCTCCGCGCTCGCCGGCCAGCGCACGGCGGTGAACCTCCCGGGCGTGGAGGCGCAGGCCGTGGCGCGCGGCCAGGTGCTCGCCCACCCCGGGGTGCTCCCCGCCACGTCGATCGTCGACGCCGAGGTGACGCTGCTCGGGGCGGCGCCCCGGCCGCTGCGCCACCGCTCGCGCCTGCTCCTCCACGTGGGCACGGCGCAGGTGGCCTGCACGGTGGCGCTCGTGGACGGCCGGCCCGAGCTCGCACCCGGCGCGACCGCGCTCGCGCAGCTGCGCCTCGCCGCTCCGGTGGCGGCCCTGCCGGGCCAGCGCTTCATCCTCCGCGGCTTCCGGGCGCTCGAGGGGCGGGGCAAGACGGTCGGGGGGGGCCGCGTGCTCGCCATCCTGCCCCGCAACCGGCGGCGCGGGCGCCCCGAGCACCTGGAGCAGCTCGCGGTGCTCGCCGGCGCCGACGCCGACGCTCGCGTCCACGCCGTGCTCGAGATGGCCGGCCCGGCCGGGCTGCCGGCCGAGGCGCTGGTGGGCCGCACGGCGCTCTCGCCCAAGGCGGTGCAGGCCTCGCTCGAGCGCCTCGGGGCCCGCGGCCAGGCGTTCCTCTTCGACCGCGAGCGCCGCTCCTTCGTGGCCGGCGAGGTGGCCCGCGAGCTGCAGGCGCGGCTCGTGTCCGCGGTGGCCACCTTCCACGAGGCCCACCCCCTGGCCGCCGGCGTGGGCCGCGAGGAGCTCCGCGGCCGGCTGCCGCCCGTCACCGACCCCCGCCTCTTCCAGCGGCTCCTCCAGCAGCTCGCCGAGAAGGGCGACCTCCTCGTCGAGGCCGACCTGGTGCGCCGCCGCGGCCACGCCGCCGCCTCGAGCGCGAGCGGCGGCGCGCTGAAGGAGCGGGTGGCCGCCGCCATCCGCTCGGGCGGCCTCACGCCCCCCTGGGTGCACGAGCTTCCCGGGATCGCCGGCGCCCCGGCCCCCGACGTGGGAGCGGTCCTGAAGCTCTTGCTCGCCGAGGGGGCGGTGGTGCGCGTCACCCCGGACCTCTACTACGACGCGGCGGCGGTGGCGGCGCTGCGGGACCGCCTGGTCGCTCACCTGCGCTCGCGCCGCGAGATCACCACGCCGGAGTTCAAGGACCTGGTGGGCGCGACCCGCAAGCACGTCATCCCGCTCGCCGAGTACTTCGACCGGGAGCGGGTGACGCTCCGGGTCGGCGACAAGCGCCTCCTCCGCGGCGACGGGGGCCGCCCGTGAACGCCGAGCTCGGCCTCGACGACGTCCCCCTGCCCGCCTACGTCGTCCGGGGCGGCGCGTTCCTCCGCGTGAACCACGCGTTCGCGAACCTGCTCGAGCTGACCCCGGAGGCGCTCGTCGGGGAGCCCATGGCTCGCTTCCTCCCGGAGGTCGAGCGCCCGGAGATCGCGGCCAGGCTCCGGGCGCGGCCGGCCGGCGAGCCCCAGCTCGAGGTGCACGAGACCTCGTTCCTCACCGCCGGCGGCCGCGCGGTCCGGGTCGAGGTGCGAAGCGTGCTCCGCGGCGACGAGGTGCTGGGCATCGTCCTCGACGTCAGCGGGCGCGCGAGCCGCGCCGAGCGCCTCGAGGCGCTCGCCCGGCTCGGCGCCCGGGTACAGCACGAGCGCACCGGCGAGGCGGTGCTCGCCGCGGTCTACCGGGGCCTCGTCGAGCTCGGGCTCGTCTGCGCCCGGCTGCGGCAGGACGGGGACCGCCTCCTCGTCGAGGGGTCCGACGCTCCGGCGGACATCGTCCCCTTCCTCGCCCGGTACCACCTGTCCGGAGAGGCGGTCCGCGGGATGGTCTGGTCCCCGCCGGCCGACCTCGGCTGGAGGGACGGCGTCTTCTACCTGGCCGAGCTCCAGACGGTGCTCGCCCGCGTCTTCGGGGAGGAGCGGGGGCGCCTCGCCCACGGCCTGCTGCGCGGGATGGGGCTCGACCACGCCGTCGGGCTGCGCGTCGAGGACCCGCAGGGCGCGACCACGGTCTTCGTCGCGAGCGGCCGCTGGGTCGAGCCCGCCGACGTCCCCATCTTCCAGCTCTTCCGCACCCAGGTGGAGGCGGCGCTCGCCGCGGCCCGGGCGCTCGCGGACGTGTCGGCGCGCTCCCTCGAGCTCGACGCCCGAAACCGCGTGGTGGAGGTGGCGGAGGAGGCGCCCGACCTTCCGGAGTTCTTCGCCCGGGCCGCCGCGATCGTGCAGGAGGTGGTGGGGTGCCAGGGCTTCGCGCTCTGGCTCCACGACGCGGAGCGGGACGAGCTCGTCCTGGCGCACGTGCTGGGGGCGCCGACCGGGCTCGAGGACACCTACGGGCGGCGTCCGGTGGAGCGCCTCGTCCACGTCAGCGCCGTGCTGCGGACGGGCCAGTCGAAGGTGCAGACCATCGAGGAGATCGCGGAGCCGGCCCGCGCGCTCTTCGCCTCCACCCCGTACCGGACGTTCGCCTCGGTGGCGCTGAGGGTGCGATCGCGGGTGGTGGGGGTGATGAGCGCCGCCTACCACGGCCGGCTCAGGAAGGAGGAGGTCCGCCTCCCGCTCCTCGAGGCGCTCGCCGGACACTTCGCGAGCGCGGTGGAGGCGCAGCAGCTCCTCGACGAGGCGCGAGGCCGGGTCTCGATGCTCGAGCTCTTGAACGACACGGCGCTCGCCTCGGCCGCGATGGACCCGCGCGTGCTGCTCGAGGGAGCGCTGCCGCGCGTGTTTGCGACGGCCCGCGCGGACGTGGGCGCCGCCTACCTCCTCGACGGGGACGAGCTCGTCGAGCAGGCCTCGATCGGGATGTCCGCGGAGACGGTCCGCTCCCTTCGGCAGCGGCTCCCCTTGACCGCGGGCCCGGTCGAGGAGGCCATCCGCACCCAGGCCCCCGTCCTGGTTCCGGACATGTCCGCGCGCTCCTGGCGCGCTCGCCTCCTCTTCGAGCGCGAGGGCGTGATGAGCGCCGTGGTCGTCCCCCTCACCGTCAAGGGGCAGGCGCTCGGCATCCTCACAGCCGGGCGGAGGCGCGCCGAGCCCTTCCTCGCGGGCGAGCTCGGCTTGCTCTCCGCCGTCGCCGCCCAGCTCGGCGTCGCCGTGGAGAATGCCCGGCTGCTCGCCCAGGCCCGCCGCCAGGTCGCGAACCTGGAGGCGGTGAACGCCGTCGCCCTGGAGGTCTTCGGCGGCGACCCGGGCGACTCGCACTCGCTGCTCGCCGCCGCCAGCGAGACGGTGGGCAGGGCGCTCGGGGCCACGTCGGTGGAGGTGCTGCTGCTCGGCGATCCGGGCCGCGGCCTGCGCCGGGCGGCGAGCTGGGGGCGCCCCGTCCCGGCCGCGGACGCGATCGCCGCCGTCGCGGGCGAGGGCGCGAGCCTCTCGAGCGAGGTGCTCCGGACCCAGCGGCCGGCGCGGTGCGAGGACACGAGCGCCGACCCGCGCACGGCCGGCCCGGGAGCCGCCCTCTCTGTGCTCGTCGTGCCCATGAGCTCTCGGGCCGCCCACCGGGGGGTGCTCGCGGTCGTGGGGGAGCGCGGGCGCCGCTTCTCGGAGTCCGAGGTGGCGCTCGCCTTCGCCGTGGCGAGCACCATGGCGATCGGCCTCGAGAACGCCCTCCTGCACGTGGAGACGCGGCAGCGCGCCGAAGAACTCGCCATGCTCGACGAGGTGGGGAGGTCCGTGTCCGCCTCGCTCGACCTCCGCGAGGTGCTGCGCCAGGGCGCCGAGTCGACCCGGCGGCTGCTCGGCGCCTCCGACTGCCTCGTCACCCTCCTCGACCGGCAGCGCCAGGAGCTCTGGGTCGGCGCCCACTCCGGGGAGATCTCCGCGGGGCTCCGGGCCATCCGGCAGCCCGTCGACGGGAGCGGCATCGCCTCGACGGCGCTCCGGGAGCGGCGCCCGGTGCGCTGGAGCGCCGACGAGTTCCCCTCGGATCCCCACGGACGGGAGGTGCGCCAGCTCGGGGTGAAGGCCGCGATGGCAGCGCCGCTGCTGCGCCGCGGCGAGGCGGTCGGGGCGCTGGTGGTGATCGAGGCGCGCCGCAGCCGGGCCTTCACCGCGGCCGAGGAGGCCCGGGTGGTCGCGGTGGCGAGCCCGCTCGCCGTGGCGGTGGAGAACGCCCAGCTCTTCGACGACCTGCGGCGCAGCTACGCCGACCTGGCCCGCGCCCAGAAGCGGCTCGTCCACCGGGAGCGGCTGGCCGCGCTGGGCGAGCTCTCGGCGGTGGTGGCGCACGAGGTGCGCAACCCGCTCGCGGTGATCTTCAACTCGCTCGGCTCGCTCCAGCGCATGCTGCGCCCGCAGGGCGACGCGAAGCTGCTGCTCGACGTGATCCAGGAGGAGGCCGACCGCCTCAACCGGACCGTCGGCGACCTTCTCGACTTCGCGCGGCCGGTGGAGCCGAGCCTGCGCCCCGAGGCGCTCGACAAGGTCGTCGAGGAGGCCGTCGCGGTGGCGCTGGCGCGGCGGCCCGAGGGCATCCTGGTGGTGCGGGACTACGACTCCTCGCTCCCGCCGGTGCCGGTCGACACCCGCCAGGTGCGGCAGGCCGTCCTCAACCTGGTCGTGAACGCGGTCCAGGCCATGCCGCGCGGGGGTACCCTCACGGTGCGCACGCGCGTCGACGGGCCCTTCGCCCGGCTCGAGATCGCCGACAGCGGCCCGGGCGTGGCGGCCGAGCTGCGCCAGAAGGTCTTCGAGCCGTTCTTCACCACCAAGCCGACCGGCACCGGCCTCGGCCTCGCCGTGGTCCGCCGCATCGCCGACGGGCACGGCGGGACGGTCGAGGCGCTCGAGGAGGAGGGCGGCGGCGCCGCCTTCGTCCTGCGCTTTCCCCTGGCCCCCGCGTCCGATGTTGAATCCGAGGGCCCGTTCCGGTGAGATCCTCGCCCATGACGAGCTCCCCGCGCGAACCCGCCGCCCCGCCGTCCGCCCGCATCCTGGTGGTGGACGACCAGCGCAACATGCGGGTCACCACCGCCATCGTGCTCCGCCAGGCGGGCTACGAGGTGGCCGAGGCCGAGAACGGCGCCGCCGCCGTCCAGCGCATCTCGGCCGAGCCCTTCGACGTCGTCCTCACCGACCTCCGCATGGGGGAGGTCGACGGGATGGAGGTCCTCCGCAGCGCGGTCGAGCTCTCGCCGCTCGTCCAGGTGATCGTCATGACCGCCTACGGGAGCATCGAGTCGGCGGTGGAGGCCATCCGCCGCGGCGCCTACGACTACATCTCCAAGCCCTTCAAGGAGGAGGAGCTGCGCATGCGGGTGGAGAAGGCGCTGGAGCGCCGCCGCCTGCTCGGCCAGGTGAGCCTGCTCGCCGGCGACTTCCGGGACCGATATGGCCTCGAGAACATCGTGGGGCGGTCGTCGGCGCTCCGCGAGGTGCTCGAGCGGGCCGTGCGCGTCGCACCCACCGACGCCACCGTGCTCATCTCCGGCGAGTCGGGGACGGGCAAGGAGCTCGTGGCCCGGGCCATCCACGCCGGCAGCCGCCGCGGCGACCGCCCCTTCATCCCGGTGAACTGCGCCGCCATCACCGAGACGCTGCTCGAGAGCGAGCTCTTCGGCCACGCCAAGGGGTCGTTCACCGGCGCCATCCGGGCGCGCCGGGGGCTCTTCGAGGAGGCGAGCGGGGGGACGCTCTTCATCGACGAGGTGGGCGAGACCACGCTGGGCTTCCAGGCAAAGCTCTTGCGCGCCCTGCAGGAGGGCGAGATCCGCCGCGTCGGAGAGTCCATCGCGGTGAAGGTCGACGTCCGCATCATCGCCGCCACCAACCAGGACCTGAAGCGGGCCATCAGCGAGAGGCGCTTCCGCGAGGACCTGTTCTACCGGCTGAACGTGGTGCCCCTGCGGATTCCGCCCCTGCGCGAGCGGCCGGAGGACATCCCGCTGCTCGCCGCCCACTTCCTCGACCGGTACAACCACCGCGGCGGGGCCGCGAAGGTCCTGGCGCCCGAGGCCATCGCGAAGCTCCTGCAGCACGACTGGCCCGGCAACGTCCGCGAGCTCGAGAACATGGTCGAGCAGGCGGCCGCCCTGTCCGAGACCTCGGTGATCCGCCCCTCCGACGTGGCCTTCTCCTCCGACGGACCGCTCGGCCCGGCGCCCCCGGGAACCGGCACGCTCGCCGCGGCGGTCGCGAACGCCGAGCGGCACAGCATCGAGGGGGCGCTCGTCCACTGCGGCGGCGACCTGGGGCTCGTGGCCCGGGAGCTCGGGATCTCGTCCACCACCCTGTGGCGGAAGATGAAGCGGCTCGGCATCGACGCCGGCCAGCCACCGGGCGCCTGAGCCCGGGGCGCCGGCTACATGCGGGTCGCCGCCGCCCGCGCCAGGCTCGCGATCGGCCCCGGGCCGATCCCCAGCGCCACCACCGCCAGCGCGGCGAGCGCGATGGCCACCGCCACCGGCGTCGACGCGGCCTCGGACTCCTCGCCGTGCTCGGCCGGCCGCATGTACATCGCCACCACGACCCGCAGGTAGTAGTAGGCCCCGAGCACGCTCGTCACGACGCCCACGACGGCGAGGCCGTAGGCCTTCGCCTCCACGGCCGCCTGGAACACCGAGAGCTTGGCGACGAATCCGGCCGTGGGGGGGACGCCGGCCAGCGACAGCATGAAGACGGCCATGGCGAGCGCGAGCGCCGGGTGGCTGCTCGAGAGGCCTGCGAACCGGGACAGGTCCCAGGCGTTGGCGGGCTCGACGTCGGGCGAGTCGGAGGAGCGCTCGACCGCCGCCACCACCGCGAACGCCCCGATGACGGTGGCGGCGTAGGCGGCCAGGTAGACGAGGACCGCCGAGATGCCGGCCTGCCGCGCCGCCGGCGACGCCGCCGCGAGCACGCCGACGAGCAGGTACCCGGCGTGGGCGATGGACGAGTAGGCGAGCATCCGCTTCACGTTCCGCTGGGGGAGCGCGAAGAGGTTCCCCACCACCATGGTGAGGACGGCGAGCAGCCCGAGCACCCCGCCGAACTCGGTCGCGGTGGCGAGCGGGGTGCCGGCGACGGCGGCGAGGAAGCCGCGGGCGAGCACCGCGAAGGCGGCCGCCTTCACCCCGGCCGCCATGAAGGCCGTCACCGGGGTGGGCGCGCCCTCGTAGACGTCCGGCGTCCAGGAGTGGAAGGGAACCGCCGCCACCTTGAAGGCCAGGCCCGCGAGCACGAGCGACAGGCCGGTGGCGAGCAGCAGGCCGCCGCCGCCGCGCGTCACCGCGGCGAAGAGCGTGGAACCGGTGGCGCCGTAGGTGAGCGCCGACCCGTAGAGGAAGAGCGCCGAGGCGAAGGAGCCGAGGATGAAGTACTTGAAGGCCGCCTCGGCGGGGCGCCGCCCGCGGCGCGGGTAGGCGGCGAGCGCGTAGACGGCGAGGCTCATCACCTCGATGGCGATGAAGGCGACGAGGAGGTCGGTCGCCATCGCGAGCAGCACCATGCCGCTCGTCCCGAAGAGCGCGAGCGCGTAGTACTCGCCCCGCTCGATCCCGCGGCGCTCCAGCCAGCCGCGCCCCACCAGCACCGAGAGCGCCAGGCCGCCGCACACCACCACGGCGACGAAGGCGGAGAACCCGTCGGAGACGGCCTGGCCGCCGAAGAGGATGCGCTCGGGCGCGAGCGCGGCGGATGCGCCGGCGGCGACCGCCACCAGGACGGCGAGGCCGGACTGGTAGGCGCGCCGGCCGGAGGTGAGGAACACCTCCGACAGCATCAGCGTGAGGGCCCCGGCGACGAGCAGGATGAAGGGCAGGAGCGCCGAGAGGTCCAGCGTCGACACCATGTCAGTGGCTCCCGTGGTCGGGCGAGGGTTCGGCCTCGGGGAGGGGCGGCGGGACCGCCGGCGGCTTCGCGAGCGCGATCGCCGGGGGCTCGGTCCCGACCTGCTGGGGGAGCCCGGGCTCGTCGCGGCGCAGCTGCTGCTCGGCGGCCTGCATGCGCGCCACCAGCCGGTCGACCGACGGCCGCGCGACCTGCAGGAAGGGCGAGGGCGCGAGGCCCATCACCGCGATGAGCGCCAGGATCGGGGTCATCACGAAGGCCTCGCGCAGGGTGAGGTCCGCGACCCCCTCGTTGGCCGGGTTGTCGAGCTTCCCGAAGAAGACGCGCTGCACGAGCGAGAGCATGTACACGGCGCCGAGGATGACCCCGGTGGCGCCGGCGGCCGCGAACCAGCCGGAGGACCTGAGCCGGCTGAGCCAGGTCCCGGAGAGGATGAGGAACTCGCCGATGAACCCGTTCGTCCCCGGCAGCCCGATGGAGGACAGGGTGACGACGACGAACACGGTGGCGATCCAGGGCACCCGCTTCGCGAGCCCTCCGTAGTCGGCGATGAGGCGGGTGTGGCGCCGCTCCTTGAGCATGCCGACGAGCAGGAAGAGGCCGCCGGTGGACACGCCGTGGTTCAGCATCTGGTAGACGGAGCCGGTGAGCCCCTCGCTGCTGATGGCCACCATCCCCAGCATGACGAAGCCGAGGTGGGAGACCGAGGAGTAGGCCACGAGCCGCTTCATGTCGGTCTGGACGAACGACATGAGGGCGCCGTAGACGATGCCCACCACGGCCAGCGCCGCCAGGAGGGTGCGGAAGTGGAACACCGCCCCGGGGAAGAGCGGGAGCGCGTAGCGGAAGAAGCCGAAGGTCCCCATCTTGAGGAGCACGCCGGCGAGGATCACCGAGCCGGCGGTGGGGGCCTCGGTGTGGGCGTCGGGCAGCCAGGTGTGCAACGGGAACATCGGCACCTTGACCGCGAACGCAAGCGCGAAGGCCCCGAAGAGCCACAGGGCGGCCGAGGGGGAGAGGTCGAGCGCCTGGCGCGCCGCCACGTAGTCGAACGTCCCGCCGTCGTGGAAGTAGACGTAGAGGATGGCGACGAGCATGAGGACGCTCGCCGCGAAGGTGTAGACGAAGAACTTCACCGTCGCGTAGATGCGGTTCTCCGAGCCCCACACGCCGATGAGCAGGTACATCGGCACCAGCGTGGCCTCGTAGAAGACGTAGAAGAGCACCAGGTCGAGCGCCGCGAAGGTCCCGATCATCGCCGTCTCCAGGAACAGGAGGGCGACGAAGAACTCCTTCACGCGGTCCTGGACGTCGTTCCAGGCGGCGAGGATGACCACGGGGGCGAGCGCGGTGGTGAGCATCACGAGCAGGAGCGCCACCCCGTCCACGCCAACGTGGTAGCCGATGCCCAGCGCGGAGATCCAGGGGACGCTCGTCTCGAACTGGAACTCGGGAGCCGCCCGCCCGGCGTTGAAGTTGAACCAGAGGCCGAGCGACAGGAAGAAGGTGACGAGGCTGACGAGGAGCGCCCAGCTCTTGTGCTGGGCCGCCTCGCCCCGCGGCAACAGCGCGGCGGCGAGCGCGCCGAAGAGCGGGAGGAAGAGGACGACGTTGAGGAGGGTCGGCACGCTAGCGCCCTCCCGTTCCGAGGACCGCCCAGAGGATGGCGGCGGTGGCGATGGCGATGGCCGCCGCGTAGCGCTGCAGGTTCCCGTTCTGCCAGGAGCGCAGGGTGTCCCCGACGGCGTAGATCGCCCGGGGCACCCCGTTCACGAAGATGCCCTCGATCGCGAACCGGTCGACGACCTTGAGGAGCACCTCCGACACCACCTTCAGCGGGCGGATGATCACGGCGTCGTAGAGCTCGTCGACGCGGAACTTGTCCGCCACGAGCCGGTAGAAGCGGGGCACGGCGGCGACGAAGCGGTCCGGGAAGCCGCGCAGTCGGCCGGCGTACATCTCCCAGCCGAGCACGCCGGGGACGATGGCCACGAGCCAGGCGAGCGCGTAGGGCCACAGCGCCTCGGGCTCCTCGACGTGCAGGACCTCGTAGGCGTGCTCGAACACCGGCTGGGTGAAGCGGGCGAAGACCTCGCCGAAGGTGTGCCCGGCGAGCGCCACCGGCAGGCCCAGGAACGCCGCCACCACGCTCAGGAACGCGAGGATCCAGAGCGGCACGGTCATGGCCGGCGGCGACTCGTGCGCGTGCTCGGCGGTGCGGGTGCGCGCCTTGCCGGCGAAGGCCAGCGCGAAGGCCCGCACCATGTAGAAGGAGGTCCCGGCGGCGGCCACCGTGCCGAGCAGGTAGGCGACCTTGCCCACCGCCGGCCAGGCCGCGTTGTGGCTGATGAGCGCGCCCGAGAGGATGCCGTCCTTCGAGAAGAAGCCCGACAGGGGGAAGATCCCGGTGATGGCGAGGGTGGCGACGAGGAACGTCCAGGCCGTCGACGGCATCCTCTTCCACAGCCCGCCCATGTTGCGGATGTCGAGGTCGTCGTGCATGGCGTGCATGACGCTGCCGGCGCCGAGGAAGAGGCAGGCCTTGAAGAAGGCGTGCGTGACGAGGTGGTAGATGCCCGCCGAGAAGGCCCCCACCCCGACGCCGATGAACATGTAGCCGAGCTGGCTCACCGTCGAGTAGGCGAGCACCCGCTTCAGGTCGTACTGGGCGAAGGCGATGACCGCGGCGAAGAGCGCCGTCGCCGCCCCGACGAAGGCCACGGTGGCCATCGACGCGGGCGCGAGCGCGAAGAGGAAGTTCGTCCGCGCCACGAGGTAGACGCCGGCGGTCACCATGGTGGCTGCGTGGATGAGGGCCGACACCGGGGTGGGGCCGGCCATGGCGTCGGGGAGCCAGACGTAGAGCGGCAGCTGGGCGCTCTTTCCGGCGGCGCCGGTGAAGAGGCCCAGCGTGGCGAAGGTGAGCGCGGCCCGGACCGTCCAGCCGGCGAACACGCCGCTCGTGAGCACCCAGTCGGTGTCGAGCGAGCGCGTCATGTCGGCGAGCCGGTGGTAGTCGGTGGTCCCGAACACCGAGAGGATGGCGAAGACCCCGAGGAGGAAGCCGAAGTCGCCGATGCGGTTCGTCACGAAGGCCTTGCGGCCCGCGTAGGCCTTCTCCGGGTCGGTGTACCAGAAGCCGATGAGGAGGTAGGAGGCGAGGCCCACGCCCTCCCATCCCACGAAGGTGAGCACCAGGTTGTCGCCGAGGACCAGGATGAGCATCGCGGCGACGAACAGGTTCAGGTAGGTGAAGAAGCGGGCGAACCCGGCGTCGTCCTCGTGCGACATGTAGCCCGTCGAGTAGACGTGGATGAGGAAGCCGACGCCCGTCACCACGAGGAGCATCGTCCCGGAGAGCCGGTCGACGACGAGGCCCCACGGGACCCAGACCGGGGAGCGCCCGTCGAGGGCGGTGACCCCGAACCACAGGTCGCCCGCGAACCGGAGGTCGGTGCCGCTCGCGACCCAGCTGAAGGCGATGACCGAGAGCACGAAGGAACCGCCGACCATGGCGAGGGCGATGAGCGCCACGTTGCCGCGGCCGAGGCGCCGGCCGAAGAGCCCGTTCACGAGGGCTCCGGCGAGCGGCAGGAGCACGATGGCCCAAAGGGTGCTCTGGGCCGCGGCCAGGTTGTCCAGGAGCGAGGGCATAGGGAGGCGAAAGGATTACCTTCTTCGAACAGGGGAGGCAATCACCTTGTGGGCGGGCGATCGGGCCGACTTCAAAAGGGGGAAGGGGTCCTCGGCGGGG
>Ga0335071_10005735_pt1 | contig 12877 bp, 12 predicted proteins | sample Lox_Sample_15_FD_206724 | JGI IMG/M metagenome (GOLD analysis project Ga0335071, IMG submission 206724) | Soil microbial communities from Loxahatchee National Wildlife Refuge, Florida, United States - Lox_Sample_1.5 | ecosystem: Environmental > Terrestrial > Soil > Wetlands | place: USA...
AACGGAAGCTGCGCTGGTAACGAGTGAAAAGATGGCAGCGCTCGCGAGCGCGCTGGTGGCATTTCCCTACCCCAAGAGCGATTTCGACGCGTCGTGGAAGAAAGTCCTGCTGATGCAGTTTCACGACAGCATGGCGGGAACGGCGCTGCCGCAGCATTACGTGGTTTCCCACGACGCCTATGGTTTCGCGCGCGAGGTGGCGAACCAGACGATGTACCGGGCCGTGGAGAAGATCGCATGGCAAGTCCCGGCCACCGATCCCGAGTCCCAGTACCTCGTGGTATTCAATCCGCATGCCTGGGCAGCGAACCTCAACGTGCAATACGACTTGAGCTGGGGCGATGAGGAGGGCAAAGCCACCCCGACCGACTCCACCGTTGAAGACGAGAAGGGCAACGCCATCCTGCATCAGTGGACCGCCGGCCAGACGGTGGTGGGCGACCGCAAAGGATTGGTGTTCCGGGCGGCGGTGCCGGCGTTCGGCTATCGCCAGTTCCGCGTGCACAAGGGGGCGCCCGCAGCTCCGCCGCAGTCGGCCGTCCATGCCACCGAGAAGGGCCTGGAGAACAAGCATCTGCGCGTCACCTTTGCCAACGACGGCACAATCTCGCTTTATGACAAGGATGCAGGAGCCGAGGTCTTTCGCGGCGACGCCGGAGGAGCGCGCGGTGTCGTGATCGAAGACAAAAGCGATACTTGGAGCCATGACGTACGCGCCTATACGGCCGAGATCGGAGCCTTCGGCAACGCCAGCTTCCGCGTGATGGAGAACGGTCCGGTGCGCGCCACGGTGCGGGTGCGATCGAGTTACGGCTCGTCTTCTCTGCGCACCGACTGGACGCTCTATGCCGGGGCGCGGTCGCTCGATGCCGATTGCTCGCTCGATTGGCACGAGCACCAGAAGATTCTGAAGTTCTCCTTCCCGGTGAACGTCGAGAATCCGGTGCCTACGTATGAGATCGCCTACGGCTTCATCACGCGCCAATCGACCGGCGACGAAGACCCGGGACAGCGTTGGGTGGACGTGACGGGCGAGCGCAATGGCAAGACCTACGGGTTTACCGTCCTGAATGACGCCAAGTACGGCTACAGCGTCCCGGGGAACGATTTGCGGGTGTCGATCGTGCGCGGCGCCGCCTATGCCCAACATCGTCCACGCCAACTCGAACCGGACGGCGAATACATCTGGCAGGATCAGGGCATTCAGACGTTCCGCATGGTATTAGTTCCGCATAGCGGCTCATGGCAGGACGCAGGCATCGTGCATGTGGCGGAAGAGCTCACGGCACCCGTCCCAGTGCTCTACCAGGGAATCCACAAGGGCACGCGTCCCCAGAGCGCTTCATTTCTTTCCGTGGACGCGCCAGACGTGGTGGTTTCCGACATCAAGCAGGCGGAAGACGGCAACGATATAGTCATCCGCTGCTATGAAACCGCCGGGCACGCAACCAATGCTTCGCTCGACCTCGGTTTTCTTCACCGCCACTGGACGGGCGAGTTTCATCCGCTGGAGATCAAGACCCTCCGCGTGCCGCTGGCCGCGGCCGGGCAGGTCCGCGAGGTGAATGCGCTGGAACAATAGGCAGCCACGTCCTGCTTCGTGCTTATATGCAATATGCAAACGAGTGGGCGTATATGCAGACGAGAGGGCTCCAGGCGGGCCGAGCGGGGCCCAGCCAGTTACTCTCTAGTAAATGCATTCGCGGACGCCGCGATCACTTCCAAACGCAACAAAACAAGTATGATCGCCGTTTGGAAGGCTCATCCCGGCACCCCGCTCGCTGCTATTTCCTTGACGGACGCCCCTATAGATAACTAACATTCCTAAGTTTTACGTCTGTTATCGGCAATATCTGGCGTTTGGGGGCGTCAGGAGGGATGGCTCAAGTTCAACGCCTGCTCGGGTTTGTGCGGCCTTACAGCGTCCGACTGTTGCTAGCCGTCTGCCTGATGATCATCGTGGGGGCCTCCGAGGGCATCACGGCGCTTCTCATCAAACCGATTTTTGATCAGGTCCTCAGCGCCAACTCGACCACCTCCGGCATTGTCCTCTTCCAGATTAGCTTCCTGCACCGAACCGTTTATCTGCAAGACGTTTTCCCGCACTGGGTTCACAATGTCTGGACGGTGGTGGCCATGACCATCGTCGGCGTGGCACTGCTCAAAGGCATCTCGGAATTCCTTGCCACCTACTTCATCAATTACATCGGGCACTCGGTGGTTCGCGACCTGCGCAACCTTCTCTATTCAAAGCTGATCGTTCAGTCCCTCGCTTTCTTCCATCGCAATCCGACGGGCCGGCTGATGTCCGCCGTCACCAGTGACATCGAGCGCATTCAATTCGCCGTTTCGCAAACTGCCGCCGACACACTGAAGCAGTCCTTCACCCTTTTCGCCCTGCTCGCCGTCCTCTTCCACTACGACTGGTGGCTGGCGCTGATCTCCATGGTGCTGATTCCATTGGTGGTCTTCCCCTCAGCCAAGCTGGGGCGCTACATCCGCACCTCGAGCCGGAGCAGCCAGGACAAGATGGCGGACCTGAACAATGTGCTCCAGGAAACCTTCTCCGGCATTCGTATCGTGAAGGCGTTCGCGATGGAGTCGTTCGAGGTGGAGAAGTTCAAGGCCACCACGCGCCGGCTGCTGCGGGTCAGCCTCCGCTGGGTGCGCGCGCAAGCCCTCTCCTCGCCCCTGATGGAAGTGCTGGGGGCCATCACCATCGCCGGGTTGTTGTACTACGAGCGCCAGTTGGTCCTCAAGCATATGCAGACCAGCGGCGGATTCATCGGCTTTCTCTACACCTTGCTGAAGTCATACGAGCCGGTGAAGCGCCTGACCGGGGTCAGCAACTCCTACCAACAAGCGTTGGGAGCCTCCGAGCAGGTCTTCCATTACCTCGATTCCGAGCCGGAGATGGTGGACAAACCCAACGTGCCGGCGCTACCTCCTTTCCAGCGCGAAATTGTCTTCGATCAAGTGGAATTCGATTATGGCGATGGGGTCCCCCTGCTGCACGATATCAATCTGACCATCGCCAAGGGCGAGGTGATCGCGGTGGTGGGTTCGAGCGGCGCAGGCAAGACCACGCTCGCCAGCCTGATTCCACGCTTCTTCGACGTCAGCCAAGGGCGCATCAGCATTGATGGCTATGATGTTCGCGAGGTCGCTTTGCAGTCGCTGCGCGCCCAAATCGGCATCGTCACGCAAGAGACCATTCTCTTCAACGACACGGTTTATAATAATATCTGTTACGGCAGCCGGCTCCCCTCCGAAACGCAAGTACGGGAAGCAGCGCGGGTAGCCTTAGCTGAGGACTTCATTCTGGAGATGCCCCAGGGCTACGAAACCCTCATTGGCGAGCGCGGCCAGCGGCTCTCCGGCGGGCAGCGCCAGCGGATTGCCATCGCCCGTGCGCTGCTGAAGAATCCGCCCATTCTGATTTTGGATGAGGCGACTTCTGAACTCGACTCGGAATCGGAACTGCTGGTGCAGCGCGCCTTGGCCAACCTGATGGCGGGCCGTACCGTAGTGGTGATTGCCCATCGTCTCTCCACCGTGCGCCGCGCCGACCGCATTGTGGTGATCGATCGTGGCGCCATTTGCGAGGAAGGCACGCACGAGAGCCTGGTAAATAGCGGGGGCATTTACCAGCGTTTGCACGAACTCCAGTTTGTGGACGCGGAACCCTAAGCAGAGCTGTCAGCGGTCAGCATTCAGCGCTCAGTGCGCTGGATGCTTAAGCTGATCGCTGAGTGCTGAAAGCCGAGAGCTTCTGATGATTCGCAGTATGACGGGTTACAGCCGGGTGGAAACTGAACAGAACGGCTTCGCGCTGACCGTGAGCATCCGGGGCACCAACCATCGTTTTCTCGATCCGCAATTGCGCTTGCCTTCCAGTTTAGAGTCACTGGAGCCGGTGGTGCGGCGCCTGCTGAAGGAGCGGGTGGCGCGTGGTCACGTGGAAATCTCCATCGGGCTCGCGGGGGCCGGGGCCACGGAACTGGAGCTCGATCGCAACCTGCTGGGCGCCTACTTCAAAGGCTATCAAAGCCTGAAGGCGGAGTTCGGCACTGCGGCGGATCCCGATCTGATTGCCCTGCTGCGTGTTCCCGGCGTCGTACTGTCGGGCAACGGCTCGATGCCTGAGGAAGAGCTAGACCACATTCGCCAGATGCTGGAAAACGCCCTGACCCAGGCGCTGGAGCAGTTGAACGCCATGCGGGAGCGGGAAGGCGAGGCGCTGAAACGCGACCTGGTCACGCGGCTGGGTCGCCTCGACGCCCTGCGGCGCTCCGTGTCGCACCTGGCCGACCGCGCGCCGCAGTACTACAAACAGCGCCTCGAAAGCCGGATTCGCGATCTTTCCTCGAGTGCGGAACTCGACAGCGGGCGTTTGGCCCAGGAAGTCGCCTACCTCGCCTCGCGTTCCGACATCGCCGAGGAGTTGACGCGCTTCCGCAGCCATCTGGACCAGATCCGCGAACTGATGGCGGAGCAATCTGAGGTCGGCAAGAAACTCGATTTCCTGCTGCAGGAAATGAACCGCGAAGCCAACACCCTGCTGTCCAAGACCACGGATGTCCCGGAGGTGGGGTTGGAGATCACGCGGCAGGCAATCGAAATGAAGACGGAAATCGAGAAGCTACGCGAGCAAGCGCAGAACATCGAGTAATAGTCCGCCGTAGGCCGTCCGGGGCCCGGAGGTTTATGGGACCCTCGGCCCCGAGTTGAAACCGGAAGCATGAGCCGCAATCCTGCAGGGGTACGGGGCAGCATCTTTGTGATTTCGGCGCCATCGGGCGCGGGAAAGTCCACGCTGATTCAGCGCCTGATGGCGGCGTCGCCGGACTTGCGTTTTTCCGTCTCGTACACCACCCGCGCGCCGCGGGCGCACGAGAAGCATGGTCGTGATTACTTTTTCGTCTCGCCGGGCATCTTCCGGCGGATGGTGCGCGCCGACAAGTTTGTCGAGTGGGCCGAGGTCCACGGACATCTTTACGGGACCGCCGAGAAACCGCTCGCGCAGGCGCAGCGAATTGGGCGAGACATCCTGCTGGATATCGATGTTCAAGGGCACCAGCAGGTTCGGCGGCGGCTCCCGGAAGCGGTGAGCGTGTTCATTCTGCCGCCGTCTTTCGAGGAATTGGCACGCCGGCTGCGCGCGCGCCACTCGGACGCTCCGGCTGAAATCGAGCGCCGCCTGCAAGGGGCGCGGGAGGAGATCGGCCACTGGGCCGAATACGATTATTTGGTCGTGAATGATCGCCTCCGGGACGCCACCCGCGCCCTACTGGCGATTGTCCACGCGTCCCGCTTTCGACATGCCTGCCAAAGCGCGCGCGTGAAGAAGATCATGGGGAAATTTGGAGGGTGATTGCGAATGGAACTACCTCAGAACCTGGACAGCAAGTTTCGCTTCATTCTGGTAGCCGCCCGGCGGGCGCGACAACTGCAGACGGGCGCCAAGCCTTTGCTGCAAACCAGCACCAAGCGCTCCACGCGCGTCGCGCAGCAGGAAGTTGGAGCGGGCTTGGTGCCTATCGAACTGGCGCCGGGCGGGACGTTGGACAAGAATTCTAAGAAGCGCTCGGCCAAGTGAGGAGTACAAGTGCGAAGTGACGATGAAGATCCTGCCGGCTCGTCGCCCGTCACTCGTCACTTGCCACTGGATTTATGCGTATCGCCTTAGGCGTCTCCGGCGGCATCGCTGCTTACAAAGCTGCGGAACTGGTGCGTCTGCTTCAAGACAAGGGCGTAGACGTGCAAGTGGTGATGACGAGCCACGCCTGCGAGTTTGTCACTCCCCTTACCTTTGCCGCGTTATCCGGCCACAAGGTAATTACCGGAATGTTCGGAGACGCACCGGGCTCGACCAACGTCGAGAGCGCCATCGAGCACATCGACGTGGCGCAGGCCATCGACGCGCTGGTGATCGCTCCCGCCACTGCGAACGTGCTGGCCAAGATGGCGCAGGGCATTGCCGATGACTTTCTCACTACCCTTTGTCTGGCCACCCGCGCCCCGTTGATCGTCGCTCCCGCCATGAACGTGACTATGTGGGAGCACCCAGCTACCCAGCAGAATCTGGGTACGTTGCGGAGTCGCGGCGTTCGCGTGATAGACCCCGAAGAAGGCTCTTTGGCCTGCGGCATGACCGGTGCTGGACGCCTCGCTTCCCCCGAAATCATTGCCGACGCGGTGTTCGACACCCTGGGGATTCGGGACGATTTAAAGGGCGAGGTGGTTCTGGTCACGGCGGGACCGACGCACGAACCGCTGGACGCGGTCCGCTACCTCAGCAATCGTTCCAGCGGCAAAATGGGCTATGCCCTGGCCGAGGCTGCCCGGCGTCGCGGAGCACTGGTCATTTTGGTTGCCGGTCCGACCCATTTGGAGCCACCGTCGGTAAACCGTGTCGAGCGGGTGGAAACCGCCACGGAAATGGCCGAGGCCGTCATTCGCCATGCGGAAAAGGCCTCGGTGATTATCATGGCGGCGGCCGTGGCGGATTTTCGCCCCGCCACCGTCTACCCCGGAAAGATCAAGAAGCACCGGGGAGTGCCAAGGATGGAGCTCGAACCCACGCGGGACATTCTCGACGAATTCGCCAAACGGCCCCGTGATGGTCAGATCATCATCGGCTTTGCCGCCGAGACTGAGAATCTGACAGAGAATGCCCTGGCCAAACTGCGCGCCAAGAATTTGGATTTGCTGGTCGCCAACGACGTCAGTCGCAGCGACGCGGGGTTCGACGTAGATACCAACGTGGTAACGCTGTTCTTCCCCGATGGAACCAGCCTGGCTCTTGAGAAGATGAGCAAACTGGATGTCGCCCATCGTGTGCTGGACCACGTCGCACAAATACGCTCCGCGGTTCGACGATAAACAGAGTCCGAGGTCCAAAGTCTGGGGTCCGAACCCGGGAGTGGAGGGTTCGACGTCCGAAGCGCGGCCTGGCCACGCACCGGCGACATCCGGAATTCGGAACCCGTGCTTCGGCGTCCGTGCGTTGGACTTCGGACTCCGAACCTCGGACTTCGGACCCGCGGACTTTCTTTGCCGGACCTCGGACTTCGGACTTTCTTCCATGGCTGATTCGATCAAAGACGAACTGCAAGCATGGCTGGAGTTCTACCACGAACTCGGCGTTGCGGAATTCTATCGTCGCGAGCCCAGCCACGCGCTTGCGGAATCCGAGATTCGGAATTCGGACTCCCGGCTGCCTTCCGCTCCGCCCGCCCGGCCACAGGCTTCGGACTCCAGACTTCGGACTTCGCACCCCGGACTGTCCGTCGCCCCCCCTGTTCCCGCGCTGAATCTGTTCGATGCTCCTTCCGCGCCTCGTACCGGCCCGGAGACGCTGGAGCAGATCCGTCAGGACATTGGCGATTGCCGCCGCTGCAAGCTGGCGCCCACTCGCCACAACATCGTCTTTGGTCAAGGCAACCCGCACGCGGAGCTGGTATTCGTCGGCGAAGGTCCGGGCGCAGACGAGGACGAGCAAGGCTTACCCTTCGTGGGCCGCGCCGGCAAGCTGCTGAATCGCATGATGCAGACCGTAGGACTGAAACGCGAGGACGTTTACATTTGCAACGTGGTGAAGTGCCGACCACCCGAGAATCGCACGCCGGAGAAAGATGAAGTAGAGGCTTGCTCGCCGTTTCTATACCGCCAGATCGAGGCCATCAAGCCGCGCCTGGTCTGCTGCCTGGGCGCGCCCGCCGTGCGCACCGTGCTGGGCGTTAAGGAAGGGATCACCAAGATTCGCGGCCGGTTCTATGACTTCGGCGCGACCAAAGCGCTAGCCACCGTTCACCCCGCTTACGTCCTGCGCAATCCCCGCGAGGAGAAGATTTTGCGCGAGGATTTTGAGAAGATTCGCGATTTTCTCAACCAACGGTAGCGAATACCTCATGAGCTTTCACGAATCGCTTCTCCATCCCGCCGTACCGATGACCTTGTTTGAAGTTGTGCCGCCGGCGGCGGACAAGCCGGAAGCGGTGGAAGCCTCGCTCCAGGAACTCCAGCAGCTTCGCGGGCGCGTGCACGCCATCAACATCCCGGAGATTCATGACGAGGACCGCCCCGGTGAGCGCACCAGCAAATTCATCGAGCGTGTCGAGCCCCGCGTCTTCGGCGCGCGCCTGAAGCGGGAATTGGGCATTGACGTCGTCATCAACCGGGTCACGGTGCACGATGCCCAGCCCGAGCGATGGTTCCGCGAAACGATCGCGACGTGGGACATCTCCGCCTGGGTCCTGGTCGGCGGCGAGTCGAAGGAGATTCGCTATCCCGGTCCCGGCCCCGCCGAGGCCGCGCGCATCGTCAAGGCTGCCGGCCTGCCCGCGGCGCTGGGTGGAATCACCATCCCCAGCCGGGCGAGCGAACCGGAACGCATCCGCAAGAAACAGGCGCAGGGGGTGGACTTCTTCACCTCCCAGGTGATGTTCGACTCGAACGACCTGGTCTGGTTGATTCAGCGGCTCAACGGCGTCGAGGCGCGCATCTTCATCAGCTTCGCCCCGGTCAGTTCGCGGCGTGATCTGGAATTCCTTCGCTGGCTGGGGGTGGACGTGCCGCGCGACCTCGATCGTTTCCTTCTCGGTCCCGCCCAGGATCAGGCTGCTCCGGCCCCGACGTGTCTGGAGCGATCCATCAATCTCGCGCAGCGCATCCTTATGGACGTATTCGACAACCTTCCGCCCGACCCGCCGCCCATCGGACTGAACATCGAGCACATCACCAAGAAGAACTTCACCCCGGCACTGACGATGCTCGATCGTCTCGGCGCGCTCTACGCCAGCTTGGCCCGCAAGCACTTCGCGGCGTAGGTTGTGGAACCGGCTTAGCGAAGCGTGCGCCGGCCCGCACTACTCCGCGGCTCGTCGGCATCAATGCGGGAGCGCCCGGTGTTTCTCGTCCCCCGCCTACCGTTTTCCCCACCGCCCCCTGACGACCCTTTTCCGGCTACCGGCCACCGTCTACCGCCTACCGACAACCGTTTTGCCTCCGGGACCGCACCTACGCAATCTGCTTCCCGGCGTCGGCACCGACGGATTGGTCGAATACCGACTCCACGGCGATTTTGACCACATATTTGGGTGCCGGCAGGGCAGCGGAGGCTTGCTTCAGAGCCGCCGCCGTCTGTTCGAAGAGCGGTCCGGCGGTCACCAGTTCCGCTTTGCCCTTAACCTGATAGCCTTGGTGGGTAGCAGGATCGATGACAGTCACCGCCACGTTGCTGTTCTGTTCCAAGTTCTGCCGGGTCTTCAGCGAAAACAAATCGGCAAAGACCAGGTGTTGGTCGTCAAGGACCTTCACCGTCCCCTTGGGCGTGACGTTGGGTACGCCCTCACGGGTTGCCGTAGCCACCCAACCCATTTTGCCTACGAAGAATTCCTGGACGTGTTTCGGAATGTTCACCATATTTGCAAGCTCCTTGTAAGATGCTGTTCCCTTGCTTCGACATTTTGCCATCCGGCAGTGCGCTCGCTACCGCCTGAGTCTACGATGCCCCGTTTGAGATCAGGGTGCAGTAGCGTTCGCTACAACGAGAAAAGCCCACAACCGGCACGACGCGGACCGTGGCCACTGACTCAAGACTCAATGGCATCGCTGACAAAGAGAAGCTTGCCCGCCATGCGGACCTTGCCGGCATGGCGCAGCTTGCTGAGGGCGCGGGTTACGCTCACCCGGTGGGCGCCCACCAGGAATGCCATCTCTTCGTGCGTCAGCACATGCTCAATTCTCCAGCCCTCGGATGTCCGCGTACCCACTTCCTGCGCCACGTTGCTCAGCAGCTTGTAAAGCCGATCGTCCAGGTTGGGCTCGGAAAGCGCATCCAGGCTGCTGGAGAGACACTCAATCTGGTGCGAGAGATTGCGAATCACCGCCAGCGCCATAGGCGGGTAGATAGTAATCAAGGCTTCAAAATTCTTGCGATCAATGCCGCAGGTCAGCGTGGGTTCCAGACAGGTGGCGTTCACCGGGTACTCGCTCGTCTCGAGAAGCACCGTTTCGCCCACGAAGTCTCCCGCCTTCCTGATCCCCAGCGTCACGGCGCGTCCATCCGGTGAGGTCTTCCAGAGTTTCAACAGGCCTTGTTTGACCAAATGCATACTTTCGGCAGGCTCGCCCTGCCGAAACAGGTCCTCGCCTTCCGCCAACCGGCGGCGCGCAAACCTGTCCGCGATGGCGGCCCGCGCCTCGGGTGGTGCGCCGTCAAACAACCAGAACTCACCGAAGCACCGCGGGTTAAAACCAGGCCCACCCAATCTCCCACACAGGCATGCATCGTCCATTAAAGGTCCTTTGCTCCAGAATGAAACGCCGCGCCTTCGCTCCTGGAGGCATTCCACTGCAACATCCCCAGCTTGGCACGCCCTTAGATAATAATCGGAACCTTACTGCGACCGAAATCCGAAATCCAAAATCGGATCTTCCGCCGGCCGCCGGATCCCCATCCTTGCCGTATTGTGCGGCGAGGAGGAGGGGTGCCGCGAATTTGGTGCGCCGCCCGCCCTGCTCCGCGGCGTTTATCGTCGAGGCAGGCCCGTTGTGGCCGTTCGCCAGCCGGAAGACCGCAGGGCTCGCTTTATCCGGCTTGACTAACCGACGAATTTTTGAGACACAACACTAGCACCATCGATGTCCACAGTAGGTGCGACGTACAATGTCCGTGTTCCGCCGCTTACTGTCGCGAGGGTTGTCACAACCGGGAGGTCACGATGAAGAAATTTCTATTCCCCTTGTTCCCGTGCCTGTTTCTACTACTTCTCTTCCCCGTGGCTGGTTTGGCCGAGTGGCAAAATATCGACAGCGTGACGGCCTCACTGCCGGAAGGAAACCGAGTAACATTCTCGAGTCGTCAGGCGGCAGGCATTCTAAACGTCGCATTGAGCAATCCGTATCCAGCAGCCAAGACGCGAAGTGTCGCTGATTTATCAGAGCTGTGGTTCGCGGATTGCTGGCTGGGGGCATGCCGGACCTGTAACGGTGGGCAATACAGGGCATCTCATCGTGGACAAGAGAAATCATGCGCTCCAGGGTGACGGCTCCGCCTAGCCCCCAAGCTTGAAGGAGCGTTGCCACCTCGCGCATCGCGGGCTGCACCACCATCATGCACCCCTCTGCCCCGACAGAAGTAATTCAGCAGGTTCGCGGATTATAGCACACCCCGTCCCTTCACCCGCCCGGGCGTGGGAATCCGGGCGGTGGGAGAAAGGCCCACGGTCAAAACGGCACTGGCCGTGGCTGCCCTCTCTTTAGATGTCTAGCGCTATCTTCAATGCCCGCGACAGGGCGGAGAGCTTGGCAGGGGAGAGAGTGCCCACAAAATCGGTGAGGTGCGATTTGCGCACGCTGGCCAAGTCATCACAGAAAATCCAACTCGGGTGCTTCAGCCCTTCTTCCGGGCCGACCGCGACCTGAGAGCCGAGTTCCTGGCCGTGGGTGTAGACGGGAGCGCAGACGGCGGTGGAGAATTTCGAATCGAGCAGCACTTGCCGGCTGACAACCACAAACACGCGGGCGGGGCGCGGGTCACCGGGCGGGCGCCGGACGCGGTAAAGGTCCCCGCGCCTCATCGTTCCTCCGGCAAGGTCTGGAAATCCAAAACATCCTCGGCCTCGGCGTTCAGCTCGTCGGCGTGACGATTGAGCAACTCCAGGTCGCGGGCGTTCACTTCGGCGCGCTGGCGCCGGGCGAGATAACCGCTCAACACAGCCTCCACCAGCGCCGAGCGGGAGCGATTGCGGCCCGCCACGCGGTCGATGCCCCGGATGACTTCGCGCGAGAGCGTGAGTGAGGTTTTTATCTTCGTTTTCATACCACCATTATACTCCCACTCCATGCGCGCTCTTTAGAAAGGCAAGATGGTAGGCGCGGCCAATGCTCGCTTGACCGTCGGTCTTTCCCGTCATCCACCGAACTCACCGCGTTGATACCACGTGTGTCAGGCCGAAGGAAAAGCCCGCCGTCAGAAAATCGCTGACTGTGGCCACGAGCTCTAGCCACTAATCTCTTGCCACTGTTCTTCTCCGGAATCTGGAACCGCCCGTCCGGCTTCGGAATCCGGAATTCGGAATTCTCCATTCGTTGTCTGATCTGTGTTCATCGGTGAAATCTGTGGCCACGGAGTTTTGAGGCTTTATGAGCTACGAAGTATCGGAACCGATTCTCAATTCGCCCTTTGCGAAGCAGAAGAAGTGCTGGTACATCCAGGAAGGCGAAGAGCCGGAAAAACGCACGGGACGCCGGCCGCCCATCGTGTTTCCGCCGCGCAAAGCCAGCCTTTAGCGAGTCCCCGGTCCCTGAGCCAGTCCCTTGTCCCGAGTCCCTAGCCCGGGTACCGTTCTTTGGCCGACCCGGATTCGCACGAAACCATTGCCGGTTTCTACACAGTTTTTCCTCGTCCCTTCTGGCGCTGCCTTTTGCCTGAATCGCCGTTGCCGATCACCGGCAACGGGATCACGCCGCCTTTGCCTTCGGCTCGCGATACTCAGCAGTGAGCTTTTCTTCGTAGGCCCTCACCGCGTGGTAGATCGCCTGGTCGAAAAAGCTTCCAATCCGGTCTAGCAGCTGTTTTGATTGGCGCAACTCGGCGGACAGATCGACCATCCCGCTGTTCTGGACGAAGTTGATTAAATGATTCTTTGTCGCCATGAGGGCGGCAACAACTTCCCTAAGGGGAAAAGCTTCCGAGTATCGACATGCCGCCAATTTGGAGTAATCCACAGCAATCATTTCATCACTCCCCTGGCGAATACACTCGGCAAGATTTCGATAAACGGTATATGTGCGGTCCCGCAATTCTTGATACGGCAAGTGATGGTAATGCGGCGTTAACGGGTTAGACTGCAAGTCCTGAATCGCCTCC
>Ga0335071_10005736_pt1 | contig 12873 bp, 13 predicted proteins | sample Lox_Sample_15_FD_206724 | JGI IMG/M metagenome (GOLD analysis project Ga0335071, IMG submission 206724) | Soil microbial communities from Loxahatchee National Wildlife Refuge, Florida, United States - Lox_Sample_1.5 | ecosystem: Environmental > Terrestrial > Soil > Wetlands | place: USA...
GGACATAATACCTGTCATTGTAGAATGCATTTTCGGGAGTAAAGAAAGAATAGTCTTTGTAATATTCCAGAAGCTTCTCACGCATCATTGCCTTTTCGTTTTCACGGAGCTTCGTCACCCGTGGATTGGGTTTAGGGCTGAAACGGCTGAATACCACGGTAAGGAAAGACCTTATATATTCATATCCTGCCTGGGTCACCAGGTTTTTTGAGCGTTCATTCATACTTTCGACGAAAGCATACATTATATGACGATCTTCCTCGAAAACATCAGGAAGCTCAAGAATATGCGGCTTACTGAAAATCTCAAGGGTTCTCTGCTTGAATGAAAGATCAGACTCAGGCCTTATGATGGCTTTCTCACGCTTTCTCCAGTTTATGTTCGACTGGTATGTCGACTGAAAGGCAAGATAACGTATGTAAGTAGAAGGATATTTCAGGGCTCCCTGCCCTGTGACCCGGAAACAGGCACCAACTGTCCCGGTGATCTTATTCTGCTTGTACAGGGAAACAAATCTTATCCTGTCGCCATATGCACTGATCCTCGACGCTATGTTCTGAAGAGCAAAGCGCATGCCTCCCTCCGATCCCTGCACAGCATGATTCAGAATCTCTATAATACCTTCATTGGCATGATCTGTAACGCGGACTTCAAGTCCCTTTATATTCAGTATTACCTTATCAATCATTCCTGGAAAATCATTTAGCAGGTTTGTTATCGAGGCTTCCGAATACTCTTTTGAGGCTTGCAGTGACCCTGGCATTCACATCTTTCCTGATCTTAAGCTCTTCGCCTTCGACTTTAAGGAACATGCCGGCAAGGGCTTTATTTGTCAGGTAATCATCGAGGTCAGTGTTCACCGGTTTCAGGTTTGCTATTTTACCTGCAAGCGAATTGGCGAGTGAATTCCATTTGGAAGTAAGCGCCACCCATGAATCTTTTGTTGAAATATTTCCGAGAAGTTTTTTTTCCGTTGAAGCCTGGATCTTCGGCTTGAACAAATTATAAAGATCGCTATATGTCGTACTCTTCAGGTATTGAGTCGCTGCATTATCCGGGCCATTAAGAATATTAAAAGCATCCTTGATCGACATGCCGGTTATGCTGTTTACAAAAATAGGTGCGACATCTTTTGCTGCGTCCTCGGCAGCCCTGTTTATGCTCAGAACTGCATTCTGGACAAGCTGATCACCACCCGGAATTTTGGAAATATTGTCGACGATCACTTTTGCCTCATCTGGAAGCAGGATCTTGACAGCGGCATCACCGAAATAACCGTTCTCTGCTGAAAGCCTGACTGCAGCATTCTTTGCACCAAGGGTAAGCGCTTCTTTGAGCCCGCTGGCTACTTCACCCTCTGTTAACGGAAGTGTTCCGGCGGACTGAAGAACATTCATCAGCTCTGCACAACCTGCCACAAATGGCAGGATCAAAATAAAAATAATGGTTCTGAGTCTCATCTTTTCCGGTTTGAAATTCTTTTGCAAGATACAAATTATGAATTGCCGTTAAAAAAAAGAGCCCGTCACCGGACTCTATTATTTTAAAGGATGCCCGGAAGCAAAGCTGATGAAATCAACAGGTCTTCCGGGGTGGTGATCTTTATGTTTTCCCTGTTCCCTTCCACCAGGTTTATTTTCCCGCCTGCATATTCGAGGACCGTGGCATCGTCGGTGAATTGCGGCTGGTAGTCCTGCCCGTAAGCCTTCTTAATCAGTTCGGCCTTGAAAACCTGGGGGGTCTGAACGATTTTCATGTTCATTCTGTTCACTGGCACACTCCCGGTTTCAGTCAGCATTCTCATTGATTCTGTCGGAGAAACAACCGGAACCGCATTCCCTTTTTTCTCAGCGACCTGAAAACAGCTTCTTATGGTTTCAAGACTTACAAAAGGACGAACACCGTCATGGATAGCCACCAACCCGGGGATATCCACAAATTTCAGCCCGTTCCTGACTGAATAGAACCGGGTCTTCCCTCCTTTTACAATGGTATGAGGAATATCAAAGGAATATTTTTTCTGAAGCTCAGCCCAGAAGCGAAGTTGATTCTCCGGTAAAACGGTGATCAGTTCAATTGATTTATCGAAGGCTTTAAACCGTTCCATGGTTCTCATAAGGACAGGCTTCCCTGCCAGCTCGAGATACTGCTTGGGCAGCTCGGAGCCCATTCTCTTGCCTGAACCTCCGGCTACAATGACTGCGTAGAGCTTCATTCTTTGGTATATAGGAATCGTTTAATACTTCTTTTGGGAGTCTTGGCAAATTCTTCCGGATGTATCCTGAATTTGTTTACAGCCATGAATTCAGGGATCTTCTCATTAACCTCTTTCCGGGTACTGTCAAGAATACTTAAAAGCTGCTCTTCGGAGATGTTATCCCTTTTCATCATTTCGTAATCGGGGAATATCAGGGCTACAAGCTTATTGTCTTCCGAAATGACAAGCGATTCGGCAATATAATCCATATTGTTTATTACAGCTTCTATCTCCTCGGGAAAGATATTTTTACCTGATGGGCCAAGGAGCATGGTCTTGCTTCTTCCCTTGATGAAAATATTTCCCTCCCTGTCGATGACTCCCAGGTCACCGGTATGCATCCAGCCGTTCTCATCAATTATTTCTTTGGTGGCTTTCTCGTTCTTATAATAACCAAGCATCACATTTTCACCGCGAAGGATTATTTCTCCCACTATCTTTCCCGGGTCTTCGGAATCAATTGTGACCTCCAGTGTGTCAACTGCCTTGCCCGATCCCCCGAGCTTTGTCGTATCCCACGAGGTGTAACTTATAAGCGGACCGCATTCTGTCATCCCGTATCCCACGGTAAACCGGAATTTTATCTTCCTGAAGAAGCGTTCGGCTTCGGCATTAAAGGCAGCGCCCCCGATGACTATCTCCTTGAACTGGCCGCCGAAGGATTCTGAAAGAGTATTCCTGATCTTCCTGTGAAGTAACAGGTTGACACCGGGTATAGCAAGAAGGACCTTCATAGACGGTTTGCTTATAACCGGTAGAAGCTGTTTCTTGAATATCTTTTCAATAACCAGGGGGACTGAAAGTATCAGTCTTGGCCTGATCTCCTTGAAAGCCTGAATTATGATCTGTGGCGATGGTGTCTTTGAAAGAATTGTTATGTGGCAGCCGAAGGTGAAAGGGAACAAGAATTCAAATGCACATCCGTATGTGTGTGCAAGTGGAAGAAATGACACCAGGGGATCACCGGATTTCAGAGGCATATGGTTCTGTGCATACCTGATATTTGCAGCAAGACTGTTGTGCGAGAGCATAACTCCTTTAGAAAATCCCGTTGTGCCCCCGGTATAGCTTATCACTGCGAGCTTATCGTTAGTAATATCAGAGAACTTGATGTTTTCTTTTTTCACTTCAGGAAATGCCGCAGCAAACCTGCTGTCAAGCGACTTGTATGCATCGCTTACAGCTGCTGATGTGGAATTTATCAATGAGAAATCCTCAAGGGAAACAACCCCGCTGATTGCCGGGAGTTTTGAAGCATCAAGAGCTTCGTATATCTTGTCATCGGCAAACAGCAGTTTTGAATCGGAATGATTGATCAGGTTATTCAGGTCTTCAGGTTTGAAATCCGGAAGAATGGGAACTATAACGGCACCATAAGTTACCGTTGCCAGGTATATCATGCACCAGTGTGCTGAATTACGTCCCACAAGTGCAATTTTATCTCCTTCATGTATCCCTGCTTCACGAAAGAAAATATGCAGCTTAAGAATATGGGAAGCGATTTCCTTGTAGGAATAGCCCTTTTCCTTGTAATTTGACAAAGCTTCTATGTCCCAGTTTTGAATTATGCTTTGTTCGATATACCCGACTAAACGTTCGCTGATCATAGGCTTCAGTTTTAAAATTTGAACAAAGTTACGATATGGAAAGCATATAGAATGAGTTAAAAGACCTCTTTTTGCGCCTGATACGCTGCCGCAATTGCTCCTTAAATAAAGTACATTGCAAGGATGGCAATCACCGACAGGATATTAACAACCGTAAAGAAATAATTATAGCTCTCCCGTTTTTTGCTGAATTGGCCAAGCTTGCGTGCAAAGATCCCGATATTAGGAACAAACAGCACTATCAGGAATGCGAAAAACTCAACCCCGATGAAAACGTTCTCAAGGCCTTTTTTGACAAGTGCTGACAGGTATACGACGATTAACAGGACCAGGAGGTAGAACAGGTAGCTGATCTTCAGCAGGAGCGTTGATACAAGTCTCCTTTTATGCAGCTGGTGCGGTTTCAGGTAAGCATAGGCGAGCGAGAAAATGATAATGATGAATACTATTCCCAGGATATGATTGAGCACAGTCGGAAAATTTGCCATATCATCAGGTTTAAATTTCGGTCATTTTTCAATATCCGACCATATCAGGGAGCTGGCTCCGAGGACAGCAGCATTCTGCGTGCTGAGATGCGATTCGAGGAGCTTTACTTTACCCTTATATATGCCGAGAAGATTTTCTTCCATATATTCTTTAGCAGGTTCGAAGATCAGGTCCTTTGCAAGGGCGAGTCCACCGAAAAGGAAAATGGCTTCAGGGTTTGTATGAGCCACAACGTCAGCCAGCTTGAATCCGAGCATCTGGCCCGTATGCCTGAATGCCCGCAGTGCGAGCGGATCGCCTCTTTTTGCGGCATCGTGAATGATTTCCGCATCGAGTTCCTCGAAGCTGTATTTCCGAAGCTCGCTGGGCTGTATCGAATCGGCCATGATCTTCAGAAGCGATCTTTTCAGTCCTGTTGCCGAGACATAGGTCTCAAGACATCCTTTCCTGCCGCATCCGCAGTCGCGGTTCGAAGGCCCCGGCCTGATAGCTGTATGTCCTATTTCACCTGCAAAGCCATCATGCCCGTACACCAGCTTCCCGTCGATCACGAATCCGCTCCCGAGACCGGTGCCCAGTGTGATCACCACGAAGTTCTTCATGCCTTTTGCCCCGCCGTAGATCATCTCACCTACTGCTGCAGCATTCGCATCATTCGTCACAATCACAGGAAGCTCGGTATGCTTATGGAAAATGTCTGCCAGCGGAACTATTCCCTTCCAGGGAAGACCGGCGGCATGCTCTATGGTACCTTTATTTATATTGCCCATCGGGGCGCCAATTCCGAATCCTTTTATCTGGCAGCCATTGCCAATTTTAGCACCGGCAATGGCAATCTTTTCATAAAGTGCCGCAACAAAAACTTCTACCTCATCATAATGTGTGGTTTTCAGCCGGTCTTCAGCAAGTATGTTACCCTCCCTGTCGACAAAACCGAAAACAGTATTGGTACCGCCAATATCTATACCTACTGCCAGATCTTTTTTAGCCATTCAGTTGTGAAAAGAATTTTGATATGTAAATATACCATTTACAATTAAAATAAAAAGAAGCGGCTGCCCGGACAATTAAAATATTCCGCCGCATCAACCTTTATCCCGGCAGGTATTCATTCCCGATTTTCCTGGCACGGACAGGTTTGTCGGGATCGATGCCGAGGGCCAGACCAGCTTCAACCAGGATATTCCACCCGGCTGCCAGCTGTATATATTCTGCATATTCATCATTTGCAGGAATTCTTATCCCGGGGAACATCGTCTTTCCTGACGATATTGAAAAAATATTCATGCCAACACCCTTGACAAGACATTCGCTGAATTTTTCTTCTTCTTCGGGAAATGGATCTATCCAGATAAGGACTTCATCGGGATTCATAACCTCTTCAATACCATGCACTGCAAACGTGCCTTCAAGATATGCCGATTTTTTCCTGGTGATCTCGTTGGTCTTTAATGCCAGCTCTTCGGCGACCCCGTTGTTCCGGCCTGCAAAATATATTATCCCTGCTTTACTGATGATTTCAGTCATAGTCGGATCTGCCGGCATGGTAAGCGCTTCCTCGACCTGGTCACCAAGCTTATCAAGTCCATCCATTTTCAGGTCCGTCACTGCCCGCAGGAGCGCATCGTAAAAAAGCCCTTGTTCAATGACAGATTTTGTTGCTGCAACTGCATTTTCCCTGCCGCAGCTGAGTATGTGTGTCATTGCCGCAACCGATTCCAGCTTAGTGTTCACATTGGCTGTCAGGCCAAAGATCGCATCATGCCCTTCCTGCTTCAGCCTGGTGACAAGCCTGATAACCTCTTTTGTCTGGCCTGAATTTGATGCTGCAAATACTGTAAAATCCTTAAGATCATATTCTGCAGCCTGTGTTGCACCCTCGGTCACTACCGATATTCCGGCACCTCTTTTCATACATGCATTTATCGTTCTGCATGCCGGGAATATCCTGCTGCTACCTTCGCCGGTAAGAAAAAGCTTCTTTCTCGCAGAAACTGATGAAGCAAATATTCTTGCTGCCGACGGATCAAAGTTCCTGATAATATCAGCTGTCTCCAACATTTCATTCACAAGAGCAAACCTGCTGTATTTTACATCCTTGCTGTTCATGATCTTACTTTTTTTCAATTAAAAAGCCGGAGAGTTCTTCCTGTACCAGGGGCTCTTTCAGGAATCCGCCGCCAAGGTGCTGCCAGTAAACTTCAGCATATTTTACCCCGGCAATGGCGCCATAATTCCTGTTCCCTTCAAGAACATAAGCGAAAAAATCGTCGATCTTATGCATGTGCTTCATAAGGTCGATCTGTGATCTGTGCTTTGACAGCATTTCCTTTTTAGTGTCAATCACTGAAGTTATATCGACATAAAAATGCGGGGGCGCCATTTCGTTCCCCAGCGGATCGGTCAGTGTAAAGGGCGATGAATGGTAAAGCAGCGGTGTGAGCGCCAGCGGCTTTTCACTTACAGGAACAGGATCGAGAGCTGACACCATTGCAGCTGTTTCAACAATTGATGCTGTCGTCCTGTGATCGGAGTGGTAATCGTAAGGAAGGTGTGTGAAAATTATCCCGGCTTCGACTTTTCTTATTAATGATATTGTCCTGAGCCGCATTTCCTTTGTGTCGAAAAGAAAGCCGTCGATACCTCCAAGGGCGAAGAATTCAGCGCCGATTACGTCAGCTGCCTGCCTGGCCTCTTCATAACGGATCCGGGCAGTCTCTTCCATGTTCGTTCCGCATCCTCCCAGCTCGCCGCAGGTCATCGTAGCAATAACTATCCTGTACCCCTTGTCCTTCAGCAGCTTAAGGATCCCGGCATTCCAGGACTCAGCATCATCAGGATGGGCGTTGATAGATAAGACCGTCTTATTGAATTTCACTTGCATCAGGTAGTAATTTACTTTTTCGTTTAAATAAACTCAAGCTTCCCGAAATACCGGGGTTGATGGAAGTCAGGCCTTGATGTTCCTACCGGGTTCCAGCTCAGGTAATGAGGCACCGGAAGCCGGTCGCCGCATTTGTAGAAATTTGCCCTGAATTCCATTCCCTCCAGTTTCTTGATGCTGTGCCGGAAAAATACTGATGAAGGGATTGCCAGCGTGATGGTCCAGGATATCTCACCTTCAGCCGGGCCGAGAGGATTGCCGCCCAGTGAAGTTTTTCTACTGATTGAGGAGATCAGCCCGGGATCGCACCTGTGGCTGTTTTCCCTGCCGGTTCCTGACCCCATCAGGCATGTTCCTATTGCATTGAACTCTAGATTATAATAAATGCCATCATCGGCCGGCGAGACAAAAAATTCGACGCAGGAATCTTCGCAAACCATTTCGTTGGTCAGGATTTTCTCGGCCTTAAAGTGTTCTTCAGTGACATAGAATTTCAGAAATATTACACTCTTACAATAGGCCATCACAAATTTCACCCGTGGCTTATAGCTGAAATCGTCCCAGTTTATTTCGTCAACCGGGATTTTTTCCTTTATGGCATCCAGCTTACCTGAGATTTCGTCAAGATCAGGAGGAGAAGAACTCAATTCTATTTTACTGACCTTCAGGATTTTCATTTCATACTTTGTTTTACTTCTGAACTTACAGAACCAAAGATACAATTATATTTTCTGACTTGTTCCTTTCCAGCTTTTCAAAAGTTGCTAAAAGATGTCTGTCAGCTCATTCCAGATAAGAGCACTGGCGCCCAAAACTGCCCCATTGCTTTCAGAAATTCCAGAAGGAAGTATTTTAACTGTCTTTTTGAAGAGAACATAATTGTTCTTTTCAAGATATTTCCTTACTGGAATGAACAGCTGGTCGCCTGCCTGAGCCAGTCCTCCGAACAGGAAAATTGCCTCAGGGCTTGTGAAAATTATAGAGTTGATGATCCCGAAACCGAGTATCTCGGCGGTATCGCTCATTGCCTGCATTGCAACCGGATCCTTTTTGGCAGCTGCTTCGGCGATCATTTTTGATGTGAGCTTTGAAGGCGGCACATCTCTGAGCTTCGAATCGTCCCTCATCTGGCTTAAAAGTTCAAGCGTGGTACGTACCAGCCCGGTGGCTGAGGCGTAGGTCTCAAGACAGCCTCTTCTTCCGCAGCCGCATTCCCTTCCGTTCGGGACAACAATCATGTGGCCTATTTCACCTGCAAAGCCTGTGTGGCCGTAAACCATCTTTCCATCTACAACAATACCGCTTCCCAGGCCGGTGCCGAGAGTAAGGACAATAAAATCCTTCATTCCTTTGGCTCCGCCGAATATCATTTCGCCCATAGCTGCGGCGTTGGCATCATTGGTAACGACAACAGGCACCTTTATCCTGGCCTTGATAAGATCAGCAAGCGGGATAATTCCCTTCCATACCAGGTTCGGGGCATGTTCAATGGTTCCCCTGTGGAAGTTGGCATCCGGAGCGCCAATGCCTATCCCTGCAAGCTCATAATCTTTCTTGCCGCCCATGAGTTTTTTAATCCCTGAAGTAAGAGCTTTGACGAAGCCTTCAATTTTGGGATAGTCTGTTGTTTTAATGCTGCTTTCGGCGAGCACTTTACCATTCTTGTCAACAAGGCCAAAAACTGTATTGGTTCCGCCTATATCAACACCTGCAACTACTTTTTTCATATCAGTTGTTTTTTTAAGTTTTATCATTTATCCCGTTCCTGCGGGTTTTCTTTTAATATCAACCTGCCAGAAGCTCTTTTCTGACATGTGCTAAATGTTTTGAAGAGCCTGCTGTTTTCAAAGGTATTAATATTTATATTATCTCCTTCCCGGTGTATTCTGTGTCCTGCTTTTTAACTTTTTTACGTTCATCTCACTAATATTCCAGTTCTGGGTAAGCTCCCAGTTTTCCTTTACTTCCAATTCCTGGGGGTAAAATGAAACAGGTTCGGGCAGGATTCCCTTGTCAAAATCGCCCGGTGTCCACTTGCCGTCGCCGTTAAGGTCATAGATAACCCTAAGCCGGTATTTGCCCCTTTCGAGGTATGGAAAAACAACCTTTCCATCATTCTGCATTTTTATTTCCCTGACCGGCTTATCGGCCGGCGAAAGAAGCTGGATTATCCTGTCGCCGGAGTAGCCTGTAATAATAAGGGTGAGCTTCCCGAAAGTATCATCCTTCCTCATCATAACCTTATATCCTGCAGAATCAGAGACATCGCCGTAAATATTCCTGAAGGCAGCTGAGTCGGCAATGAAGCGATAGCTTTTTCACTGGGAAATGCGGGTTAGCATTATAAGCCTGCATGAGCTTGCCGTATCGCAGATCAGTGAATAAGGCACCCTTATCTGTGTCTTTTCCCTGGACTTGTCTTTGTCCTTGTCTTTGTCCTTCTCCAGTTCCTCGGTGAACATTATCCTCGATGTGTCGGTCTGACCAAAAGGAGTCTGGGATTGGAGGACGATCTGCTGGCCCGGAACAAGTGATCCTTTAAAAAGAGGTGAAGACACTGAAAAGGCCTGCTTTTTAGTCCTGGCCCTGACCGATTTGGGAATTAAGAATCTCATCGGGATTGTGTCTCTTTTCTCGATCACTTTTTTTGTCGAATCAGTAAATGGATAGCCAACTACTGTGGAAAGCGACTGCTGGTGGTAAAGAGCCGTATCAGTGAGCCATACCGTCATGGTGTCATTGCTAACGCTCCTTTCAATAAAATATCCGGTTGTGCCGGCACCGCTGATTCTGAAGGAAAAGGGCATTGTATCGGGAGGAAGAGAAAGCGTATACTGGAGCTTATAAGGCTGATTCCGCGAAGAGCTGGTAAGATAATGTGCAGTCTTCAGTGCCTGGAAAAGAAAGAGCTTATACTTCCCCTGAATAATTATTGTATCGGCAGGATTGATTAGTGCAGACTGTAAAGGCTGGTTCTTCCTGGTGACTATCTTTGCGGGTACCGGTTTGGGTTTGACAGTATCAGGGGGCACAGGGATATAATCATTTGCCGAGTTAACTTCAATAGTATCGTGCAGAAAAGCGAATTCTTCCTCCCTGAGATTATAATTCTTACTGTTATCGACATCCTTGAGGGCATACAACCTGTATTTACCTGCCTTAACGTTATCGATCCTGAAGTAGCCCGTTTTGGAAACTCTTGAAATATATGTAGGGATGTGTTTGACAACTGCCGAATCATAAAGGTCATGGTACAGGAGCACAAGAACATCTTCGGGAGGATCGAGGGTCAATGATGTCAGGACATTCCCGGTGACTGAAAGGGAGTCGATTATGGGCCCGGTCGAGAACACGAACTGGTAATTGTTCAGGATATTTCCTTCATCAAGGTCGCGGATAGCATCCTGGAAATTCAGGGTATATGTGGTGCTGTCTTTCAGCGCCTCCTGGAACTGGACCACAACGCTTTTCCCTTTCAGGAAGATCTTCGGCTTTTTCTTCATGGGAGGAGAAACCATGAATTTCTGATTGATATTGTCAAGCTGGACATATTCATCAAAGGTGATCGAAACCTCGTCGCCCCTGAAATTCTTCGCTCCCTTTTCAGGTTTACATTTCATAACAACGGGTGGTTGCCTGTCTTTAGGCCCGCCTGTGGGAGTGCTGACTTTTGCGCAGCCGGCAATGAAAACCAGGATGGCTATACCAAAAATTCTGTTCCTGATCCGGCTTCCCTGCATCTGTTTCACGTTTTATGAATATACAAACATACATCATTTTTTACAAGAGCTGTTAAAAGCGATTTTCTCTTCAAAACTTTTAACAGTTAGCTATAATTTAATTTTCTACCTTTGGCCAACATAGTAAATAATATTTGCATGCACTTCCTTATCATTCCATGGAACGTAAATCCTGAGATCTTTCATATTGGTTCCTTTGCAATAAGATGGTATGGCGTCCTTTTCGCCTCATCATTCCTGTTCGGGTATATCATTATGCTCAGGATATTTAAAAATGAGAATCTCAGTGAAGCTCTTCTTGACAAGCTCACGATCTATATGGCTGTGGGTGTCATCGTCGGTGCCCGGCTCGGACACTGCCTTTTTTACGAGCCTCACTATTATTTCACTCACCCTCTTGAAATACTCAAGATATGGCACGGAGGTCTTGCAAGCCACGGGGCTGCAATAGGGATCCTGACAGCTATCGGTCTTTTTGTTTACAAGGAAAAGATGAATTATGTCTGGGCTATTGACAGGATAGCAATCGTAGTGGCTCTTTCAGGCTTCTTTATCAGAATGGGAAACCTGATGAACTCTGAGATTTACGGGATAGAGACAACTGTTCCGTGGGGCTTCGTTTTCCTGCGAAACGGCGAAACCGCACCCAAGCACCCCACACAGATATACGAGGCCCTGGCCTACCTGATAATATTCCTGATCCTGTTCCGTATCTACTGGAAGAACAAGGGTGAGCACATCCAGGGAACACTGATAAGCCTCACCTGTATCCTTATATTCACTGCACGCTTCTTCATTGAATTTCTTAAGGAGCCCCAGGTACCATTTGAGAAAAATATGGCACTCAACATGGGTCAGCTTCTTAGCATTCCCTTTGTAATTATAGGAATAGTCTGGCTGTATTTCAGTCTTAAGCAGAAGAAAAGAGCGCTAATAAAAAGATAGATTATCGCTTAATAAGTATCCCGTTAAAGAGAACATCAAGAACGGCATTGAGTCTTAGCTCGATGTTGTCTTCCTTTTTCTTCCAGAAAAGGGGAACTTCGAGGCCTTTAAGCGTGGTCTGAACAGCAAGGGCAGTATATTCGCTGTTTACAACACTGAATACCTTTTTCCTGGCACCGTCATATAAGATCAGCCTTAATATCGCCAGCTCTTCCCTGTCGTATCTCGACCTTATATTTTCAACAAAATCAAAGTGATTCAGGTTTATATCAAATATTGCGTTATAATAATTTGCCAGTTTTTCGAACGCTTTCATCCTGACAAAAACATAATTTCTCATCTTTTCGACAGGTGAATCGACAGATTTAATCGTTCTAGTAAGCTCATTTCTAAGGAGATTGGCTTCATATAGCACTACGGCTTCAAATATTTCTTCCTTGCTTTTATAATAATAATATATGGAACTTTTCCCTGTTTTCAGGGCTTTTGCAATCTCGTCCATAGTGGTCTTTTTAAAGCCGAAACGACTGAAAATCTGCCCCGATGTTACCACTATTTTCTTTCTATACTCCTCTTTATTAACCATATAGAAACCATTTATTATTCTAATAAGCTGTCCGGTCAAAGGTACAATATAAAAAACTCAAATCAAAGTTCTTCGAATAAAACGGTCGATAATTCGAAGTTCACTATTGCTTCTCCTATTATTTCAGATGCTTGATTTTTAAAGGAAGAAATCGTCATAAATTTGTATTTTTGATTATAACTTCCATTTTTTGCAGGCAGCTAGGAATTAATGTTTGTAAACGGCAGGAATTATCAGAGTATCTGGGCCGACGATGATGACCCTGGTGTAGTAAGCGTAATTGATCAGCGGAAGCTTCCCTTCAGCTTTGAAATTAAAAAACTGCGTACATCGGAGGATGTATATAATGCCATTGGCAATATGAC
>Ga0335071_10005737_pt1 | contig 12873 bp, 12 predicted proteins | sample Lox_Sample_15_FD_206724 | JGI IMG/M metagenome (GOLD analysis project Ga0335071, IMG submission 206724) | Soil microbial communities from Loxahatchee National Wildlife Refuge, Florida, United States - Lox_Sample_1.5 | ecosystem: Environmental > Terrestrial > Soil > Wetlands | place: USA...
CCACCATGACGACCATTCCGGGCTGATTAATAACCTTGTGGCAGAACAGCCCGGTGTGAAGCTGATCCTGTCTCACCTTGGGAGAGAATACCTGGCAGTCGGGAAGCACTTCCACTGCCCCGGCGCCGGGTATGTGAACCGGCGCATTAGCCGGCTGCTCACCTTGAAAGGTCGGTTCGATGCGAAATGGACCCACGCCTTCCCTCCATACAAGGTGCGGGAAAACGACTTGCTGGTCCGCGGCGATACCAGTTTCCAGGAACTTGGCATTCCCCTGGCTGGTAGGATCATCGAAACCCCCGGCCATAGCCCGGATCATCTATCGGTTGTATTCGATGACGGCGACTGCCTCGCCGGAGACGCGGCCGCTAATTTTCTTCAATGGGCCGGGGCGAAATACTGCGTGATCTCGGTGGATGACCTTGACCAATATTACACGAGCTGGCATAAGTTGATTTCCAGCGGAGCTAGGCATATTTTCCCTTCCCACGGAAGACCGTTCTCCGTCGAAGCGTTGAAACGGAATCTTGGGAAACATAAAAAAGAGAACATGGTCTTGTTTGTGGAGAAAAGCTCCTGAAAACTCTCATCGTTGGTATCGGCATCATCGGAGTCATCTATGGCTGGACGCTGCATCAGGCGGGCGTGGATGTGACCCATTTCGTCCGTCCGGGCAAGGCAGCTAAATTCCCTGATGGCGTCCATCTTGATCTGCTCGACGAGCGCAAGGGATACCCGCCTAAGGCCATTCATCCTTACCCGATCCGCTGCGTGGATTCGATTTCCTCCTCCGATGGCCATGAACTCATCATTATCCCGACCAATGGCTACCAGGTCGAATCCGCCATCCAGGCTTTGGCGTCTGTTTCAGGGGATGCCACATTCCTGATCTTCTCCGGCAACTGGGGATGAATCGAAAACTACACGTGGAGTGCCCCAGGCAAGTTTCATAACTTGATAGGCTCAAACTGCCATATTCCAAGCACCAAGAATTGTCTTGACAAAAGAAGCGTCCCGGATATAATAAGTTAGCGCTCACTAACTTATTATATCCGAGATGTTTGATAACCTATGGATGGATTGAACTTGGATAAACAGCGATCCAGGATGCGTGGAGAAGACCGGCGGGCCCTCATCATGGCGGAGACGAAAATAATCTTCGCCGAGAAGGGATATCGTGGAGCAAGCACCGGAGAGCTCGCCCGCGCAAGTGGAATCACCGAACCGATTCTCTACAAACATTTCGGCAACAAGAAAAAACTATATATTGCTGTCCTGACTATGATCGGCGAGCAATTCCTGGACCGGTATCAAGGCATGGTAAAACGAAGAGCAGAGACAGACCTTACCGATTGCCTGTTGAACCTTTTATTGGATTACCGCAATGCGGCCATGCAAGATCACGCAGGACTCCACCTTTTGATGAATGCTGCGGTTGAATCGAATGACCCTGAAGTGACTGCACTCGCCGAACGGCACGACCACGAGATATATACTCTTGTTTCTAATCTATTGACACAGGCACAGAGCCAGGATATTCTCCCTCGCCGGCTGGATCTCCGCGTTGCCGCCTGGGGAACCCTGAGCTTATTGTTTGCCCTCCAATATCGCGCCAAGGCCAATCTCTTTGAGGAATTCAACGAGAGAACCATCCGTGAGATCAACCGGCTATGGTTTCAATCTTTACGGGTTGGATAAGATATTTTTTTAAGTAATTATATTAGTTAGCGCTAACTAATAATCAAAACCATGAAAAGGAGAAACTGATATGAAAATCCACTTCCAAGATCAAAACTTTGCCTTCGAATTCCTACGCCTGTTAGGGGAAACGCCTTACGGAGGCGCGGATATCAATGAGTGTTTTGCCACGGCCTCCCATATCAGGGAAGGCAATTACGAAAGCTGGTTCCAGGAATGGAACCGAACCGCACAACGGATCCACAAGATCGCAGAAACCAGCCTTGCCCGAGGTCACATGATCAGCGCCCGCGAAGCCTTTTTCCGTGCCTCCAATTATTACCGCTGTGCTGAGTTTTTCATGCACATGGAGATCGGAAAAACCGATCCACGGGCGATGGAGACCTATGATAAAAACGTAGCCTGTTTTCGCAATGGTATTGAACAACTCCCCTTTCCCAGCGAGGTGGTGAAAATTCCTTACGAGGGGACGACATTGCCCGGGTATTTCTATCGTATTGACCATTCGGAAGCTCCCCGTCCTACGCTCCTTATCCATGGCGGATACGATTCAACCGGGGAGGAACAATACTTCGAAACAGTTCCAGCGGCGCTGGCGCGTGGGTATCACTGCTTGATCTTCGAAGGTCCTGGTCAGGGCAGCGTCATCCGCCACCAGAACCTGCCTTTCCGGCCGGATTGGGAAAATGTCGTCACCCCGGTCGTGGACTATGCCCTGACCAGGAAGGAAATTAACCCGTCCCGTCTTGTCCTGGTCGGAAAGAGCCTGGGCGGCCTACTTGCCCCCCGGGCAGCTGCGTTCGAGCATCGCCTGGCAGCCTGCGTTGCCATTGATGGTGTGTACTCTTTGATTCCGACCGATTATCAACAGATGCTCGGCGAAAAAGCAGGATCGTTTCCCAAGGAAGAGGTCATCGCCTTTTTGGAGCAACAAATGATGGAGAATGGCAACGTCCGTTGGGCGATCAGCCAGGGCATGTGGACGCTGCACGCTAATTCGCTGCTTGATTGCATTCAGAAAATGCAACAATACAACCTGGACGGCATTGCAGAACGAATCACCTGCCCTACTCTGATATGCGACGCAGAAGCTGATCACAGTTTCGCCGGCCAACCTCGCATCCTGTTCGATGCCCTGCGTTGTCCCAAGGCGTATCATCTATTCACGTCTGAGGATGCGGCGGAGGAGCACTGCCATGCCGGTGCCAGCCTGTTGCTCAATCAGCGCATTTTCGACTGGCTCGACGAGACGATCTAAAACACGTCGGCAGGATACCAGATCCACAAACGCGAAGGATGAACTCAAGGAAAAGGCTGCCCATTATCGCAGGAACAACATCCGGCCCGTGCTGGTGCACGGCTACACGACCGGGCTGCCCGATGCCATTGCAGACAGAATTTTCGCGTTGGATATGTTCTTTGGCATCCGCCAACCAACCGAATTCCTGTCCGAACTCAAGCGCCTGATAAAACCAGACGGCATCCTGGTCATTGACGATGGTCACCAGCCGCGCGAGGCGACTCGCCGGAAAATCCTGGATTCTGGCCTATGGCAGATCGAATCAGAATCCAAAGATCACCTGGGGTGTCGGCCGGCTTGATCGATCAATCCGGCTGACAGCTCAACTCACCCGCGAGCGAACGAGCCAGCTGATCCAGTTCTGCCTGGAGTAAAACGGAACACACTACATCATTCTCGCCTCAGTCAAGTGACAATCTTGTTTGAAAATTACAAGATGGCAAACGTTTCGATATCATAACGTTTCAGCGCTTTCTCGTAGATCGGTCCACCTGTAGCAAATAGCACGGCATATCCGCTGCCACGCACCGCTAATAGAGGTTTCCCCGGTAGAATATCTGCCTCCGGCGGAAGGGCGATACGCCCTTCCGCTTGTACGATGCCTTGACCCATGCAGCGGCGCAAGATCGGGCTGGCCGGACCGGCGAGTTTTTCCCACCGGCCAACGCTGAATCCCCCCGAACGGCGGCTACCGCGTAAATACAGGATCGGTCCATCGGTCCGAAAGCCGTATTCCGAAAAAGCGGTTGGGGGTATCCGGATCTCCCGGCTCGGGGAAACCACGCGCCAGCCAAACACCCATTTACCGCCTTTATTCATTTGGGGCATTTTTTCATCCTTTGGTCCCGTGTATTTCCAGACCAATCATATTACCTGTAACATCTCCATCCTTCAGGCAAGTCTTCGCCAACATGGCTGGCAATTCCGCAGGCGTATAAGCTGCCCTGATCGAGGTTACCAGGCCGGGACGCATGGCAACCGGTCGAACACCCAACCACAAGAATGAATGCATCAGGAAGTTCATATCGCGCCGCAAATCCGAAAGGAAATATCGACCTCCCGGCTTCAACACGCGCCAAATCTCGTCGAAGGCCCCGCATGGATTCGCCCACTCGTGCAGGGAACCGTTGGTAAAGACGGCGTCGAAAGTATTGTCGTCAAACGGGAGTTGATCACAGCTTCCTAGTCGATATTCCGTGCGGTCCGTCAACCTGTACGCTTGGGCGTTGCACTTAGCCAGGGCCTGCATATCCGGGCTGATATCCAGTCCGACCAAGCGGGTGTCTATAGTTTGTTTAAGCCACTCCAGTCCCAGGTAACCGGGGCCGTGTCCAATCTCGAGCGCCTGCCCGCGGGTGATGCCGTGCTTCAAAAGAGCCGGGGTTTCCATCCAGCCTTTATCGCGGAAGCCGCGCTGCATCTGATCATATCGAGCGACGGTGATCTCGCCCTGGATGCCATGATCAGTCTCGGGAACACGAGGTTTTGTCATTTCTATGTCTCCTTTATTTTAGTTTGAATATTCTAGTTAGAATATTTGATAAAAAAAGAGGTGCTTTATCGCCCTTTTCCGCTTTCCATTTTTTGCAGAAGGGCGGTCACCCAATCCAGTTCCGCCTGGGTATGGACGAGGGTATGGTCGAAGATGGCTGCCGCCAGGGGCGGGATTTCGGGGAGAGCCAGCTGTTCGGCGCGGTGACTCCCGATCTGATCCAGCGCGGTTTTCAAAGTGGACTGGCGGATCTGGAGATATTTCCTGACCTCCCCGCTCGGCAGGCTGTCCAAAAAGAACAGGCAAATGTCCAACGAAAAATACTGCCGCTCGAACTGCTGCCAGTTTTCTCGCAGTAGGCGGATGAACTCCTCCCGGCCCGCCACTGTGATCTGGTAGACACTGCGCGAAGGGCGTTTGCCTGCCTGTTCGACCCCCACTTTCTCCACGAATTTCTCCTCGGCTAGTTTGTCCAGGGCAAAGTAGATCGAACCAAAAGCAATGGAGGTCCAATCGCCCATGTGCTCTTCGATGATTTGCTTGATCTCATAGCCGTGCAGAGGCTGATCGCGCAGGAGACCGAGAATGACCAGTCGGGTTGACATATTATCCTGATGAAATCCTTAATATATACAAGCTTGTATATTCTAGCATGATTCGTGTCCCTGTCAAGGATATATCTTTCCTCTCTGAATGATGCATACGTCCAGCAGGTAGATGGACAGCCTGACTTTCAGGTTACCTATCGGTTATGACAAATCAAGAGCGGGTTTTGTTGTAAAAAATCAGTTTTGCAATCTCATTGGCAAACACATACAATCCAGTGATGACCAGTAACAGCACCATCATCAGGGGCGGGAGGGGTACAAAACCAAAGATGGGACCCACTCCAGGCAGGTAAGGCAGGATCAGGGTGGCAAGTCCTACCAGGAGCGTGCTGATCCATAACCATTTTCCTGGCTTGCTCTTGAAAAGCCACCGGCGGGTACGGACAACCAGGAGGATGAATAACTCTGTCAAGGACGATTCGATAAACCAGCCGGTTCGGAACTGGTCCTGGCTGACCCGCAGCACCAGCAACAAGACACCGAAGGTGATGTAATCGAAGACAGAACTGACCAGGCCAAAAACCACCATGAAATTGCGGATGAAGTTCACGTTCCAACGATGGGGTTTATCCACCATCTCTGGATCATTCGAGTCTGTGGCCAGGGTCATGGCCGGCAGATCGGTCATGAAGTTATTCAACAGGATTTGTTTGGGGAGCAATGGCAGGAATGGCAAGAATAGCGACAGGCCTGCCATGCTGAACATATTGCCGAAATTCGCGCTGGTGGTCATCGACACATATTTCAGGGTGTTGGCAAAAGTATGACGACCCTCCTCGATCCCCAGGCGAAGTACATCCAGGCTTTGCTCCAGCAACACAAAATCGGCGGCCTCTTTGGCCACATCAACCGCGTTCTCGACCGAGATGCCCACATCGGCGGCGTGCAAGGCCGGGGCGTCATTGATCCCGTCACCCATGTAACCCACCACATGACCGGTTTTGCGTAAAGCGGAGATGATGCGTTCTTTCTGGTTTGGATCCACCTCCACAAACAGGTTGGTCTGGTCAGCCCGCTGCCAGAGGGCTTCGTCGCGCATCTGGTTCAACTCGGCGCCGGTCAAGACACCCGTCACCTGCATCCCGGTGCTCTGGGCCACATGCAAAGCCACCCGCCGGTTATCGCCAGTAATGACCTTAAGGGTCACGCCCAGGTTTTTCAGATCGGTAATGGTCTTTTGAATATCCGGTTTGGGCGGATCGAGGAAGAGCAGGAAACCAATAAAGGTCATCTTGCATTCTTCTTCGACCGGATATTCCGGTTGCGGAGCGACCTCTTTGGTCGCCACTCCAAGCACCCGGAAGCCTTGTCCGCTCCAGTCAGCGAACTTTTCCTGCAAGGCCGCATGATGTTTTTTATCCAATTCAACCGCCTGGCCGCCTTCCTGGATAAATGTACTGGCTTCCAGGACTTTATCCAGCGCTCCCTTGGTGATCAGGGTATAAGTCGATTTTTTCTTGGTCGTGTCCTGTACGGCAATGCTCAAGCGCTTGCGTGTGAAATCGTAGGGGATCTCTTCGGTCTTGATGAACCGGCCGATGTCAGGTTGTGCATGTTGCAAAATAGCATCATCCAACGGGTTTGCAAGTCCGGTCTGGAAATGGGCATTCAAGTACGCGTTCAAGAAGACTTCGTCGGAAGCTTCCCCCTGTGGGTCGAGGGCGCCATCCAAGCTGACCACACCCAGGGTGAGCGTGCCGGTTTTATCGGTACACAGGACATCCATGCTGCCAAAGTTCTCGATCGAGGCTAATTGCCGGACAATGACGCCTTTTTTGGCCATGCTCTGCGCCCCCTTCGAAAGCGTGATGCTGATGATGGCTGGCAGAAGTTCGGGGGTCATGCCAACGGCCAGAGCGATGGCGAACAGCAGCGAGTCCACCACGGGTTTCTTCAAGAATACGTTGATGGCAAATACCACCAACACCATGACCATCATCACCTGGCTGAGCATGTTGCCAAATTTGCGAATGCCCCGCTCGAATTCCGTCTCGGGCGGGCGCAGGTTCAGTTTTGCGGCGATCTCGCCGAATTCGGTATTCTTCCCGGTTGCGCAGATCAGGGCACAGGCGCTGCCGCTGCTCACGTTGGTGCCCATGAACACGCAATTTGTTCGTTCGGCCAGACTGGCGTTTTCATCTACGCTCCCGGCTTTCTTTTCCACCGGAAAGGTCTCGCCAGTCAATACGGCCTGGTTCACAAAGAAGTCATCTGCCTGGATCACCACCCCATCTGCCGGGATGATGCTGCCCGCGGATAGCAAGACCACATCTCCAGGGACCACCTCTTCAGCCAGAATGGTTTGCCGCTCGCCATCGCGAAGCACATTGACTTTGATGGTTACCTGGCTGCGCAGCTTTTCAACCGCGTTGCTGGCCCCATATTCCTGAATGAAGCCCAAGACTGAACTGGCGATAACGATAGCAAGGATAATGCTGGCATCGATCCATCCCCCAGTGATGATCGAGATGATTGCCGCAAAAACCAGGATAAGCACAAGCGGGCTCTTGAATTGACTCAGGAGAAGCAGCACCTTTGCTGCTTTTTTATGACGCTGCAGTTCATTTCGCCCAAATCTGTCCAATTGTTCTTGCGCTGATACGCTGCTCAGGCCTTGCGGAGAACTTTGCGTGGTGGCGAACAGCTCCTTGAGCGGTCGGCTCCAATAAGTTGAAGTTGGCAACGTTTCCTGATTCATGGAAATTTCCCTTTGAGGATAAATTGGGGATGAAGGTACATTACTCCACTATTTTATTTCTGATTTCCCGCAAATGGAAGCTGAACTTTAGCAATTTCACCAAACCAGTGGCAATAATCGATAACGAACACGCCTGGCATATTCCGGGTAGCCCGGCAGTTCCTGGTGTAAAGTACGATCTTCCAGAGCCGTCCGGACGATGAACAAGACGCCGATCAGTCCTCCAGGGACGAGTGCCCAGAGCGAGCCGAGCAATACGGGGATCGAAACCATGAGCACGATAATCCCCAAATACATCGGGTGACGCACCCGGGCATATGGTCCGGTGTCTATTACCCGTTGACCGCGGTCGTCCTGGATGCGCACGGTCCGCGAGAGAAAGGTATTCACCATCACAGTCCGGAAGATCACAAATCCCGCGCAGGCTGCGCCGCACCAGCCCAGGATCTGTAGCGCCAGGGGCGCCACCGCCCAGCCGAACCGGCCTGCATCCAGGCCGGCCAGGATCAACATGGAGAACAGGAGGACAGTGTATATGGTGAGAATGACTTTATCCCATCTCTTGGTATTCTCCCCGACCTGGCTGCGCTCATTTAATTGACCCGGATCGTTCCGCAGCGCCCACAGTCCGTAAAAGGTCAGAAAGCTACCAAAGGCCAGTGAGAAAGCCCAAGCCTGGATCCAGTCCAGCCGACCGGCGGAAATAAAGAGGATAGCTGCCAGCCCGGCCACGATCGTCAGGAGGTTGGGCAGCAGGGAAACGATCGGCTGTCCGGACGGCGAGCCCGAGGCATCAGGTTTTTCCGAAGAAGTATTTGACATCGACCACCTTCTCTTGAAAGGCAACCGCTGATCGGATGGTTATTCCCTGGTCGGTACCCCTATTGCCTGCAGATACTTTTTCACGCCAAAAGAATGTAGCAAGAAACGATAGAACCTGGGATAAACCACCTCCCCGACCGCAGCATTCACAATCTGTGGGGAGACCAGGGTGTAGGATTCCCGATTCCAGTGGGCAGTGCAGCTTCCGGCAGCCAGCACGTTAAGACACCAGTCAGTATCCTCTCCATACGGCAGTGGAATGAAAAAGTCATTCCCGGCCGGCTGGCCGAGCACAGGGGTATGATACTGCTTTTTCGAATGTCTGCCAACGTGATCGATGATCGTGTAGACCCGCCGGCCCGCGAAGGTCATCATAACAGGATTGGTCACCTTCCGGTTAAATCGGCGCAGCCAGTCTTTCCGTTCTTTTGATTGCTCCATCGCCATAATTGGTCTCCTCTTGTATCCAGAATATTCCAGTTTCAGTTGACGAACACTCGTCCTGCTGCGCCGTCCACGGTGATCGTCTCGCCGTCCCGGATGGACTGGGTAGCGTTCCCAACCCCCATCACTGCCGGGATGCCGTACTCCCGGGCGACGATGCTGCCGTGCGCCAGCGGGCCGCCCAGGTCGGTGACCAGGCCGGAGATGCGGGCGAAAAGCGGCGTCCAAGCCGGGGTGGTGGTACGCGTGACCAGGATCTCGCCAGCGTTGAGCCGCTGCATTTCGTCCAGGGAATGAATCACACGCGCCACAGCGGTGACCTTTCCGGGGCTGACCCCCAGGCCAGCCAAGGTGTGCGCGTCGGGCTGACGGTTCAACTCCGGGGTGGGAAAGATCCATTTCCACCAGAATGCCGGATGGGTCCCCACTGGCAGGAGATACGGTGCGCTGGACCGACTCCAGGTTTGATTCTGCGCCTGCCGTGCCTTCACCAGTGGGATCAGTAAATTGGGGCCGGCGAACGCGGAGCGGATCTCATCCAGGCGTAGCCAGAAGATGTCATTGGGTTGTCCGATGATGTTCTTCTCTGCCAACTGGTGGCCCAGTTCGATTGCCAGCCGGCGCATGGGCGTCCAGGCCAGGCCCACATCAAACAGGGCATCTTCCCGGGTGCGGGCAGCCTGCTGGGCGGTTTCCAGGACCCGGTGGAACTCCCGGCCGAGGCGGGGGGAGAGACCCTTTTCGGCATCCGCGATCGCTTCCTGCCGTTCCGCCTCCATGCGCCGCTGGCGTTCGTAAGGAGATTCTTTTCCACTGAGATAGGCCTGGATGGCGGCCAGGGCCGGGCGGGGATCATCGGCCAGGGTTGGCAGCAGCGGGTCAAAGGAGGAGAGCTGATGGCCAAATCGGTCCAGATGGGCATCCAGGGCTTGATGCCACTCGCAGACGGTCAAAATATCATCCGGACCGTCCAGCAGCATTTCAGGAGATTCTGTCAACACCCGGTCGAGTTTCAGTTTGCGCGCAAGTTGGGCCAGCTCGAACATCGAGCATTCCGCCTCCCATGGCTTGATCTTCTGGCCGCGCAGGAAGATCTCCGGTTCCGGAACGCCCGGTCGGCGCAGATGGCGGTTGTAGAAGCGGGTGAAAGCCTGCTCCTGGCGATAGATCACTTGCACGATCTTCATGATCTGCAACCAGTAGCGCATCCCCGCCCGACCGAGGGAGTCCATCCGCGCCAGCAGAGCGACAAGGTCCAGCTCTTTCACCGGTCGTCTGGAGAGATCCGCCACGGCCTGGCGATAGAGCGCCTGCTCGGAGTTTTGATCCTGCATCGAGTTCAGGTGTAGGGCAAAGTCCCTCAAAACGGCCGGGAGGTGCCAGGGCTGCAGGTGCAGATCCAGATGGAGGTAGATATGCCCGTTGATGATGCGATAAGGCACGGCGGGTATGGCATCCTTTAACCCGATATCGTCCAGCATTTGCAGGATCGTATCGACAAAGATGGGCAGGAGGAAAGTCTCGAAGAGCGGGCTGATCGGTTCGGTGATCATCTCGAAGGTCCCGCCGCCGTGCAGCCACTTGCCTTCGCCGGGGGCCTCCCAGGTCACCGCTTCTTCCTGCAGGGTTGTGATCGGCCTGACCTGAACGATATAGAAATGCCCTCCTGCAAAGCACCACTCGATGTCCTGGGGCGCCTCGTAATAGCGCTCGATGGCTGCGCCCAGTCGGGCCAGCTCCGTGACTTGATGTTTATTCAATGTCTGCTGCTTGCGCTTGTATGCTGGAACCGGCTGCTCCTGGGTGCCGTTCCCGGTCCGGACGGTCATCACGGTCTTGTCGGCAACGGTCAGGGACTTCGTCCTGCCGCTGGCCTTGTCCACAACAATATTGTCTGGCACGACCAGGCTGCCCACGATGGCTTCGCCCAGGCCCCAGGAGGAGTTGATAAGGATCTCGCCCCGGTTCCCGCTGACCGGGTTGGCGGTGAAAAGGATCCCGGCCGATTCCGCCGGAACCATCTGCTGGACCACGACCGCCAGCGCGACTGTCTCCGGAGAGATATTTTGGCGGGCGCGATAGGCCATGGCGCGCGCCGTCCACAGGCTGGACCAGCAGCGCTTAACGGAGTCCAGCAGGGCCGCCTCGCCGCGGATGTTCAAATAGGTGTCCTGCTGTCCGGCGAAGCTGGCCCCGGCCAGATCCTCCGCGGTGGCCGAGGAACGCACCGCCACCGGGGCACCGCCGGTCCGTTCGGAGAGCTCCCGATAAGCTTTCAGGAGGGCGCTTTCCAGTTCGGGCGGGACGGATCCCGCCTCGAATGCCCGTCGGATCGCTTCCGAGGCCGACTCCAGTGAGATGGGATCTTCTACGTCTACGGAATGGGTTCTGGCCTGGATGACTGCATCGATCCGGTTGGCGTCGGTAAAAGTCCGGTAGGCTGCCGTCGTCAGGATGAATCCCGGCGGGACCGGGAAGCCGCCGAGCGCCGTCCGGGCGAGGTTCATACCCTTGCCTCCCGCCTGGTCGAGAGTGATGGCTTCTGTGTTGAAAGGGAGGATGAAAGCTTGCATGGCAGGCACCTCTTTTTGAGTTATTTCTTCAGGCCGACATAGCGACCTGTCCGGGAACAATACTCCCGGTATGCCTGACCGTATTTCCCGGCCAGGAATTTCTCTTCTTGAAGGATCTGGTAGTGGATGCCCAGAACCGTTACTACAGCAAAGATCAGGAAGACCAGCGTACCGTTGATCAGGAACGTCCCGATGAAAAACAGGTCGAGAAAGACGAAGATCGGGTTGCGCGAGAACGCGAACGCCCCGCCCGTGACCAAATCTCCGGCTTTCTTCTCATCGATCCCCACGCGCCAGGAATTTCCAAACGAGATCAAGGCCCAGACGAACACAAAATCTCCGAACACGATCAGGAGTACGCCAGTGATCTTAAGGGCCAGGGAATTCACCAGGACCGGATTCCAGGCCGCCGGGATGGATCGGAAGGGTCCGTGCAGCGCCGATATGAGGATCGCCAACAACCAGAACACTAACCAGGGGAATAAGGCCAATTCAAAAAAACGATGGAGGCCTTTCTTGCCGGCACCCAGGGCGAATGGATTGATGCCCTGCTTGAGCCACAGGAGCACGGTTCGGCCAAGGAAAACAACTAGGAAGAAAGCCAACCCTGCCAGCTGGAAAATATCGAAAAAGCCCATGGCGCTATCCCTCCTGCGGACCCATGGCAAACAGCTTGTGAAGCGCAGGAGCGGGCAGCCCCGACTTGTCGACCAGCGCCATCAGCTCGATGCCCAGTTGGTGCATTTCATCCGGGGCCTGTTGGCAGTGCCAGGCTGCCCCCACCTCGGCCAAGCGGGTAGCCAAGAAACGGCGCATAAAGGCGACCAGCAGGAAACGCGGTAGGAGGGTATAGACGATGGCAGTGTCAGCCGGGACAACCTTGAATCCGTTGCGGCGAAGAACAGCTGGTTCTTCGCGCATAGCCTCCACGCACAGGCGCAGGTCGGCGGTGGAGCGAGCCAGGGCATAGGTATCAGAGCCGTTCTTGACGATCAGGCAGGCCAGGGGCGCCACCATGGAGGCATGTGTGGCCAGGTAGTCAGTCATATGAGCGGAAGTTTTTACTTTGAACCCCGCCTGGTGAAAGATGGTAACCAGTCGTTTCAGACGGGGAGTGATGGTGCCGTCCAGCTCCCCGAAGGGCGGCGCGCCGACCGCATCACCGGGTCCGCCAATGGCGCGGATCACACTTCCATCTCTCTTCCCGCCGGCAAAAACGAAACCAAGCATCACCCTTT
>Ga0335071_10005738_pt1 | contig 12872 bp, 16 predicted proteins | sample Lox_Sample_15_FD_206724 | JGI IMG/M metagenome (GOLD analysis project Ga0335071, IMG submission 206724) | Soil microbial communities from Loxahatchee National Wildlife Refuge, Florida, United States - Lox_Sample_1.5 | ecosystem: Environmental > Terrestrial > Soil > Wetlands | place: USA...
GGTCCGCGCTCCGAAGGGCCTGTGGGTCGTCTCGATCGACGGGGACTAGGTCCGCCGGGCGCACTTTCCACACTTCCTTCACGGTCGCCCGCCGCGCGGCGGGCTACGCTCGGGCTGTGCCTCCGAGGAAGCGCACCGGCCAGAAGCTGCTGCGGTTCGACCGCGGGCTCGGCTGCCGGTGGGTGGCGGGAGCCGACGAGGCGGGCCGCGGGCCGCTCGCAGGGCCGCTCGTCGTCGCGGGCGTGCTGCTCGACTACGCGGGCCTGCGCGACCACAAGGTGCGGCCGCTCGCGCTCCTGAACGACTCGAAGCAGGTCGACCCGGAGACGCGCGACGAGCTCTACCGGGCGGTGATCGCCTGCGCCGAGCGGGTCTGCGTCCGCGTCTTCCCGGCCGCGGTGATCGACCGCGACGGCCTGCACAAGTGCAACCTGCGCGGGCTGCGCGAGGTGCTCTGGGCCTGCCAGCCTGCCGGCGCGTCGCTCGTCGACGGGTTCAAGCTCGGTCCGTCGGCGCCGCCGCATCGTGCGGTCGTCGACGGCGACACGAAGAGCGCGGCGATCGCAGCCGCGTCGATCGTCGCGAAGGTGACGCGCGACCGCTACATGCACCACACCGCCGACGCGCTCTATCCCGGCTACGGCTTCGCCTCGCACGTCGGCTACATCACGCCGGGGCACACGAAGGTCGTGCGTGAACGAGGGCCCTGCGAGATCCACCGCCGCTCCTGGCGGGCGCGGGCCTACGAGACGGCATCCGTCTGAGGCGCGCGCGGCGCGCTGGTACCGGCTTCGCGGCTACCGGGTGCTCGCGGCGAACGTCTGGTGCGCCGGTTTCGAGCTCGACCTGGTCGTGCGGCGTGGGCGGTCGCTCGCGTTCGTCGAGGTGAAGTCGAAGGCGGGGGCGGGCTACGGCGACCCGCTGGAGATGGTCACGCCGGTGAAAGCCGACCGCGTGCGCCGTGCCGCGGCGGCGTGGCTCGCAGCGCATCCGGAGCTCGCCGGGCTCGCAGTGCGGTTCGACGTCGTCGCCGAGCGCGCGCGGCGGATCGACGTGTTGCAGGACGCGTTCTAGGTCCTGTCGAACACGGTCTCGTGGCCGCGACGCAGGAGCAGCTCTACGCCGGGCTGGACCTCGACCTGTCGTGGTCGGAGCAGGATCTGCCCGAGCGCGAGCGCACGAAGCACGTCCACCGTCTTCATCCCTACCTCGGCAAGTACATCCCGCAGCTCGTCGAGGAGCTCTTCCGCCGCCATGTGCCGGCGCGCGGCCGCGTCCTCGACCCGTTCGCCGGCTCGGGCACGACGCTCGTGCAGGCGCTCGAGAGCGGTCATGACTCGGCCGGTGTCGACATCGCGGCGTTCAACTGCCTGCTGATGCGCGTGAAGACGACCGCCTACAACCCGTTCGGGCTCGAGCGCGACCTGCGCGACGCGCTTGCGCGCTTCGAGCGCTGCGAAGGCCGCGCCGGGCGTCCGTCGCCGTATGTGCGCGCCTGGTTCGCGCCGCAGGCGCAGGACGACCTGCTGCGCTTCCGTTCGCTTGCCACCGACTACGAGCATGCGGACGTGCTGCGCATCGTGCTCGCGCGCGCCGCGCGCTCGGCGCGGCTCACCTCGCACTTCGACCTCGACTTCCCGCGCGAGCCGCAGACCGGCCCCTACTGGTGCCACAAGCACAAGCGCGAGTGCCGGCCGGTGGAGCGCGCCGACCACTTCATCCGCCGCTACACGCTCGACACGCTGGCGCGGCTGAAGGACTTCGCACGCGTGCGCAAGCCGAAGGACGCCTCGGTGCTCCACGGCGATGCGCGCCGTCTCGATCTCGGCGGCCCGTTCGACGCGGTCGTCACCTCGCCGCCCTACCCGGGGCTGATCGACTACCACGAGCAGCACCGCTACGCGTACGAGCTGCTCGGCCTCGACGACCGGCGCGGGGAGGAGATCGGCGCCGCCGAGCAGGGGACGGCGAAGGCGGCAATCGCGGGCTACGTCGAGGGCATCGGCGACGTGCTCGCCGCCTGCGCGGGCGCCCTCGAGCCACACGGCCGCGTCGTGATCGTCGTCAACGACCGCCGCGACCTCTACCCGGCGATTCTCGAGCGCGCCGGCCTCGAGCTCGAGCAGCACTACCAGCGCCACGTGAACCGCCGCACCGGCCGCCGCGCCGGCGAGTACTTCGAAGCCGTCCTGGTCGCGCGGCGCGCCTAGCAGCGTCCCGGGCCGGGGCCGAGGCGCACGATCACGCTCGCGCGGAGCTCGGCGAAGAGCGGACCCGCCGCGAACCCCTCGTACCACTCGGTCTGCCCGTCGTAGCGCGCCATGGGCGGACGTCTATTGACATGTGACCATATGGTCACCTATCATCGGGCCGATGGACGACGACCTCGTCTTCAAGGCGCTCGCCGACCCGACGCGACGCCATCTCCTCGACCGGCTCCACGAGCGCGACGGCCGCACGCTCACCGAGCTCGAGTCCGATCTGGAGATGACGCGCTTCGGCGTCATGAAGCACCTGCGGGTGCTCGAGGAGGCGGGCCTCGTCGTCGCGCGCCGGGCGGGCCGGGAGAAGCACCACTTCCTGAACCCGGTCCCGATCCGGCTGATCCACGACCGGTGGATCGACAAGTACACGGAGCAGCGCGTCTCGGCGCTCTCCGATCTCAAGAGGCAACTGGAGGAACGTCGATGACGACCACAGCGCTCACCACCCAGGTCTACGAGGTGTCGATCGAGGCGACCCCCGAGCAGATCTGGGATGCGATCACGAAACCCGAGTGGACGGCGCGCTACTTCCACGGCGCCCGCATCACCGTCGTGCCGGACGGCTACCGCTCGCTCGGCCCGGACGGGGACCTCTGGGGCGACGAGAGCGTCGCCGAGTTCGATCCGCCGCGGCGGCTCGTCCACGGCTGGCGCTCGCTCTACGACCCCGAGCTGGCGCAGGAGGACGAGAGCCGCGTCACGTGGGAGATCGAGCCGCAGGGCGACGGCACGTGCCGGCTGCGCGTCACGCACGACCGCCTCGAGGGCGCGCCGAAGACGGCGGCCGGCGTCTCGGGCGGCTGGCAGGCGATTCTCGAGAGCCTGAAGTCGCTGCTCGAGACCGGGCAGCCGCTCGCCGGCTGACCGAGACGGCGGGAGGGGCCGAGCGCGGCCCCTCCCGCCTTCGACACGATCAGGTCGCGGGCGCCGCGCCGGCGGCCGCGCCTCGGGCCCGGTGGCGACATCGATGTCATCCGATCTGTCCACAGGCCTAGGATCCGCCGATGGAGTACGTCCTCGAGGTGGGCGGTGGCCCGTTCCAGGTGATCCTCACCACCTCGGGCGTGGCCTCGGTCGCAGGGTTCACCGACCTGAATCGCCGGCTGCAGACCGACCCCGAGATCGAGGACGGGATGAACATGCTGTTCGACCACACGGCGCTCGACATGTCCGGCCTCTCGACCGAGCAGATCCGCGCGATCGCCGACAACACGAGCGGCGAGTACCAGGGGCGCGGGGGGCGGATCGCGATCGTCGTCCCGGCCCCGGTCGCCTTCGGCCTCGCGCGGATGTGGCAGGCGATGACGGGCGAGCAGATCTCGGCGCGCGCGTGCGTCGTCGACTCGGTCGAGGCGGCGTACGCCTGGATCGAGCGCGCCGCCGACTGACGTTTCGAAGAAGTCACACTTCCGCGACGGACACCTGGCAGGTTGTCGTCTAGCGTGGCAACGTGCTCGCACGCACCGTCACGCATGCGCTCGTCGGTCTCGACCCGCGCCGGGTCGAGGTCGAGGCGCGCATCGAACGCGGGCTGCCGGCGTTCGCCATCGTCGGGCTCGCCGACCGCGCCTGCCAGGAGGCGAAGGCCCGGGTCCGGTCGAGCGTGTCGGCCGCCGAGCTCGAGTGGCCGCCCCAGAGCCGGATCACGATCAACCTTGCGCCCGCGGCGCTCCGCAAGGAAGGGTCGGGCTTCGACCTCCCGATCGCGCTCGCGGTGCTCGCGGCGTCCTACCAGGTGCCGAGCGAGGCGCTCGACGACCATGCCGCGTTCGGCGAGCTCGGCCTCGACGGGCGGCTGCGACCCGTGCCGGGCGCGCTCGTCGCGGCCGAGGGGGCGCGCCGGGCGGGGCTCGCGTATCTCGTCTGCGCCGCCGAGTCGGCGCCCGAGGTCGCGCTCGCCGGGGTCGAGCCGGTGGGCGTCCGCCATCTCGGCGAGGCGGTCGCCTATCTCCGCGGCGAGCGCGATCCACCCGCCGTGCCGCTGCCGGCCGACGACTTCGAGACGCTCGCGGGCGCCCCGGACCTCGGCGACGTCCGCGGCCAGGAGCGCGCGCGGCGGGCGCTCGAGGTCGCCGCAGCCGGCGGCCACAACCTGCTGCTCGCCGGGCCGCCGGGGACCGGCAAGACGATGCTCGCCCGCCGGCTGCCGGGGATCCTGCCGCTGCTCGACGACGACGCGTCGCTCGAGGTGACGCGCATCCACTCGGTCACCGGCCTGCTCGCGCCCGGGTCGGGGCTCGTCCGCGTGCCGCCGTTCCGGGCGCCGCACCACTCGATATCGGTCGCCGGCCTGATCGGCGGCGGCGCCGGCTCGCCGCGCCCCGGGGAGGCGAGCCTCGCCCATCGCGGGGTGCTCTTCCTCGACGAGCTGCCGGAGTTCCAGCGCCCGGCGCTGGAGGCGCTGCGCCAGCCGCTCGAGGACGGCGTGGTCACGGTCGCGCGGGTCGCCGGGCGGGCGGTGTTCCCGGCGCGGTTCCAGCTCGTCGGAGCCATGAACCTCTGCCCGTGCGGCGGCCGCGGCGACGCTGTGGCCCAGTGCTCGTGCAGCGCCGAACGGGTCCAGCGCTACCGCGAGAAGCTCTCCCGGGCGCTGCTCGACCGCTTCGACCTGCTGCTCGCCGTGCCGCGCCCGCGCGGCAGCGAGCTGGCGGGGCCGCCGGGCGAGCCGTCATCCGCTGTGCGGGCGCGGGTCCTCGCCGCGCGAACCGTTCTGCGGGAACGTGTCCCCGAGCGCGACGCGGGTGCGGACGCGCTGCTGACGCGGGCCGTCGAGCGCCTGCCGCTCTCCGGTCGCGGAAGGGCGCGGGTCGCGCGCGTGGGGGAGACGATCGCGGCACTCGCCGGCGCCGAGCAGGTCGCGGCCGAGCACGTCGCCGAAGCGCTCTCCTACCGGCCGCCCCCGGAGCTCGCCGCATGAGCGAGCTCGCCGTCGCCGCCTTCGCCGCCGCGACCGGAGCGCACCTGCTCGACGCGCCGCGGTCTGCTCGCTTCGAGCGGTTCCGCGCCACGTTCGACGAGCCGGCGTTCCTGCGCGGGCTCGCCGACCGCGGGCTCCGCTGGGTGCCGCGGCGCGACCCTGCGTTCCCGGCGCGGCTGCGCTCGATCCACGACCCGCCGCCCGGCCTCTTCGTCCGCGGGCGGGCGCCGCTCGGGCTGCTCGACCGGCCGGCTGTGGCGGTCGTCGGTGCGCGGGCGTGCTCGCCGTACGGCACAGCGGTCGCGCTCGCGTTCGGGCGCGAGCTCGCCGCTGCCGGCGCCGTCGTCGTCTCCGGCCTGGCGCGCGGCGTCGACGGCGCGGCTCACCGCGGCGCGCTCGACGCCGGTGACACCGTCGCCGTGCTGGGCTGCGGCATCGACCGCGACTACCCGCGTGCACATGCATCGCTTGCTGCGGCGATCGCGGAGAACGGGCTCGTCGTCTCCGAGTATCCGCCGGGCGTCGAGCCCGCACCGTGGCGGTTCCCCGCCCGCAACCGGATCGTCGCCGGGCTCGCCGACGCGACCGTCGTCGTCGAGGCGCGCGAGCGGAGCGGGGCGCTGATCACCGCCGACCTGGCGCTCGAGGAGGGACGCGAGGTGCTGGTCGTCCCCGGCGAGATCACGTCGCACCTCTCGGACGGCACGAACGCCCTGCTCCGTCTCGGCGCGACCCCTGCGACGTGCGTCGAGGACGTGCTCGCCGCGATCGGGCTCGACGCGCCCGCGGTGGAGCCTCCCGCGCTCGATGCGCGGCTCGCGGCGGTTCGGGCGGCCGTCGCCGATGCGCCCGCGGAGGCGGACGCGATCGCCCGGCGGGCCGGGCTCTCCGCCGGCGAGACCGCGGCGGCGCTCGCGGAGCTCGAGCTGCTCGGGCTCGTCGTGCAGGCCGCCGGCTCCTACCGGGAGTCGCCGAGGTGAGCCGCGGGCTACGGTTCCGGCGTGAGCGTGCTCCGCCTCTACTGGCGCCCCGGGACCGCGTCCATGGCGCCGCACGCCGCCCTGGCGGAGCTCGGGCTCGACTACGAGCTGGTCGAGATCGGCCGCGACGAGGCTCAGTCCTCGCCGGAGTACCGCGCCCTCAACCCGCTCGGTGTCGTGCCGACGCTCGTCGACGGCGACCGCGTCCTGACCGAGTCCGCAGCCATCCTGCTCTACCTCGCCGACCGGTATCCCGAGGGGCGCCTCGCGCCGGACGACCGGGCCGAGCTCTACCGCTGGCTCGTCTTCCTGACGAACACGGTGCAGACCGCGCTCCTCCGCGCGATCTACCCCGAGCGGTACGGCGACGGCACCGTCCGGGAGGTCGCCGAGCAGGAGCTGCACCGTCACTTCGATCTGCTCGACGGGACGCTCGCCGGGCGTGACTGGCTCGCCGGTGACGAGCGGAGCGCTGCCGATCTGTACCTGTTCATGCTCACGCGCTGGGGCCGGCGGCTCGACCCCGCCGCCTGGGACCGCCCGAACGTGCGGGCGCACTGGCTGCGCACGCTCGCCCTCCCCGGGGTCCGGCGGATGGTCGAGGAACAGGGGCTCGAGCTCCCCGCTTGGGCTGCTTGAGCGGTACGCCGTACTGGTTCGAGGACGCGGGGCCCGAGCTCCCGCGGCGCGTCTTCGAGGGCCGCGCCGAGGTGGCGGTGATCGGCGGCGGGGTGACGGGCTGCTCATGCGCGCTCACGCTCGCCGGGCGCGGCGTCCGCGTCCGCCTCCACGAGGCGCGCGAGATCGCGGGCGGCGCCAGCGGCCGCAACGGCGGCTTCGCGCTCCGCGGCGCGGCCGCGCCGTACGACGAGGCCCGGCGCGCGCTCGGCGACGAGCGGGCGCGGCGCGTCATGCAGCTCAGCGAAGCTGCGCTCGACCGCATGCAGTCGCTCGCCGGCGACGCGTTCCGCCGGGTCGGGAGCCTGCGGCTCGCGTGGGACGACGCCGAGCTCGACGCGCTGCGCCGCGAGCACGACGCCCTCCGCGACGACGGCTTCGCCGTCGAGTGGGTCGACGCGCTCGAACCGCCGCTCGACCGGCTCTACCGCGGCGCGATCCTGCACCCGCCCGACGGGGCGATTGTGCCCGCTCGCTGGGTTCGGCGGCTCGCCGCGCACGCGGCTGCGGCCGGCGCCGACATCCGCGAGCGCGATGCCGTCGCGGTCGACGACCTCGACGCGGACGTGGTCGTGGTCTGCGCAGACGGCTTCACCGCCTCGCTCCTGCCCGAGCTCGCCCCGTTCGCCGTGCCGACACGCGGACAGGTGCTCGCGACCGGGCCGCTTGCCGAGCGGCGGTACGAACGTCCGCACTACGCGCGCGGCGGCTTCGACTACTGGCACCAGCTCCCGGACGGCCGCCTTGTCCTCGGCGGGCAGCGCGACGCGTCGTTCGCCGCCGAGCAGACCGACGCGATGGAGACGACCGAGCTGATCCAGGGCCGTCTCGACGCGCTCGCGGCGGAGCTGCTCGGCCACCGGCCTGAGGTGACGCACCGCTGGGCGGGCATCTGGGGGACGACGCCCGACCTCGTCCCGCTCGTCGGCCGCGTCCCGGGCCGCGAGCACGTGTGGGTCGCCGGCGGCTACTCGGGCCACGGGAACGCGCTCGGCCTCGCCTGCGGCGACCTCGTCGGGCGCGCGATCCTCGGCGACGAGCCGCCGGAGCTCGAGATCTTCGACCCGGCGCGGCTCGGCGCGATCTGACCGGCGCCCTCAGGGGCGCCGGCCCGGCCGGCGGCGCCGCTCCGCCTCGTCGCGCCCGTCGAGGATCGCGCCCCAGACATGCAGCCCGATCACGACCACGACGACGAACACCGCCGCTCCGATCGCCACGATCCACGCGACGATGTCCGATCCGACGACCACCGCCCGATGCTAGACGCCGGCGGGTCTAGAGGTCGAGCGTCGGCAGGTCGAGCCCCTCGACCGCCTCGAGCGCCGCGACCGCGATCGCGAGATCCTGGATCGCGAGCCCGGTCGAGTCGAACATCGTGATCTCCTCGGCGGCCGCGCGCCCGGGTGCGGTGCCTGCGAGCACCTCGCCGATCGCGGTGACGTCGCTTCGCGTCACGACGCCCGCCTCGACCGCGTGCGCGAGCTCGCCTCCGTGCGACGCCTGCTCCCAGTCGTCGGCGAAGAGATGCGCGCGCCGAAGCTCGCCGTCGGTCGCCTCCGCCTTGCCGGGGCCGTCGGCGCCCATCAGCGACACGTGCTGGCCCGGGCGCAGCGTGCCGTCGCGCAGCAGCACCTCGTGGCCGGGCGTCACCGTCACGAGCAAGTCGGCGGCGAGCGCCGCCTCCAGCGACGGCGCCACCGCGCAGCCGAGCTCCGCGGCGACACGCGCTGCGCGAGCGACATCGACGTCCCAGAGCGACACGGCGCGGTCCCGGGCGAGGAAGGTGCGCGCCGCCGCCTGGCCGTTCACGCCCGCGCCGATCACCGCGGCCGTCTCCGCGTCCGGGCGCCCCAGCGCCTCGCAGGCGAGCACCGCCGCCGCGCCGGTGCGGAGCGCTGTCACGGACGCCGCGTCGAGCACCGCCCGGAGCTGCCCGTTCGACGCGTCCGAGACGAGCACGACGCCCGTCACCGTCGGCAGCCCCCGCGCCGGGTTGTCCGGGAACGACGTGATCCACTTGAGGAGCGCGTAGCCGCCGCCGAGCGCCGGCATCGCGCGGAAGTCGCCCGCCGGATAGTTCGTGACGTACACCTTCGGCGGCATCGTCCACTCGCCGCGCGCGTGCGCCACGAACGCGTCGCGCACCGCCTCGACGGCGCGAACGGGGGAGACGGCCCGCGTCACCGCGGCGCCGTCGAGCACCCGGACCGAGCTCAAAGCTGCTTGACCGCGGAGGTCAGCTTCGCAACCGACTCCTTCGCGTCGCCGAACAGCATCATCGTGTTCGGCTCGACGAAGAGCGGGTTGTCGATGCCGGCGAAGCCGGGGTTCATCGACCGCTTGAGGACGACGACCGCCTTCGACTTGTCGACGTCGAGGATCGGCATGCCGTAGATCGGCGAGCCGGGGTTGTTGTGCGCGTCGGGATTGACGACGTCGTTCGCGCCGATCACGAGCGACACGTCCGTGCGCGGGAACTCGGCGTTCGCCTCGTCCATCTCCTTCAGCGCCGGGTAGGGGACGTTCGCCTCGGCGAGCAGCACGTTCATGTGGCCCGGCATCCGGCCCGCGACCGGATGGATCGCGTAGGTCACCTCGACGCCCTTCGACTCGAGCACGTCGGCCAGCGCGCGCACGTCGTGCTGCGCCTGCGCAACCGCCATCCCGTAGCCGGGGACGATGACCACCTTGTGCGCGTACGCGAGCATCACGGCGACGTCGTCGGCGGTCGTCGGGCGCACGGTGCCGTTGGCGCCCGCCGCCGTGCCCGCGCCGGCCTGGACCTGCCCGAACGCCCCGAAGAGCACGTTCGCGATCGAGCGGTTCATCGCGCGGCTCATCATCATCGTCAGGAAGGTGCCCGACGCGCCGACGAGCATGCCGGCGACGATCATCACGTTGTTCTCGAGCTCGAAGCCGCCGGCCGCGACGGCGAGGCCGGTGAACGCGTTCAGCAGCGAGATCACGACCGGCATGTCGGCGCCGCCGATCGGGAGCACGAAGAGGACGCCGAAGAGCAGCGCCGCCGCAATCAGAATCCACAGCAGCCACTCGTCCTGCACGCCCGCCACGAGCACCACGCCCGAGCCGACCGCGACGAGGAACACGAGCGCATTGACGATCTGCTGGCCGGGATAGGTGATCGGCCGGCCGCCGATCAGCTCCTGCAGCTTGGCGAACGCGATCATCGAGCCGGAGAACGAGATCGATCCGATCAGCGCCGAGAGCACGATCGCGACCGAGATGTCGACCTTCGGCGCGCCCGGCTCGGGAAGGATGCGGTGGATCTCCGCGAGCGCGATCAGCGCCGCCGCGCCGCCGCCGACGCCGTTGAACAGCGCCACCATCTGCGGCATCGCGGTCATCTTCACCTTGCGCGCCGCGACCGCGCCGAAGCCGCCGCCGATCAGCATCCCGATGGCAATCGCCCACCAGCTCGTCGTCCCGATCTTGATCCAGGTGACGACGACCGCGAGGACCATCCCTGCGGCGCCGATCTGGTTGCCGCGCCGCGCGTGCGCCGGGTTCGAGAGGAACCGCAGCGCCAGCACGAAGCTCACGATCGTGATCAGGTACAGCAGGTTCGCGAGGTTCGTGCTCACGAGCCTTCGTCGTCCTTCGCGGGCGCGCGCTTCTTGAACATCTCGAGCATGCGGTCGGTGACGACGAAGCCGCCGACCACGTTCGCCGACGCGAGGATCACCGCGACGAACCCGACGACCCACGTGAACGCGCTCTTGTCCGGTTGCGCGAGGACGATCATCGCGCCGACGATCACGATGCCGTGGATTGCGTTCGTGCCCGACATCAGCGGCGTGTGCAGCAGCGTCGGCACCTTCGAGATCACCTCGAACCCGAGGAAGATCGCCAGCACGAGGATCGTCAGCTCGAAGACGAGCAGCGTGTTGTGGCTCACACAGCCTCCTTCCGGGTCACGCACGAACCGGCGACGATCTCGTCGTCCCAGTCGAGCGAGAGCTCTCCGTCCTTCACGAGCAGCGCGAGCAGCGACGCCATGTTGCGCGAGAGCAGCTGGCTCGCATGTGTCGCCATCGTCGACGGCAGGTTCGTGATGCCGACGATCGTCACGCCGCTCTCGTCGATCTCCTCGCCGGGCCGCGTCAGCTCGCAGTTGCCGCCGGTCTCGGCTGCGAGGTCGACGATCACCGAGCCCGCGCGCATCGCGCGCACCGCCTCGGCGGTGACGAGCTTCGGAGCGGGGCGCCCGGGGATCGCGGCCGTCGTGATCACCGCGTCGAAGCCGGGGATGCGCGCCTGCAGCTCGGCCTGCTGCGCCGCCTGCTGCTCGGCGGTCAGCTCGCGCGCGTACCCGCCCTCGGTCTCCTCGCCCTGCACGCCGAGGTCGAGGAACGTCGCGCCGAGCGACTCCACCTGCTCCTTCACCGCCGGGCGCACGTCGAACGACGACACGACGGCTCCGAGGCGGCGCGCGGTCGCGATCGCCTGCAGCCCTGCGACGCCCGCGCCGAGCACGAGCACCTTCGCCGGCGCGATCGTGCCCGCCGCCGTCATCAGCATCGGCAGGAACCGCGGCAGCCGGTCGGCGGCGATCAGCGCCGCCTTGTAGCCGGCAACCGTCGCCTGCGACGAGAGCGCGTCCATCGGCTGCGCGCGCGTGATCCGCGGGATCGACTCGAGCGCGAACCCGTTCACGCCCGCCGCCGACAGCCGCTCGATCCCGGCCGCGTCCGTGAGCGGCGCGAGGAACGCGATCAGCGCCTGGCCCGAGTGCAGCCGGCCCGTCTCCTCCGCGGTCGGCGCGGTCACCTTGACGACCGCGTCGGCACCCCACGGGTCGCCAATCGAGGCCCCCACCTCGCGGTAGGCGTCGTCGGAGAAGCCCGCGGCGTCGCCGGCGCCCGTCTCGACGACCACCTCGACGCCCTCCCCGAGCCGGCCCACCGTCTCGGGGACGAGCGCCACGCGGTGCTCGCCGGGAACCAGCTCCTTGGGGACGCCGACCTTCATTGCCGCGGGCGACGCTATCGCATCCAGGCACCGACCACGTAGGTACTACCCACTGATCCGCCCTCCGTACACTGATGGCGCGTGGCGAGCGTGACCACCCTCCTCGAGGACTACGGGCTCGTCCTGCTTTTCCTGCTCGTGGCGATCGAATCGGCCGGCATTCCGGTGCCGGGGGAGACAGCACTGATCGCGGCCGCCGTGCTCGCGCGGCCCGAGCTCGGCTACTTCGCGCTCTGGGAGGTGATCGTCGTCGCCGCGCTCGGCGCGATCGTCGGCGACAACGTCGGCTACTGGCTCGGACGCACGGGCGGCCGGGCCCTGATCGACCGGTACGCCTTCGTGCGCCACCGGGCCGACAAGGTGCTGCCGCCGAGCGAACGCTTCTTCAAGAAGCACGGCGGCAAGACGGTGTTCTTCGGACGGTTCGTCGCCGTGCTGCGCGTCACCGTCGCCTGGATCGCCGGCATCAGCCGCATGCACTGGTGGCAGTTCTTCGCCTGGAACGCCGCCGGGGGCATCCTCTGGGCCACCGGAGTCGCGCTGCTCGCCTACTGGGCGGGCAAGGCCGTCGCCGACGCCGTCTCCCGCTACGGGCTGATCGGCGTCGCCGTGGTGGTCGTTCTGCTCGCCCTCGGCTACCTGGCGCTCCGGGCCTGGCGGCGCCGGATGGTCGAAGACGCTTGAACTCGGAGCCGTCGGGGCAGAAAATCCCCGGATGCAGGGGGTGCGCGAAGGGATCCGGGGGGTGAAGGTGAAGGACGCAGCGCCGATGCCGACGGCGTCACAGCTCACGCGTCAACTCGAATCGCACGACCCCGACGGCGCCGGGCACGCGCTGCGCGTCACCGCGCTCGCGCTTCGCCTCGCCGAGGCGGTCCGCGCGAGCGCCCAGCGGATCGAGGCGATCCGCGCGGGCGGGCCGCTCCACGACATCGGCAAGCTCGCCGTCGCGTCGGCGATCCTGCGCAAGCCCGGGCCGCTCGCACCGGACGAGCTCGAGACGATGCGCACCCATCCGGTCGTCGGCGTGCACCTGCTCGCCGA
>Ga0335071_10005739_pt1 | contig 12868 bp, 14 predicted proteins | sample Lox_Sample_15_FD_206724 | JGI IMG/M metagenome (GOLD analysis project Ga0335071, IMG submission 206724) | Soil microbial communities from Loxahatchee National Wildlife Refuge, Florida, United States - Lox_Sample_1.5 | ecosystem: Environmental > Terrestrial > Soil > Wetlands | place: USA...
CCGGCGATAGTGAGCCAGGGGGGAAAGGCCGGGGACCACCCGAACCGGTGTGCATCGAGGGGCATGATGACGATCCAGAGCGTGAACCCGAGCCCGAGGCCCCGGACCACGTACCGGTCCCAGCCCTCCTGGTTTGCGGTACCGGGCTGCCGGAACCGTTCCCCGAGCAGTGCCGGATCTTTACGGTACAGGTAGAGGATCGTAGAATAACAGAGGAGGATGAACCAGGCGGAAAAGATCCATCCTTCCGGCCAGAGGAGGTCTCCCGAGAGGACGAGGATGAGGGCAGGGAAGATCAGGACAAAGAGGAATGCGAAGACGAGCTTCTTTTCCATGCGGTACTGTATAGCGGGAGGGGTGTATTATGTCTCGCACTGCCCGAAGGGGGGTGGATGCGATCCTCCGGGCCTGCCAGCAGCACGGACACCGGAGGAGTAAGGCCCCTCAGCCGACCCGGATCAGCCCCGGGTTGTTGCCGGTGATGCTCCGGCCTCCTGACGGGGTGACGATGAAGGTGTTCTCGGTGCCTACCATCCCGATACCCTTGATCCCTTTCTTGGGCTCCAGGGCGATCACCATCCCCTCCTCAAGAGGCGTGTCGAATCCCCGGGCGATCACCGGGTTCTCGGCGATCTCGAGGCCGATCCCATGGCCGAGGAACTGGACCTTCCGGTCCCCGAAGCCCATGAAATTCTCCAGGAAGACCGGCCCGAGGTCGGCCGTGACGGCCTCGTAGATCTGCGAGGGGATGGCGCCCGGCCGGAGGAGCGGCACGATCCGGTCCTGGATATCGAGGCACTTCTCATGGATCCGGACTGCCTCGTCCGGCAGCGTCCCTTCGAACACGTAGGTCATGGTCTTGTCGGTGTGATACCCGTGGTACCCGCAGCCGATGTCGCAGAAGACGAGATCTCCCTTCTTCAGCTTCCGCTCCCGGCTGCCGAGCAGGGGAACTGCGGGAGACATCCCGGCATTGCCACCGGGGCTGTCGAGGTACGTGGGATAGATGGAGCTCTCCCCGAAGCCGATGAGCCCGAGCATGATCTCGGCCCCGGCAATCCCGAACCGGACGATCCCGTGGTGCCCCTCCCGGACCATCACGGTGTAGAGCTCGGCCGAGAAATCCGCCTCGCTCATCCCTTTCCGGAGGAGCCCCGGGGCGAGGTCCTCGAGGACATGGCGATGGATCTCCCCGGCCTTCTCCATCAGTACCCGCTCGTACGGGCTCTTGACCGACCGGATATCTGCCATCACGCCATCGATCGATCGTGCATCGCGGAACGGGAAGTATTTCCGGATCCGGTTGTACATGGCGAGCGTTACGTGCTCCGTCTCCAGGTATCCCGTCCCGGGGATCGTGCCCATGGCTTCTGCCGCAGCCCGGTAACTCTGCATGGGCCGGATCTGCGGGAACGAGGACTCGTCCACAGCCCGGGTATAACTCCGGCGCACCCAGAGGGTTGCCTCGCCGTCGCGGGGGATAAGCAGGATCGCGTCCTGCATGGTGCCGGTAAGGTAATAGAGGTTGACGTTGCTGGAGATGATCGCGAGCTCCCAGCCGGGGTTCACGGCGTCCATCCTCATCCGGAACCGCCCCAGCCGTGCCTCGAGTTCGCTCTGCGGGACCTTCGCGTGCATGGTACTGGTACTTTTGCGCTGCCGGAGCAAAAAACTGTGGCGGGAAAAGGGACCCGGACACGATCTCCGGCAGGGTTGTGCGGGTACAGGACACCGTCCGGCGTGTGTTCTTTCGTGCAGGCCCGGTGCAGGGGAATTTTCACTCAACAACGGGATTATGCTGTACCCCGGGTAACCATTGTATGGAATCCGGACGAACAATTTCATCAGGAATCCCCGCGGAGCACAGGAATGGTCTTCTCGCTACCCACAGAACGGCTGGTCCTCGAGGACATGAACGGCGATGATCTTGCCCCCATGCTGCAGCTCGCCCGCGACCTCCGGGTGATGCGGTACGTGCTCATCTGGCTCGAGAATGACGGGCAGGTGGCCGGCTTCGTACAGCACGCGATCGAGGAATCGCAGCGGCAGGACCGGATGGGCTACATTCTGGCTATCCGGATCCCGGGGACCGGAGAGTTCGCCGGCTTTGCGATGTTGGAGATCGATCCTGAGCAGGTGAGCACGGCGGAAGTCGGGTGCATCCTGCTGCCGGACTACTGGAAATCCGGGTATGCATCGGAAATTCTCCGGGCGCTCCTCGCCTTCGGGTTCGGCAACCTTGGCCTGCACCGGGTGTACGGGAAGTGCGACGAGCTGAACATCGCCTCGGCACACGTGCTGGAGAAGGGCGGGCTCCGGTACGAGGGCACCCTCCGCGAGCACGTCTGGCTCCGGGACCACTGGCGGTCAACCCGGTATTACGGGATGCTGGCCGGGGAATATCCGCCGGGCCGGTAAGCGGGCGGCCTGAGCCCGGACGGGATTCTCCTGTCCTTCTCCGGCAGGGGACGGACCCGCAATAATTTCATCACGTTTATCTCCCATCCGCCGGATATCCTGAAGAATGAGATCTCTCCTGTGTATCCTGATCGTTGTCCTTGCGGTCATTGCCTGCGGATGTACATCACCTGCTCCCGCGCAAACTCCCTCATCGGCTCCCGGTATCGAGGCCACGATCGCTCCCCCGGTCATCCCGGACCTGACCGGCACGTATGCCGGTCCCATGAGAGGTTACGACGAGGGCACCGGGTTCTCGGATTATGCCAACGAGACGATGAAATTTGTCGTGACCGACCAGAAGGACCGGATCTTTGCCGGCCGGCTGGTCTTCACCTTCAATGGCACCCAGGAATCCATCGGGGTGGCCGGCGTGATCGCACCGGACGGGAAGAGTTTTGTCATGGCCGAGAAGGACAACGGGTACACGACCGGCTGGATCCTCCCGGACAACGGGATCGAGCTCACGTACCTGCACGAAGCCACGCCCTACTCCGCGGCGATCGATACGCTGAAGCGGGTGTAGGGGAGCCGGTGTTCTTCACCGGTCTTCTGCTCTTTTACCGGTCCTGACCCGGAGGACCTGCCCTTTTTGTTATCGTAACGGAGTTCCCCCATCCCGGCTCCTCCCTGCTCCCGCACGATCGGGGCCGGTGCGATCCGGATCGCGGGGACCGCATGTCCGGCCACTGCCGTCCATGGGGGGGTCACGCGGGTACAAACCGATCCCGTGCGGACGGGGGATGTACGGAAGTTCACGACAGCATTTTCCGGTTCCGGCACCGGGTCTGTGCGGCCTTTTTTTCTTTTGTACCCATGCGACCCCCCTCAGCCCCTCCGCGTTTTCCGGGAAAATTTTTGCGGATTATGAGCGGTTTTACGAGGTGAAATTCCCGACCATATGGAGCTTTGCATGGCTGGATGCGGATGGGGGGGTCGCATGGGTACAACGTGCGGGGAGGCCGTGCACCGTGATAATGCCCCCCACCCCCCTCAGCCCAAGATCACCTTTATCTCCCTTCCCGTCAAAATTAACAGACCCAAGCTCGGAACCCGTAATTACGGGACGGCATGGTGCAAAGACTATGGCAGAAGTGGTCGAGGTTTTAGTACCCGGCGGAAAGGCTACAGCAGGTCCACCTCTTGGACCCTCGCTTGGACCACTCGGTATCAACGTGAAGGGAGTAGTAGACGAGATCAACAAGAAGACCGCCTCATTCAACGGCATGCAGGTCCCGGTCAAGATCGAAGTCGACGCGAAAAAGAACTTCACGGTCACCGTGGGTATCCCCCCGGTGTCAGCACTCATCAAGAAAGAGGCTGGTATCGAGAAAGGTTCCTCAGAGCCCAACGTCAAAGTGGCAGGTAACCTGTCATTCGAGGCCGCTGTCAGGATTGCCAACATGAAACTCGAGAGCATGCTCGCCTACGAGCTGAAGACTGCCGTCAGGGAAGTCATCGGCACGTGCGTCAGCATGGGAGTTACCATTGACGGGAAGAAGGCAAAGGAAGTCTTCGCCCTCATTGATGAAGGCAAGTACGACAGTGTTCTCGTGAAATAACATGAGAAAACCATAGGAGATCGGAAGGTCGCAGAACTATGGAGGAATCTGATGGTTGATAGGGCTAAGATTTTAGAAGCCGTGAAAACGGCGGTAGAAAAAGCGCCTAAGCGTCAATTCTCTGAGAGCATCGATATTACCATCAATCTCAAGAATATCGACATGGCGCAGCCGAAAAATCGTATCGACGAGACGATTATGCTCCCCCACGGAACCGGCGAGAAGATCGGTATTTGTGTCATCGGGAAGGGCGACATCGTCACGCAGGCAAAGGATGCCAAAGTCGATCTGATCATCGGCCCTGAAGAAGTAGAACGGCTCGGCGGTGCCCCCCGCGAAGCACGGAAAGTTGCCAGTGAATACCGGTACTTCCTTGCAGAGACGGCGGTCATGCCCGGTGTCGGTCGGTACTTAGGTCCCCGGCTCGGTCCGCGGGGCAGGATGCCGATGCCGATTGCCGGTGGCCAGGACATCCGCCCGATCGTTGAACGTCTCCGCAACTCGGTGAAGATCAGGACCAAGGATAAGACGGTCTTCTCCACCAAGGTCGGCTCCACGGCAATGAAGCCGGAGCAGGTAGCAGAGAACATCGAGACGATCGTCAAGCGTATTGAGTCCGTACTCGAGCAGGGTCCGCTGAACGTCCGGTCCGTCTTTGTCAAGACAACGATGGGACCCGCTGTCAGGCTGGTGGAATAATGGCGTTATACACCCACCACCTTCCGGCATGGAAGAAGGACGAGGTCGCTGACATCAAGAAGAACGCGAAGCAGTACAAGCTCATCGGGCTTGTCGACATGTACGGTATCCCCGCACAGCAGGTGCAGCAGATCCGCAGGAACCTCCGCGGAAAGGCTGTCATCAAGGTGACGAGGAACACCCTCATCAAGCACGCGTTCGAAGAGATTGGCGGGGAGACGAAGAACCTCTCGAAGTACATCTCCGGTCACTCGGCGATCATCTTCACGAACGACAACCCGTTCAAGCTCTTCAAGCAGCTGGAGAAGACCAAGACCAAGATGGCGGCAAAGCCGGGCGAGAAAGCACCGGAAGACATCGTCATCCCCGGCGGTCCGACCAGCTTCAAGCCGGGCCCGATTGTCGGTGAACTGCAGCAGGCAGGCATCCCCGCAGCAATCGAAGGCGGCAAGGTCAAGATCAGGGAGACCAAGACGGTCGTCAAGGCGGGCGGCGTCATCTCGGCAAAACTTGCCGCGGTGCTCGCAAAGCTCGACATCAAGCCCATGGACGTAGGACTTGCACTGCAGGCCGCGTTCCACGACGGCAGCATCTACGAGCCCTCAGTGCTCGCAGTTGACGAGACGGTCATCCTCGGACAGATCGCACTTGCCAGCAGGCAGGCACTCGCCCTCTCGATCGAGGCAGCGATCCCGACGAAGGACACGATGGAGCCGATCCTGACGAAGGCGGTCAGGGATGCCCGCGGTCTTGCGATCGAGGCAGCGATCTACGAGAAAGACGTGGTCGATGCGATTATCGGTAAAGCGTACAGGGAAGGCCAGGTAATCAATAACCTGGTAAAATAACATTTGAGATTATTCGGAGTGATTTAAGATGGAGTATATCTATGCAGCACTTCTCCTGCACAAGGCAGGCAAGAAAGTCGATGAGCACGGCGTCAAGGCAGTCCTTACCGCCGCAGGTGTAGCAGCAGACGAGTCACGGATCAAGGCACTCATTGCCGCCCTCGACGGCGTCAACATTGAGGAAGCCATCAAGGCAGCCTCCGTTGTCCAGGTCGCAGCAGCAGCACCCGCAGCAGCAGGCCACGCAGCAGCACCCGCCAAGGAAGAGCACAAGGAAGAGCACAAGAAGGAAGACGAAGAGAGCGGCATGGCAGGGCTCGGTGCCCTGTTCGGCTAAACCTCTCATCTTTTCTCTAAACGATTCAGTCAAACTTCCCGTCGGGAAAAATCCTTTAAGGAATCTTCGAAATCCGAGTGGTTCATCAGAACCGCGAGGAAGAGAAGATTTGCGCAGCAAATCTTCGAATTTGTAAATTACAGTCTGTTTTTATTTTCCCCGGTTTTCAGGATCTCTTGATCACTATTCATAAGTTAAAACGAAAATACCCGAAGATACAATTGTATCTCGAATGGGCAGAGCCGATAAATCAAATTTGATTCTCCGACAGGGAGGGGAAAGTGCCTGTCCTCGAAAATGTTCTGATGAACATTTTCTCATGTCCGTCCCTTCCTTCAGATCGGGACGGACACCCTCCCGTAGCCCACCCCTGCGCTAAGCGATTGTGCAGTATTACCTTTTTTGGGATCATCGCAACTGGGGATGCCCACGCGGCGGGGAATTAATCGTCGCATCAGCGAGGATTAATTGGAGAAGAATTCGTCAGAGTTCTTCGACTCCGAAGCCCCCGGGAGCATCAAATCAAATTATCACAGTATTCATTCCGATTCTGCCCATCCCCCCGGGCAGGTTTTTTTATGTAATTGGACGATCAATCCCTGTATTATATGCCGGGGCCGGACATCTACCATCTTGTTACATCAAAAAAGCGGGAGATCTCCGAGCTTGCGGCACGCTACGGGGCCTCCCACATCCGCATTTTCGGATCGGTTGCCCGCCACACTGCGGACGATAGCAGCGACATTGATTTCCTGGTGGAACTTGAGCCGGGCCGGACCTTATTCGACCTTGGCGGTCTGTCATACGATCTTGAGCAGCTTCTTGGAAAACACGTAGATGTCTGTACGGTCAACCTTCTCCGGGACCAGGTAAGGAACCGGATTCTTGCGGAGGCGGTTCCCCTTTGAGAGATGACAGATTGCGGTTTTCTGATATGGCGGACGCGATCAGCCATATTGAGAAGTATGCAGCCCAGGGGAAACCCGCTGTTGAATCCAGCGAACTGATCCAGGTTTGGATTGTACATCATCTCCAGATTCTTGGCGAAGCAGCCCGCGGGATCTCTGAAGAATCCCAGAAGAAATATCCCCGGATCCCGTGGAGCAAGATCATCGGGTTCCGGAATATTCTTGTGCATCACTATTTTGCCATCGATCCTTCCGAGATCTGGCAGGTCGTTGTCGTGGATATTCCTCCCCTGAAAAAAGAGATTGAGCGTATACTCGAAAACTAGTGTCATGGCAGGGTTTGTGTGTCCTGTTCCGGCTAACTGTTTTAACCATAAATCTGTCAGCATTTCAGGCGGTACCTGATAAGATCACCCCATCCCCAGCTTCACCGCCGGGAACACCCGCCCGAGATATGCCATCGTTGGCTCCCCGGTCAGAAAATGCAGCGCCACGATCAGCCCGTAGAGCGCCAGCATCCCGTAAAGAAGGTAGCTCGATCCCCCGCCGAACGGCCGCTCGTACCGGTTGATCCTGCGGGCGGACCAGAGGGCTTCTCCGATCGCCACGAGCCAGATCCCGTAGAACAGGAGCGTCTGGTACGGGGTGGTGATGATGTTGAACGATACCGCGATGAACGCAAGGAAGAACGCGATTCCCCTGAACGTATCCCCGTTGTAGAACTGGCCGAGGCCCGGCCCGATCACCGAGAGGATTCCCGAGATATACACGTGGCGGACCGCGACCACGTACGTATCGGGATTGACGGTGGATGACGGGGCGTCGAGTACGTTCTGGTCCGTGAACCGCTTGTGGCACGAACGGCAGAAATACTCCCCTTCCACGACAATCGCACCGCAGAAGGGGCAGTGACGCCCGATCTGCTCCTTGCTCCGTGACATTACTGAGATATAAAAAATGCGAGAATAAATGGATTTTGTTTTGCGGCTGTCCGGAATCTCCCCGGGAATGCTCAAAATTCCAAAAAAACGGGACTATCCGGGTCCCGGCATCAGTGGATATACATGATCTTCCGGATATCGTCCACGGTCATACCGTGGTAGAGGCCGGGCCCGTACAGGATCGCGATCGCATTCCTGTCCACGTAGGTCAGGTTTACGTTGGTGTTCTCCCCCGAATAGAAGAGGCTGTCCGGGTATTTCGCGGTCTCCCCGACAACGCCGAGCTCATAGTACAGCCCCTTCATCAGGGTGTGGTTCCGCAGATCTCCCTTGAGATCCGAATTTATGTAGATGATCCCGCGGGTGAGCTTTGCTGTGGTGACCCCGTTGCTCCGGATCTCCCGGTTCGCCAGGTCATCCGACGTATTCAGCGCTATGGCGCTCATGCCGCTCCCGGGAATGAACTTGATCGCAATATTGCCGTTCATGCCGTCCTTGATCATCTCGGACAACTGGTCGGTCTGCGAGATACTGTTGAACTCTTTTGCCGCATTCGAAAGCTCCGTCAGATCGGTGGCATCGTTCGCGGAAACAGAGATGATGATGCGCCCGTTGTAGTCCGTGGCATTCAGCCGTTCGAGATACGCGTTGCCCGATCCGAACGCAAGATCCATGAAATGGAGCTTGATGTCATCCGAGGAGATCGGGGCAGTCGGCTGGGGAGTGGGAGCGGCTGTGGTGAGCGGGACCTCAGTGATCGGCTGGGCGACCGTGGAAACCGCCTGGGCTCCAAATGTGGGTTGGGCGGGGGCATCCTGTACCGGCGGGGGAACCGGCGTACCCGTGGTCACGTCCGGCGATGGCAGCGGCGTAGAAGGGACAGGGGAGCCCGTGTCCGCACCCGGGCCCCCGGTGAGGATCCACGCTACGCCGACCGCGATGACAAACAGACCGGCAATAAAAAGATATGAGCTCGAATTCATTGTAAGGATATTATTCCCTGCCTTTTTTAAGCCTGCTGGATTATTCGGAAACGAAATCTTCCCGCATTTCCGGCTGCGGCGTTCAGACCGGCTGTCCCGTGTAGATGTTGTGCTTGGTGGAGACGATCTTCACCCGTACCTGCCCGGACTTCTTCCCGCAGTTATAGACCGAGACCACGCGGTTCCGTGCCACGCCCAGCATCTCGCCATGGATCCAGCCCGGTGCCCGGATCTCGACGGTGATCTTTTCGCCCTTTGCCATGGTGAGGGGGACGAACTGCCGACGTATCGTGGCAAAGTCCCGCTCCATGTCGAGCTGGAGCCGGAGGCCGTGCTCCTTCTCCCAGGGCCGGATGGAACGGTTGAAGAACTGCCACCAGCTCTGGGCTTTCACCCCCTTCGGGCTCCGGCCGTACCGGTAGTGCTCGAACTTCTGGATCCCGAGCGGTGGGAACCGCTTCCCTGCACCGATCTCCTGCGCGAACCGGATCAGGTTCGGGATCTCGGTATCGTTGATCCCCGGGATATAGACCGGGGCGATGAGGAGATCGATCCTGCTCTCTGCCACGGCCCGGGCCGCCTCGCGGACCTTTTCGATGTCGAACCATTCCACGCCCGCAAGCATGCGGGCCATTGCCGGGTCGAGCGCATGGAGCGAGAGGTTGATCCGGTCGAGTCCCGCTGCTTCGAGCGCAGCGATCTTCGCCCCGTCGAGAAGCGTGCCGTTGGTCTGGAGCGAGACTGCAGTGACGCACCCGATCGCCTTGAGGCCGGCAACGAGTTCCGGCAGCCGGGAGTACATCATCGGCTCGCCCGGCGAATCGATGTGGCACTCCACCCCGGCTCCCTTGAAGCCGGCGATCTCCTCGACAGCCTCCAGCAGGTATTCCATCTCCACTTCGTAGCTGGTGGCCCGGGTCTTCGATGCCGGCCCTGCGTCCACGGAGCAGAACGGGCAGTTCAGGTTGCAGCCGCAGCTGGGCCTGACCTGCAGGAGACTTGTGCCCCGGTCGATGACGCCAAAATAGAGGGAGCCCATCAGGGGAATACCCGACTCCGCGGTGATCCGGACATGGGTCATTGGAGAGGCACCCGGCAGGACGCCCGGTCACCGGCCCGTGCGGAGTCGGTAGCCGATCCAGGTCCCGCGGTCGAGCACCGGCGACGGGTGTTCGATCCGGGCAAAAACGAATTCGAAGGCATCCTGTTCAACAACACATCTCCCGCTGGTTTTGCAATACTGCACGAACGCCTCGTACATCTCCTGGCAGGGGATCGCGACACCGGGGTCCTCCACGAGGGCTTCTTCGTGGAACCGCCAGATCCCCTCGAATTCGAGATCATCGTCCACGAGCGGTTTTGCAATGGTCTCGTCGACTGCCTCCACGGCTTCCTGGCGTTTTGAGATCGTCTCGAGATCCCGGTAATAATCGGTCACCAGGGTGAGGCCCTGCCGGAGATCGTTCAGATCCTGCTCGAGGCTTCTGAGCTTCTTCTCGGTATCGGAGAGGTGGTCGGGTGGCTCCATTGCTGCTGATTCACACTATCTTCTTCCCGTGTAATAAGATGCACGATTCAGGGCCGCCCGGTGAACCGGCTCCCCGCTTCTCCGCCCCATCAGTCCCGCCGGGCGAGCAGGATCCCCGAATACACGCACTGGCCGTACGAGACACAGCCGTCGCCGAGCGGGTACTCCCGGTTCGTGATGCAGGCGAGGCCCCGGGTCGCAAGTTCGCGTTCGATCGTAGTGCGGATGGCGTGGTTGTACGCCACTCCCCCGCTGAGCGCGACCTCCTTCATGCCGTCCCGCTCTGCAGCCCGGGCCGCGAGCTCCGCGATCCCCCGGGCGAGGTTGTACTGGAACGAGGCGGCGAGGTCGCGGACGGCCCGGTGGTCGCCGGCCGGTGCAGCCTGCATCTTTACAAGCGCCGTCTCCATCAGCGCCCGGCCGGAGAGGGTCCCGCAGCCGTCCCGTTCCCCGAAGACGAGCGGCCAGGGTTCGGCCTTCCCGGCCGCAGCCGCCGATTCGAGTTTCATCGCGGGCTCGCCATCGTACGTCCGCTCGCGGCAGATGCCGAGCAGGGCCGCAGCCGCGTCGAGCACCCGCCCGGTGCTCGTGGTCTGCGTGACATTGAACCCTGAGGAGACCTGTTTTGCGAGCACGCCGAGCTCCACATCGGTCCAGCCACGTGAGGCGAGGAGCGTGCGGACACGATCGTCCGGCAGGATCCCGAAAAGCATCCGCTCCGGGAACCGGGTCGCAAGGTCCCCCCCGGGCATCCCGACCGGTTCGAGGTGGGCGACCCGTTTCAGATCCGGCACCTGCCCGGAGAAGATCTCGCTTCCCCAGACCGTGCCGTCGTCCCCGTATCCCACGCCGTCGATCGCGATCCCGATGCAGGGCCTCGTGGTCGTGGCGGCGATGTGGGCACGGTGGTGCTGGACAGGGACGAGTTCGAGGCCGTGCTCCGACGCGATCTCCCGGGCGAACCGGGTAGAGAGGAACTGCGGGTGGAGGTCGTGGGCCACTGCGTCGAACTTCGCCCCGAGGATCCGCTGGAGATTGCGCACCGTCTCCTCCAGGTATGCGAGCGTTGCCGGGTTCCGGACATTGCCCACGTGGGGCGAGGTGACCGCGAACCCTCCCTTGTAGATCGTGGCGTTCGCGTTCAGCTCGGGACCGACCCCGAGGATGCAGTGCTTCCCGAGATCAATTGCGGTCCGCTTCGGGGCGATCCCCCGCGAGAGCCGGATGATGTACCCGTTCCGGACCACCGAGTCGTCGCACCGGTTCACGATCTGCCGGTTGTGGGTGAGGAAGAAGTCGGCGTCGTTACTCAGTTTCGCCATCGCCACATCGATCTCCGTGATCATCGGGTAGCCGGGCATGTTGGCGCTCGTCATGATCAGGAGCGGGTGCTCCAGGTGCGAGAAGAGGAGGTGGTGGAGCCCGGTGTACGGGAACATGCAGCCGATCGTGTGCAGGCTGCTGATCTCTGCATGGGCGTCCGGGTCGCACTTGTCGAGGACCACGATCGGATGAACGGGGCTCTCCAGCATGGCCCGGTCTTCCGGCGAAACCCGTGCCAGACGGTCGATCGCATCGGGCCGGACCATGATCGCGAACGGCTGCTCGATCCGGCCGAGCCGGTGCTTGAGTTTCGTGGCCGACTCCTCAACACAGGCAAGGTGGAACCCTCCTATCCCCCGCATCGCGAGGATGAAGCCCGCGTCGAGCAGTTCTGCCGCTTCCTCCACCGGGTCGTGGCAGTCCACCTTATGCCCGAGCCTGTCGAAGAGTGCGAGAGACGGGCCGCAGGAGGCGCAGGCGATCGTCTGGGCATGGTGGCGCCGGGAGTGCGGGTCATGGTACTCCGCAGCACAGGCCTGGCACATCGGGAACTCGTTCATCGCGGTCCGTTCCCGGTCGTAGGGGATCTCCCGGATGATGCTGTACCGGGGCCCGCAATTGACGCAGGACGTGGCCCAGTAGTTCCGGTACCTGCCGCCCTCAGCGAATATGTCGGTGATACACTCGTCGCAGATCGCGATATCGGGCGGGATCATGCCCGAGAATGAACCGGTGCCGCTCGCAAGGATCACAAAACCGTCCGCGATCATGCCCCCCGCGGGGGTCACCTCCACGGAATCGATCCGTGAGAGGGGCGGCCCGCGGGAGACCGCCTCCACGAATGCCGGCAGGCGATCGCCCCGGGCAATGATCTCCACCTCGCTGCCCAGGTTCTTCACCGTGCCGGCGATCCCGAGTTCTACCGCATTCCTGTACACGAACGGCCGGAACCCGACTCCCTGGACGATCCCGCGGACGCTGATCCGTACCTGTTCGTGCATGATGCTGTCGCAAAATTTTATTGATGCGCACAGCGATATAATGATAGGGTTTTCACCGTGCCGGGACACATTCGCATAGTCAACGATCCAGTAGAACTGGTTCCACTCCTGATGACATTCAACGATCCCACCTTCAAGAAGGTCTATGAACTCTTAAACAAGTCCTGGCTGACCGAGGCTGAAATCCGGGCGCAGATCAACGAGGACTCTATACCGCTCTGCCTCCAGGTGCTCAAGAAGGGCAACCTGGTCGAGGAGCAGTGGCGCATGCCCAAGCCGGG
>Ga0335071_10005740_pt1 | contig 12867 bp, 9 predicted proteins | sample Lox_Sample_15_FD_206724 | JGI IMG/M metagenome (GOLD analysis project Ga0335071, IMG submission 206724) | Soil microbial communities from Loxahatchee National Wildlife Refuge, Florida, United States - Lox_Sample_1.5 | ecosystem: Environmental > Terrestrial > Soil > Wetlands | place: USA: Florida...
TCAAACACCAATCGTTGCTGAGCTGCCGTTTGGAAACAGGACAGCAAATCCATCCCTGTTCCCACTGAAGGAAAGTGACTTTCCCTGATCGCCTCGTCTCGCAACATGAGCCCGCGTCTCTCCCGCGTTTTGGCTGGGAGCGTTTCGGGAATTTCGGAAATGTTCTGCAGAAGCTCGTTGACAATCCGCCGCAGAGTTCGCGAACTGCACCCTTTGACCGCTTCGTAAATGGGTACAATACGCCCCATTTCCAAGGAATCGTGTAAGTCTTCTTCGTGCAGAATTTCAAACTCGGGATTAATAACTTGAAGATTGCCCGTTCCGTAAGGATCGACTTCGAACTTGCCGTAAAAGATGACTTTTTGCCCGGGTTGAAACACTTTCCGTTGGGCCAGGTATTCTGAGTGAAACCATTTGCAGCGGACCAGGCCGGTCTCATCCCGTGCGGCCAGATCAAAGAGGCGTGTGCGCGTGCGGCGAGTAATGGCCAGTCCAGAGGTCAGGACCTGCACCAGGATGGAGGCCCGTTCCCCCGCTCGAAGTTCCTTGACTTTTCTGAATTGCGTGCGATCTTCATAGCGGTAAGGGAGGTTGTAGAGGAGATCCTCTACGGTAAAGACATTTCGGGAGGCCAGATCCTCAGCCCGTTTAGTGCCAATTCCTTTGACATACTTGACGGAGGTCTGCAAGTCGAGCATGAAATTCGAACTGATGAACCTGCCTCAGTGGTTTTGCGTCTCCGTCGCCACCCTGGCATCCCGCCGGGAAACCAGATAGGCCTTTATGAAGGGATCGATATCTCCGTCCAAAACGCGGTCGACATCTCCGATCTCGAGTTTAGTCCGATGGTCCTTTGCCAATCTGTATGGATGCAATACATAAGAGCGGATCTGGCTGCCCCATGCGATGTCCATTTTGGAGTCTTCGATCACTTTGTTCTCGGCTCGTTTTTTCTCCATCTCGAGTTCGTACAGCCGGGCTCGCAGAATCTTCATAGCCATAGAGCGATTCTTGTGTTGGGAACGCTCATTCTGGCAAGACACCACGATCCCAGTGGGGAGGTGAGTGATTCGGACAGCAGAGTCGGTGGTGTTGATATGCTGGCCGCCGGCTCCAGTCGAGCGATAGGTATCGATCCTGAGATCTTTTTCCTCGATAACAATCTCAATGTCGTCGTCGATCTCAGGATAGACAAAGACCGATGCGAAAGAGGTGTGTCTTCGCTTGTTGGCGTCAAAAGGGGAGATTCGCACCAGGCGGTGGACGCCCACTTCAGCCACCAACATTCCATAAGCATTCGATCCTTTTACAGCCACAGTGACGGATTTGACGCCGGCTTCTTCACCCGCCTGGTAATCGATCAGCTCGGTCTGAAATCCTTTTCGCTCTGCCCAACGCAGATACATCCGAAGCAGCATTTCTGCCCAATCCTGGGATTCAGTCCCGCCAGCCCCGGGATGAATCGTCAGGAAAGCATTGGCCTGGGCGTTTTCTCCACTTAACAAGGTCTGGGTTTCAATTACCAACAATTCAGACTCGAGATGATCCATTTCTGTCTTGATGTCCCGGGCTACATCTTCGCCTTCAGACGCCAGTTCGAAGAAGGCTTCGAGGTCTTCCACCGCACGATTGAGGGTGGTATCAAGCGAGAGGATTTCTTCTAGGTGCTTTCGTCGCTGCAGGATCTGTTGGGGCGCCAACGGGTCGTTCCAAAAGCTGGGGTCAGCAATGGTCTTTTCCAGTTCATCCAGTTCCTTCTTTTTGCCGGGAGCGTCAAAGATAACTCCGGACGTCATGAATTCGTGACTTGAGGGACTGAAAATTCCGACTTAGCTCTTCAATCATGTTAACTCCTCTGAGTATATCCTCCGGACCCATCGCATCAATGGCTCTAGCCCCTTATCTTACCATATTTGTCCAGGTCCTGTTGCCTAATCCCATGTGGTGTGGGAAAATTGGAATTGAATGCTCAGGTTGAAAGCAGTTGTTCTTCCCGGCAGGAGCCGATTCGGACTCTCGGGGAGATCTGTATGTCACCGTGGTCGGCACGGGCCTGGGTATATCCTCGATTTCACGTAATAGGGATCTCACAAGGACGGAGACCGTTGACCACAAAGAGGTCCGCTCAATTGGTCAAATTCCTGCTGACACTCAGCGTTGGTATGATGTGGACAGAGCCTGTATTGCTGTGGTCTGGTGAACGCATCGGTCTTGAGGGGATTGCGGACCTGGGATTTAGTCGGTCAGGAATCCCGTATGCCGCTCCGTCTACCCCCGACTACCAGACCAATTTAAACGGACAATTCATTCTGTTGGGGTCTTTTCGAATCACCAGCTCGCTGTATGGTTTTTATGAGGGCCGCGTCAGCCATCAAGAGGGCTTGGATGGATCAGACCCCCGAATTCAAGAAACCCAAGGAACTCCGGTTGCCCAAGGATATATCCGGTTCACTCCCAAACTGCCATGGAGCTTGACACTTGAGGCAGGAAAATTCGGAACTCCGTTTGGAGAGTTCCTGACACGGAACTATCCTCAGGACAATCCGCTCATTGGGACGCCTTTGATCTACTCTTACCCGACGACCATTCCAGCCAGGATTGTCCCCAACGGACCCGAGTTTCTGCTGAAATACCGGTATCGTCCAAAAACTCCTCAGTCTTACAGCCTCGGCACAGGAGGCGCATGGTTACCACTGATCAACTATGCTTATCCAACTGGAGTGATGGTCTATGGCAGCCCTCGCACCTTCGATTACCGCTTCGCGTTGGTCAACAGCTCCATTGCCAATCCTCTCGATCTGGGAGAACCCGGGCAGCAAATCCAGTGGGTGGGCGGAGGAGGCTGGACCATCATCCCCGGATTCCGGGTGGGGACTTCTTTGGCCGAGGGCCCATTTCTGAGTGGATCGGTAGGTCCCCACCTGCCGCCCGGAACTTCGCTGCGCGACTTTACTCAGAGAGCCATCGGCTTTGATCTTCAATATGCCTTGCACCACTTTGAAGCTTATGCAGAAGGGATCTTTACGAATTTCAAGCTTCCTAATATCAGCCAGCGATTGGGGGCTTCAGGTTACTATATCGAACTCAAGTACACCTGGTCTCCCAGAGTGTTTACGGCAGTTCGCTGGAACCAGATCTTTTTTGACCGCTTTCGCCAAGATACAAACCCGTCCGATGATCTGCCTTCCCCTGAAAACGAAGCCTCATACGTCGGTGTCGGTTTTGATCAGAACATTAACAGTTTGGAATTTGGTCTGGGCATCCGCATCACCCACAAGCTGATGGCCAAGACCTCATATCAGCTTAATCGCACGACAGGTGGGGCGGATCCGAAAGACAACATGTTTGCCGCTCAACTGCTCTATGTCTTTGACGTTTCCAATCTGCTGAGGATCCGATGAAAGTGCAGACCGACGGCAGGTGGAGGAAAGCTTCACTTTCAACCCCACTGGCGATTCTCAACTTGTGCCTTGCTTGCGCTTGCCTCGGTGAGGTGGTTTCGTCGAGCTTCAGTGCGGAGCTTCAACCCGGGTCTCCTTCAGGCGTTCGGGCGAAAAGCAATACAGCTCTCCTGGTGGCAAGCGAAATTCATGGATCCGTGCGAATTCAGAGCCGAATCCAGCCGAAGAGCATGGCGATCAGCATGTATTCCCGCCGATCTGGCCGCTCCACCGGTGCACCAATTCCATCTCCCGTCAACGAGGTCGAGAATGTGGTGTTGTATTTGGAAGGAAACACTCATCACGGAGTTTCTTCCTTTGTTGAGTCTCAAGATATAAACACCCCCCTGGCGGAAGCCCCTGTCTCTGCGCGAGGCCAACCTCGCCCTTCCATTCGACAGATTAATGAAACCTTCTGGCCGCATGTTCTTCCTATCACAACCGGCACCATAGTGGAGTTTCCAAACGGTGACCCTTTTTTCCACAATGTGTTTTCACTCTCAAGTGCGAAGAGCTTCGACTTGGGGCGTTACCCTCAGGGACAAATACGCTGGGTTCGCTTCGACAAGCCCGGTATCGTGAAGGTGTTTTGTCATATTCACTCCCACATGAGTGCTGTCATCCTGGTTTTTGATCATCACTTTTTTACTGTCCCCGATAGCAAGGGGGAGTTTGTCCTTGGACCCGTTCCTCCAGGTAGTTACACGCTGGTAGGATGGCATGAACGGCTGAAGCCTGTAAGACAACGTGTCACCGTTGATGCTCATGAACCCTTAGCTGTGAACCTCGTTCTTTAAGAGTTCTATGAGAGCAGCCAAGCTACGAACCAAGATCATCCTCTTCACGGCTCTCTTGATCGTGCTGGTCATTTCTGGGTCATTTTTCCTGGTCAACCGTGTTGTGAAGGGACAAATCCGTACTCGTCTGGTCCGTGATCTGGAAAGATCCCAGTTGACGCTGGAGCAGACCCAAACGAATCGCCTCCGCGAATTGGTGGCCTATTCGATAATCGCGTCCGAGAATTCTACTTTAAAAGCCGCTGTTGACACATACCAGACTGAAATGAGCAGCAGTTCCCCCGTACTGCTACAGCTGCAGCGGACTGTCGAAAATGAAGCAGGGAAGCTCATTCAGATCCTTTCTTCGATCGACTTATTGATTATTACCAGCAATAGCGGCGATGTCATTACGGTCCAGGGAATACCCGCCAGAGTGGTTCCCAAAAACCTCAGTCTCAGCTCGCAGCCCTCTGTAATAAATAGCCTGAGCGCTAATCCACTTGGCTATGAAAAGGCAGCCAGCCTCTGGCAGTTTCGGGACAAGGTGTACCGGATCGTCTCTGTACCTATTCTGCTTCAAGACAACATCATCGGCACCTTGAGCAGCGGGTTCGAGATCAGTGCGAACTTGGTTCGGAGCATGAAAAGTAACACCAACAGCGAGATCGTTTTTTATGCAGAGAGTGGGATCATCGCATCGACCTTAAGCTCAGCTCAAAATCAAGCTTTGCTGGACTCGCTGAAAACCGGTGGGTCACAAGAGAGCCTCCCTTCATCTGCCCAGCAGTCGGAACTCTCGTTGAACGGTGAGACTTTTCTCTCTTTACGTGTGGCCTTGGGAGGTTCTTCGAGTGGGCACTTCATGATCCTGAACTCCATTGACCAGGCCATGCAGGGCATCATGGGGGGCATCAAGCAGAGCATGGTTCTGACTGCTCTATTTTCCGTGATCTTGGCAACCTTGCTGGGTTGGGGGCTGAGCCAATCGTTCACCCATCCTCTCATCAACTTTGTGGAGTTCATGGATGGCATCACGCAGACCGGAGACCTGAGTAAGAAATTCCGAAGTCCCTCCCCTAATTATGAGGTGGATGTTCTGGCCCGATCATTCGAAAGCATGGCTCATTCGCTGGAGGAGTCTCAAGCTGAAAGTGCGCGATATCACGAAGAGCTTCGGCAGAATCAATTCAATGAAGAGAAGCTGAGAACCCTGGCGATGCGATCAAGGCTGGACGCCTTGATCTCCCAGGTAAATCCGCACTTTCTTTTCAATGCCCTCAATACGGTGGGAGTCATGATCGACGAGAACCCTGTCGAGGCCCAGCGCTTGACCGTTAAGCTGGCCAACATTTTTCGCAGGACCCTTCAGGTGTCTGAGAAAGAGATTATCAGCCTCCAGGAGGAGCTGAATTTCATTGCAGATTACCTGGAAATTGAAAAGGCCCGATTCGGTGAGCGCCTGCAAGTGGAACAGCGGGTGCAGGTTCAAAATGCAAAGATCCCCTGTTTCACCCTGCAACCGCTGATTGAGAATGCTATCAAACACGGTGCAGCCCCCAAAATCGGGACTACGACGATTCAAATCGATGTCACACAATGGAATGGCAGATTGACCATCCGCGTGACGGATAACGGGGTTGGCATTCCAAGGCCAAAACTGGATTCCATACTGGAGCGGGGGTACGGCCTGCGAAACCTGATTGATCGACTTACCATCCATTATCGATCTGACTTTACCTGGAAGGTCGAAAGCGAATTTCAACAAGGGACCACAATCTTGCTGGAATTGCCTTCTCAGCCACCGGATTACCCGGCGCCTGCTGCAGCTTGAAACCAGTGGTGACCCTTATTCCGAACAGCCACTTTCACGAATTCGCCAAAGTCGATTTTCATGAGCTTAGTCTTGTTGATTATCGGCAACTGAAATGCTACTTTCACTCTGACTATGGACAAAGAGCAATCTCTCAGCCGTGTTCCCCTGTTCATCGGCCTCCCCTCATCGGAAATGAAAGCACTGGGTGGTCGGGCTGTCCGAAAAAAGTTCAGTAAAGGCGAGATGCTTTTCACGGAGGGGGAGCCCGCTCATGGACTCTATATCGTAGAATCGGGTTCCATCAAGATCTTCAAGGTCGCAAGTTCGGGACGTGAACAAGTTCTACACGTCGAAGCAGCCGGTAACTCGGTTGCCGAAATCCCTCTTTTCGATGGTGGCCCCTACCCTGCTTCAGGGGCAGCTCTTGAGGATTCTACTCTGTTATTTATCGACAGAAAGAGCTTTGAGAGCCTTTGCCTCTCTCGCCCTCAAATAGCCCTTTCGGTCATTCGAGTGATTGGCGGCCGACTACGCAAGCTCACCCGTCTGCTTGAAGAAATCTCTCTCAAGGATGTTGCCCATCGTCTTGCCTGGTGGCTTCTTGAAAAGGTCAAGGACACTCCCAGGGCTGATCCAGATTCGGTGGAATTTCAATTGGAGCTGTCCCACGAAGACATAGGGACGCGGATTGGCACTGTTCGCGAGGTGGTCACTCGGGCATTCAGTCGGCTGGAATCTGAAGGGTTGGTTCGGGTCTCCGGACGAACCTTGAAAATCCTCAGCATTAGAAAGCTGAAAACGCTTCTGGAAGAATGACCTTCCCCACTTCCAAACCGGCCCCGATTCGTAGGTCAGATACAAATATGGCCATTTAGCGAGAGAATGCTCCCAGCATTTTCGATTGTTAACCCAGACGGTCAATGTTGGCCAGTCAAGGCGACAATATTCTGCTGGAAATCAATCATTTACATTAATCCCAGCCCAGCGGACCCTTTAATCTTTAACTGAGGGAACCTTTCTCTCACGCGTCGCGTATAAAATCATGTAAAGGGGTCTGGAAGAGGATGTCTCAGACCGAAGGTCACTGTTTTGACGGAGAGCGAGATGACAAACATTCAGAAGAAGAACCGCAAGCGACGGCGAGTCATGTATCTTGGGATTACCCTAGTAGCGCTAGTTGCGGCTATCCTTGGAGTAAACGCTGCCCTCAGACCGAATAACCAGATCGATCCATCCAAACTAGCAACTGTCGAACGCGGCAACATCGCCCGGTCGGTCGTGGCTACCGGTAAGATTGAGCCCAAGGCAAAAGTGGAAGTCAAATCGAAGGCGAGCGGGATCGTTAAACAGATCTTTGTCCACTATGGGGATACCGTCAAACAAGGCCAGGTACTAGTCGAACTGGATAAGGAAGAGCTGCAAGCCCAGGTGCGAGAAACCAGAGCCAATTTGCTGGCCGCTCAGTCTGCCCAAGAATCAGCCCAGGCCGCCTTTGAACGAAATCAAGTCGAAGCTGAAGGACCCGATCTTCCATTTGTGAAAGCCAGCTTGGTACGTGCCCAAAATCTGCTGAAAGAAGGTTTGATCTCCAAATCCTTGGTTGAGGATGCCGAAAAGGCCTATCAATTAGCGCTCAACAAACAGATGATCGCCTTGCGCAACCTTGGTGTTACTCGGGCCGAAGTTGCGAAAGCCAAGGCCCAGGTGGCGCAGGCTCAGGCATTGTTGGAACGGGGCGAGGAGAACCTGCGCTATTCCACAATAGTCAGTCCGATGGACGGGCTTGTTCTTTCGCGAAACGTGGAAGTCGGCGATGCCGTCAGCTCCATACTGGTCCTCGGATCTCAGGCTACACTGATCATGACCCTGGGAGATGTCAGCGATGTATATGTTTTAGGAAAAGTAGACGAAGCCGACATTGGCAAGGTCCATTTCGACCAACCGGCCAGAATCGTCGTCGAATCTTTTAAGGACAAGAGATTTGAAGGCAAAGTCACCAAGATTTCCCCCCTTGGAGTCGAGAAGGATAACGTCACGACCTTTGAGGTCAGGGTTTCCATTCGAAACTTCAGTGGGGAACTTAAGGCCAACATGAGCGCCAACGCGGAGATTATCTTGGAAGAGAAGCAGAACGTGTTGCTGGTTCCGGAAAGCGCTGTTATCTACGACAAGAATCGGAACTGCTCCCTTGAAGTCCCGGACCCTCAAGCCGAGAAAGGGCGCCGAAAGGTGGCCGTAAAGCTCGGGATATCCAATGGGGTCAAAACGGAATTAGCCAGCGGCTTGAACGAAGGACAGAAGGTTATCCTGCAGTAGGCAGGTAAGAAGCTCTTCTGATCTATCGGCGGTTTGGCGGCTCAAGATCCGGACCCATCGCAGCTGTCTATTCGGTCCTCATCGCCAGTCCGTCCATATATTGTCGCAAGCTCTAACTTGAGTGCTGCCAGCGACAGATTAATGTCACCCAGGAATGCCACCAGGGATCCGATCAGTGATCCCATGCAGCAAATGAACAGGATGGCCACAAAAATCCCCGCTTCCCATCGCAGGACGGCTGCCAGAAACAGCGTGATCACCAGAATGGCCACGAACAACAAGCTCACAGTCGCTGCCGGGCTGAAACTAAAGGGGGAGGATTTCCTCTCTTATCGGATCCAGCTGGATCCGGCGCTTCTCCACGTAGGCAATGTTCCCTAAATGGGAAGCAAGGGCTGAGCGGTGGCCAATCAGAACGTCCCCATTGGGCCTCTTTCGCGATTTCACACAATCCAGAAAGTTGCGGACGTGGTCGGCTGTGAGCTGATCCCGCTCGTCGTCCCCCTTTTCGGTAACGGGTGATCCATTCACCGGAGTAAATGTAAAGCTCTCCCGGGTGATCCCCAACTTTCCTTCAGTCCCTACAAATTCAATTCCAGCACCCTTGGTCCCCGGGGCGAGTGTTGCCTCAAAAGTAGCGGTCCATTCCGACGGGTATTCCAATAAGACGTGAATTGTGTCTGGAGCAGTCCGGCCGTCTTTGTACTGATAGACGCCACCGGCGGCAACAGCCGACTTCGGCAGGTCTTCGTTCATGAACCACTGAACGACGTCAATCCAGTGAGTGAACAGATCCGTGATCTGTCCCCCTCCAAAATCCAAGTAAGCTCTCCAGTTCCAAAATTGCTGGACGTCCCATTCCCTCCAGGGACGCTGGCCCTGGAATTTTTTCCAATCTAATCCGGCTGGTTTCTCCGTGAAGGGAGCACGCCGGAGATGATAAGTATTGCCGTGCCACCAGGTCCGGGCAATGGTGATCTTTCCCAACTTTTTCCTATCGAAATATTCGGACTTCGCCTTTTTATAATGAGATCCACTGCGTTGCTGCATTCCGACCTGGACGACCCGGTCATTGAGTCGCGCGGCCTTAATGATTTGTTCACCTTCGGCAATTGCGTAGGTGAGCGGCTTTTCAACATAGACGTCCTTACCTGCCTGACAAGCGTCAATGGCAATTGGCGCGTGCCAGTGATCTGGAGTTGCGATAAGGACTGCATCAATCTCTTTCAAATCCAACAGTGCGCGATGTTCGAGGAATTCTTTGGCCTTGTTTCCAACCTGCTTCTGGGCCTGTTGCAGGTTGACATCATAGATATCGCAAAGGGCGCTGACCTCCACCTCCGGGTTCTTCTGGAAATGGGCCAGGACACTTTGTCCCCGAACACCAGTCCCAATGACACCCAAACGAATCCGATCATTGGCACCTAGAACCCTGTTCCATGATCCTGTGGCCGCAAGACCAACTCCAATACCCAGAGCAGTGGGCGCAGAACAGGTGAGGAACTCTCTTCGAGTGTGCTTCTTGGACAATTCAGTCTTATTGGTTTTCATTATTCTCCTCTGATTCGAAGGTGCCAAACTAAGATTCCTGTTGCTGGTTGAATGCTGAGGGAGATTTATTAAGGTTGACGAATTCCACGTGGTTTGATTTTGAAAGAACTGAGTGCCTGTTGAACTTGGCATCATTCCGGCAGGGGAAGTCACTGCGGTAATGAGCCCCACGACTTTCTTCTCTGGCCATGGCGGAAATCAAGATCATCTCCCCCACAGCGGCGAGATTGGCAAATTCACATTCTGCGCGATTCCCTGGCGAGGGCCGACAGTGCGACCTCAAATGCATGAGATGACGCAACCCCTCTTTCAGAGCCCTTCCTTCCCTCAGGATTCCCACCCTCTCCCACATGAGCTGTTGAGCGGCCAGCTTGTTCTCTTGCAATCGGTGCATTTCAGGTAGAGAGGGTTCCACGAGCTGCAGGGCTGGCTGAACAACTTTCGGCAAGGGGGGCAAGGCCTCAGACAGAACCGCCAACCCGGCGCGGGCTCCAAAGACCAGACCTTCCAGCAGGGAGTTGCTAGCCAGACGGTTGGCCCCGTGGACTCCGGTGCACGCCACTTCGCCAGCTGCATACAGATTGGGAAGGGGCGTCCGGCCGTGAAGATCGGTCTTCACCCCCCCCATCAAGTAATGAGCAGCAGGATGGACTGGGATCATATCGACTGTCATATCGATGTTATAGTTCAGGCAGGTGCTATAGACCAAGGGGAATCGCTTCTTTACGAATTCGGCGTTCAAATGCGTGAGATCCAGATAGGCGAAATTACTGTGAGTCCTCTTCATCTCAGCCACAATGGCTCGTGACACTACGTCTCGTGGCGCCAGCTCTCCCGCGTCGTGGTAGTGCTGCATGAAGCGGGCACAATCAATATTCCTCAAGTAACCCCCTTCTCCGCGGATGGCTTCAGTCAAGAGAAACCGGGGTGCGCCTTGAAGAAAAAGGGCGGTGGGGTGAAATTGAACGAACTCCATGTCTGAGAGCAAGCTTCCAGCCCGGTGCGCCATGGCAATTCCATCACCAGTCGCCAGATCCGGATTGGTCGTCTCCGAGTAAACCTGTCCGGCTCCTCCCGTGGCCAGCAGGGTGCTTCGAGCCAGGACCGTCTTGACCTCCGGCTTTCCATCTTCTAAAACGTGCGCCCCCCAAACTTTGCCCTCTTCTACCACCAGGTTCAGACAGAAGCTATGAGGCCGAAATAGAATTCGGGGATTGGAGTATGCCTTCTTGAAAAGGACCCGCAATATTTCGCGGCCTGTAGAGTCTCCTCTGGCATGGAGAACACGAGAACGACTGTGGGCGGCTTCTCTGGTAAAACTCAATCGACTCCCCTGCTTGTCGAAGGTTGTGCCCCATTCGATCAACTCCTGAATATAGTGGATTCCCTCTTCCACCAGAACTTTCACCGCCTCAGGAGAGCACAATCCATCGCCGGCCCGAATCGTGTCTTCATAGTGCAAACTTACCTCATCTTCATCGCTAAGGGCGACCGCAATTCCGCCTTGAGCATAGCCCGTGTTGGACTCGTCCGGGAGATCTTTGGTTAACAATACGACCTCCCCGGCCTTTCCGAGCTCAACTGCAGCCCTGAGCCCAGCAACACCACTCCCAATGATCAGGAAGTCGGTTTTGATGATATCGCCGGTTGTGCTCATAGTTAAAGTCATCAGCCCTTGGGGAAAGTATTACCCCTGCGGCAAGCTGCGATAGAGAATCCGCTGAATGAAGCGGTCAAACATCTCAACGCGAAGCTAGTTTAACTCTCTTGAGAATGGAAGATCAATCGCGAAGTACCAGCGTACGGTTGAACCAGGATGCAATTCAAGGTGGGACAAGACTAACTTATTTACTCACGGTTCCGTCACCATGGAGGCCAAAGATCTAGGTGTTTTCGGAGGCGTACTGTGCCTGTTAAACCAGCCCGAAGAGAGTGGAGTTGGAGTTATGGTATAGTTAAGCTCCTATAGATTCAGTACCGATCTCAGCTGGGTCAATCGAAAAAATCTGTGTATGAAAACTGTTAGAGTCTCTCTCGCGGAACGAGGTTATCCAATCATCATCGGGAACGGTGTCCTGGCCCGGGCTGGGGAGCTTCTTTCAGGCATTGCTGCCCATCCCCTAATCGTCGTCGTTACCAACTCCAAGGTGATGAATCTGCACGGCCAGACTCTGCTTGAGCCGCTTCGGACAGCGGCTTTTTCAGTGAAGATAATCAAGGTTCCCGACGGAGAGCAGTATAAAACCCTGGCCATTGTGGATTTCATCTATCAACAACTGGCTCGCCTCAGGGCTGATCGAAAGACTTTGCTGGTGGCGTTCGGCGGAGGCGTAATTGGGGACATGGCAGGGTTTGCCGCTGCAACTTATCTGCGAGGGATCCCTTTCGTGCAGGTCCCCACGACGTTCCTGGGACAAATCGACAGTGCCATTGGCGGCAAGACTGGCGTGAACCTCAGTGCCGGCAAGAATCTGGTTGGTGCTTTTTATCAACCGCGAACGGTGCTGATCGATCCTTTGGTGTTGTTGACTCTGCCGCGTCGAGAGTTCCTCTCTGGTCTCTACGAAGCATTGAAGTACGGGATAATCAAGAATCCTCAGTTGTTTCAGATAATCGCTCGAAAACAACAAAAGCTCCCCGAGAAAGACCCCAAAAGCCTGGAACGAATCATCACGGAATGTGTGGCAATCAAGGCTGAGATTGTTTCCCGAGATGAGCGGGAGAGTGGGCTCCGAATGGTCTTGAACTTTGGGCATACCCTTGGGCATGCATTGGAAGCGGCCACCAATTACAGCCGGTTTACCCACGGGGAAGCAGTCGGGCACGGAATGATTATGGCGACTCTGCTCGCAACCAAGCTCAACAAGATCAACCCGAGGGAAGCGCAGTCCATTCAGGAGGTTCTAGCCGGGGTTTGCCGGATGCCCAAAGTCCAGGACTTGGATTGCGGCCACCTGATGAACCATAT
>Ga0335071_10005741_pt1 | contig 12865 bp, 16 predicted proteins | sample Lox_Sample_15_FD_206724 | JGI IMG/M metagenome (GOLD analysis project Ga0335071, IMG submission 206724) | Soil microbial communities from Loxahatchee National Wildlife Refuge, Florida, United States - Lox_Sample_1.5 | ecosystem: Environmental > Terrestrial > Soil > Wetlands | place: USA...
GAAAGGGCACCGGGCTGGGGCTCGCGACGGTCTACGGGATCGTGAAACAAGCCGGCGGCCATGTGCACGTCGTGAGCGGCGAAGCCGGGGCCGGTACGACCTTCGCGATCGACTTCCCCCGCCTGCACGCCGCGATCACGGAACCACTGGTCGCGTTGACGGTGACCCCGGCGGGAGGAATGGAGACCGTCGTCGTGGTCGAGGACGATCCCCAGGTCTTCGAGGTCACGGTTCGGGCGCTCCGCTCACGGGGCTATGACGTCATCGGGGCCCGACGCCCGCAGCGCGCCCTGGAACTCTCCCTGGCGGAAGTGTCTCGGGCCCGGCTCCTCGTCACCGACGTGGTGATGCCCGGGATGGACGGACACATGCTCGCCGACGAACTCCGCCGCCGGAATCCACGACTTCGGGTCCTCTACGTCTCCGGCTACACGCCCGATGTGATCGCCGATCGTGGCGTTCTGGACCCCGCCGACGATCTCCTCCCCAAACCGTTCACCGCGCCATCCCTGCTGACCAGGGTGCGAGCCATCCTCGATCGCAACCAAGCATAGCGCGCACAGGGTCTGCTTGAGTTTCCCGCCCTGACCAGCCGCGTCGGTATCCGGCGGGCTGTCTCACCTCATTGCCCCGGACCTGAGTCCGCTCCTACAAGCTGGTCGACCGAGGGGCATCCCCGCCAGCCTGCGCAAGAGGACGTTGAACTCGGGACCGGTTCCCTCCTCGCACGCTCCTCGGCCGCCGCGCGCCAAGATATCTGCGGGCCCGTGCTCCGCCCAGGGCCTTTCGCGGCCATCTCGGACCGGGGGGCTGTCATCGCTTGTGTCCGAGACGGTAGTCACGACCAAGCGGGGAAGGGGCCCAGCCCGGCCTCTGCCGTTCCATGTAGCGAGGGCCAACTCCGCTTCCTTGTTCGGCGCTGACGGCCGTCGCCGCGAGCCGCCATGCCAACCGCCGGTGATGGCGAAGTGGACAGTCACCGCCATCGTGTGGTCCTGCGTCGCGAGCGAGTTCCGCGACAGGTTACCCCGCTCGACCACCGGCCTCGAGCGCCGTCCTACTTCTTCTTCGAAGGCAAGGTGATGGTCCTGCCCGAGATCATGAAGCGTCCCTGGCCGAGATGGTGAATGCTCCTCGGCCTGGATCGCCTCTTGTCCATCCACGCCTGCACGACCTGCAGGATGACGAACCCGTACTTCGCTACCATCCGTGTGTCGATGACCTTGCATTCGAGATTCGCATAGCACTCGTCGATGAGCGGCGCCCGAACCTGCTCAGCCGCCACCGGAGTGAGCCCGAAACGTCGAAACTTGTCGACGGTGCGCCCCGAGGTGTTTCCGCACCCCACAACCTCCGGTGCCAGCTCAGCGCTCGGGACGTTGATCACGCACTCCCTCGTCGCCAGCAGCGTTGCGAAGCTGTGGTTCCGGTTGCTGAGGACACACCCCACGAGCGGAGGCTCAAACTCCATCATGGTGTGCCAGGAGAGCGGCATCGCGTTCGGCCGCGCCTTGCCAGCGGTCGTGAGCAGAACAACTGGCCCCGGCTCGAGAAGCTGGTACACCCTCGACAGCGGGACCGAGCGTTTCCGCTTCCTGGCTTCGACCCATGATGGGGGCGAGGCCACGGCCGGGGTTCGAGACGGCATCTTCCCTCCTCGGTCGGTGTCAGGTGGCGCGGTATGCCCTGGGAACGAAGACGAGTCCAGCCCGGTCATTGCACGCTCCTCGCCCGACCCGCTCCATTCGTCCCGCCGCCATGCCCGACACCTCCCGTCTCGGCGAATCCCAGACTCCCCCCTTGCAATGGTCAGGGGTCGGCTCAGGCTGCCGTCCGCCGCGGTTCTTCCAGTCGATCCTCGCGGCGGCTTGCGTGTTTCCGGCGCAGCCGATCGAGGTGAGAGTATAGCGCCGGGAGCACAAGCGAGGTCAGGGCGGTGGACGCGACCAAGCCGCCGATGATGGCCCAGGCCGTGCCGGTGCGAGATTCCGCACCGTCGCCGCGCGCCATGGCCACCGGGATCATTCCAGCGATCATGGCGATGGAGGTCATGAGGATGGGGCGCAGCCGCAGCGGACCGGCCTCGAGCAGCGCCTCACGCAGGAGCGCCCCTGTTCGCGGAGTTGGTGAAATCGACGAGGAGGATGCCGTTCTTGGCCACCAGCCCCATGAGCATGATCATGCCGATCATGACGAAGATGGAGAGGTACTGCTGGGCCAGGAGCAGTCCGGCCAGCGCACCGATGACCGCCAGCGGCAGCGAGAACATGATGGTGAAAGAGTCGAGGAGGCCCTCGAACTGGGCACTCAGCACCATGTAGAGAAGGATCACTCCCAGAGGCAGGCCGACCGGAAGGAGGCCATCGACTCGCCCAGGTATCTCTGCTGTCCCTCGTAATCGTGCTGGACGCCGGGCGGAAGGGCGGCCGCAATGGCCTGCCGCCGATGATGTCCACCGTACCCACCCCATCGATCCGTTTCAGCGCTTGGACGCAGCTCGTCCTCGGCCGCCTTGGTCAGGGTCTCGAGCGGAAGCGGGCCGGTCAGCGCCAGCTGGATCAGCGCCTGGGCCTGAAGATCCGGCTTCTGAACGATGGGCGTGTCGATCTCGCTCGGCAGCTTGGAGAGCGCGGCGTTGACCTTGTCGCGCACGTCCTGGGCGGCGATGTCGATGTTCCGCTCCAGCACGAACTGCAGCACCACAACGGAGATGCTCTCGAAGTTCTGGGATTGGATGCCGAAGACCACAGGGCCAGCACCAGCATGGTGGTGAAGAGGGGGCGCTAGATGAAGTACGAATGGGACTCATGTCGATTCCTGGAGGCCCTACTCCTGCACGTGGACGCGGGCGCCCTCGGTCAGGCCCATGCCGCCATCGGCCACCACCTGGTCCTGCGGGGCGAGTCCGCCAGGTGCCCGGGGCTGTAGGTGGCCACGACACCTTCAGTGCAGACTGCTCGCGACTCGAGCGTTTGCGGTTCGAGTTCGAGGATGTTCGATGCTCTTGACTGCACCCACCCACCGGAGGCGGTGTCCGATACCGCCCTCGTCTTCCGCGCTCAGCCAAGCGCTTGATCCCGTGAGCCGTCGCCAGCGCAGCCTTGCCAAGGGAACGGCCTTTCCGAGGAGAGACGGGCCCGGTGTCCGTCCACACCCGTCCGTACCTCTTGCCCTCGGTATCCTCCCGCTGCCACGCTTCTCGTCAGGCGCGGTTCGCGTCGAATGACGGGCTCACTCGGCGCGAGCGGCGATCGAAGAAGGTGTCCGGAGGACGCCATGGCCCTGGAGCTGCGCACCGAGGAGGCGGAGTTGTTGAAGACACTCCTGCTCTCCGAACTGGAGTCGAAACGGGTCGAACAACACCACGCCCGTAACAACGACTACAAGGCCGAACTGCAGAAACAGGAGCGGATCATACAGGGCATCTTGAAGCAGCTCGGCTGAGATCACTCGCCCACAGGGCCATCGCCTTCCAGCTCGGTCGAGCGGGAGGATGAGGTACCGGTCAGCGAGGCCGCCGCCCCCCAAGCGCGTCCGGTCGGAGCAGTCCGTCGAGCCCCGTCGGAGTCTGACCGGCAACATGCTCGCTCCGCAGAAGGAAACGGAAACCCCCCTCGAGGAGTGGAGGCGCTCCTCCGTCGTTCAGTCCCTCCCAGCACTGGCTCTGCTGAGAGGCCTGCCGAAAGACGGGGGATGGCCCTCTTCGGCGAACCTAGGTCATCTGCACACCGCCGCAGACGGGCAGGTACGCCCCGGTCACGTGCCTCGCTTGATCCGAGCAGAAGTACAGAACGGCCCCCGCGACGTCGTCCGGCTCGCCCAGACGCCGGAGGGGGGTGTGGGCTCTCGTCGCCTCGTGCATCTGCTGCGGCTGGTGGCTGGTGGCATCGGTCAGCGTGAGGCCGGGAGCGACGACATTTACCCGGATCCCGTGCGGGCCCAGCTCCAGGGCCAGCGACTTCGAGAATGCGTCGAGCGCCGACTTAGCGCTCGAGTGGGCGATGAATCCCGGCCCGGGCACGCGCGATAGGCCACTGCTGACGTTGACGATGATGCCCGCCCGCCGCTGTAACATTGCCGGCACGACCGCCTGGCAGCTGAAGAAGCTGGCCTTCATCTCGTTGGTGAGCTTCCGCTCGAAGTCCTCCCAGCGATACTCGGTGAAAGGGGCGACCGGAAAACTCATGTTCGCGTTGTTGACCAAGATGTCGATGGGGCCGAGTTCGGCCACGGCCGCCCGGACCATCGCCTCAACCTCGCCACGCACAGTCACGTCAGCGCGGCAGAGCATGGACCTACCACCGGCCGCCGCGATGTCTGCCGCCACCTTCTGGGCCTGGTCCCGGCTCGCACTGTAGTTCACGACCACTCTCGCGCCGTTCCGGGCGAGCGCCTTGGCGATGGCGGCTCCGATTCCACGGCTCGAGCCGGTTACGATGGCGACCTTGTCCTTCAGCATGAGGTTCTCCTTCATGATGTGCCCACGACGCTGTTCTCGCTCTTCTACCTCATGGTATTGCAGCTGCGGGAGACAGGGTGATCCCATGACCAAACGAAGGCAGTGATTGGCATTTCTCCCGAGGAGGGTACTCACCCGGCCTGAGGTAGTCCCCTGGGCCGTGCCAGACCCGCCCGCGCTGCGGCACGGAACACCGTTATCGCCGAACGAGTCATCTCTGCTCCTTTTGGCACCTGCTCCTTTGGGCACGACGGCCGGAGCCACGCCTCGGCACGGCGGGCGTGGCCCCGGCCTCGAGATGCCGGTCATCCGCCCGGAACCGGCGCGCCGGGCGGCGCCGCCGGTGCCGGCCCGATCACGCGCCGCACCGGCACCGCATGGGCCGGCCCGTGATCAGTCAGTGCGGGGCCGAGCGCCAGACGTGGCCCGGCCCGCCGCGGCCAAACGAGAGCCGTCAACACGGCAACGATGCCAACGAGTTCCGCGGCGCCCACCAAGACCAGCAGATCGAACAGCGTCATGACGGCTCCTCCTCGACCCCTGGGTCTTGGCCGGCGGGGTCGCGAACCGGCGGGGGGTGGGTCCCTCCGGGTCCCCTACCCCTCCCGCGACGACAAAGGCGCCCCATGCGCCGCCATCGCCGCCTTGGTTTCTGTGTGGAGACGCGCCACGTCCCCGCGCCGCGGCGTCGTGCCTAGCGCGTGACGAGAAGCGGGCCGCGAGTGAGCTTGCTCAACTCAAGGCCACGGGCTGCCGGAACGCCAGCGGTTCAAGGCCAGCGAGGGAGTGACATCTCCGACCCGGCACGCTCCCCGCCGGACGCGTACGCGGCGCGCACGCGCTTCGCGACACGGTCTTGGCGGTTGCATGCGATGGTCATCGGACACCCCCGGTGAGCGGGGAACACTCCTAGAGAACCTTTATCATACAGAACCCACCGCGGGCCGGCAATCCGCCAAAAGGAGCGCGCGCCCCCCCATCGGGCGTCACGGCACATCCGCTGCCAAGGTGCTCAAGACCTGGGCCGTCCGGATTACGGGTCTGCGCAGCGCCTCCCCCTTCCAAGCTGCTCGGTCCATTCCATCGAGGACGAGGTGGCGCATGGGAGACCACTTCCGAACTCGAGTGCTCCCACGGTCCGGGGTGCCGGAGAGCCTTCCGTCCCCGGCCGCTCGTCTAAGACCGCGACCCTCCGGCGTCTCCCATTTTCGTCCATGCCGGCGCCCGCCCATTCTCCGACAAGAGGATCTCCTCCGGCTCGGCGTTCCATGGGCTACTGAGCGCCCCTTTCCAGATGCCTGCGGGAGTGGATCGATGGTCCTCTGATGAGCGGCACCCAGGGAGCGTGTCCAGCCCGCGCGCAATCGCGAGGGATGGGGCGCAACAAGAACGGTGTTCGACAATCGCTTCCCTTGCCGAAGCACAGGCCACGGTGTAACCACTGGCCGTGCCTTGGCGCCCTGCCACACCTAACGATGATGGGGCAGTCGTGAAGATGTGCCTCGCGCTGAACCAGGAGGACCCCGGCCCCCGACCGGTGGATGCGGCGCAGGTACGCCAGACGCTGCTGGCCCTCAGAGCCGAGCCAGCCCGAGGCCGTGCGGTCGTTCTCGACGAAGACGGCGCGCCGGCAGGGTATGCGCTGCTCGTCTCGTTCTGGTCGAACGAGCTCGGAGGCGAGATCTGCAACGTGGACGAACTCTGGGTGGCGCCGCGGGTGCGCCGCAAGGGCCACGCCACGGCGCTCCTGCGATCCCTCATGAGCGGCCAGGGTCCATGGCCAAGCGTGCCGCTGGCCATCGAGCTCGAGGTGAGCCCCCGAAACGTCCGGGCTCGCGCCCTCTATGAGGCACTGGGGTTCGAGCGGTATCCGAATACCATGCTGCGATGGCGGCGGTAGCGACCGTTGAGTCCCCACCGGCGGCCTCCTTGAAGCGCGGGCCCCCGAAGGTCCAATCGCACCTGCCCGGCGCCGAACGTGAACCTCCCCGCCGACTGGCGACCATGAGAAGGAGCGCACCGCGGAAAGCGACGAAGCGGGGCACGCCGAGACACCCTTCACCGCCCGATGCGCCCGTGGCCTCCCATTCCCACAGCCGATGATACGTAGCACCCGGTGACGGTGCTCGGCTCCGGATCCACGAGGTCCTCGCTACCCCGGTCTCGCTCTTCCGCGCGGCGCCCTAGTGGATCCGCAGCGCCATCTTCCCCAGGTGGTGCTTGGCGATCTCTCGGTGCGCGCGGGCGGCCTGGTCCAGCGGGTATGCCCTCCCCACCTCCACCCGGAACGGCCCAGCCGCGACGAGGCGGTTGAGCCGCTCGAACGCATCGCGGCCGGGCACACCGTCATAGGGAAGGAGCTTCACGCCCGGAGGGGCGGCGGGAGCGGGCTCGACCCCATTCGGATAGGCGATGCGCCCGCCTCTGCGCACGGCGGCCAGGGCGGGGGCCAGGGTGTCTCCGTGGGCCACTACCAGCGCGGCGTCCAGGCCGCGCGGGACCAGGTCACGTGCCGCCTGGGCCACGTTCTCGTGCTTGCCATCGACCGCCGCGTCGGCGCCGAGGCTCCGAACGAACTCGACTCCATCTTCCCCCGAGGCGACCGCGAGCACCCTCGCCCCCATTCGCTTGGCAAGCTGTACCGCCAGGTGTCCGATCCCGCCGCTCGCGCCGTAGACCATCAACGCCTCTCCAGCCTGGAGATGGAGTTGGTCGTCCAAGCCACGCAGCGCGGTCACGCCGTCCGCGCCGAGCACACCGGCCTCCGCCGTGCCGAGCCCCTCCGGGACAGCGGCTACTTCGTTCTCGTCCACGGCCGCATACTCAGCGTAGAAGCCGCCCCGGAACGAATACGCGTAGACCCGATCCCCCACGCGGAAACGCGTCACACCCTCGCCCAGACCGACCACCTCGCCGGCCCCGTCGTTGCCGATGATCTGCGGGAAACCACTGTGGCCCAGGTCGAACTCGCCCGTTCGGACATAGGGATCCCAGACGCCGATCCCCGCGGCGTCGAGTCGAACCAATACCTGCCCCGACCCGGGTCGCGGGACGGGAAGCGTTTCGGTGTGGAGGACCTCGGGCCCTCCGAAGCGGTCGATGGCCGCGGCCTTCATTTGCACGGGAATAGGGGGGGACATGCCCGCTCCTCGAGGTTTCGCCATGTAATCAGTAGGGCTTCCCGTCCTTGTGCGAGTAGTGGCGCCCCCCCTGTGGGTCTATCCTCAGCGCGAGATCGTCCGCCGGGTACTCCACCTGATCCCCAGGGGCACGGTCGCCCACTTCCAGCACGAGTACGTCGCGGTCGGTGCGATTCTCGAGATGGTGAGCTGGCCCGCTGGCCCGGAACCCGGCGCACATGCCCGGCGAGAGATCCACCTCCCCACCGTCGCCCACCAAGGTCGGATGACCCTCGAGTACATAGACGAACTCGTCCTGGACGGTGTGGCGATGGTGGAGAGCCGACGCGTCGCCCGCCGCCAGCCGGGTGAGGTTCACTCCAAACGCCTTCAGGCCGAAAGTGTCGCCCAGGGCATGCTTAACTCTACGTGACAATCGGGTCGCGAACGGCTCGGGCATCGAGGCCCCCCGGCGCGAGGCAAGCTCGGCGGCCTTGACGGCGAGCAGTGGTCTGGTGGACTCGCTCATGTAGCCCTCCTTCTCGTCTTCTACGACGCAGCCTGACCCGCGACCAGACCCGCCAGGGCAATGCGACAGGCTGCACTGGCAACGACTCCACGGCCCCGATGGGACTCCCCTCCCCGGCCGCCGGCCGGAGATCGCCATGGGGGGCCCCCGAGTCCCCCGATGCCGAGACATGCGGTCAGGGATCGGTGACTCCGGGGACGCGTGGTCGGACGAGCCATGTCCACGGTATGTCACGAACTTCGGGGTTAGCGATCGAAAAAAGGGCCGAAGCCGCCGCGCCCAGCGCTGACCGGGGAACCCATGAACGCCTTGGTGAGCTACGACGTATCGGACAAGCAGGAGGACGTTCGGTTCTCGATGCTCGGGCGTGGATACCGTGACTACCCGCCCTCGAGTGCGACTCGGAGCGGCCGCGCCGGCGCGATGCTGTGGAAACAGAACACGGGTCTTCTGGAAGCGCTGCAGGATATCCAGACCGCCGCCATCGAATGCCAGGTGACGCTCGAGTGCGCCCTGGTCGTCCCTTCCGCGCCCGAAGCTCTCGACCAGCCTGCGTACGGCGGCGGCAGGCCGTCGATCCCGCGGCGCTCACCATTGGCTCGGTAGCCCCCAACCTCGAGCGTCGCACGACCACGCTGGGAATTTGCCGAGGTGCTCCTCCTAGGTCGGACCCATCGCTCGCCACCAGGTTTGGTGGGAGGCAACCCCTGGCCGACATGGCTCTTGGCTAGCGGGCAAGGACCTCGTTCGAAGGGACCGAGCGCCCTTCATCCCGGGCCGTACGCTGCTCGTCCCATTCGCGAAGAACTCCACTGTTCGCAACTCGAGTTCCCACGCCTTGGACACCTGTTGGCGGCCGCGAAGCGCGCTCATGGCTCGAGAACCGCCCGGCCCCCTCGCGTGGCTCCTCGGGCACGAAGTCGACTCGAGCAGGCGCCTGGAGGCGAACCCTCTTCGCGGATCGATCGGCCTCCGCCCCCTCGGTGGATGGGTGAGATCCGGCCAGGCGTGGACGGGTCAAGACCGGCCAGCGGCCGGGACCCGAGACTGGTTCGCTTCCACCCCGCGGCACGCTCGCTCTGCAACGCCTGGCCTGTGCGCCAGCTCCGAGGCCCACACCTGAGGACTTAGTCCAGGTGTCGGAATTCGCTCCAGATATCGCCCCAAGACGCGGTTCGCGGAGCGCATACCTAAACTCCCGCACCCTCCTCGCTTATGCGTGAAGGGAATCCCAGGTCGATCGTCCCGGCGAGCCGGCACGGCCCGAGCCACGGTCGATAGTAGTCGCCCGCGTTGGACTGATCGGTGACCAGGATCGTCGTGGTGCGGCCGTCGTCGGGTGGTCCCCAATCCCAAACGGAGTTGTGGCCGGAGTAAACGGGCGGGAGCTCGGGCCCGCCGAGCAGCGCGAGCGCGCCGGCTTCGCCGTAGTTGCCGGCCACGATCGCGGTGTGTTCGCGTTCCGTGGGAGTCAGCTGGCTCGACACCGCCTTGACCTGGGCCACGAATGACGGCCAGCCGTAGGTGCTCACCGCGTCCCCGTTCCCCTTGGCGAGGTTCGAGGTCGGGAAGCGTGAGGCGGCGGCTCGTGAGAAGTCTCGGCGTTGGTGCGCGAGGAGTGAAGAACGACCGGAGCGACGCTCGGACCCTGAGCGAGGTGTCATGCCGAGTAGAGCTTCCGAGCATTCACATCTCGTCACAGGAGTCGCGGGACCGAAAGTCGATGTGCGGGATGCGCGAGGGGCTGGCGGAGTGCAGGGCCAAGTTGATCAACAGCGTAAGGGGATGCGGTGGCGGCCCGACCGCGTTTCGTGGACCTGGCGTGGGCCCTGCCCCAACGCCACCAATTGCTGTCGTATCTCGTCGCTCAGGACGTTGGCCGTCCCGGCACCGTCGTCAACGTCTCGGGCCGCAGCGCACCTGGCCGGTCTTCAGCCACCCATCACCGGCCGGTTCTGCCCGTCCACCGAGGCTCCGCCCGCCAGTCCCCCCCCATCGCGCGGTGAGACGCTACTGGCCCAGTGTGCGCTTCAAGAACGCCAGCAGTCTTTCGCGAGAATCCTGAGCCGCCGCCTCATCGAACGCGAACGAGTGCCGTCCGATGGTGACGCTCTTCTCCCCGCCCGGAGGCCCGTCGAACAGATGGGTGGCGCCGGGGTAGACCTCGATGGAGAGATCGCGGCGGCGGATCTGGATCGCGTTCTCGATCAAGGACCGACAACCCGAAGCGGACACGACGTCGTCGCGGTCTCCGATGAAGATCAGAAGTGGTGTGTTCGAGGCCCGGATATCCAGCCCCATCACTCCGCAGACCGGGTAATACGCGGCGATGGCCGCAAAGGGTGCGCCGCCGGACGGCTCCGCCGCCCGCGCCCACGCCATCAAGGCTGTGGTACCCCCGTGAGCCCATCCGATCAGCCCGACGTGGCTCGACTGGACCGAGGCGAGGGTCGACAGGTATCGCTTCGCTGCGATCGCATCGCCCACTCGCTCGCGCGGATCTGGAGACTTGATCAGCATTGAATCGTCGCAAACGGTGCGCACGCCCCGAGGCCCGAAGCTGTCGACCGCAAGCACGACGTACCCGGACCCGCTCAGAGTAGCTGCCACCTTCTCCATCTGGGCCATGCTGGCGACCATGCCGTCGCAGCCATGCAGGAGGACGACAGCCGGGAATGGCCCACTTCCCGAGGGCCGATACAACCGGCCGCTGAGTTCGAGCGGTCCATCGGCCGGGAACGACACGGCCACCGGCGGCTCCAGTCCGCCCTGGGCTGCCGCCATCCCGAGCACGGCAAGCAGCACCCTTGGCCCGACATGACCCATGTCAGCAGAGCCCTAATGGCCGAGCCGTTGGCGCGCTGCAGGAGATGAAGCACGGAGCCCTCCCCGGGGGCTCCCCGCTCCCACCGGCATTCGGCTCAGGTAGACCTTCACTGACCGAGCACGGCCTTTTCGTAATAGTCCGCTCTCGGGATGCCGCTGGCTATGGCCCGGGCCCTCTCCCGGTCGATGACGGTTCGAAGAGATGCCTCCGACGCCGCTCCCACCACCGACACGCCGTTGATGACAAGAGTGGGCGTGGCCCCGATCCCCAGTTGCAAGCCGGCAGCCAGATCGGAGTCGACTACGCTCGCCGCTTCGGGAGACCCGATGCACGCTTGCCAGAGCCCCACGTCGAGCCCGGCAACCTGGCTGGCATCTTCGAGCAGGGCAGCATTGTCGAGCGCGCTCGTGAGGAGTAGGTCGTGCATCTCCCAGAATTTCCCCTGCTCGTCAGCGCACTCGGCCGAAACCGCAGCCGATTCGGCATGTGGGTGGAGATGCGCGAGGGGGAAGTACTTGAAGATCAGGCGCAAGTCCGGTCCATAGACCCCCAACAGGCCAACGAGGGTCGGCTCCTCACTACGGCAGTAGGGACACTCGAAGTCAGCGTACTCGACCATCGTCACCCAGGCGTCGCTGGGGCCCCGTTGCGGAGACCCGGCCACCGGAACTCTGATCAGGGACTGAGCGGCACCACCCGGGGACCCGCACGACAGCAGCCACACACCGGGGAGCAGCACCCCAAGATACCCTCGCCGCCGCATTCTCGCTCCCTGCTCCCCGGCCGCCCAGGCACTGACGAAGTTCGACCTGTGGCGGCCATCGGGGGTTTTGCCGCACCGCCGCCCCGGTACCGTCTTTGGCACAGCACTGTAGCCTCTTTTCCGGGCGAGAGCGGGAAGACCGGACGCCTGCGCCGGAGCCCATGCACTCGCTTGCGACCATGAGGCGCCTTTTTCGGGAGCGCGGTTACCACCCGTGGAATCCTGCGCTCCGATGAAGCTGTTTCCGTGCACGAGGAGACCAGCCCTTGGCCCGTCCGCGGGCGGAGGCACTGCGGGCGCTCTTCCGGACTTTTCACTTGCCTGGAAGGCCGCCCCTGACGAAATAGGAGCTTCCCAACTCCTCGGCGATGGGAGTCGTCATCATGAAGGGAGCGCTGGCCGTGGGGCCTGACAGCACAGCGGTGCGGGTTGCATTGTGGCGGGCGCTTCACGTCCAAGCCGATCCCCCACCGCACGTTCTCGAGGACGAGATCGGGCTGCGGTTGGCTGCACCCGACGACGACTGGCGGCGCCGACCCGACATGGATCCGCATGCCACGAGGCCCTTCCGGGCGTCCATCGTGGCTCGAGCGCGCTTCATCGAAGATCTGGTTGTGGAGCGGACGGACTGCGGTGTCGGCCAGTACGTGATCCTCGGCGCGGGGCTCGACACCTTTGCCCAGCGCCGACCCGAGGTCGCCTCCCGCTTGGCCGTCTTCGAGATCGACCGGCCCGGTCCTCAGGCCTGGAAGCGACAGCGACTCATCGAGCTCGGCTTCGGAGTCCCGCCGTGGCTGCGGCTCGTGCCCGTCGATTTCGAGAGGACCACGTCCTGGCGCGAGGAGCTCGCCCGTCAGGGCTTCGATGCGGGGAGGCCGGCAGTCGTGGCCTCCACCGGCGTCAGCATGTATCTGACCCGGGAGGCCAACCTGGCGATGCTGCGCCAGGTCGCGGCGTTCGCTCCGGGGTCAACACTCGCGCTGACCTTCATCCTCCCGCTGGAGTTCGCCGGCCCCGACGTACGTCCCGGACTCGAGCGAGCTGCGCAAGGCGCAGGGGCCAGCGGGACACCTTTCGTCAGCTTCTTCACCCCGGCCGAGATGCTGGCGCTCGCCCGCCAAGCCGGGTTCGAGGACGTCCGACACGTCTCGGCCGCTGCTCTCGCCCA
>Ga0335071_10005744_pt1 | contig 12862 bp, 15 predicted proteins | sample Lox_Sample_15_FD_206724 | JGI IMG/M metagenome (GOLD analysis project Ga0335071, IMG submission 206724) | Soil microbial communities from Loxahatchee National Wildlife Refuge, Florida, United States - Lox_Sample_1.5 | ecosystem: Environmental > Terrestrial > Soil > Wetlands | place: USA...
CGGGTCCGAGGAAAGTCAGCGGCACAGCTGGTAAGTGGCGTACGCGACGGCGCGGCCGGCCGTGACGAGATCGGCCAGGGGCACGCGCTCGTCCGGCGTGGGCCACTCCTTGTAGATGCGGATATCGCCCGCGCCGTACTGCACGGTCGGGATGCCGGCCTCCTGGAGGATGTTGCCGTCGCCCACGTTGCCGAGGCGCCCCCAGCCGCCCACCACCGGCTCGGCGCCGGACGCGCGCCGCTGGCCCTCGGCGAGCGCGGTCACGAGCGGATGGCCGCGCGGCACCTCCATCGGGTCCTGGCACCACCCCTCCTCGGTGCCGGGAGCGGGCACGGTGAGCTCGTAGTCGAACGCGGGATGGTCTTTCTTGATGCCGTCGAGGAGCCGCCGCATGTCCGCGCGGACGCTCGCCACCGTCTGGCCGGGGACGGTGCGGATCTGGAAGAGGAGATCGCATTCGCGGCTCGACATGCCCGTGTAGTTCTTCTGATAGTAGTGCTCCTTGTGAAGCGTGTCGAAGGTGTGGGTGGGGAATCCGGGCAGGTCCGGGTGCGGCGTGAAGGTGAGCCAGCTGCCCGGGGGAATTGGATCCAGGCTGGGGCCGATGCGCCGGATGATCTCTGCCTGCTGCTCGATGGGATTCCAGTACGCCGCCTTCGCCTCGGCGCTGTAGCGGAAGAAGAGCTCGGGCGCCCGCGTCTTCACGTGGATCATCACGACGCCCACGCAGACGTTGGCGATGGTATTCGCGGAGTGCTCCATGTTGATGGCGAGATCCGTCCGCACGCCGTGCTTCAGGAGCGCGCGCGTGCCCGCTCCGCCCAGCTTGTGCGCGACCACCGGGCACACGAGCACGTCGCCCCGGAGCCGGGCCCCGGACTTCACGATCGCCTCCACGGCGCAGATGGCGGCCACCACGCCGCCCTTGTCGTCGTGGGCGCCCATGCCCCAGACCCAGCCGTTCTCGAACTTCGCGCCGTAGGGATCCACGGTCCAGCCGCTCATCTCGACGCCCGGATCCATGTGCCCATTCAGCATGAGGCTCGGCCCGCCGCCCGTGCCGGCCAGGCGGCCGATGGGCTGGCGCGTCGTCTTGCCGGGCTTGGCTGGATGGGTGACATCCAGCATCTCGACGTCGAGGCCGATGTCGGAGAGGTAGTTGGCGAAGAGATCCGCGATCCGCTGCTCCTCGAAGGTCGTGCTGGGGATGCGGATCGCGGCCTGCTCGAGGGCGAGAACCTGCTCGTCCGTGACGCGTGCCAGGATGCCGTCGGTGAGGTCTCGCGTCATCGTGGTCTCCGATCGGGGGAGGGGCCGGCGTTCTGCAGCAGCGCCTCGTACTCCTCCCACGTGTTCACGTCGAACGGGTAGGGGCGGTCGAGCGTCACCTCGCGCACCCACTCCGGATGCGCGTCCACGATCTTCCACGCCGCCTTGTCGCCCTGAAGCGCGCCGAGCGCCGGGAACAGGGAGCGATCGAAGATCATGGGATGGCCGAGGCGCTGGCGGTAGGAAGCCAGCGTGATCACGCTGCGGCTCCCGCGCCAGGCATCCGCCATCAGATCGATGACCGTGCGATCCACGCCGGGCTGATCGCCCAGCACCACGGCCACCGCCTCCGCCCGAGGATCGAGGACGGCGAGCCCGGTGCGGTACGACGAGGCACAGCCCTCGCCGAACTCCGGGTTCTCCACCACGGTGGCTCGGCCGAAGTCGACCTGCCGGCGCACCTCGGCCGCGGATCCGCCGATCACCGCCACCACCTGGTCCAGGGCCGCAGCCCCGCACGTCTCGGCGAGCACGCGCCCCAGCATCGTCGTGCCGCCGAAGGGCAGGAGCTGCTTGGGCTGGCCGAGCCGGGTTGACGCTCCGGCGGCAAGAACGAGGCCGGCGACGAACGGCCTCATCGGGAGAGCGCCGCCGCGTAGCGCGCCGGATCGGCGTCGAAGACTTCCTTGCACCGGGCGCAGCAGAAGTAGACGGCGCGCCCCGCCCACTCGGAGGTGTGGCGTGCCGCGGCCACCTTGACGGTCATGCCGCAGATCGGGTCCTTGCCCTCCGCGGTGGCGAGCGGCAGGAGACCGCGCTGCTCCACCGGCTCGGTCTTGCGGCTGCGGCGGCTGTGGATCACTTCCGCCAGGATGCTCACCGCGATCTCCTCCGGCGTGACGGCGCCGATGTCGATGCCGGCGGGCGCCTTCATCCGATCGAGGTGCGCCGCGGGAACGCCGCGGCTCCGGAGCGTGTCGACGATGGCCCCGGCACGCTTGCGGCTGGCCACGAGGCTCACGTATCCCACGGGAGTCGCCAGCACCTGCGCGAGCGCGGCCTCGTCGAGCTCGCCATGCGTCGCCACGACCACGGAGGAGTCGCGCCCAAGCTCAAGCTCCGGCAGCGCCGCCTGCACCGTGTCCGGGGCGAGCACGGTCACGGCATACCCCGTGCTTTCGCCGAGCGCGGCCAGCGTCTCGATCACGGGGCCGTGGCCGACCAGGACAAGCACCGGCTTCGGAACGAATGGCTCCACGTAGATCTCCATCGTGCCCCCGCTGTGGCACGTCATGGGCAGGTGCACGATGCCCTCGGTGCGCGCGGGATCGCGGCCGCCCTCGCCGACCAGGACGACCAGGCGCGGCTTGCCGTCGGCGAGCGCGGCCAGCGCCTCGCGTGTCACCACCGGCTCGGCGCAGGCGCCGCCGACCCAGCCCGACATGCTCCCGTCAGCCCGGACCAGCGCCTTCGCGCCCGGCTTCGCCGAGGTGGGCCGCTCGCATCGGACCACGGTCGCCAGGGCAAAGGCCTCGCCCCGGCGCCGGAGATCCGCGGCCAGCGTGATCAGGTCCTGCATGGCTTTATTCGGTGACGCCCTTCTCCCGGAGGAGACGCCAGACCTTGGGCGGCGTGATCGGGATGTCGATGTGGCGCACGCCCAGATGCCAGAGCGCATCGACCACGGCATTGGCGATGGCGGCGGGCGCGCCCACGGTGGCCGACTCGCCCACGCCCTTGGCCCCCAACGGATGATGGGGCGACGGCGTCACCGTGTGACCCGTCTCCCACTTGGGCGTCTCGACGGCGGTGGGCAGGAGATAGTCGATGAAGCTGCCGCCCTGGATGTTGCCGATCTCGTCGTAGGAGATCTCCTCGAGGAGGGCAGGGGCCAGGCCCATGGTGAGCCCCCCGTGCACCTGCCCCTGGACGATCATCGGGTTGATGATGTTGCCGCAGTCGTCGATGGCCACGAAGCGGCGCACCTTCACTTCCCCGGTGCCCTTGTCGACGTCCACCACGCAGATGTAGCTGCCGAACGGGTAGGTGAGGTTGGGCGGATCGTAATAGCTCACCGCCTCGAGGCCCGCCTCCAGGCCCTGCGGGTGATTCGTGTAGGCGGCGAAGGCGATCTCCTGGATGGTCTTGGACCGGTTGGGCGCGCCCTTGACGGAGAACTTCCCCGTCTCCCAGACCAGGTCCTCCTCGGCCGCCTCGAGCAAGTGGGCGGCGATTTTCCGGGCCTTGTCCTGGATCTTGCGCGCGGCGATCGCCGCGGCCGCCCCCGCAACGGGGGTGGATCGGCTCGCGTAGGTGCCGAGACCGTAGGGCGCGGTGTCCGTGTCCCCCTCTTCTACCCGTATGTCGGCAGCGGGGATCCCCAGCTCCTCGGCCAGGATCTGCGCGTAGGTCGTCTCGTGTCCCTGCCCCTGCGACTTGGTCCCGAAGCGGGCGATGGCCTTGCCCGTGGGATGGATGCGGATCTCGCAGCTGTCGAACATCTTGAGGCCGAGGATGTCGAAGTGCTTGGACGGGCCCGCGCCCACGATCTCCGTGAAGCTCGAGATGCCGATGCCCATGAGCTCGCCGCGCTTCCGTTTCTCGGCCTGCTCGCGGCGGAGGTCGGCGTAGCCGATCGTGTCCATGGCCTTCCGGAGGGCGCCCGCGTAGTTGCCGCTGTCGTACTCCCACCCGAGGGCCGATTTGTACGGGAACTGCTCGGGCTTGACGAAGTTCTTCATCCGGAACTCGGCCGGGTCCATGCCGAGCTGGTGCGCCATGAGGTCGGCCATGCGCTCGATGGTGTGCACGGCCTCGGTGACGCGGAACGAGCAGCGGTAGGCGATGCCGCCCGGCGGCTTGTTCGTGTAGGCCCCGTCCACCTCGACGTGCGCCGCCTTCAGGTCGTACGAGCCCGTGCACACGTGGAAGAGGCCGGCCGGGAACTTCGACGGGTTCGCGGCGGCGTCCGTGTAGCCGTGGTCCGCCAGCGTCTTGATCCGGAGCGCGGTGAGCGTGCCGTCCTTCTTCGCGGCCAGCTCCGCCGTGATGTGGTAGTCGCGCGCGAAGGAGTCCGCCTGGAGGTTCTCCATGCGGTCCTCGATCCACTTCACGGGCTTGCCCGTGAGCACGGAGGCCGCCACCGCGATGACATAGCCCGGGTACACGGGCACCTTGCCGCCGAAGCCGCCGCCGATGTCCGGGGAGATGATGCGGATGTTCTGCTCGGACAGCCCCACGTGCCCCGCCACCAGCGCGAACACCGTGCGGATGGCATGCGGCGCCTGCGTGGTCATCCACACCGTGAGCTTGTCGTTGACCTTGTCGAAGTGCGCGATGCAGCCGCAGGTCTCGATGGAGGCCACGTGGATGCGCGGGATGTAGATGTCCTGCTTGACCGTGACCTCCGCCTCCGTGAAGAGACGATCGGTCTCGGCCCGGTTGCCCCACTCCCAGTGCCAGATGTGGTTGTCCTTCTTGTCCTTCTTGTCGGTGCGGAGCACCGGCGCCCCCGGCTCCAGGGCCTTCTTGGGATCCACGATCACGGGCAGGGGCTCGTACTCCACGAGGACGGCGGCGGCGCCGTCGGCCGCGGCGTAGCGGCTCGTCGCCAGCACCGCCGCCACCTCCTGCGCCTGGTACATCACCTTCTCGACGGGCAACACCATCTGGGTGTCCGACATGAGTGTGGGCATCCAGTGGAGGTTGTACTTGGCGAGATCCTGGCCGGTGATCACGGCGAGCACGCCGGGGATGGCCGTGGCCTTGGCGGCGTCGATCTTCTTGATCTTCGCGTGGGCGAAGGGGCTCCGCACGATGTCGAGATAGAGCATGCCGGGCAGCACGACGTCGTCGACGTAGGTGCCCTTGCCCCGGATGAACCGCGGATCCTCCTTGCGCCTGACGGAATGCCCCATGCCGCCGACTTCGGGCGAGGTCTTCGGTGCCATCATGCGCCTCCCTGGAGCTTGGCCGCCGCGTGCTGAATGGCCTTGACGATGTTCACGTAGCCGGTGCACCGGCAGAGGTTGCCCGAGATCGCCAAGCGGATCTCGTCCTCCGTGGGCTTGGGGTTCTTCTTGAGGAACGCGACGCTGGTCATCAGCATGCCGGGCGTGCAGTAGCCGCACTGCAGCCCGTGCTCGGCCATGAATCCTTCCTGGAGCGGGTGGAGCTTGCCGTCCTGCTCGAGGCCTTCCACCGTGGTCATCTCGTGGCCGCTGGCCTGCACGGCGAACATGGTGCAGGACTTCACGGGCCGACCGTCCAGCAGGACGGTGCAGGCGCCGCAATGGGTGGTGTCGCAGCCGATGTGCGTGCCCGTGAGCCGCAGCACCTCGCGGATCAGGTGCACGAGCAGGAGGCGGGGCTCGACGTCAGCCTCGTGCTTCTCGCCGTTGATCGAGACCTTGACCAGCATCGCCTAGGCTCCCTTCTGCGCGCGCTCGATCGCCTTGCGGAGGGCGCGGCCGGTCAGCACTCGCACCAGGTCTTTCTTGTACTCGACGGAGCCGCGCAGGTCCGCCGCCGGCTGAGCGGCCTCCGCGGCGAGCTGGGCGGCCTGCTTGATCGCCGCCTCGTCGGGACGCTTGCCCGTGAGCGCGGCCTCCGCCTTGGTGGCCCTGATCGGCACCGAACCGACGTTGGTGAGGCCGATGCCGGCCTGCTCGCACACGCCGTCCGCCCCCAGGGTGAGCTGCGCGGCCACCGCGGCCGTGGCGAAGTCGCCGACCTTCCGCTCCAGCTTCACGTAGGCGCCTCCGCTGCCCGGGCGCGGCGTGGGGATCCGAATCTCCGTCACGATCTCGTCGGCCTTGAGCGCGGTGCTGAACGGCCCCGTGAAGAACTGGCCGATGGGAATCTTCCGCTCGCCGCCCGTGCCGACGGCCACCACCTCGGCGGCCAGCGCGAGCATGGTGGCGGGATGATCGTTGGCGGGGTCGCCGTGGGCCAGGTTGCCGCCGACCGTGGCCAGGTTGCGGACGATCGGATCCGCGATCACCCTGCACGTGTCGTGGAGCAGGGGATAGCGCCGGCGCACGACCTCGGATTCCTCGAGGTCGCTCTCACGGGTCAGCGCCCCGATCCGGAGCGTGCCGCCGTCCTCCCGGACGTACGCGAGACCCGGAATCGCGTTGATGTCGACGACGTGCGGCGGCGTGGCGAGCCGGAGCTTCATCAGCGGGATGAGGCTCTGCCCGCCGGAGAGCACCTTGGCGTCCGGGCCAAGCCGCGCCAGGAGCGCCGTGGCCTCGCCGAGGGATCCGGGGGCGTGGTACTCGAATGCGCCTGGAATCATCGTGGGAGCTCCCTTCTCGGGCGAGTCGTGGACGGCAGCGTTCGGTCAACGGTCAGGCGCCTGACGCAGTGGACGGTACGAGAGGGGCCGAGTCCTGTCAAGGGGCCGAGCCGGTGCCGCCGCCCCGACCGGCGATGAGGGACGCCGGGCCCGCGAGAGTTATACTGGGGGCGTCGCAGCACACCATCTCGGGACACTCAGGCAGGGAGAGAGCAGGGGAAGGCCGTATGGCCGGGATGCGGGCAGGAGCGGGAACGGGAAGGGGGACGGCGCCGAGGTGAAGAAGCTCGTAGGACGCTACGTTCCCACGCTCTGGCTCCTCGCCGTGCTGAGTCTCGTCGGCTGGTTCATCTGGAACGGCGACCTCGCCGGGTGGATCCTCCTCGCGCTGGTGATCGGCCTCATGGTCTGGCAGCTCGCGGGGCGCGAGCGCCCGCGGCGGGATCATTCCCGCGCCGAGAGCCCCAACGGTCGCGGCGTCCACGACGAGTCGGCGCCATGACGAGCCGGCCCGCCATCTCCTTGATCGCCCTGATGACCTTGGTGGTCCTCGGCCGCGTGACCACGGCCGCCGCGGCCGACATCGGAGCGCCCATGCACTGCATCACCTACAACGTGGGAGCCGACACGCACACCGAGTGCTCGCCGGGTCCGGCGGCGCCGCCCGCCGCGGCGCTGCGCTGCACCAACTACACCGTGGGGACGGATCTTCAGGCGGAATGCACGCCGGTGCCGGCGACGCGCCTGGGACCGCTCCGCGGCAGGATCACCTCGCCGCCGCTCGCCGTGGCTCCGCACTGCATCACGTACGCGATCGGCTCGTCGCGATACGTCGAGTGCCGCTGAAGCCCGCGCGCCCGCGCTGCCATTGGGCCCGCAGCGGGCCCGACATCGCCTACCACGATCGGGAGTGGGGCGTGCCCGTGCGCGCCGACCGCCGCCTGTTCGAGCTCCTCGTGCTCGAGGGGGCGCAGGCGGGCCTGAGCTGGTCGACCATCCTGGCCCGCCGCCGGGGCTATCGCACGGCCTTCGCGGGATTCGATCCGGTGCGGGTCGCGCGCTTCCGGCCGGCCCACGTCAGCCGGCTCCTGCGCGATCCCGGCATCATCCGGCATCGCGGGAAGATCGAGAGCGCCATTCGCAATGCGCAGGCCTTCCTCGCGGTGCGCCGCGAGCATGGGAGCTTCGCCGCGTATGTCTGGGCCTTCGTGGGGCATCGCCCCGTCCAGAACCGCTGGCGCCGGCCGCGGCAGGTGCCGGCGCAGACCAGCGTCTCCCAGGCGCTCTCCCGCGACCTCCAGCGGCGCGGGTTCACCTTCGTGGGCCCCACCATCTGCTACGCGTTCATGCAGGCCACGGGCCTCGTGAACGATCACCTGACGTCGTGCTTCCGTCACGCCGAGGTCGCGCGTCTCGCGCGGGGCAAAAGCTCCTTGAGGTCAAGACGCCGGGAGACGTAAGATCTGGCCGTGACACCTCCTGAGCCCTCGGGCGGCATCGGTGGCGTCTGGCGCTTTCTGGGGCTCACCAGCTCCTCCGAGGAGACCACCTCGCAGCCCCGGATCCTCTCTGCGCAGAGCAGCGGTCCCGCCGATCCCGGCCGCGCCGTGCTCGGCGGCGGCATGGCCCTGAGGGGCGAGATCAGCGGCGAGGGCGACTTCCACATCTACGGCCGCTTCGAAGGGGAGATCGACGTGTCCGGCCAGGTGATCGTCGCCGAAGCCGCGCAGGTCGACGCCAACATCAATGCCGCCGCCATCGTCATCGCCGGCCGGGTGCGCGGCAATCTCTCGGCGACCACGCGGCTCGACATCCTGCCCACCGGCGTCCTCACGGGCACGCTCAAGGCGAGCAGCTTCTCCGCCGCCGAGGGCTCGTCCGTCAAGGGCGAGATCTGGCTGGAGCGGGGGGAGCCGGCCCGCATGGGCATGGGCGAACCGGGCGCCGGCGGTGACGCCACGGAGCGGGCGTGAACCTCGCCGATATCGTCCACGAGCGCCCCGCGCTCCGCTGGGTGCTCTGGGCGGTGGCCGGCCTCGCGGTCATCGGCATCGTCTGGGGCGGCTGGGCGCTCTGGAAGACTCGCTACGAGGCCCAGGGAGCCATTGCCTTCACGCAGGCTCGAACCCTGGTCATGCAGGCCCAGGCTCCGGGGGCGTCCGCCGACGCCCGCCAGCGTGCCGAGAAGGCTCTCCAGGACGTGATCGCGGAGTTTCCGCGGCTGTCGTCCATCGACCAGGCGGCCTATCTGCTCGGCGGCCTCCGCTTCGCCAACGCCCAGTACGCCAGCGCCCGGACCGCGTATCAGATGGCCCGCGACAAGGCGGGCTCCAGGACGCTGGCCGCGCTGGCGGCCCTCGACATCGGCTACACGTGGGAAGCCGAGAAGAACTACACCGAAGCCGAAAAGGCCTACCGGTCAGCTATTAGCGGCGCAGACCCTAAGAGCTTCCTCTATGAGGAAGCGATGCTGGCGATCGCCCGGGCGCAGGACCTGGCCGGGAACCGCCAGGCCGCCATCGAGACGTATCAGCGCCTGTTGAAGGACGTGCCGGACAGCCGCCGCGCCGAGGAGTTCCGCTCGCGGATGGCGAGCCTGCAGGGCGCGCCCGCCAAACCCTGAGGCAACCTGCGTTTTCTGGCTGCGGCAGTCCCCCTCTTTGCAGGCTGTACGTCCGATAAGAGGGATTATGTCAATCACACTTTCGTCGAGCCTCCCAGGGCTCGACGAGTGATTGGACATAATCCCTTGGGGGCTTTCCCACGCTCCCCCTACTGGATCGTGGCCGTGAGGATCAAGCTCCCCCTACTGGATCGTCGCCGTGAGGATCAAGCTCGACTCGGTCGTCGAGCCTCCCAGGGCTTGACGAGTGATTGGACATAATCCCTTGGGGGCTTTGCCACGCTCCCCCTACTGGATCGTCGCCGTGAGGATGAAGTTCGACTCGGTCGACGACTGCTGGTCCCGGTAGCCCAGGATCTGGCGCGTGACCTGGTGGAAGCCCTTCGTGCCACCGCCGATCTGCATGCGGCGCCCGTTCGGGACGATGACCTCCGTGGCTGCTTCGCTGAACTCGACGGTGCCGCCGCTGTCCGCCGTGACGTAGCTGACCTGGGGGACCAGCCGGACCCGGATCTGGTTGTTCGGCAGGATGGTCGGGCTGACCATGAGGGTCGTGCCCACCCGCTGCCAGGCCGTGCCCTGCGCCACGTAGCCCTGCCCGGTGGCATAGTCTCGGAACCAGGCGACGACGGTGTAGGGCACCTCGCTCGCCAGCATCATCGTCGAGGTGCCGCCGTCCTGGACCACGGCGAACACGCCGCTCGTGCGGGTGGTACGGGTGGTCGTGTCCTCCACGGCCAGGCCGCCGCGCCCGCGGGCCTTGCCGTCCTGGATGACCACGGTGCCCTGCCCTTGCGCGCCCTGGCGGGCCTGCTGGCCCCGCTGCTCGAACTCGAGCACCACCTTGACCTGCCGGTTGCTCTGCGCGAGCGCGGCGACCGGCAGCACGGCCAGGAGGGCCAGCGCGCCGAGGGCCGCCGCGCGATGCACGCCCCTACCCTGGGATCTGGGCCTCTTCAGGCAGGCGATCCCAGACGGGCTTCCACTCGGGCAGATGGAGCCCCACGGCTTCCGCCTTCTCCTTCACCTCGTCGGCGAAGGCCTGGCGGACCTCGTCGTTGTCGCGGAGCTTGAGCCGGTAGCGGCGGTAGACGGCGTTCCGCGCCGAGCCCGGCCGCCCGAAGATGTTCATGGTGCGGATGTACCACTTGTTGAGGGTGCCCTGCGCCTCGTCGTGCGTCTTCGGGTCCTCGGCGAGCTTCTTCACCCAGAACTCGCCGTGGCGGATGTGGAACTTCTCCTCCTTGAAGATGCCCTCGATGGCGCGCACCCACGGCCCGTAGGAGCACTGGCGCACGTCCTCCAGCTGGTGCCCGGCCCCGCGGTCCATGCAGAAGTTGAAGAAGATGAAGTCCGCCCACGTGTCGATCGGGTAGTAGAAGATGTTCACGCGCTTGTCCGCGGTGATCCGCTTCGTGCCGATGTCCGCGTCCGCCTCGATGCGCATGGCGAAGGCCTCGTCGTGCGCGCGCACGTGCGCCTCCACGTCCATGCCCAGGTCCGCGAGGAGCCCGTACATGACCGTGGCGTGGCGGTGCTCGTCCTTGACGATCTGCGCGACCACGTGCTTCTCCTCGACGCCCGGGGCCTTCATGATCCACGGCACGTAGCCGTAGCCGCCCGCCAGCTCCGAGTCGGCCTGCATGGTCATCAGGTGCACGAGGTTGTCCCGGTAGTCGTCCGTCATCTCCTCGGGCGACTCGATGCGCTCGCCGCGCTCGATCCGCGCCAGAAGGTCCGCCTCCGTCACACGCTGGCTCATGATGCGCTCCTTTCCACGACCCGCACCGCCTTCCCCTCGCTCCGCGGGATGGTCTTGGGCGGGACGATGACGACGTCGGGATTGAGGCCCAGGTGGGCCCGCAGCAGCTCCCCCACGCGGGTGGCGAGGGCGGTCACCTCGGGCCGGCGCGAGTCGAACCCGCCCCAGGCCTGCACACGCTCTTCGGCAGGCTCCACGTGCACGGCGATGCTCGGGAAGCCGTGACTCCGGTCCACCATGAGCTGATAGTGCGGGGCGAGGTCGGGCACCGTCAAGAGCGCCGCCTCGAGCTGCGACGGGTAGACGTTGACGCCCTTCACCACCAGCATGTCGTCGCTCCGCCCCTTGATACGGGCCATGCGGATCGACGTCCGCCCGCACGCGCACGGCGAGGCATCGAGCGCGGTGACGTCGCCGGTGCGGTAGCGGATCATGGGCAGCGCCTGCTTGCTCAGGCCGGTCAGCACGAGCTCGCCCTCGGCCCCCACGGGGAGCGGCTCGCCGGATGCGGGATCGATCACCTCGGGCAGGAAATGGTCCTCGGCGATGTGAAGTCCGGAGCGGGCCGCCGCGCACTCGCTGGCCACTCCGGGCCCGATGATCTCGCTGAGCCCGTAGAAGTCCACGGCCACGATGCCCCACAGCGCCTCGAGCTGGCGGCGCATGGCCTCCGTCCACGGCTCGGCGCCGAAGAAGCCATAGCGCAGGCCCACGCCCCGCGGGTCGAGGCCCTGCTCGCGCATGGACTCGCCGATGTGGAGCGCGAAGGACGGCGTGGCGGCCAGGCCCTGGGGCCGGAAATCCTGGAGGAGCAGGATCTGCCGGAGCGTGTTCCCCGATGACACCGGCATCACGGTGAGCCCCATGTGCTCGGCGCCGTCGTGAAAGCCCAGGCCGCCCGTGAAGAGCCCGTACCCGTACGCGATCTGGATCAGGTGGCCCGGCTCGGCGCCGCCCGCGGCCAGCGAGCGCGCCATGACCTCGCGCCACACCTCGAGGTCGGCGCGCGTGTAGCCCACCACCGTGGGCTTGCCCTTGGTGCCCGAGGAGGCGTGCACGCGGGCCAGCTCCGATGGCGGCACCGCGAAGAGCCCCCAGGGATAGTGGTCGCGCAGGTGCGACTTGAGCGTGAACGGTAGCCGGCGCAGATCGTCCACGCTCTTGATGGCGCCCGCGGCGACGCCGACCGCCGCGAAGGCGTCGCGATAGAACGGCACGCGCTCGGCCGCCCACGCACAGGCCTTCTGCAGGCGCTCGCCCTGGAGCGCCCGGATGGCGGACCGCGGCGCGGTCTCGGCCTCGCGATTCCAGATCACGGCCGGACCGCCACGTCGGTCACGAGCCAGGTCTGCCGGCCGAGGAAGCGCAGGAGCGTGTCGACGAGCTTGGCGTCGGCCGTCGGCTCGAGGCCGACGCGATCGGGCAGGACGAAGCGGACCTCCGGGTAGGAGACGAGCACGCGCAGCAGCGTGCGGATCCGTGGATCGGGCGAGAGAAAGCCGCGCCGGCCGGGATCGCCGGGGCCGGGATCCCACGCCGGCTGGAACGCGGCGCGGAGGAAGGGCGCGGCGGCCGCGGCGCTCACACGCTCCGGCCGAGCAGCCGCTGGTAGTGCCCCGCCATGACCTCGACCTGGCGCGTCGCGGAGAAGTCGCGCTCCACCAGCCGCCGGCCGGCGGCGCCCATGGCCAGGCGCCGCGCGTCGTCCAGGAGGAGCCCGATGGCCGCGTCCGCCAGCTCCGCGGCGTCGCTCTTCGTCAGGAGCCCGGTCTCGCCGTCCCGCACCACCTCGTCGACGCCGGAGGCCTGCACCGCAACGGCGGGCAGCCCGCACGCGTGCGCCTCGGCCAGGACGAGGCCCTGGGTTTCCGTCTCCGACGCGAAGAGGAAGAGATCGGCCGCCCGGTAG
>Ga0335071_10005745_pt1 | contig 12861 bp, 11 predicted proteins | sample Lox_Sample_15_FD_206724 | JGI IMG/M metagenome (GOLD analysis project Ga0335071, IMG submission 206724) | Soil microbial communities from Loxahatchee National Wildlife Refuge, Florida, United States - Lox_Sample_1.5 | ecosystem: Environmental > Terrestrial > Soil > Wetlands | place: USA...
CAGGATACGATTGACAAAGCGGATTATGAGAGGGCGAAGGCGGGACTGGATCAGATCTTACAACGCACATTGGCAAGAAAGAAATCGGTCGAGGTTTCCTAGGCGGCCACCTGGTTGCAATTCGGCCCTTTTACGCTAGAGGATCCCCCTGGACCCGCTGCAACTTGGGGTGGCTGTTGCGACCAACTCGATGACGAGCGTCATCTCGCCTACCGCTCACGCCATGCCTGACTACATCACAGTAAGAACCGTCTGCCGGGAAAAGACGTCGCGTATTCCTTTCGCCCTGCTTGTCTCCTAGCCAGCTGCCACGACTGGGCAAGTATGCGTGCCAGCTGTGGCAATCCGAGCCTGCGAAGGAAGGTCGTCATCGGACATCAGTTGTGAATCCCCACAGAAAACGAGTTCAAGTCGACAAGATACCCCTCGGCATTGAACATCCGGGACGAGGCCGATCTCCTGACGCAGGAGTTGCTGTGGAGCCTCCTAGCTACCTTGTGCTTCCCTGACTTGGCAGGCAGAGTCGGGAAATTGACGAGCAACTTCGTCAGATCGATGGAGTATCGCCGCTAAACATGCACACCTCGGACATCCTGCCGCGGTTGCACGACTCGAGATCCCATATTTCGCAGCGTTTTCTCCCGGTGTCGCCGATTTTGGTCATTGGCCCGCAACGTGCCTTCTCTTCAGCGGAAGACGCAGGAACTTATGACCACAACGTTTCAAGCCACAAGGACGCGGCCTGCGCTGATTGATAAAGCTATTCGGGCCGCCTTCGGAAACAGAAAGCCCCTCGACATCGAAATCGAGAGGACTCACCGTCTATGAGCTGGCCGCTGCTGGTCTATTTCGTCTTCGTTATTGTTCTGGTCGCAGCGGTGCTGGCTGTCTCTTACGTACTAGGGCAAAGGCACTCCGAACCTGCCACTGGCGAGCCGTACGAAGGCGGCATTGTTTCAGAGGGATCCGCACACGTGCGTTTTTCAATGCGCTACTACGTGGTGGCGATGTTCTTCGTTGTCTTCGACCTGGAAGCGGTCTTCGTGTACGCCTGGGCCGGAGCGGTTCGCGAAATTGGCTGGAGCGGGTATTGGGGAGTTGTGTTGTTTGTCGCAACGTTGACGGCAGCGCTGCTGTATGTCTGGCGAGTCGGCGCGCTGGACTGGTCGAAAAAAACAGATCGTTAGAGGTGAGAATCGTATGCAGTGGACGCTAACCAAACCGGACATAACGGGGCTCACCGCGATTCGCGACTCGGAACCTCTGGAACAGACAGTACGGCGAAGCATTGTTCTCTCTCGTCTCGAGGACCTCGTGCAGTGGGGACGCAAGAACTCGGTATGGCCCTTCAACTTCGGACTCTCCTGCTGTTACGTGGAGATGGCAACCAGCATCACGAGCAAGTTTGACGTTTCGCGCTTCGGCGCGGAAGTCATCCGCGGCACACCTCGGGAAGCGGATCTGATGGTAGTCGCCGGAACAGTCTTCCTGAAGATGGCGCCGATCGTTCAGCGGCTTTACGAGCAGATGATGGAGCCGCGCTGGGTAATCTCGATGGGTTCGTGCGCGAATTCGGGGGGCATGTACGACATCTACAGCGTAGTGCAAGGCGTCGATAAGTTCCTGCCCGTAGATGTTTACGTGCCAGGCTGCCCGCCGCGGCCGGAAGCATTTCTAGAAGGGCTGTTGTTGTTGCGGCAGGCTGTGGGAACCGAGCGGCGTCCGCTGAGTTGGGTTGTTGGCTCTCAGGGAACTACTCGCGCGCCGATGCCCTCGATGCGGGATCTGATGCAGCCGTCACGGAAGAAGATGACTGTGTTACGGGAGACCGACGAAGTATGATCGCCGTTCCCACAATCGCAGAGGAAATCGGCGGCCGCTTTGGCCCGTCCACCAGCCCTCAGGAGACTTGCGATCATATACCCACGTTTTGGGTGTCGAAGGACCACGTAGCTGCCCTTCTGCGCTTTCTCAAGGAAGAAGTCGATCAGCCGTACAAGATGCTGTACGACCTCTCGGCTATCGACGAGCGCACGAGGCAGCATCGTGAGAGACAGCCCTCAAGCGATTTCACCGTCGTCTATCACCTGCTCTCATTCGCGAGGAACGAATACCTGCGCATCAAGGTGGCGTTGGCGGCAGGCCGACTCTCGCTGCCTACTATCACTCACCTCTGGCCGGCGGCGAATTGGTATGAGCGCGAGGTGTGGGACATGTTCGGGATCGCGTTCGATGGCCACCCGCACCTCCAGAGAATTCTGATGCCCGATAGCTGGACCGGTCACCCGCTGCGCAAAGAGCATCCGGCTCGCGCGACGGAAATGGAGCCGTATCGCTTGCCGCTCGAAAAGGAGAATGCCGAGCAGGAGGCGCTACGGTTCCGCCCGAAGGAGTGGGGCATGAGCCGGGAGCGGGATGGCTCGGATTTCCTTTTTCTGAACATCGGCCCGCAACACCCCGGTACCCACGGCGTGTTACGTATCGCCGTGCAGCTGGATGGCGAGGAGATCGTCGATGCGATTCCTCAGATCGGCTTTCACCACCGCGGCGCAGAGAAGATGGGTGAGCGCCAGTCATGGCACAGCTACATCCCCTATACCGACCGAATCGACTACCTAGGCGGGGTGATGAACAACCTCGCATATCTCACCGCAGTTGAGAAGCTGGCCCGCATCGAAGTGCCGCCGCGCGCACAGGTAATCCGTGTGATGCTTTCGGAGCTGTTTCGCATCATCAGTCACCTGGTCTGGTACGGCACGTTCGCGCAGGACTTGGGACAGATGTCGCCGGTATTCTTCACGTTCAACGATCGCGAGCGCGCGTTCGGCATGATTGAGGCCATCACCGGCGCCCGCATGCATCCAGCATGGTTTCGCATCGGCGGAGTGGCCGCGGATCTGCCGAAGGGATGGCAGACAATGTTCCTCGATTTCATCCGGTACCTTCCTCCGCGCCTCATCGAGTACGACCGCACGATTATGCGGAACGCGATCTTCAAAGCGCGCACGCAGGGTATCGGCGCACTCACCATCGACGAGGCAATCGAGTGGGGCGTTACCGGCGCCAATCTGCGCGCTTGCGGGCTGGAATGGGACTTCCGCAAGAAGCAGCCCTACTGCGGGTACGAGCAGTTTGCGTTCGACGTCCCCACCGCCACGAAGGGCGATTGCTATGCGCGGGCGGCGGTGCGCATTGAGGAGATGCGGCAAAGCCTGAGGATTATCGAGCAGTGCGTGAGAAATATGCCCGAAGGTCCGTACAAATCGGATCACCATCTGGCCACCCCGCCCGTGAAGGAGCGCACGCTCCACGACATCGAGACATTGATCACGCATTTCCTAGGCGTTAGCTGGGGACCGGTGATCCCGCCGGGTGAAGCGCTCGGTGCCATCGAAGCCGCCAAGGGAAACAACGGTTATTACCTGATAAGCGACGGAAGCACCGTTTCGTACCGCACACGTATACGCACGCCATCTTTTGCGCACATTCAAACCCTGCCGTTTCTCTCGCGCGGGTTAACGATTTCGGACCTGGTGGTAATTCTGGGCAGCCTTGATTTTGTATTGGCTGATGTCGACCGGTGAGGATGCAATCGATGTTGACGAGCGAAGAAATTCACGAGATTGAGAGCGAGGCGGCCCATTATCCGAAGCGCGAAGCCGTTTCCATTGACGCGCTAAAAATCGTCCAGAAGCACCGGGGCTGGGTGTCCGACGAGAGCCTCCGCGATGTTGCGGAACATATCGGCATGTCGCCGACGGACCTGGACAGCATTGCGACCTTCTACAATCTGATCTATCGTAAGCCGATAGGTCGCCACGTCATCTCGGTCTGCGACAGCGTGAGCTGCTGGATCATGGGCTGCGGACAAGTACGGGAACATCTCCAGCAGCTTCTGAACGTAGCGCCCGGGCAGACGACAGCCGACAATCGTTTCACACTGCTGCCGACCGTCTGCCTCGGATGTTGCGACCACGCCCCGGCAATGATGGTGGACGGCGATCTGCACACCGACCTGGATCCACTGAAAATCGCCAAGGAACTCGAGAGCTACAAATGACAGGATCCACCGAAAAACCGCTGACCGGAAATATCCGCCGTGATGGATCTGTTCTGGACTTGGCCGCCTACGAGCACGCTGGAGGCTACCAGGCGATCCGAAAGGTGCTGAACGGCGGCATGACTCCGGAAACGGTCATCGCGCAAGTGAAAAATGCGAATCTACGCGGCCGGGGCGGAGCAGGCTTTGCAACTGGTGTGAAGTGGTCCTTTGTCCCGCGGGGGAAGGACGCGCCCCATCCCACCTACCTGGTTATCAACGCCGATGAGATGGAACCCGGCACGTTTAAGGACAGATTCCTGCTCGAGCGGAATCCACAGCAGCTTATTGAGGGCGCAATTGTAGCAGGCTTTGCGATCGAAGCTGACATCGCGTACATCTTTCTGCGTGGAGAGTACACGCTGGCCGCGGAGAGGATTTCACGAGCGATCGCTGAAGCATACAAACGTCACTATCTAGGGAAGAACATCCTCGGTTCGGGCTACAGCCTCGAACTTCATCTTCATCTCAGTGGTGGCCGCTATATATGCGGGGATGAAACCGCATTACTGAATGCCCTGGAAGGTAAGCGCGCGAATCCGAGAGCGAAGCCGCCCTTCCCTGTGGTAGTGGGCCTGTTCGGCAGACCAACGGTTGTCAACAACGTTGAGACCATCAGTTGCGTGCCGCACATCATCAACAACGGTCCCGAGTGGTTCCAGGGCTTGAGCCGGACCAAAGACGGCGGAACGAAGCTATACGGTGTCAGCGGAAAAGTGAAGCGGCCTGGACTGTGGGAACTTCCCATGGGGACTACGCCTCGCGAACTTCTCGAAGAGCACGCCGGCGGCATGCGAGATGGACTGAAGTTTCGCGGATTGCTGCCGGGCGGCAGCTCTACACCATTCATCGTCGAGGAGCACCTTGACACTCCCATGGATTTTACCGAGATGCCCAAGGCCGGCAGCCGCCTGGGGACGGGCACGATGATCGTCTTGGATGACCATACCTGCCCGGTGGGTATGACGTGGAACATGATGAGGTTCTTCGCCCGTGAGTCTTGCGGATTCTGCACACCGTGCTGGAGCGGATTGGGCTGGGCGGAAAGGATTCTGGGGTCAATTGAAGAGGGCCAGGGAAAACCGGGTGACCTCGACAAGCTTGCCTCTCTCGCCAATATGTGGAGTCCCGGGAATACGTTCTGCGCACTTGCGCCTGGAGCCGCCGATCCGCTGCAAACCGCAATGAAATACTTTCGCGCCGATTTCGAGCGCCACATCACCGAGCACCGCTGCCCGTGGAGATAAGTATGGCTACCGTCTACGTTGACAACAAACCTTACGAGATGAACCCCGAGGAGAATTTGCTCCACGGCTGTGTGTCGCAAGGCTTGAACCTGCCGTACTTCTGCTGGCATCCGGCATTGGGGTCGGTAGGCGCTTGCCGCCAGTGCGCGGTGAAACTCTTCAAGGATGAGCACGATTCGCACGGCAGGATCGTGATGTCCTGCATGACACCCGCCGCAGAGGGTACCCGCATCTCGATTGCGGATGAGGAAGTGACTGCTTTCCGCGCGGGCGTCATCGAGGGACTCATGCTGAATCACCCGCATGACTGTCCGGTGTGCGATGAAGGCGGAGAGTGTCACTTGCAGGATATGACCGTTATGAGTGGTCATGATTACCGGCACTACGAATTCGACAAACGCACCTTTCGCAACCAGAATCTGGGTCCGCTGGTAAATCACGAGGCGAACCGCTGCATCCAGTGTTACCGCTGTGTTCGCTATTACCGGGACTACGCAGGCGGCAAAGATCTGAATGCGTTCGCGTCGCGCAACACGGTGTTTTTTGGCCGGAACGAAGACGGTGTCCTGGAGAGTGAGTTCAGCGGGAACCTTGTCGAAATTTGTCCGACAGGTGTATTCACGGACAAAACTCTGAAGCACCATTACGCCCGCAAGTGGGATCAGCAGTTCGCTCCTTCGGTTTGCGTTCATTGCGCTCTGGGCTGCAACATCGATGCCGGTGAGCGCTATGGCAGCCTGCGGCGCATCGCCAATCGTTATAACCATGAAGTTAACGGCTACTTTCTGTGTGACCGGGGGCGGTTTGGCTATGAGTTCGTCAACAGCGAACGAAGGCTTCGGCAACCGCTGCTCAGTGGCAAACCCGTATCTGCTGTGTTGGCTCAGAGTCACCTCGAAGAGCGCGTCGCCGGTGGCAGAGTGATTGGTATCGGCTCGCCGCGAGCATCGCTTGAAGCGAACTTTGCTCTGCGGACCCTTGTCGGTCCGGAGCAATTCTATTCGGGAATGGCCGATAGTCAGACGAAGCTGGCTGGTCGCATCATCGAGATCCTGCGGCGTGGTCCCATGCGGACTCCTACATTGCGCGAGATCGAGGAGTGCGACGCGGTATTTATCCTGGGCGAAGATCTCACCAGTGTCGCTCCTAGAATGGCGCTGTCTCTCCGGCAGTCGGTGCGCCAGCAACCGATGGAGATTGCGAAGCGAGCGAAGGTCCCACTGTGGCTGGATCACGGAGTACGGGACGCACTGCAGGACTCGAAAGGACCGCTCTATATTGCGACTCCGTACGCCACCCGCCTCGACGACGTTGCTACAGCAACGTACCGCGGTGCCCCTGATGATCTGGCCCGACTAGGTTTTGCCGTTGCCCATGCTCTCAACCCGGAGGCGCCCTCGACTCAGGATTTTCCGCTGGCTGCTGAGATTGCAAACGCCCTGAAAACGGCGAAGAAGCCCCTCGTGATTTCTGGCACGAGTTGCTTCAGCGAGACCTTGATGGAAGCGGCTGCCAATGTGGCGATGGCAGCACACGCGGCGCTCAGCTTAACAGCACCCGAATGCAACACCGTGGGAGCGGCTCTGATAGGCGGATCTCTGCTAACGCAGGCCTTTGAAGCCGTCAGGAACGGACGCGCGGACACGGTGATTGTCCTGGAGAATGATCTTTATCGGCGTGCCCCAGCCGCTGAAGTGGACGATTTCCTCAGTGGTGTCAAACACTTGATCGTCCTCGATCACCTGTCGAACCCAACGGCCGAAAAATCGGAGTTGACACTGCCGGCCGGGACCTTTGCCGAATCCGACGGCACATTCATCAGCAGCGAAGGACGCGCTCAAAGATTCTTCCAGGTTTTTGTGCCGCAGAACGAGATTCTCGCAAGCTGGCGCTGGTTGAAGCCGGATCACTGGCAAAACCTGGATGATGTACTTTTGGCTATGGCGGCGGCATTACCGGAACTAGCACCGGCGTTCTATGCCGCACCCTCGGCCGCGTTTCGAATTGCCGGAGCCAAAATCGCGCGCTCGCCACACCGTGAGAGCGGCCGGACCTCCGCACTTGTCAACATCAACATTTCCGAGCCGAAGCAGCCAGAGGATCCCGATTCGGCGCTGTCTTATTCAATGGAAGGAACAGCGGATCAACCTCCAGCAGCTCTCATCCCGTTTTTCTGGTCGCCCGGCTGGAATTCGATTCAGGCGACGAATACATACCAAACGGAACCAGGTGGACCTTTGCGCGGTGGCGATGCGGGTACTCGCCTGTTCGAACCTGCGGCGCCGAACGGCCAGTCATGGTTCAACACGATCCCTCCGCCGTTCGAGCCGCGCGAAGGTGAGTGGTTGCTGTTACCCCTGTATCACTTCATCGGCTCGGAGGAATTAAGTCAGGCGGCGCGAGGACTGACAGAACTGTCGACGAAGCCCCACGTGGCCCTCAACTGCGCTGATCTGGCGGAGGGCACAGAAGTTGATTTGACTTGCGCGAGCGGGACCTTCCGCCTTCCAGTGCTTCTCCGAGCTGATCTCCCACGGGGCGTTGCGTGCCTGTCTGCCGGAATCGCACCGCTGAACGGAGTCACAATGCCGGCGTGGGGCAAGATTGAGAGAGTGAAATGACAAGTCCCTACCCGCTCCTTTCGATCGTCGGAATCGTAATCGCGGCTCTGAGCATCGCGGCCTCCCTTATATATGTAGAGCGACGGTTGCTTGCCCTCTGGCAGGACCGTTACGGTCCGAACCGAACCGGGCCTTTCGGTCTCCTGCAGGTTGTCGCGGACGCCATCAAGATTTTCATGAAGGAGGACTGGGTCCCTCCTTTCGTAGACAAACCGGTTTTTATTCTCGCGCCCGCCATCATCTTCGTGACGGTGCTCATGTCCTTCGCGGTGCTTCCGGTGGCGCCGGGAATCATCGTCGCCGATCTGAACATCGGCCTGCTGTTTTTTCTCGCCATGTCCTCGCTTGGGGTTTACAGCGTCGTACTCGCGGGATGGTCCTCGGACAACAAGTACGCCCTGCTTGGCGGAATGCGGGCCGCAGCCCAGATGCTGAGCTACGAAGTTTTCATGGGCCTTTCGCTCATGGGGGTAGTGATCTTGGCGGGGTCGTTCAGTTTGCCCGTCATTGTCGAAGCTCAAAGGAAGGTCTGGTTCGTGATCCCGCAATTCCCTGGCTTCGTGCTGTTTCTGATCGCCGGTTTAGCCGAAACGCGCCGCATTCCGTTCGATCTGTCAGAAGCCGAAAGCGAACTCGTGGCGGGCTATCACTCCGAATACTCGGGCATGAAGTTCGGCATGTTTTTCGTGGGAGAGTACATGGGAGTTACCCTGATTTCAGGCATGATCTCGGTTCTCTTTTTCGGGGGCTGGATAGGCCCGGTTCTGCCCGGCGTGGTCTGGTTTTTGATAAAGACGTTCTTCTTCATTTCCTTCTTTATTCTGCTGCGGGCAGCTTTACCGCGTCCGCGATTTGATCAACTCATGTCTTGGGGCTGGAAAGCAATGTTGCCCCTAGCTCTTGTCAACCTGCTCGTTACCGGCGCTGTAGTGCTTATGAGGAGTTGAACAATGCTCAACAGAGTCCGGACGATCTGGTTCATGTTCCGTACCTTCCTGCAGACACTGTGGTGCGTGGTGAGGTGCGCGGTGGGGATTGAGCAATGATCAGCATCCTTCGAACGATCTGGTACGTGTTTCTCCACGCTTTCCAAAAGAGGATTACGGTTCAATATCCGGAGGAGAAACCGTATCTTGCACCACGCTACCGCGGCCGGATTATCTTGTCGCGCGATCCGGATGGCGGCGAGCGGTGTGTGGCATGCAACCTGTGCGCGGTCGCATGTCCGGTAGGCTGTATCGCACTACAGGCGACTGAGGACAAAGACGGACGCCGCTATCCGGAGTTCTTCCGTATCAATTTCTCGCGCTGCATATTCTGCGGTTATTGCGAGGAGGCATGTCCGACAACGGCCATTCAATTGACGCCCGACTTTGAGATGGGCGAGTTTCACCGGAAAAACCTGGTTTACGAAAAACACGATCTGCTGATCGACGGGCCGGGAAAGTATCCGGGCTACAACTTCTGGCGCGTAGCTGGAGTCGAGATCGGCGGAAAGGACAAGGGCGAGGCAGCACATGAATCGTCACCCGTGGACGTGCATTCACTGCTGCCGTGAGGAACTATATGGACGTAACTTTCTACATCGCGGGTGCCATCGCTGTTATCTCGACGGTCCTCATGCTGACGCGGTTGAACGTTGTTCACGCGCTTCTGTACCTGATCGTCTCGCTGCTTGCCGTGTCCGTGGATTTCTTTGTGCTCGGGGCACCATTTGTCGCAGCGCTTGAAGCCATCGTTTACGCGGGCGCCATTATGGTGCTGTTCCTTTTCGTGATCATGATGCTCAACATCGGAAGGCATGCCGCGGAAACGGAGAGAGAGTGGTTGACTCCTGGAATCTGGAAGGGCCCGGTGTTGCTAGCCGTCATCCTGATTCTCGAAGTGGTGTACTTGGCGCGAGGGGCATCCGCAGGATTGGGCACGGGCGCTATCGGCCCGAAGGAAGTTGGGATCGCATTGTTTGGTCCTTACATCATCGGTGTGGAGCTAGCCTCCATGCTCTTGCTGGCAGGGCTGGTCGGTGCATACCACCTGGGCATCCGCAAAACCGAAAAACCGGAGATTCGACATGTCACAGATACCGATGAGGGACGGGCTGATACTGGCGGGGATCTTGTTCTCGCTGGGACTGACCGGTCTGCTCGTACGACGTAATTTGATTTTTGTGCTGATGTCGCTTGAGGTCATGCTCAATACGGCAGGGCTGGCATTTGTGGTTGGCGGATCTCGATGGCATCAGCCGGATGGTCAAGTGATGTTTGTGTTCATTCTGGCCATGGCAGCCGCAGAAGTCGCTGTCGGACTGGCGCTGGTCGTACAGATCTATCACCGGTTCAAATCGCTTGATGTAGATGCGATCAGTGAAATGAGAGGATGACGTGATCACCTGGTTGTGGCTCATTCCGACGCTGCCTTTGGTCAGCGCGACCGTAGTCATCCTGTTCGGCTCCCGATTGCCGCGGAGAGCCGTTACTGCACTGGGCGTGGGGTCCATTGGACTTTCGGCCCTGGTTACAGTTCTGATCGCAGTTCGCTTTGTAACGGCCCCTCCCGCCGGCCAAGCTTACACACAGATTCTTGGGACCTGGCTCAGTGTCGGTGGCTTCCAGCCACAGATCGGATTCTATCTTGACGCGCTTTCACTGCTGATGCTTCTGGTTGTTACGTGCGTCGGTTTCCTGATTCATATTTATGCCGCCGAGTTCATGTTCGAAGATGAGAGTTACAGTCGCTATTTCGCTTACATGAACTTGTTCGTCGCCTCGATGATAGTGCTGCTGCTTGGAAACAACCTTCTGCCCCTCCTGCTCGGATGGGAAGGAGTGGGCGTGTGCAGCTATCTGCTAATCGGCTTCTGGTACCGCGATCCGGCGAACGGGCGAGCTGCCCGCAAGGCATTCATCGTAACGCGTGTAGGCGATTGCGCCATGATGGTCGCCCTGTTCTTGCTGTTTACGCAGCTTGGCACGCTGCAGATTCAGGATCTGATGCAGCGTGCTTCGGTGCAGTGGGCCTCGGGATCAACCTACGCGCTTGTGGCGACTCTGTTGCTCCTCCTCGGCGCGGCAGGAAAATCGGCGCAGATTCCATTGCAGGTTTGGTTGCCGGATGCAATGGCCGGCCCGACGCCGACGAGCGCACTGATCCACGCGGCGACGATGGTCACGGCCGGTGTCTATCTTATAGCGCGCACGCACGTTCTGTTCACACTCGCTCCAGCTGCGCAGTCGGCGGTTGCAGTGGTAGGTGCGGCCACGCTGTTGCTTGCCGGATTTAGTGCCCTCACGCAGCACGACATCAAGCGCATCCTGGCTTATTCCACTGTCAGCCAGATCGGTTACATGTTCCTGGCTCTGGGAGTGGGTGCGTGGCAAGCCGCCATGTTCCACTTCTTCACCCACGCGTTCTTCAAGGCTCTTTTGTTCCTGGGCGCGGGCGTGATCATCAACGCGGTGGACGACGAACACAGCATCTTCCGGATGGGCGGGCTGCGAAAAGAACTACCGGTCGCTTTCTGGACATTTCTGGCAGGGGGGTGCGCGTTAGCGGGATTGCCGTTCATCACCGCCGGATTCTTCAGCAAGGACCTGATTATCTGGGAAGCATGGTCGGCGCCGGGCGGGCATCCGACGCTGTGGATAGCTGGAATGGTGGGGGCGGGACTGACGTCACTCTACACCTTCCGGCTCATTTTCCGCGTCTTCTTTGGCCCTCTGGGTACACCCGTGACGAAGCGGCCAGGCTATGCAATGAAGGTTCCTCTCGTCATCCTTGCTGTTCTCGCCGTCGCGGCCGGATATCTGAAGGAGCCCTTACTTACGTTCCTTCATTCGTCGTTACCGACGACCATAGAAGCGCGTGTTGGCGGTTTGACGGAGACGGGGTCGGAGATGATCGCCGGACTCTTGTTCCTCGCCGGTCTGTATCTGGCGTACCTGTTTCACCTCAAGAAACGGAACCTCTCGAACGCGCTGGTGGCGAACCGGATTGGTGGTGCTCTCGACGAATGGTGGTTTGCTGGGTGGGGGTTCGATTGGCTTTACGACAAGGCGTTCGTACAGCCATATGTCTGGCTGGCTAACGTAAACAGGAGCGATTTTGTTGACGCTATCTACACCGGAATCGCGCGCGTAGCTGATGCGTCTTATCGCGTGCTGAGCAGAACCGAAACCGGTCGTGTGCGCTGGTACGCCACAGCAATGGCAGCGGGGTCAGTGCTGTTTATAGCGATAGTGCTGGTTTGGTACTGATGGTGGATTGCCTATGATGCTGATCTTCTTACTCGCTGTTCTCTTGATTGGCGGTATTGTTGCGGGAATATCGGTCCGCTGGAGTACGCTGGCACCGCGATGGATTTCGCTGAGTGCCATTGCTGTGGACTTCGTCCTGGCGGGGCGTATCTGGGCCATCCGTTCGTCAAGCATTTCGACAACCTGGTACGACGAGGTGGACTGGAATTGGATCCCAAGCTTCGGCATTCATTTTCATCTTGCCGTCGATGGTCTCAGCTTCCTGATGCTGATACTCACGTTCTTTCTCGGTATCGTCGCTGTGCTCTGTTCCTGGACCGAGATCCGCGAGAATATCGGGTTCTTCCATTTCAATCTGATGTGGGTGCTCGCTGGAATTGTGAGCGTCTTCCTGGCGATGGACTTGTTCCTGTTCTACTTCGCCTGGGAACTGATGCTCATCCCGATGTATTTCCTCATTGTCATCTGGGGACACGAACGGCGCGTTTACGCAGGGACGAAGTTTTTCCTTTTCACGCAGTGCAGCGGCCTGCTGATGCTGATTGCGATTCTGGCACTGTACTTCCTGCATCATCAGTCCACCGGCGTTTACACCTTCGAATATTCGGAACTCCTTGGCACGACATTGAGCAACGGCGCGG
>Ga0335071_10005748_pt1 | contig 12857 bp, 10 predicted proteins | sample Lox_Sample_15_FD_206724 | JGI IMG/M metagenome (GOLD analysis project Ga0335071, IMG submission 206724) | Soil microbial communities from Loxahatchee National Wildlife Refuge, Florida, United States - Lox_Sample_1.5 | ecosystem: Environmental > Terrestrial > Soil > Wetlands | place: USA...
CGCAGCTCCTCGTGGAGCAGGCCCACCGCGTTGGCGGGGTTGTCCGAGCGCAGCGAGTTGGAGCACACCAGCTCCGCCAGGCCGGGGAGCCGGTGGGCGGGCGAGCGGCGGAGCGGCTTCATCTCCGCCAGCTCCACCGCCACCCCCCGGCGTGCGAGCTGCCAGGCGGCCTCGCAGCCGGCCAGCCCCCCGCCGATCACCCGCGCCCGCCGCTCGATCACTCGCCGCCTCCTCTCCCCCGGGGCGATCGCCGCCCCTTTCGTCGGGCGCCGCTGGCGGCCGGGGCCCGGTGTGCGCATGTTCGTGCTCGACGCGCGCCGGCCCGAGGTCCGAGGACGGGAAGAGGGACCCCGGGTCGGGCGCGCTCCACTTATCCCCGCCCGGGAAGGAACGCAACGTGGACCCGCAGAGCCTGGAGTGGATGCGGCGGGACCTGGAGCGACGGCGGAGCGCCATCCAGGAGACGCAGCGGCTGGCGCACGCCGAGCTCGAGGCCCTGCGCGCGGCCGAGCGCGACCCGGAGATGGAGGAGGGCGCGCAGGCGGAGCACGAGCAGTACACCCTGGCGCGCCTCACCGAGGCCCAACGCGGCGCGGTGGAGCAGATCGACGCGGCCCTGGCCCGGATGGCGCGGGGCGAGTTCGGGACCTGCGCCGACTGCGAGCAGGAGATCGACCCGCGCCGCCTGGCCGCCTTGCCCACCACCGTGCTGTGCGGCGAGTGCGCGCGCCGGAGGGAGCAGGACGCGGTGCGCATCGAGCAGGCCCTGTAGAGGGAGGGCCCCTCGGGTCGGGCCGGGGTCCGTAGCCGGTGGCCGGGGAGGTCGGGGGCGCCGGGCGGCGTCGACGGGGTGGCCGGGCCAGCGCGCCCGCGGCTCACTGCGCCTTCAGCACCATGAACTTGTACTCGCCCAGCTCGGCCTGACCCGCGGTGTACAGCACCTCCATGAGCGTCCGGTAGGTGATGTTCTTGTCCGCGACCACGTTGACGCGCCCGGAGAAGGGGGCGGTCTTGTTGAACTGGGCGATGTACTTCTGCTTGTCCACCTCGCGCTTGAGCGCGTCGTAGACCGCCCCGACGTAGAAGGCGTCGCCCTTGCCCCCCTCCTTGGCCCGAGCGGGGATGGTGCCGTGGTCCAGCGCCAGCACCTTGCGCTCGTTCACCGCCAGCTCGTTGAGCGAGACGGTGACGGTGATGTTCTCCTGTGGGTGGAGCTGGGTGGTCGAGACCGGGATGGCCAGGTGCTCGCCCATGTTCACGTTGATGGTGGAGGCCTGGTAGGACTTGAGGAGGAAGACCAGGAGAATGGTCATCATGTCCATCATGGCCACGATGTTCAGCTCGCGGATCTCGCCCGCGGCCTCGCGCGCCTTGCGCCGGGCGCGGCGGAACTCGCGCTTGTGCCGCTCCTCCTCCATGTTGCTGGCCGCGGCGATGGGGATCTCGGTGGTGGGCATCGTGGCTCACCCGATGAGCGACAGGGAGACGTCGAAGAAGAGCGGCTTGCGCTCCATGCCGCCGTCCGACGTCTTCACCACCACGTCGCGGCATGCGTCCATGGTCTGCACCAGCGTGTCGTAGAGCACGTCCGGGTCGGCCGAGAGGATCACCTGGGTCTCGTTGGGATACTGCTCCTTGATCTTGACCAGCTGGTCGGTGAGCGCGGCGTAGTCGTAGCGGCCGCCCTTGAGCGGGACGGTGGGCGGCCGGTTGAGATCGGGGTTGTTGGCGTCCGACCCCAGCACCCCGCCGGCGCCGGCCACGTAGAAGCCCTGCCGGCCGATGGCCACGGTGAGCAGCAGCTTGGGCCCCTCGGCGGCCGCGGCGACCGCCGCCTCGCCGCCGATGCGGGGAGCCGAGACGTTCAGCACCCCTAGGCTGATGAGCCCGGTCATGCTGAGCAGCATGAACATGACCAGGTTCACCACCACGTCGAGGTAGGGAACGATGTTCAGCTCCCCCATGTGCTCTTCGGCATTCACCCGCCGGCGCATCGGAGCCCTCGCACGCTAGCCGGCCGACTCGGCGCTGCCGTCGCCGCGCCGGGTGAGGAGGTTCTCCAGCCGCAGGGCGTTGTACTCGACCTCCTCCACCATGGCCTTGGCCTTGGAGGTGAGCAGGAGGTGGGCCACGATGCAGGTCACGGCGATGGTGAGGCCGAAGGCGGTGTTGTTCATGGCCTCGGCGATGCCCTTGGAGAGCATGAGCTGCTTCATCTCCGGGGAGGCCGCGCCCAGCGAGCGGAAGGTGCCGATGAGGCCGGTGATGGTGCCGATGAGGCCCACCAGGGTGGCCACGTTGGCCAGCGACCAGAGCGCCGAGATGCGCCGCGAGATGGCCGGCGTCACCTCCAGCACCGCCTCCTCCAGCGCCCGCGCCACCTCCTGCTCGGCCTTGCCGGCGCGGGTGAGCCCGGCGCGGACCACGCGGGAGAGGGCGGCGTCCGGGGCGGCGCCGCAGAGCTTCACGGCGCGGTCGACGTTGCCGGACATGACCAGCTTCTGCACCTGCTCCATGAACGGCCCGGCGTTGAGGTTGAGGCGGAAGGCGAGGACGATGATCCGCTCCACGATGATGGCCACCGCCACCACGCTGGTGACGAGGTTGACCGCCATGAAGGGGCCACCCTCCCTGAAGAACTCGGCGAGGCTCTGGATCATCGCTTCCTCGTTGTCTGGGCCGTCAGGTGGTGCTCTGTGTGCGCTTGGGGCGCGAACCGACAGGGAATTTCGATAGCAGCAGGAAATACGAGGTGTCAAGGGAACGGCTCGCGCTCACCCCGGTAGCGGGCGAGAGCGGCGCGCGCACCGGAGGCGATGCTACGCCTTCGCCACCGCCGCGACGCCCCCGGGCGCGGCACCCTCGGAGGAGCCCGCCTCGCGCCGGTAGCCGCACTCCTTGTTCGGGCAGGCGACGAAGGGCCCGGTTCGCTTCGAGTACTTGTCGAGCAGGTAGGGGCTGCCGCACTGTGGGCAGAACTCCCCCCGGGGGCGGTCCCAGGACACGAAGTCGCACTTCGGGTAGGACGAGCACCCGTAGAAGGTCCGGCCCCGGCGCGAGCGCTTCTCGCTGATGTACCCGCCGCAGCCCTTGGGGCAGGAGACGCCGATGGAGAGGGGCTTGGTGCCCTTGCACTCCGGATAGCGGGTGCAGGCCAGGAACTTCCCGAACCGGCCGCGCTTCATCACCATGGCCGCGCCGCACTCCGGGCATTTGTCCTCCACCGGAACGTCCTCCTCCTTCTCCGGGACGATCTTCCCCTCCTCTCGCCGGAAGTTCATGGTGTTGCGGCATTCGGGGTAGCCGGGGCAGGCCAGGAACTCGCCGTTGCGCCCCCACTTGATGACCATGGTCCGGCCGCACTTCTCGCAGAGGATGTCGGTCTCGATGGCCTGCGCCTTGACGTTGCGCATCCCCTCCTCGGCCTTGGCCAGGTCCTCCTTGAACTTCCCGTAGAAGTCGGAGAGGACCGCCTGCCACCCGGCGCTTCCGTCCTCGATCTCGTCGAGCCGCTCCTCCATGCCCGCGGTGAAGGCCACGTCCATCTCGCGCGGGAAGGCTCGCACCAGCTCGTCGGTGACCAGCACGCCCAGGTGGGTGGGCTTGAACTGCCGCTCCAGCTTCTCGACGTAGCCCTTCTCCTGGATGGTGTCGAGGATGGCGGCGTAGGTCGAGGGGCGCCCGATGCCGCGCTCCTCCAGTTCCTTCACCAGCGACGACTCGTTGAAGCGCGGCGGCGGCTGGGTGAAATGCTGCTCGGGCAGCAGCTGCAGCAGGCGCAGCTCCATCCCCGGCTCGAGCGGCGGGAGCGCCCGGTCCTCGGCCTTCTCCGCCCTCCCCTCTCCGTTGCCGTTCTCCGCCCCCTTCTCGTCCTCGGCCCCGGCCTCCTCCTCCGGCGGCTTGGCGCCGTACACGGCCAGGTAGCCGGGGAACTTGAGGATGGAGCCCACGGCCCGGAAGGTGGTGCGGCCGGCGGCCACGTCGGCGACGGTCTGGTCGTACACGGCCGGGACCATCTGGCAGGCCACGAAACGGTTCCAGATGAGCTCGTACAGCCGGTACATGTCCCGCTCGCCCATCTGATCGAAGAAGGGGGCCACCCGCTCCGGGGTCCACTCGAGCGAGGTGGGCCGAACCGCCTCGTGCGCCTCCTGGGCCTGCTTGGACTTGGTCTTGTAGACGTTGGGGTCGGCCGGGAGGTGGTCCCGCCCGAACCGCTCCCCGATGTACGCTCGGGCCGCGTCCACGGCCTCGGTGGAGAGCCGGACCGAGTCGGTGCGCATGTAGGTGATGAGGCCGACCGCCCCCTCCTCGCCCAGCTCCACGCCCTCGTAGAGGCGCTGGGCCAGGGTCATGGTCTTCTTGGGGCTGAAGCCGAGCCGGTTGGCCGCCTCCTGCTGCAGCTTGGCGGTGGTGAAGGGCGGCGGCGGGTTGCGCTTGCGCTCCTTGCGGTCGACCGAGGCGACCAGGTAGCGCGCGCCCTCCAGGTCGGCCAAGAGGGCCTTGGTCTGGGCCTCGTCCTTGAGGTCGGCCTTCTGGCCATCGACCCTGGCCAGCTTGGCCCGGAACTCGGGCGGCATCCTGGCCGCCAGGTCCGCCTCCAGCGACCAGTACTCCACCGGCACGAAGACCTCGATCTCGCGCTCGCGCTCCACCACCAGCCGCACCGCCACCGACTGCACCCGGCCGGCGGAGAGACCGCGGCGGACCTTCTTCCAGAGGATGGGGCTGATCTGGTAGCCGACCAGCCGGTCGAGGATGCGGCGAGCCTGCTGCGAGTCGAACTTGTTGCGGTCCAGGTCGAGCGGGCACTCGATGGCCTTCAGGATGGCGGTCTTGGTGATCTCGTTGAAGAGCACCCGCCGCACCCGCCGGTCGCCGCCCTCCGCCCCCAGCTCCTCGGCGATGTGCCAGGCAATGGCCTCGCCCTCGCGGTCGGGGTCGGTGGCCAGAAAGACGCGCTCGGCGGAGCGGGCCGCGCGCTTGATGTCCGAGAGGACCTTGCTCTTGCCCTTGATGGCCTCGTACTCCGGGAGGAACCCGCGCTCCACGTCCACGCCGATCTTGGACTTGGGCAGGTCCTTCACGTGGCCGACGGAGGCCTTCACGTCGAAGCCGCGCCCCAGGTACTTCTTGATGGTCTTGGCCTTGGCCGGCGACTCGACCACCACCAGGCTGCCGCCCCCGGCGGCCCTGGGGGCGCGCGGCCGGACCGGAGCTGCCTCGGCCGGCCCCCCTGCCGGGTGGGTCGGCGGCTCGGCCTGGGCGACCTTCTTGGCGGCGGGCCCGCGCCGCGCCTTCTTCGGCTCGACCGGCTTCGCCTTGGGCGCGACCGTCACGGTTCTGGCCATCCCTCAGCTCTCCTCGCGGCGCGGGAAGTAATGGCCCGCCCGCTCTTCACCCTGCCCGTCCCGCTCGGGCGCCCGAGCCCTCGCCGGGGCGTTGGCCGCCGCGGCCAGGGCCGCCTGCGTCGCCGGGCGGGCCTCGCTGCCCCGTCGCCGCGCCGGCGCAGGTCCTCCGGGCGGTCCGGGATCCGAGTCGTCAAGCCGGGATATGGTCCGTCGCCTGGCCGGAGCGTGCGCGGCGCGTCCATGGAGGGGGGGCATATACCCGCGGGGTTCCACGCCGTCAAGGCACGGCCTCCCGCGGCATGCATCGGGCGTGCACTCCGCCCGGCCCGGCGCACCGCCTACTTGGCCCCGACCCGCATCTCCACCCGGTCGCCGGCGGCCAGCTCCCTGAGGCTCCGGGTCACGAGCGCCGCGGAGGCGTGCTCCTTCACGTCCACGACGAGGAGCGAGCCCACGTCCTCCTTGGGAAGGCTCTCGTCCCAGGTGGTCCGGTCGATCGGGGCGCCGCGGGGGTCGCCGGCGCGGACCACCACGAACTTGTTGCCCTCCTCGACCCCATCGGCGCGGCCGCGATCGACGAAGACCACCTGCGACTCGGCGAACTGCGTCAGGACCTCGACGGGCGAGGTCACGATGTAGCCGTCGAGCCGCTTGCTGTTGGCCTTGGGCGCGATGGGGCGGTAGGGCTTCTCGGTCCAGGGGCCGAGCAGGTCGCCGCGCTCGATGGGCTCGTAGGAGCTGGTGATGACCAGCTTCACCGATTTCTCGTCGACCGCGACCACCTTGGCCGCGCCCAGGATGGTGGACTGGAAGCCGATGACCTCGCCGGTGACCGGGTGCTTCACCTCGCGCTCGGTGCGGTAGACGGAGTAGGTCTCGCCGGCCTTGACCTGGCCACCCTTGCGGAAGCTGGCGTAGGCGCGGTCGCGGGTGGAGAGCATGCTCTTCTCCTCGAAGGCGGCGCGGATGGTCCCCGATTCCTCCAGCTCGCGCGGCGTGACGAAGGCGTCGCGCCGAGCGTAGGCGCTGCGCGGCGGGACGTAGCCGATCTTGTAGGGTCCGGCCACGGCCACGGCGTCCTTCTCCTCGGCGCTGGCCGCGGCCTTCATGTCGGCGCGGGAGAGGTCCTCGAGCTCCTTGACCGGCTCACCCTCCTCCGGCTCCTCTCCCTCGGCCTCGCCCTGGGCGACCGGCTCCCCGGGGCCCGTCGGCGTCACCTCCACCGGCGCCTCCTCGCCGGACTGGAAGAAGCGGAGCTGGTTGCCCGGGTAGATCCAGTGCGGGTTGGTGATCCCCGGGTTGAAGGACCAGATCTTGGGCCAGTACCAGGGGTTGTTCAGGAACCGGCCGGCCAGGTCCCAGAGCGTGTCGCCGGAGCGGATGGTGTAGGTGTCGGGCGGAGGCACGGTGCCGCGGCCTGCCTCGCCGGCCGTGGCGCCGCTCTCCAGCGGGGCCACCGGGACCTCGTCTTCCCCCTCCGCGGTGGCCTTGGGCGGGGCAGGCTTCTGCGCCGGGGCAGCGCCTTCGTCCAGGGACCGCGGGACGGGCGTCGGGGCCGCCAGCGCCAGCAGGGGGGCGACGGCCAGCACGGCCAGGGAGAGCTTGCGGATCATGGACCGCTCCTTGCCGAGACGTCGGGCGGCGTGCCTCCGCCGCCGCGCCCGGAGTTCTGAGAGAGACGAGACTCCGCGCGCCGCGCGGCAGGGGTGCCGGGGTAGTCGGCCCGCAGGCGGACGAGGAGCCGCTGCGCGGCCTCGGCGTCCCCCCTGCGCTCCTCGCACCCGGCGATCTGCAGGAGGGCGTCGGGGACGGCATCGCCGGCCGGGTACTCGTCGACGACGCGCCGGGACAGGGTGCACCCGGCGTCGTCCCGGCCCACCGCCAGGTAGGCGGCCGCGGCCTCGGAGAGCGCGTTGTCCGCCGAGGGGTGCTGCGGGTAATGGGCGGCGAAGTCCTCGAGCGCGTGGGCCCGCGAGAGCCCGGCCAGGGCCCGCGCCGCGCGGAGCTCCGCCTCCGCCTGCGCGGCCAGCGAGCGCCGCGGTGGGGGGCCGAGCGCCTCGAGGCGGGCCGGGTCGGGATCCTGGATGGGCACGGCCGTGGGAACGGGCGGCGCGGCCCGCGCCTGCGCCGGGTGGCCGGCCCGCTGCACCCCTGCCCTCCCCGATGCTCGCGGCTCCTCCGGCGGCACGACCTTGACCACCGCCAGGTCGGGCACCACCACCGCCTGCCCCGCCGGGCGCCCGCCGGCCGTCGCCTCGGCCTGGGCCACCCGCGCCTCCTCTGCCGGCGGCGCCGTCGGTGCCGGCGGAGGCGCCGCGGCGCTGCTTCCACCAGCGGTGAGAAGATCGACCTTGGCCGAGAGGGCCTCGACCCGGGCGGAGAGCGCCGCGTCCTGGCTCCGGAGGTCGCGGACCTCCGCGCGGAGCGCCTCCATCTCCGACCGTGCCGCCCCCGCGCCGGCGCAGCCGGCGGCGAGGAGCGCCGCACAAGCCTCTGGCGCGAATACTCTCAAGACCTCGGAAATTCTAGGTGACTTGCGCCGCCCGTCAAGGAAGGGGCCTGACGGGCTCTACGGGAGGTGGGGCGATGAAGGCGACCTGCCTACCGGTGCGACCGCGGTCCCGCCTGTGGGAGAAGAACCAGGCCGTGTCGCATGAGGTGCACCGGCCGAGCACCTCCACCCACCGCTCCTCCAGGCCCGCCTCGAGCAGGATGCGCCGGTTCGCCTCCCACAGGTCGATGTGCGGGCCGTCAGCGGCGTCGCGGACCACCGGACCCAGCTCGCCTGCGAACCGGGCGGCGAGATCGGGCGATACCTGGTAGCAGCAGGGCCCGATGGAGGGGCCCACCGCGGCGATCAGCCGTCGGGGCGAGGCGCCGGTCAGCCCGGCGATCGCCTGCACGCCGGCGCGGGCCACGCCGGCCAGCGTCCCGCGCCACCCGGCGTGGATCGCGGCCACGGTCCGGCTGGCGGGGTCTGCCAGGAGGATCGGCACGCAGTCCGCCACGGCCACGCAGGCGGCCAGGCCGGGCGTGGTGGAGAGGACCCCGTCGGCCTCCTCGGCCGGCCCGCCCGGCCCGGTGGCAGCCCGCAGGTGGATCACCCGCGCGCCGTGGACCTGCGCCACGCGGGCGAAGCGCAGGCCCGTCTCGGCCTCGAGGCGGCGCCAGTTCTCGGCCACGCGGGCGGGGTCGTCGCCCACCGAGCGTCCCAGGTTCAGAGACTCCCAGGGCGTCGGGGAGGCCCCTCCTTCACGAGTGGTGAATCCATGGGGAAAGGCCGCCAGGGCCGCCGAACGGAAGAGGCGCATGGACCGGCTTCAGGCCTTCCCCTCGTCGGCCGGCGCCACCCCGCTGCCCGGGGCCCGCGCCCGCGCCAGCTCCTGCTGCAGGGCCTTCTCTCGACGGGCCAGGTCGGCGAGCGCCGCCTGCAGCCGCTGCACCTCCTGGGCCTGGAGCGCGTCGCGTCGGGCCAGGTCGTCGCGCAGGCGGTCCTGCGCGTCCTCGGCCGCCCGCACCGCCCGGGTCGCCCGGGCCTCCGCCTCGGCCCGCTCGGAGGCGAGCTGGTCGAGCCGGCGCGCAGCCTCGGCCGCGCGCACCTCGGCGGCGGCGATGCGCGCCGACAGGTCCTGCTCCAGGCGGGAGCGCGACTCGGCGCCGGAGGCGATCAGCGCCTCCAGCTCCCCCACGCGCCGGCCGGCCGCGGCCCACCGGCTGGCCTCGCGCCGGGCCTGCTCCAGCTCCGCCACCAGCTCGCCCTCCCGCCGCGCGCGATCGGCCCGCTCCGCCCGGGCGGCCTCCTCGCCCTCCGCGTGCGCCGCCGCCCGCCGCTGGAGCTCGGCCTCGCGAGCCGCCAGCGCCTCGCGCGCGCCGCCCAGCTCCCGAGCCATCCCCTCGGCCTCGGCCCGAGCCGCGGCCAGCGCCGCCCCGAGCTCGGCCAGCCGCGCCTCCCGCTCCTCCCTGGCCAGCTCCAGCGCCCGGGCGGAGGCCTCGGCCGACTCGGCCAGCCGGGCCTCGGCCGCGCCGCGCGCCTCCTCCAGCGCCGCCGCCTCCGCCCGCACCGCGTCGCGCTCGTTCGCCAGCCCCTCGGCCTGCGCCGTCCGCTCTTCCAGCGCCGTCCGCAGCGCCAGGACCTCGGCCTCCGCCACCTCGGCCCGCCCCCGCTCTCGCCCGGCGTCGACCAGGGCCGCGTCCCGCTCCGCGGTCACGTCCCCGAGCCAAGCCTGGGCCCGTGTCCGCTCCTCCTCGCGCGCCTCGTCGGCAACCTCCTGCGCGGTGGCTGCGGCCCGCTCCACCCGCGAGAGCTCCGCGCGCAGCAGCTCGATCGCCTCCTCGGCGTCCTCCCGGCGGCGCTCGGCCTCGTCGGCGCGGGCCACCGCCGCGGCGATCTCCTCGTCGCGGCGGCGATCGGCCGCGGCCTGCTGGGCCGCCAGCTCCGCGCGCCGGCGCGCCAGCTCCGCCTGCGCCTCCACCTCCGCGTCGGCCAGCTCCCCGGAGAGCTTCTCCACCTCCGCCTCGAGCCCCTCGATCTGCTGCAGGTGGTCCTGCACCTCGCGGGCCAGGTCGTCCTCACGCCCCCGCGCGCCTTCCCGGAAGCGGCGGTGCTCCTCCTCCTGCTGCCGGGCGCGGACCTCGCGTTCCCGGATGGTGGCCTCCCGCTCCTCGATCCGCTGCTGGAAGAGGACCGCGGCCTGGCGCGCGCCCTCTCGAGCCCGCTCGCGCTCCTCCTCCGCCTCGCGCAGCGAGGCCAGCAGCTCCTCTGCGCGGGCCTGGAGCTGGCCCCGGGCCCGCTCCGCCTCGGCCCGCTCCGCCTGCCGCTCGGTGGCCGCCGCCGCGGCCCGCCCGTCGGCCTCGGCCCGGTGCGCCTCCAGGGCCCGCCGCAGCTCCTCTGCCTCGGTCCGCGCCCGGGCGCCCTCCTCCTCCGCGCGCCGGCGCGCCTCCTCCATCGCCGAGAGGTCCACGGCCGCCCGCGAGGCCGCCTCGGCCGCCACCCGGCGCCCCTCGGCCCCGGCGGCCTCGGACGCGGCCAGCTGCTCGGCGCGCCTCCCCAGCTCGGCCGAGAGCTCCTCCTCGCGGGCCGCCGCCGACGTGGTCAGCTGGCGCAGCTGGCGGTCCTGGCGGGCGATCTCCTCCTGCGCCTGGTCGAGGGCGATCTTGCGCTGGGCCAGCTCGTCCTCCCGGCCGCGCAGCGCCCGCTCCAGCTCGTGGATCCGGCGCTCGTTCGCGGCCACCACCTCGATGAGCTCCTTCTCCTGGCTGAACTTCTCCAGCAGCAGGCCGTCCACCGAGGCGCCGTACTCGCGCTCCTTCTCCAGGAAGAGCTCGCGGGCGCCGGCCAGGCGCTGGAGCAGGTCGTCGATCTGGGCCTTGTGGCCGGCCAGCTCCACGTCCTTCTCGTGCATCCGCTCGTCGAAGGCGGAGAGCTCGCGCTCGCGGACCTCCCACACCTCGGCCAGCCGGGCGATCTGCGCCTCGCGCCAGCGCAGGTCCTCGCGGAGACCCTCCGCCCGCCCCTCCGGCGTCTGGTAGCGCTCGCGCCGGGGCGGTGGCCGCCGGCGGTGGGCCTCCTCCGCCAGCGCCTCCCGGTGCTCCGAGATGGACTGGAACACCCGATCGACGAAGAGTCGGTCCTCGTCGGTGAGGGTGGAGCGCTCCGGGCGGCGCGGCATGGGCGGCGGCCCGGAGGCGGTGCCCTCGGCCGGCGGGGGGGCTGCCGCGGCCCCCTCCTCCGTCCCGGCCGTCGCCGGGTCGGCGGCGGGGCCGTCCCGGCCGGCGGGGGCCTCCTCCTCGACGACCGCGTCGTCGGCGCTCTCCACCGGCTCGGCCGTGGCCAGGATCCGCTCGGCCAGCTTGCGCAGCGCGCCGGTGTCGAGCGGCATGGCCAGGTAGCCGTTGGCGGCCCAGGGCGTGCGAGCGTGCTCGGCCAGGGAGGCGGGCGGCGTGTCGGAGGAGTAGAGGATGACCGGCAGGCGGGCGGTGGCCGGGTCGTGGCGGAGCTGGGCGCAGAAGGAGAAGCCGGAGAGGTCGGGGAGCTCGGCCCGGACCACGCACAGGCCGGGGCGCCGGCCAGCGATCTCCAGCTCGGCCTCGGCCGCGCTGCCGGCGGTGCGGGTGGCGCAGCCGTCCTCGCGGAAGAGGGCGGCGAGCGTCAGGGCGAACTCCCGGTCCGGCTCGACGATGAGGACGCGCTTGTGGGATTCCATGGGGGCCGCGGGGCCGATCCGCCCGGGGTGACGAGGAGTCTATCCCCGGCGCCCGCGCCGGATCCAGCCGGGCCGAGGCGACCGCGCGCGATGCGGGATCGCCTAGCCCGGCCCGGCCGCCGCCAGAAGCTCCGCGCGCCGCCCGCGCGCCCGCTCCAGGTCGGTCTCGTACTTGAGGACCAGGTTGAGGGTGGCGTCGAGGAGGGCGTCGTCCAGCCGGTCGGCCCCGAGCAGGGCCAGGGCCCGCGCCCAGTCGAGGGTCTCGGAGATCGACGGGGCCTTCTTGAGGTCGAGGGAGCGGAGCTTCTGCACCGCGCCGACCAGGGCCTGCACCAGCGCCTCGGCGGCCTCGGGCACGCGGGCGCGGACGATCGCCAGCTCGCGTTCGCGCGAGGGCAGGTCCAGGTAGAGGTGGAGGCAGCGCCGCTTCAAGGCGTCGGAGAGGTCCCGGGTGGCGTTGGAGGTGAGCACCACTCGCGGGATCTGGCGCGCCCGCACCGTCCCGATCTCGGGGATGGAGACGGCCCAGTCCTGGAGCACCTCCAGGAGGAACGCCTCGAGCTCGGGGTCGGCCTTGTCGATCTCGTCCACCAGGAGGAGCGCCGGCTCCTCGCTGAGGATGGCGCGCAGGATGGGGCGGGGGACCAGGAAGCGCTCGCTGAAGAAGACGTTGCCCTCGGCCGCGATCCGGTCGGCCGCCTCCGCCAGCGTCGCCGCCTGGGCCACCGCCTGGCCCAGCCGATCGCGCAGCAGCTGCGTGTAGAGGAGCTGCTTGGCGTACTCCCACTCGTAGAGGGCCCGCGACTCGTCGAGCCCCTCGTAGCACTGCAGGCGCACCAGGGTCCGGCCGGTGGCGGCGGCACAGGCCCGGGCCAGCTCGGTCTTGCCCGAGCCGGCCGGCCCCTCCACCAGCACCGGCTTCTCCAGCCGATCCGCCAGGAACACCGCGGTGGCGATCTCGCGAGAGGGCAGGTAGCCGGCCGAGGTGAGCCGGTCCGCCACCTCGTCGATCGACGCAAACGTGGGTGTGAGCATCGGCCGCCCCTCGCCGTCCCGGGCGGCGCAGGCCCGGGCTCGCGGCACACCGTGCTGCCAAAGGCGCCGGCCCGCAAGCTGGCGGCTCGCGGAGGCTGGATCACCTGCCGCTACCCGGTGGGGTCCTGGGTCCGAGACACGGGGTCCGGGCGCACCCAAGCGTCAGGAAACACCTGCGAGGCAGGTTCCCTCCGATCCTGGCAGTGGGGCCAAGCGGCTGAAATGACTACGCCAGGACGATTTCGGCCGGCGGCATGCGGATTGAATT
>Ga0335071_10005749_pt1 | contig 12856 bp, 9 predicted proteins | sample Lox_Sample_15_FD_206724 | JGI IMG/M metagenome (GOLD analysis project Ga0335071, IMG submission 206724) | Soil microbial communities from Loxahatchee National Wildlife Refuge, Florida, United States - Lox_Sample_1.5 | ecosystem: Environmental > Terrestrial > Soil > Wetlands | place: USA: Florida...
GCAGGCACGGTCGTCGTGACTACCTGTGCAGATGCCGCGACAGTAACGAAAATGATGCATGTCCGCAGAAACACGGAAACCGCAAAGCTGTTCATCGAAGAGGCAACGGTATTTGGCGCGAAAAGACGCATTTGATCCTCCTGCACGAGCCTTCGGGCCGTGCGTAGCTTGTTGAGAGCAGTGGGTGGCCTCGGGTATGCACTCTGCAATCCGATTCCACACAGGTTTGGCCCGGCAGATACTCACTCCATTGCAAGCTAAGGGACTCCCACGCTAGCGTGAGCAAGAACTGACACCTGCTGCAGAAGTATCGAGCAGTGATCATGCAACCCAGCACTCGCAATGCAACTGAGTTGCCTAATTTGGGGGAGAAGGAAGGCCCGGAGAATAACCAGTACGTCTGTTGACGTTATTACTCACTTACGTTGCCACGCGCGACACTCACTCGCCGTCCGTGGGTTATTGTGCATGTTACTCTTACTCTGAGTTAGCTACGACTAAATCACTCTCGAGGTCCTGAGTGACCACTGTTCCTTGGGTCGAGATGACGCCGCGAGTTTACGACTCCGCAAATTACAGTCGCATTAATTCTCGATGAATTCAGAAAAATGGAAGCTGTCGACAATGTCGGCCTGAGTTGGGGTCGCGGGCCAAGGAAATTCCTAACTCACAACACTATACGGGAACACTATACGGGCACACGCTAGTTCACCCAGCAACAGCGCAATTCACGCAGCTTTCACGAACTGTTCAATATGAATTAATCCCAGGCGATTTACTATTCACGAGCAAAACAGTTCCAGTCTGAGTTAGGTCTGAGTCGCAAGAACAAGCTGCGTAAGACATGTGCCTTCACAGTAGGACTTATTAGCTCTATTGCGGACGTGCTTTTGTGAAGCTGCGCAAAAAGCCGCCAATCGTTTCCCGTCCCCTGCCGTGCAAAACAGAAGTCTGGTGCGGCTGTACATCAAAGAGATTGTGAAAAACTGCTCTGCTAACAGAGCTTGGCGAAGCTTTTGCCCAAAATGAAATTGCTGTGAACGGAAATGCCATAGTCCAAAGACAGAGATCTATTTCAGTTGACCGGTCTCTTGCTTTGCGGCAGATCAATTTCTGTGGGCGGCACGCGCCTCAGCACGTGTGTCCCACTGTCGTAAGAAGCCGCATTACCTCCCTTCCACTATTTGACACCGGGTTCAAAGACGCTACGCATCGAGGTCACACCGGATGGCAGCAGCCGCACAATCTCTCACGCCACCTGCGAACGCCGAAGCTATTGCTCGTCGCTGGTTCGCGCTCTACATTGTCCGAAATCACGAAAAACGGGTCGATGATCACCTCAGGAATCGAGAACTGGAATCGTTTCTACCGCTCTACAGCATCACGCGCCGTTGGAAGAATAGGGTGAATGCAAAGCTGGAGTTGCCTTTGTTTCCCGGCTATGTATTTGTTCGCATCGCCGACAGCGAGCGAGTACGCGTTTTGCAAGTGCCCGGGGTGGTCTCGATCATCGGCAACGGGCGTGAGCTTCTCCCACTCCCCGATGTGGAGATCGAAACCTTACGGCGCGGTATTGGGTTACGGCAGGTCGATCCGCATCCATTTCTGCAGGTCGGGAACCGCGTGCGAATTTGTTCTGGACCGTTCGCCGGACTGACAGGGATTGTAATCAGGCGAGATTCCAAGCTGCGCGTTGTGCTCAGTCTCGAACTGATCCAGCGGAGTGTGGCAGTACATGTCACTTCGGACGAAGTAGAGCCGCTGTAGTCCATCCATTTGTTCCATTCATTTTGCACATTGAAATCCGCGAATGCGGTTGGAGAATCGTGAGTCCTCAATCACCGGATCACCAAATCGCCCCACGGCATGTTGCGAGTCACGGGCGTGTGTCTACGAATCACGTGACAAGAACCGACATTGCCGTCCATGACGTTTGGCGCATTCTCGTCGCTCGACACCGCACTTTCTTTGCGTGTTTTGCACTCTTCACAGTCGGTGCCATCGTCATTTCGCTTGCGCTGCCCAAGCGATACGAAGCTGTTGCGCGCCTTTCGCTTGACTTCGAGTCCTCAGATGCGCTGAACCTTGAGACTTTCGCGCGAACCGCGACCGGCGTGGACAGCGACACGAAACTCCAAACGCAGGTCAAAGTTCTTCAGACAGACTCTCTGGCTTGGGAAGTTATAAAGCAGCTTCGTCTGGACCAGAGGCGTGAAGCGGCACATCGCCGCTTTGTTGTGGGCCCTCCCGTTTGCGTGAGTAAGGCTGATGAGACCCCGGACAGTATCGGTCCTGAATGCCGCCATGTACTCCTCGAGGAGTTCCAACGCCGTTTGCGCGTGCAGTCGATCCCTCGCACGCAAATTGTAGAAATCCGTTTTCGCAGCCAATCGCCGGAGTTGGCCGCCAAAGTCGTAAACAAACTCGCCGATTCGTACATCGAGAGTAATTTCCGCACGAAGTATGAGGCTAGTATGCGGGTCTCAAGCTGGCTCTCAGGACAGATGGATGATGTGAAGCGCGACGCCGAAAACGCAGAAGAGAAGTTCATTGCCTTTCAGCGACAGGTCGGCATGGTGGGAACCGACGAAAATCACAACGTTCTCATTGAACGCTTAAATGCGCTTAACCAGCAGTTGGTGGTTGCGGAAGCCAACCGCATCGTGCGTGAAGCCCGTTATCGTGTAGCTCTGAGCGGTGACCCGCAGGCGCTCGCGGACATGACGCCAGGGAGCCCGCTGCAACTGCTGCGAGCCGAAGAAATCAACTTGCGCAACCAATATGCCCAGCTCGATTCGATCTACGGCGAGAATTATCCCCGCATCGTGCAGATGAAAGAGCAGATCGAGAAGGCTTCGCAGGCGACCAACGCGGAGCTGACTCGCGTTCGCGACAAGGCGAAGAGCGAGTACGAAGCTGCCCTGAAGACCGAGACCATGCTCCGCGACGAGTTCGAGGGGCAGAAGCAGCAGGCGTACAAAACGAACGAAGCTGCCGTGCAAGCCGCACTCATGAAGCGGGACGTCGATGCGAGCCGAGAGTTGTACGAACAGTTAACGAAGAAGCTGAAAGAGGCAGGCATTCTCGCCGGACTGAAAGCCAACAACGTCACAGTCATCGACCCAGCGATGCTCCCGGTGAAAGCATCGGAGCCGCTGACGTCGCTCAATATTCTGCTCGGTATGGTGCTCGGCGGAGTATGTGGAGTCGGTACGTGCCTGCTAAGCGATCAGGTCGATACCACGATCAAGTCTGCCACCGACATTCACACCCTTACGACCATCCCAACCCTCGGTGTGGTGCCGCGCCAACACCTCGCGACGTTGCGTTCATCCGCGTTGCTGGCGAATTCCCGCAACGGCTCCGTGCCAACGATCTCGACCCTCGAAGAGCCCGAGAGCATCATGGCTGATGCCTACCGTTCACTGCGTACCGCGATTCTGCTCTCCAGCCCGGGCGCAGTACCAAAGAGTATCCTCATTACCAGTCCTCTACCGCGTGAGGGCAAGACCACTACAACCGTCAATACTGCAGTCGTGTTTGCGCAACATCAGCGGCGCGTGCTTGTTGTAGACGGCGACCTGCGTCGGCGCGACCTGCACCGGTATTTGCACGTGAACCCCACGAAGGGCGGTCTCAGCCTAGCTCTGGTCGGCGAGGATCCGAGCCAGTTCTACATGGAGCATCCCCAATTGCCCAATCTCGTCTTCCTGCCTGCGGGCGAGCGCCCGCCGAAACCGCCGGACCTTCTCGACTCTGAGCGCATGCGCCAACTGCTGGCGGATTGGCGGCAACAATTCGATCACGTGTTCATCGACGCTCCCCCGATTATCGGACTCAGCGATTCAGTGATCATGTCCACCATGGTTGACATGGTGATGCTCGTGGTGCGTTCTCGCCAGAGCGAACGTCAGCATCTGATTCAGGCACAGGAGTTGATCGCCGGAGTCGGCGCGAAGATCGCCGGGGCTGTCATTAACGATTACCCCCTCGCATCGGCACCTTACGGCTACGGACACCAATCGGAGCTTTATCACGAGTACTTCATCGGTAACGGAGGGCGCAATGGCCGTGGCTAGAGTCAAGCTCATTCTGCTCCTGTTTGCGTTGCCAATCCTCGCCGTTGCGCAAGTACGCGAACCGGGGGCGGCCGGCGTTGTTTCCGCCCCGCCTATGCCGCAACCGACGTCGGCACCCGGAGCGGCATTGTCCACCACCATCACTTCCTCGCCCGTGGAACTTGGTCCCGGCGACCTGCTCGAGATTACCGTTTTCCAATCGCCGGAGCTGTCAGAGAAAGTTCGCGTTGACAGTGAAGGATCCATTTCGTTGCCGCTGCTCGGACAAATCAAGGTCGGCGGCAAGAACTCGGACAAGGTTCAGGAAGAGATCCGCAGCAGGTTACAGCAAGGTCGGTTCGTAAAGGATCCGCGGGTGTCGGTGTTCGTTGTGGAATACGCAGGTCAACTGGCGTACATCACCGGAGAGGTAAACCGTCCTGGCGCCTACCCGTTGCTTCGCTCGCATCGCCTGCAGGATCTCATCGCTGTCGCCGGCGGACTCACTATTCGCGCGGGGAACACCGCCACGATCACGCATCAGGGCGATACCGCAAAGCCCGTGGAAATCAACCTTGCCGAAAAGAACGACGCACTTGCAAATCCTGAGATATCTCCTGGCGACAGCATCAGCATTGGTCAAACCGGAATCGTGTATGTGCTGGGTGAGGTCGCGCGCCCAGGCGGATTCCTCATTGAGCGCCTTTCTTCGATAAGCGTGATGCAGGCGATATCTCTTGCTGAAGGCACTACCGCAACAGCATCTCTCTCCAAAGCACACCTCATTCGCACGACCGCCGGTACCCGCCAGGAAATCGCGCTCAATCTCAAGCATATCCTCAAGTCGCAAAGCCCCGATGTCACGTTGCAGGCCGGGGACATCCTTTACATTCCCGGCAGTGCCACCCGCGGACTTGGCCGACGGACGATTGACACGATTATGGCCACCGCGAGCGGCGTTGCGATCTACGGTTATCGCTACTAAACCAAGCAACAACTCTTTCACGTCGAGCGCTGCCGGGATGCTCTTTGGCGTCGAGAGACTCTTCTCGATGTGGCTCGGCACCTGTTTCGGACAGCTCGCGGCTTGCTTTGAAGTAAGAGGTGCTCCAAATGTCTGTCGTGTCCACTCGTATTCTCGGTCTCACCGCGCCCACAGCCATCGTCGACCGGAAGATTCGATTCGCGCTGATCGGTTGCGGCCGGATCTCAAACAATCACTTTGAGTCACTTGAGAAGCACACGGCGGCAGCAGAGCTCAGCGCGGTCTGCGATACAAGTCCTGCTCGCGCTGAAGCGGCCGCGGCCAAGTACAACGTTCCTGCATACACCTCTTTGAGCGACCTGCTCGCCGACGGCGTTGCGGACATTGTAGTTCTTGCTACGCCAAGCGGTTTGCATTCCCGTCAGGCAATTCAAGCTGCGCAGGCAGGCTGTCATGTGGTAACCGAAAAGCCGATGGCAACCCGTTGGGAAGACGCAAAGCAGATGGTTGATGCGTTTGACCGCGCCGGCCTCCAGTTGTTTGTCGTCAAGCAGAACCGCTTGAATCCAACGCTCACATTGCTGAAGAAGGCCGTGGATCAGCGTCGCTTCGGACGCATCTTCTTCGCGACGGTTAACGTCTTCTGGACGCGCCCGCAATCCTACTACGACAGTGAACGCTGGCGCGGAAAGTGGGAGTTCGATGGTGGAGCGTTGATGAATCAGGCCAGTCATTACGTGGACCTGCTCGACTGGATTGTCGGTCCTGTGGAAAGCGTACAGGCTTACACGGCGACGCTGGCGCGATCCATCGAAGTGGAAGACACCGGAACAGTGGCAATCAAGTGGCGCTCAGGTGCGCTCGGATCGCTGAACGTCACAATGCTCACGTACAACAAGAACCTTGAAGGCTCTCTAACTATCCTCGGCGAGAAGGGTTCCGTGCGTATTGGTGGTGTTGCGACCAACAAAATCGAGCACTGGGAATTCGAAACTCTAGACCCGGACGATGAGTTGGTGAAGACAGCCAGCTACATCCCCCATTCGGTGTACGGGTTTGGACATCCGCTGTATTACAAAAACGTCATCGACGTCCTACGCGGCGAGTGCGAACCTCAAACCGACGGTCGCGAGGGTCTTCGTTCACTCGAGTTGCTTTCAGCGATCTACATGTCTGCGCGCGACGGTCGGCGAGTTTCGCTGCCCTTGGAGCTTTGAATGTCTGAGACTGGAGTAATCGCGCCCGCGTACTCGGTGCATGAGACAGCCATCGTAGATTCAGGCGCAAGGATCGGCCCTGGAACGCGCATCTGGCACTGGGTACACGTGGTATCGGGCGCCGAGATCGGTGCCAACTGTTCTCTCGGCCAGAATGTTTACATCGGCAACGCCGTGATCGGCAACAACGTCAAAATCCAGAACAATGTCTCTGTGTACGATGCGGTAGTGCTCGAAGATGACGTATTTTGCGGGCCGAGCATGGTGTTCACGAACGTCATCAACCCACGTAGCCATATCGTCCGCAAGCATGAATACAAGCCGACGTTGGTACGACGCGGAGCCACCATCGGAGCAAATGCCGTCATCGTGTGCGGCAACGCCATAGGCCGGTACGCCATGATCGGAGCCGGTTCTGTCGTTACCCGCGATGTTCCCGATTACGCATTGGTAATCGGCAATCCCGCGCGACGCTTGGGCTGGGTCTGCCAGTGCGGGGTACGACTCCGGGTGGAGAATGGTGCTGCCCACTGCGCATCCTGTGGAGAGCGCTACTGCATCGACGAAAGTGGATGCAGGCCCGCATGAGCACAGTGGCGGTAGTCGGTGGCGGCATCAATGGAGTGATGTCGGCATGGGCTATCGCACTCCGGGGGTTGTCAGTCGACTTGTTTGAACGCGGCGAGTTGATGAGGGAAACCAGCGCTGCATCTTCCAAATTGCTGCACGGCGGTATCCGGTATCTCGAGCAGGCAAATTTTTGCCTGGTGTATGAAGCGCTCCATGAGCGCCAATGGTGGATTAAGCGAGTTCCAAGCTTGGCGCGCAGCCTGCAAATAGTTCTTCCGACCTACGAAGACAACAGGCGTCCGGAGTGGCAAGTTTGGTTTGGTCTCTGGCTCTATGATTTGCTCGCAGGCAACGCGCGGCTCGGCCCCTGGCAGCGACTCTCGAGTGTTGAGGCGCGAAAACTCTGTCCTGATCTCAATCCCAAAGGCCTGCGCGGCGCCTTCACTTTTTACGACGGCCAAATGGACGACCGCGCGCTTGGGCTCTGGGCGGCCGAGCGAGCGCAACATGCAGGAGTGCGCGTTCATTCACACACACCGGTCGACGCCGTGCTCCCTAGCGGTGACATCTTCGTGCTCGGTGAGAAGCGGCATTTTGATGGCGTGGTGAATGCCACGGGACCATGGGCCCGTCATTTGCTCGATTCCAGCCGAGTCTCAGCGCGGCACGACCTGGATCTGGTGCGTGGTAGTCATCTCGTGCTCGATGCCCCCTGTGAGCGGGGCTTCCTCATGCAATCCCCAAGCGATGGCCGGCTCTGCTTCATTCTGCCCTTCCACGGAAAGACTCTGGTGGGAACAACCGAAGTCAGGCAGCGTATCGATGAACCGATCGAATGCAGCGAGGACGAGAGGAACTACCTCCTGGAACTTTACTCCCATTACTTCCCCTCGCGACCGGCACAGCTAGCCGAGACATTTTCGGGGGTGCGGCCGCTCGTCAGTTCAAACAAAGACCCCAACAAAGCGACTCGCGAGTACGTTCTGGAGCGAAACCAGAACCTGATCACGGTTTTTGGTGGCAAATGGACAACGGCTCACCTGCTCGGAATCCGCGTGGCCAACGCCGTCTCGAAACTCTAAGTCACTCTGTTCAAAACGAAGAGGCCCAAGTGGAGTTCATCGATCTCAAAGCGCAGTACGCCACTTTGAAGAGCAGCATTGATTGTCGGATTCACTCTGTCCTTGAACACGCCCAGTTCGTTATGGGCCCCGAGGTCGAGCAACTGGAGCGGGAACTCGCCCGGCGCACGGGCGCAAAGCACTGTGTCGGATGCGCCAGTGGCACCGATGCCATTCTGATTGCCATGATGGCGCTCGGCATTCGTGCGGACGACGAAGTCATTACCACTCCGTTCACTTTTGTCTCCACTGCTGAGACAATCGCTTTATTGGGAGCGCAGCCAGTCTTTGTTGACATTGACGCGCGCACCTACAATATCGATCCCACGAAGCTCGAGCAAAAGATCACGCCCCACACCAAGGCTATCATTGCCGTCTCGCTCTATGGACAATGCGCAGAGATGGATGCCATCAACGCCATCGCCGAGCGCCACAACCTGCCAGTTATTGAAGACGCGGCTCAGAGCTTTGGCGCTACTTATCGCGGCCGCAAGAGTTGCAATCTCTCCACCATCGGCTGCACCAGCTTCTTCCCGTCCAAGCCTCTCGGGTGCTATGGAGACGGCGGGGCATGCTTCACGAACAACGACGCGCTCGCCACGGCGATGAAGCAAATCCGCGTTCACGGTCAGGACCGCCGTTACCATCATCCGCGAGTCGGAATCAACGGACGCCTCGACACACTTCAAGCGGCGATCCTGCTTGCCAAACTCGAGAGTTTCGAGGCTGAAATCGCGGCCCGGCAGCGCGTGGGCAAAGCGTACACGGCGCGCTTAGAGGGAATGGTGCAGACTCCGTACGTCGAGCCACACAATACTTCCGTTTATGCGCAATACACCATTCAGGTGAACGATCGCGACGTGTTCCAGCAAGAATTGAAAGCGGCGAACATTCCGACTGCAGTGCACTACCCGGTACCGCTGCATCTGCAGCCTGCGTTTCGACTCGAGGATGTGGGCCCGGGCAGCTTCCCTCAGGCGGAAGCCGCAGCGCGAAGAGTCATCAGCTTGCCAATGCATCCTTATCTTCGCGACGGCGAAATCGATCGTGTTGCCGAAGTCGTGAGTAAGACAGCTCTGCTGGCGGCTTCCGACTCAAGGTAGGATTCTAGGATTGCACAGGCATCTTCCCGCTCGCCGGGCGCAATAAGAATCAATTGAAAAACATGAGGCGGACCGTCGGTCCGCCTTCAAAAAAGCAATATCCCGCTCTACTTCCGTTCTCCTCAGCCGATCCCTTCTTTCCGCCCTTCCCATCTGTCGCTCGTTTTGCGCAAAATCAGCGCACGACCACATCTGCTCAATCTCATCGCTCATTTCCGGCTTGCACGCGACATCCGCCGCAGTGCTTTCGCGCGCTCGGAATGCTCGCCGTTCGCCGCGGCCATCGCGACGAAGGCCGTGGTTGAACGCGACAGCGCTCCGCCAGTAGCCAGAACGGTGAACTTGAAGCTCCCTGCGGAGTATGAGGGTGAGACCCTTAGGTCCATCATTGCGGAGGCAGACTTCTGATTCTTGAGCGTGGCAAAGGGGCGATCAAACGACGCTGTGACTCCGTCCGGAAGTCCTATGGCAGTAAAGCTCACAGGAGACGAAAAGCCCGCTATGGGCTGCACAATCACTGTGGTCTGAGCCGTCCCGCCTCGTGCGGCTCTCATCGCAGGTAGCGCGTTCAGCACAAAGTCCTGGATACTCAACTTGAAGTTCTGCTGCGCAATCTTGACCGAATTGTCGGCGGTAAAGAGAATCTTGTAGACTCCGCCTGTTCCTGGTGCGGGCACCCCGCACAACACTCCCCGCTCGGAATTGAAGGTCACACCCAGAGGCAACGCACCACTTTCGCTTACAGTTGGCACCGGGTTCCCTGCTGCGTGTATGCGAAAAGAGACCTCCCTTCCTACAGCGGTCGCCACACTGTTCGCACTTGTGAAGAACGGGGCCTGGCCTTCTATCTTAGAATCCCGATCTGCATCCAGGCTTGCATTGTTTTCAGCGGGTTTGAAGTCCGCGAACTCAGGTGCTCCGCTCGGCGCTCCAGTTCCATGATCAGCCATAGCAGCGGGGAATGCGGTGGTGAAGGGGTTTCCATCCGCGCCTCCCGTGTTGGGTATCCCCGGCGCAATACTTAACGATGACAATCCAATCACAGGTGATGATTGTTCAATGAGCCGCCCGGTACCTAAGACAAGTATTTCTTGCGTCGCAACACTGACGTTTAAGTCGTTGTCGGAGATCGCGACTCTGTCGAGAATTGTGCCCCCGGTCTGCGGCGTGAATTCGATTGCGAGAGTGCAACTCGTGCCGGGATTCAGGAACTGACTACCTTGTGTGGCGCAGGTGGTATCCGCACCTTGCACGGCAAGGCTGGAGCCACTGCCGATATGTGTGATAGCCAGTTGTGCGTTGCCCAAGTCCTCGACAACGACATCTTGCGCTGAGCTGGATGAACCAACTGTCGTTGTTGGGAAGATCAGCAGAGGCGCATCGGTAAAAGTGATAAGACGAATGCGATTGTTCGCCGAATCGGCGATATAGAGATTGCCCGCGTGATCGACGGTCATTCCCCCGGGCACGTTCAATTGCGCATTCGTTGTCGTTTGACCGTCACCGCTGTATGAACACGACCCGCCGCCCGCAACCGTTTCGATGAACCCATCAGGCCTCACCTTGCGGACGCGGCAATCGCCGCCTGCGATGTAAAGGTTGTGGGCGCTGTCGACCGCAACGGCCTGCGGCAAGTAAACTCCGGCGCTGATAGCTGCGCCTCCATCACCGCTGGAACCGGCCGACCCGCTTCCTGCAACCGTGAAAACCTTTCCATCCGGCGTTAGCTTTCGAACGCGATTATTGCCAGAATCTGCAATATAGAGATTGCCGGCGTCATCGACAGCAACGCCTCCGGGTGAGTACAGTTCGGCGCTGCTTCCTAACTTCCCATCACCACTGAACCCAGCAGTGCCGCTACCGGCCACCGTTGAGATACTCCCATCCGGAGTGATCTTCCGAATTCGGTTATTGCCTGTATCTGCGACGTACAGATTGCCGGCACCGTCGACCGCCACGTCTGCAGGGCGCCGAATACATGCGCTGGTTGCGGGGGCTCCATCGCCGACCTGCGTGAGATCTCCACTCGCGCAGAAACCACCACCTGCTACTGTGGCAATGTTGCCATTGCTGTCCACTCTGCGAATCCGATCATTCTGGACGTCCGCTATGTACAGGTTCCCAGCGCCATCGATCGCTACTCCCGCTGGTGAGTAAACTTCGGCTCGAATGGCGGCATCCTCATCCCCTGTGTACCCGGCTGTTCCGTTACCTGCAATGGTGTGAATCGCTCCATCCGTCGTAACCTCGCGTATGAGGTTATGGCCGGAATCTGCAATATAGAAGTTGCCGGCGCCATCAATCGTCACGTGAGTAGGAGCGTTCAGGGCGGCGTCTTTGGCCGGCCCGCCGTCACCCTTGCATCCATCATTTGCACCAGTACCGCTGCCAGCAACTGTATCGATGAGACCGGGCCGGAAGCCGACCACTGGACCGATACCGGCTCCGGACAGATATGTAGTCGCCAGTACTTTGGCCGGCTTAGCAACGTCGTAAATGACGACAGCACCCTTTCGTGCTCCGGGCGATGTTGGGCTAAAACCAACCATCACGCTGCACGTCGATCCATCGCTATAAATCCCTGCGATGCACGTATTCTCCTGGGCCGCTTGGAAATCCTTTCCGCTTGCGCCTTCGGTGAGCACGCTAACGCTGCCGACTTGTAAGTTTCCAGTGAAACGAAACGTGATGGGATAAGGGGTACCGCTGTGCCCTATATCTACGCGACCAAAGTCGTGCGTAATGGGCTGAGAAGATACTTGCGCATGGAGGCGCGGAGGGACAGATCTCGACAGGAGCGCGAGAAACAACGCGATCGCGGCCGCGAGGCGACTTTTGAACGCGCTGCACCGAGCTGAATGAAGCGCCACGAATCGTATAAACATCACGAGTTCCCGTGCCCGCAACTCCAGGGCTGACCTGCTACGTAAGCTGGACTTTAAGGCTGATCAGGAATTACAGGATGAACTGGGTGTTGTTGCAAACAAGAGTCGAATCCGGCGTTGAAAGCGTGCCGGCATGAGTTTAAGCACTGCCGCACGAATTTCTCGGATGCTTTGTGTAAGACGGTCGGAAAAGGAAAAGAGTTCTCGAGCCTTGAGGTCTACGGGGATGCCTGCGGCTAACAGCTTCCGTTGCACATCTGGGACCCACTTTCCGCGGATTACGCCATTCCAGTGGCGTATGCAAGGCTGATCAGTGGCAAAAAAATCCGGATATTTGTCCGTTCTGACCGATCCCATAACCTCGAATTGCCAAATCGACTCCCCTGGCTTGAGCAGATCGAGGAGGACATCCTTTCTCCACAGGGAAAGAACTGTCGATGACCGATATGGGGCGCCCGAAGGAATCTGGCAAATACCCTCCACTTCAGTGCGAGTCATCCCTGTAGCTGGCCACAGACGAACACACGCAGGTTTTCGTACGTAGATCCATTCTGCCAATTTGAGAAATCGCGTCGTGTTCACCTTCTCCGCGATGAAGAGATCCTCGAGCATAAGAAGTATGTACTCTTCCCGAATCTGGCCGAGCGCAATAGCCATGCTCTCAGGCCACGCTCGAACATCTCCCGCGAAGACCATCCGCACTGAGGGATCTGGGAACGACTTGTAATTGGCGAGCAGATAGATCGGATAAGGACAATCGGGCCAATTTCGGTGAAACAGCGTGAAATATGGCTCCCACAAGTCAGCGTATCCGTCGTAGGAAGAAACTAAGATTGCCAAATCAAGCGGCATTCAGTCCTCAATTGGCTTATTTAGTATCGGGAACCTTTCGTTGCGTTCGTTCTAGTGAGCGCGAG
>Ga0335071_10005750_pt1 | contig 12856 bp, 5 predicted proteins | sample Lox_Sample_15_FD_206724 | JGI IMG/M metagenome (GOLD analysis project Ga0335071, IMG submission 206724) | Soil microbial communities from Loxahatchee National Wildlife Refuge, Florida, United States - Lox_Sample_1.5 | ecosystem: Environmental > Terrestrial > Soil > Wetlands | place: USA: Florida...
ATCGAGGAACCGCCCACGCCTGCTGCTACGAACGATGAACTGGCTTCTTCCGGTCATCCAGTCCCCTACCCGTAGCACCTGCCTTCTTCACTCCGACCAGACCGCCAGCACATTTCCCACCCCATCTGAGAAGTGGAACCTTCGACCGCCGGGGAACTCGAATGTCGGTACAACAATCGCTCCGCCCGCGCCCACAATCGCCTTCTCCGTCGCGGTCAAATCGGCCGAGTACAGCACGATCAACGGTGCAGCGGAGCCGCTGGTCTCTTCCGGCTTCGCGGTTCGGAATCCGCCGTCAATTCCGGCGCCCGAAGCCCCGAAGCTTGAATAGTCTGGTCCGTAGTCCTGAAAAGACCATCCGAAAACCTTCGCGTAAAATTCCTTCGCCCGCGCAACGTACGTCGCCGCGAATTCGATGTAACTGATCTTGTGGTGATTCCCTGTTTGGCTCATCGCTCATCTCCTTTAGGTTTCAACCGGGTGGAGTCAAGGAAAGATGCCCGCGAAACTGGAAGCGCAGGCACACCTTCCCGGTATGCTCTGGTTCGCCTCCATCCGCAGCCCCTCAGGAGCCGGAGAATGCGGGTAAAGCCCACTGATTGTGGTGATCCCCGCAGGCTGCCGAGATACCTGCCTAATGTAACAAAGCCGCGGGCGAAGCGCGCAAGCGATTCTAACCTCGTTCCTGGTCCCTGATCCCTGGTTTCTATCCCTTGGGCTCAATCGCCACCACCCATAGGTCGGAGTCACCCACGTTATGCGCTTTATGTGTCTCTGCCAAACGCCAGCTCACGCTATCGGTTTTGAGAGTTGTGGTTCGCGTGCTCCCATCAGGACGTATGTGCTCGATGGTGCTTCCATCCAGGCAAACCACCACGCGAGCATGATGCGAGTGCATTGGCTCCCATTCATGCGCGGCAACCCGGATGACGTAGGTCCGGTTGAGGTTGTCTTCGAATAGCATCTCGTAGCTCGAGGGGAGCCCCGTTCTTCCCCAAATCTCGCTGCTCCCACCTGTCAAGAACTCCACCTGTACCAAGCGCAGGGGCTGGTGCCCCGTGTTGGTCAACACAGCATCCTCGAGCCGCACTACTCTCCCGCGCGCAATCGACTCGTGTGTCATTAGACCGCTGCCAAATTTGATCTGCGCCTCATCGCCAGCAAGATACACGACTACGCTCTCGCGATTGCCGGCAAACCCCAAATGTTCTCCGGGCGCCAGTCGCACTTCGCGCACGGCAACCTTGTCGTTCGTGAAATCCGAAGTCGCCCCGGCGGACAGCAGGCCCGCACCAACCGCCAGCAATCCCAAACCCAACATGACACCGCGCATTTAATCACCGATCTCCCGCGCACTCGACACATGGCGCCGCCTATGCGCTGATTTTCGGCCCCTCAGGTCAACCACACCCGAGTGGGAAGGTTGGGGGAGACTCGCTTGCGTGGATTCTACTCCCACGCATCACAAGTGAGAGGTTTCCCCTCGCGGATGTGCCAGGGTGGGGGCACTCTGCACATACTCGTTCTTTGGCCACGGGGAAATTTGCGGAGGGGAACAATTAAGAGGCCACTCCACCAAAGGATGGAATCTCTTCTAGCCGCAGGGTTGGTTGTCGGAAACCGCCCAACTCGGCAACCATCTGACGAGAGCCGGCGACGAGCACCCGCCCTTCAGTATTGTAGAAACCAGAGAACGGCTGCGGAGAAGAACACCAGATGAAGCAAGCCACCAATCCGCAGGTCGCCGATGAAAGCGCGCCGTAGCTCCGTTTGCATCCGCACCCGGCGAGGAATGACTGAGGACCGACCCTGGACCAGTGCGCCACGCGAAATCTGCCGGCCGGGTCAAAAGCCTTTCGTCACCTCAGCGGCCTGCCGCTGCAACCGTCAGAGTTGTGGCCGCAACGTTCCAGCCGTCCAGTTCAACCTTGAACGACGATGGGACGTCGTCGGGCAATTCCGCAGACAGCGTGCGCTTCTGGCCTGGCGCAAGCTCGATCCAGTTGTCCTGCCAGAAAACCGGGGCGATAAGCCCGCCCTGCTCGGTTCGCACGGCGGCGCGTAGCTGAAAAGCCAGCGCCGCCGGCGAATTTTCGAGATGAACTTCGAGTTCGCGCCCGTGCTGCGTAGAAACCACTTCGGCGCGCGCCATAACCGTCGCTGCGGGCAACTGGACTAACGCTCGCAGGTCTTCGAACCGGCTGGCCGGCGTGTGCGTGTAATCCGTCGCTGGCCAGTTGAAGGTCGTCAGTGTCCCCGGAACCCAGTAGAAATTGCTGCTGAGTTCTCGGCCCGTCGCATCCTTCAGTTCGAGATCGATCAGAAAGATGCGTTCTGCGCCGGTGTAGAGCGAGTCGGGTATGGTGAAAGTACGCTGCACGCTGTCCGGCGCGGCATCCACTGAGATCTCAGCTTTGTAGAGTTCGCCCCAGTTGATTCCGTGCACGTGCATCGTAGCCTTCAGCCCGTTCAGGCGCTGGTATGTTCCATTAATCACTTCCACAGATCGGTCGTCGTAGGAGTACTGAATGTGCACCGGCTCGCAAGCCTTCTTTGTGGCGAAGTAGCCCGCGCCGGCGTCGAGGTAGTAGTCGAACAGGTGCCAGATCATCGAAGGCCAGGCATTGTTCAGCATCCACTGGATGACGCCGGTCGACTGGAATTTGTTCCGCGTGTAGGCCTCGAACATCGCGCGCTCCGAGTCGTACTCCATCGTCTGCGCCATGCGCTCATATTCTGCCGCTGAGTTCGGCTTCGCGTAGGTAGCCTCCATCGCCTGTCCGAAGACGCTCAGTTTCATGAACTCGCCGCCGCCGTTGTGCAGGCTCCAATTCGCCGTCGGCGGCCACGCGTCGGGGTCGGGCAGAAATCGCTGCCGGCTGGCCCGCGAGGGAATGGCCGGTCCAGGACTTGTTTCCGTATTAAAGCCCCACGCGCCGCCGAACTGCTTGTCGACGTACCAGTAGCTCGGCGCCACGTAGTCGTAAGGCCCGGTCATCTTCACGCCATTCGGCCCGCCGCCCGGCGTATCGGCGGTGGACGCGGCGGAGAGGATTCCAACGGGCCAATGAACCGCCGACTCCACGTCGAGATAAGCCCGTTCCACATCCGGTGGCGGCGCATTATCGCTGCCGTTCAACCACACCAGGAGGCTGGGGTGGCTGCGCAGCCGCAGTAGTTGCGCGCGCAATGAGGCCGTCGCAATCGATAGATCTTCCGAAGTCCAGTCCTTCCAGTTCTCCCAGTGATCGCAACAACACCATCCGGCCATCACCAGGATCCCTTCCTCGTCGGCGAGACGGAAGAACTCATCGGTCTCGAGCTTTCCTTCAAGACGGATGGTGTTGAGATTCATCTCGCGAACCAGGCGCAGCTCGTCGTGCAATTTCTTCTCGTCGGTTCGTAACAGCATGTCCTGCGACCAGCCCGCGCCGCGCACCAGCAGCGGCCTGCCGTTGATGCGGAAGAGCCGGCTGCCATTGGCCGTCAGCTCCGAAGTAATCTCCCGGACGCCGAATCGCACGCTCTGCTCATCGCTTACCTGCCCGCCGATGCTGAAGTTCATAGTTAGTTCTTCGAGCGCAGGCGTGCCCATCGCGTACGGCCACCATACCTTGGGATTCTCGATCCGGAGGGACGGAACATCCGCGGAAGCGAAGACGACTGTCCGCTCCTCGTGCGCAGCCAGCTCGATTGCGCGCTCAAAGCGTGCCCCCGCTGCCGTTCCCGTCACCACGCCCTTCACTGCATGATCGGCCCCATTATGCAGTTCGGCATAGACCGTCAGTTCAGCGGTGTGGAGCGAATCGTCGCTGAAGTGAGTCGTGGCCATCGGCGAAGTCACGCTTACTGGTCCTGTTGTCCTGAGGTCCACCGCACCCCACAATCCCATGTCTTTGTCAGGCGGGCAGGGATTCCAGTCGACCCAGTTGATGCCCAAATCTTTTTCCGTGGGCGCAAACGTCTCCACGGCGAGAACATTTTCCTCACCCAGCTTCAACACGCTCGTCACGTCGAAGTCATAGATGCGATAAGCGCCTGCGACCGTCGACTCGTCGGCAACCTTATGTCCATTGAGCCAGATCTGCGCCCTGTAGTTCACACCGCCGAAGTGCAGCCACTGGCGTTCTTCACCTTCACCCGCCGCTGGCGCCCGGAACTGTGTCCGGTACCACCAGGCGCAGCGGTATGGGCTGTCCTGCGGCATGGGCAGATTCGAAAAGAATGCGCCGATCGGGTAGCTCGTTCCCGGAATATGGCGCAGGTTCTGACCGAAGTAAGGATCGGGCAACGCACCCGCGGCGACTTGTGCCGCCAGAACCGTAGCGGGCACGGTGGTTTGGATCCAGCCATCTGCGGCAAAACCCGGCGTCGAAATCGCCGCGCCGCCCGCGCTCGTCTTGCAGGCCGATTCCAGTCGCCAGCCATCGTGCAAAGGTACGGTCGCAGCCCGCAGCAGCGGAACCGCGATCAAAATCAAACCCGCAAGAAACGGCAATCTGCGATCCATCGGATGCTCTCAGTTCCCGGCACGCACGTGCCACTCCTCTTCAGCCCGGCTCTGTGTCGCGCGGCTCTTCCCCAGCGCATTTGCAATTCAATAGCGAATTCCGTTCCGTCACCTGCCTGACAGTCTATCCTTGGTCCCCGCCACAGCAGCCGGCGGCGGCCCCGATGAGCTGCGCGCGACCAGCTCCAGTTGGCCCATGTAAGTCCGCGCTTCCCGCTTGCGACCGCTTTCGCTCGCGCTGACCTCCTCCAGAATCCAGCGTGCCGCCTGCAATCCCATCTCTCGCAGGGGCTGCCGTATGGTACTAAGGGCCGGTGTGGTCAGGGCTGCCGGCAAAACATCGTCGAATCCGACCACGGAGCAATCTTCCGGCACGCGAAGGCCGGCTTCAGTGAGCCCTCGCACCACGCCCAGCGCCGTCATGTCGTCAAATGCCAGCACCGCGGTGAACTTGCGGCCCGAGGCCAGCAACTGCTGCATAAAGCGAAGCCCGCCTTCGAAGCCGAATGCGGAATCGGTGATGGCAGGAAGCTCGAAGACCAGCTTCGGATCCAGCTCAACGCCCGCCTCCGCTGCGGCGCCGCATGCTCCGGCCCAGCGCGGTGCCGAATCGAACATCTCCTGTGGTCCGCGGATGATGGCGATGCGGCGGTGCCCAAGCGCGAGCAGATGCTTCATCGCCAGCGCGCCCCCAGTTCGATTGTCCACCAACACCGAGGCGATCCGGCGCTTGCTCAGGTCGCGGCCGACGATCACGATCGGCACGTGGTTCTTCTCCATATCGGCCAGCAGGTTCGTCTCTTCGAACACCCAGCTCGCGATCACCACCACGCCCTCGGCGCGGCGCTCGAGAATCCTTTCAAGATAGCTGTCGAAGAGCTTCCGTTCGGTCTGCGCATCCATCAGGAGAGGCAGATAGCCTGCTGGGCTGAGGCCAGCCTCGATCCCACGCACCACCGGCGCGCAGAACGGGTCCATCAAATCGTAGGCAAGCACGCCGATGGTTTGCGAGCGGCGCTGCCGCAGCGTGCGCGCGTGAACATCGGGATAGTAGCCCAGCCGGCGCGCTACGGTGCGAATCCGCTGCCGCGTTTTTTCTGCGACGTTGCGTGAAAGCGGAGCGTCGCTTAGCACAATCGAAACAGTCGAGACTGCGTACCCACAGGTGCGAGCCACATCCTGCAGAGTTACGCGACCGGATTTGCGCTGACCCATGCCGTTCATTCCCCGAAAAGACACTACTCGTTCCGCTCCTGCGCCGACTTTCGGCAGCGGGCGCCAACCGGTGCTGCCATTTTCTGCTTGACAAGCGCCGGTTTTCTTCCTAGATTGCTTTCTATTATTGAAACGTTTGAATGTCAAGAAATTTGTGAGGCCTGCAATGAAATCGAGCCAAATCCAATCCGTCCTTTATGGGCTCGCGCTCGCCGTCCCGGCCCTCCTCTGCTCGCCATCGATCTCAGCTCAGGCCGGCCGAGGTGGAATCAGCGGACTGGTGGCTGACACCACCGGCGCCATCGTTCCTGGGGCCTCGGTGACAGCACTGAGCAGCGCGACGGGGGCCAAACTAACCACAGAGGCGACAGCCGCAGGGCTTTTTACATTCGTCTCGCTCGCGCCTGGTGTCTACGACCTTTCCGCCACCGCCAAGGGCTTCGACACCGTGGTCGAAAAGAACGTCAGGGTCACAGTCGACCAGGTCACCCAGGTCAATCTCGCGCTCAAGATTGGGTCCGTGAGCGAGGTCGTAACCGTTACCGAAACCACGGCGCTCGTCGACACTTCGAACTCCACAGTCGGGCAGCTGATCGGGGCGGAGACCATCGACCGCGTGCCGTTACTGACTCGCGATGTTTACGACATGATCCAATTGAGCGCCGGCGTGACGCCGGCTAATGGCGCACCGAATTCGTCAAGCTCCTATGCCATCGAAAACATCTCCAGCGGCCGGCCGGGCGTCGATGTCTCTTCCTACACCGTGAACGGCGCCATTGAAGGTTCGGTCTATTACATGGTGGATGGCAGCCCCCTCGGGATTGCCGAAAACAACGCCGCCGCAATCATGCCCGCGATGGACCTACCGGAGGACGCCGTGGATGAGGTGCGCGTGGAAACGCAGAACACCCCGACCACGTATCAGAGTGGCGGGGCCGGCGTTATCAGCGTCGCGACCAAATCAGGCAGCGACCAGTTTCACGGCGATGTCTTCGGCGTCTTCCGTCCCAATGTGCTGGCTGCCAACGAGTACTTCAACAAGCAGTACGACTTGTCGAGCGGCCTGCCCAACACGCCTCCCCAGTTCCATCGCTATCAGGAAGGCGGAGCCATCGGCGGCCCCATCAAGCACGGAAGACTGTTCTTCTTTGCGGATTACGAAGCCACACAGCAGCAGCTCTACGACGGCGAGAATTACTTCACGGTGCCAACCACCGCAGAACGCGGCGGAGACTTCTCAGCCGACGGGTTCACCATCTACGACCCCACCATGCCGGATAACTCCGACGGCACACGACAGCCTTTTTCGGGAAACAAGATCCTTAACCCCAACGCGACGGGAGCTAAGTTTCTCTCCGAGTTTCCCAAATGCAACCTGAGCCAGATTTCCGGTGTCGATTGCGACAGCCAGTCCGATGACCTGACCTATAACTTCTTCAAACCCGGCCTGGACCCCACAACGGCGCAGAAGTTCGACATCCGAGCCGACTGGTTGCCAAGCCAATCGCAGCGCATCTTCGGGCGCTTCTCTTTCGACCGCCTGTTCACGTCGACCTTCAACGCATTTGGCACCATGTGGGACCCGAACTACGCTCAGAACGTGACCAATGCGCGCAACGTTCTGCTTGCCGACGACCTCACTCTCAATCCCACTACCGTATTGCAGCTGCGCTATTCGTTTACACGCCACTTCGAAAACCAGGGTGGCGATCCCAGTCAGGTGGGATATGACATCACGCAACTGGGGTTCCCATCGTCGCTGGCCTCGCAGGAGGTTTACAAGCTGTTGCCATTCGTCACTTTGAACGACATCCAGATCAACGGCAACCCCGATGTGGTGGGCGGCACTGCGAACTACAACACCCTGCGATATGCGAGCGAGGCCGATGACGCGAGCGCATCCCTGACGAAAGCGTGGGGCAAGCACGAGCTGGCAGCGGGCTTTGAGTACATGAAGCGGTTGCTGAACGTGGGTCAACCTCCGGCCCCATCGGGTTCCTACGCCTTCGACATATCGGCGACTGACCAGTCACTCAGCTCAGCCTCAGGGGGCAGCGATTTTGCGTCGTTGCTCATCGGCATGGGAACAGAGCCGGGTGGTGAATCCGTCTACTATCCCAATTTCTCGACGGACCTGTTTGCGGCCGAGGCCAACCCTTACTACGCCGGCTTTGCCCAGGATACATGGCGGCCGAACAAGGCCATTACCATCACTGCCGGCTTGCGCTGGGATATCTTCGGCGGCAAGACAGAGCGCCACAATCGTCTCGAGTACTTCAGCCCTTCCGCCCAGTCCAGTGCAGACGGCGTTGCGTTCACCGGCGCCGAAGTGTACGTGACGCCCGGGCACCGATCGCCCTTCACAACCAATCGGGCCAACTTTGGCCCCCGGCTCGGGTTCTCAGCGCAGCCCGTCCAGCATCTTGTTGTAAATGGTGGAGGAGGAATCTATTTCGGCCCCAGCGCGCAGATGGTCGGCAGCGCGTTGTTCGACAGCGATGGGTTCTCGAGCAGTTCATTCTGGAATGCGACCTGCCTCAACGCGGACGGGAACACGGTGTATTACGCGGATCCTGCCTGCACAGGCGGCGTGAGCGCGCCTGACGTCTTCACCAACCCTTATGCGCTCAACAATCCCTTTCCCGCGGGCACGGTTCCCATTCTCAGTTCGCCAACGGGCCTGACAAACAATCTGGGCATCTCACTCAACACTATGCTGCACTCGCAGCGCACGCAGACCACTTACAACTTCAATTTCGGCCTGGAATACGAGTTCCCGCATCAGGTGGTATTGAGCGCAGCGTACGTGGGAAGCCGCGGGCTGTTCCTCCCGCTGGCCACGGTAGACCTGAACGAGCTCGACCTGGGAACCATTGCGCAATACAACTACTCGCTCTGCGTCGATCCCTCAAATCCTGCCTGCCAGGTGGTGTCCAACCAGTGGGCCCCGATCCAACCGTCGACTAACGCCAATTTCGGTACGAGTTCGGTGCCGCTGTGGGTCTCGCTGCAGCCCTATCCGCAATTCGGCGATGGCAGCTATGGCAGCGGAAATGGAGTCATCGTCCACGGCTACCCCGGCGGCGACTCCGAATATAGCTCGCTTCAGACCAAACTCCAGAAGCGCCTCACCAGCCATTTCACGACCCTGGTCAGCTTCACCTGGGCCAAGCTGATGACCGACGACGCCAATCCGCCGCTCGATTTCGTCGGCTACCACCTAGGCCAGCCGCAGGACACGAGGAACATGAAGTACGAGCACTCGATCAGCCCACAGGATGTCAAGTCTCAGTTCACCGGACAGGTCTCCTACGACCTGCCGGTGGGCGCGGGACGCGCGGTCGATCTGCACGGAGCAGGCGATGCGATTCTGGGTGGTTGGACCGCGAATGGCATCCTCTACCTCAGCACAGGGATTCCGGTTGCCTCGCCAAGCTCAGGAGTGCAGCCTTCCTACTTTAACCAGCGCGCCGACCTCACCTGCAATCCCAGCCAGGGCGCTCCGCACACCGCGGCGGCATGGTTCAACATGAACTGCTTCTCCATCCCAGACCAGCCTTATCTTCCGGGAACCGCACCCGCCTATCTCGATCACGTGCGGACCATGGGCGCAAATAATCTTGATCTCTCCATCTACAAGAACCTCTCCTTTGGTGAAAATCGAGATCTCCGTTTCGAGGTATCGAGTTACAACATTGCGAACCGTGCGCAGTTCGGCATGCCCAATGTGCCCACTCTGACAGTACCCGATCAGTTTGGTCAGATTACGAATACCGTCAACTCACCGCGCCAGTTCCAATTCGGCGCGCGCTTCACCTTCTAAGGAGTACGCACGAGGCATCCATCGAGAACCGCGAAGTGGTGCTCGCCGTCCTGACGGAGCGGTGAGAGTTTTTATAAACTACTTTCGTTGTTGGGGATAAGAACCGGGGCAGAGACGTCTTCGTCTCCCTGCCCCGGGAAAGAGCAGGTAGGATCTAAGAACATCCGCTGGTCGAGCCGCAGCTCATGCACCTGTAGCAGCTTCCGTTCCGCACCATGATCGCGCCGCACACATTGCAGCTCGGCGCGTCACCCATGTCGTACATGCCGCGCATCGCGTCTGCCGCGTGATACAACCCGCGATCCTGCAGATTTGGCCCCTGCATCGCCGTACCCTGAACGACCGAACCGGATGCGGGTCCGCGCGTCGGTGCTGCCGGTTTCGGCTGTAATTCGGGCGCAATCCCTCCGCCCGCCGTCGCGCCGCTGTGCCCGCTTGCTGCCTGCACCTGGTTCAGCCGCTTAGCAACCTCCTCGGCCAGCCGCGCAATCTGCTGTTGGGTTGCCGCTGCTGCTTCCTCCTCGGCGTCGGTCTCGGCTGACAGGCTGGGCGAAGCCGGCAGTTGCGGCACCTGGGGAGCGAATCCAGCAAACAACGACAACTGCTCGCCAGAAAGGAACCGGAGGTGCAGCCAGCGGAAGATGTAATCCATCAGGCTCTTCGCGTAGCCGATCTGCTGGTTGCCGGTCCAGCCAGAAGGCTCAAAGCGCGTGTGCGCAAACTTTTCGCACAGCACCTTAAGCGGGACGCCGTGCTGCAGCGCCAGCGAAACCGACGTGGCAAATGCGTCCATCAGCCCCGAAACTGTCGAGCCTTCCTTCGCCATGCGAATGAAGATCTCTCCCGGCTGCTGATCGGGATACAGCCCCACGGTGATGTAGCCCTCGTGCCCTGCAATGTTGAACTTGTGCGTGATCGACGCGCGCTCCTCCTGCAACCTGTGCCGCACGGCCCGAGGCGGGCCATTGAGATCCTGCTCTTTGGCCCGCTCCGGTGCAGTCTGGAGGGAGGGAGTCGTTGTCAATACCGGCACGGCCGCAGCCGCGGCAATTTCTTCCAGCGCTTTCTGGAACGCAGCCGCCGTAGCCTGCAACTGCTTCGCGCTTACTTCCACCTTGTCGCCGGCGTGCGCTTCCAGCGTTTTCACGTCGGCTTCGGCTGCCGGCTGCGATGCCGCCAGGTGGCTCAACACGCGCGTGCCCACGGCATCCAGCGGCGAAGGCTCTTTCTTCTTGTCGTCGATGCTCGTGTTCAGAGGCTGCGTGCCCTTCGAGCCGTCGCGATAGATGGCCACCGCCTTGATGCCCTGGCGCCAGCTCTCCGCATAGGCTTCAGCCACTTCCTCCACCGTCGCCTCGTGCGGCAGGTTCACAGTCTTCGAAATCGCGCCGCTCAGGAATGGCTGCGTCGCTGCCATCATCTTGATATGCCCCATGTAGTGGATCGATCGCGTACCTTTCGCCGGCTTGAAGCTGCAATCGAACACTGCCAGATGCTCCGGCTTGATGCCCGGCGCGCCTTCGATCGTCCCGGTGGCATCGATGTAGCTTACGATCGCATTCACTTCATCGTTCGAATAGCCCAGCTTGAACAACGCCGCGGGCACGGTGTTGTTCACGATCTTGATCATGCCGCCGCCCACCAGCTTCTTGTACTTCACCAGGGCGAGGTCCGGCTCGATGCCGGTCGTGTCGCAGTCCATCATGAAGCCGATTGTGCCCGTCGGCGCCAGCACCGTTACCTGGGAGTTGCGGAATCCACAGCGCTCGCCGTAGAGCAGCGCCATATCCCAGCTCTCACGGCTCGCCTCGATCAGCGCCTCCATTTGCGGCACGATGAACGGCTCACCTGCAGTCTTCGACTTGCCGATGTTGTTTACTTCCGCGCGATGCATCCGGATCACGTCAAGAAACGGCTCGCGATTCACATAGAACCCCGGGCACGCTCCGCCTTGCCGATCCACCGACGCCGTCAGGGGCGTGGCCGATGCCAGCGGCGGGCACGTCGCAGCAATCACCGCGGATTGCAGGTATGCCTGCCCGCACATGATCGCTGTCAGCGCCGCTGCCAGGTCGCGTCCGGCTTCGGAGTCATAGGGCAGCCCGAACGCCATCAGCAGCGCGCCCAGGTTGGCATAACCGAGCCCCAACGGCCGGTAATCGTGCGAGTTCCGCGAGATCGCCTCAGTTGGATATCCCGAATTGTCGACCAGGATCTCCATCGCTGTGATCAACACCGAAATCGCATGCCGGTACGCCGGGATATCGAATGTCCCCGCCGGCGTCACGAAACGCATCAGGTTCAGGCTCGCCAGGTTGCACGCCGAGTTGTCCAGAAACATGTATTCGCTGCACGGATTCGACGCATTGATCCGCGCGGAGTTCTTCGATGTGTGCCATTTGTTGATGATGGTGTCGAATTGCATGCCCGGATCGCCGCACAGCCAAGTCGACTCGGCGATCTTGTGCATGAGGTCGCGCGCCTTGTAAGTCTTCACCGGCTCGTGGCCCTTCACCGTGTAGGTGGTGAAGTCGCCATCGCTCTCATACGCGCGCATAAACTCGTCACTGACCCGCACCGAATTGTTCGCATTCTGGAAGAAGATCGACATGAAGGCTTCGGAATCCGGGCCCGAGCCATCGTAACCCGCCTTAATCAGCGTGTAGGCCTTGGCCTCTTCCTTCGACTTGCACTCGATGAAATCCACGATGTCAGGATGATCCACATTCAGGATCACCATCTTGGCCGCGCGCCGCGTCTTGCCACCGCTCTTGATCACGCCGGCAAACGCGTCGAAACCGCGCATGAAGCTTAGCGGCCCGCTGGCCTGCCCGCCGCCCGACAGCAACTCCATTGAGCCCCGCAGCGACGACAAATTCGTTCCCGTTCCCGAGCCCCACTTGAACAGCATGCCTTCGGTCTTCGCCAGGGTCAGGATCGAATCGAGCGAGTCATCGACGGCGTTGATAAAGCAAGCCGAGCACTGCGGGTTCCTGTAGCCCGTCGGCGAGTACTGAACGCCTCCAGTCACCGGATCCCAGTGCCAGTTCAACCCATCAGCTTCGGGCTCCAACCGGTCGCACCCCACGTTGAACCACACGGGCGAGTTGAATGCCGCCTTCTGCGTGACCAGCATCTGCACCAATTCGTCGTGGAAGATCCGGGCGTCGACGGGTGTCGCAAAGTAGCCGCCTGCCATACCCCAGTCACGTATCGTCTCGGCCACGCGAGCCACCAGTTGGCGCACGCCCGTTTCCCGTTCCGGCGTGCCCAGTTGCCCGTGCAGGTACTTCGAGGCCACGATGTTG
>Ga0335071_10005751_pt1 | contig 12855 bp, 12 predicted proteins | sample Lox_Sample_15_FD_206724 | JGI IMG/M metagenome (GOLD analysis project Ga0335071, IMG submission 206724) | Soil microbial communities from Loxahatchee National Wildlife Refuge, Florida, United States - Lox_Sample_1.5 | ecosystem: Environmental > Terrestrial > Soil > Wetlands | place: USA...
CCCCGGAGGGGGGAGAGGGGGTGCTGGATGGCGGGGCCCACCGAGGTTCCTAGGGTCGGCGCCTCGCGTTCCTCACGACTCCCCGCCCCGCGTGACGGCCGCCTCGAAACAGATCCGCTCGTCCGTGCACTCCTCGGGCAGGGCGAGGTCGCCGTCGGGGCCGTCCGAGCGCATCGTGCGCAGGCACCAGTACTGGGCGGTCGACGGGGACTGGCGCGGGTCGCCCTGGCCGAACGCGTCGGGCGCGAGCCAGGTCTTCGTGCGCAGGTGCCGGCAGAGAAACGGGTCCGCTTCCTTCGCCTCGGCCGCACCCGGCCGGACGAAGCGGCGCATCGGCGCGTGCGGGTCGTCCGTCACGCCCAGACTTGCCGGAGCGCGCGCTCGAGCTCGACTTTCGCGAGCGTGACCTTGTAGGCGTTCTGCGAAAGCGGCCTCGCGCCCGCGACGGCGGCCTCGGCCGCGCGCCGCGCGAGATCGCCGCTCGGCCTGCTGCCCTCGAGGATCGCCTCCGCCGCTTTCGAGCGGATCGGCGTCGGCGCCACCGAGCCGAAGACGACGCGCGGCTGCCGGACGACGCCGCCGTCGAGGACGAGGCGGACGCAGGTCTCGACGAGCGGCCAGTCGAAGGACTCCTTCTCCTTGAGCTTGCGGTAGAGGGAGCGGGAGCCGGGCGGCTGCGCCGCGAGCGTCACGGCCTCCACGATCTCGCCCGCCTGGAGCGTGTTCTCGCGCGTCGCATCCTCGACCGGACGCGAAAAGAAGTCCTCGATCGGGAGGCTCCGGCGGCCCTTCGGGCCGATCAGCTCGAGCGTCGCGCCGTAGGCCGACAGCGCCGTGCCGGCGGCCGACGGGTGGATGCAGACGCACTCGAGGTCCGTGTCGAAGATCGCGTGAAAGCGGTTCTCGCCGTCGCGCGCGAAGCAGTCGTTGCCGCCGTTCTTTCGGCAGTCGAACTCCTCGAGCCGGTAGTACCAGCAGCGCGGCCGCTGGCAGAGGTTGCCGCCGAGGGTCGCCATGTGGCGGATCTGCGGCGTCGCGGCGCCGCCGGCGGCGTCGGCGAGGGCGGGGTAGGACTGGCGCAAGCCGGCGTCGTCGGCGATCTTCGCCAGGGTGGCGAGAGCCCCCACGCGCGCCGGCGGCCCGGGCGCGATCCGGTCGTGGCCCGCGATCTCGAGGATCGAGACGACGGTCTTCGGGCTGTCGATGCCTTCCTTCATTCGGTCGATCAGGTCGACGCCGCCGGCCTTGACCTCGGCGTCGGAAGGCTTCGACAGCCGGGCCGCTTCGGCGAGCGTGGTCGGGCGGACGAGCGTGAAGGGCTTCATGACCGCCCTCCTCTGGCGTCGGCTGGCTCGACGTCCTCCTCTCGCAAGCCCGGCCCGCGCTGCGCGTGGCCCGCGCCTGCGACGCGGCGTTCCCCCGCCGCGACCGCTGCCAGCACCACCGCCGGCGTGATCGGGATCTCTCGGATCTGGACGCCGAGCGCGTGCGATACGGCGTTGGCGATGGCGGCGGCCGTCGGCACCGTGGAGGGCTCGCCGATGCCGACGGAGTTGGTGTTGTTGACCCCGTCCCAGACGGAGACCAGCATGACGTCGATCTCGGGGACGTCGAGGGCGCCGGCGATCTTGTAGGACTCGACGTTCGGGTTGACCATGCGGCCCGTCGCCACGTCGAGGATTCGGTCCTCGAAGAGCGCGTACGAGACCCCCTGGATCACGCCGCCCTGGATCTGGCTTTCCGTCGCGAGGCGGTTGATCGGCACGCCGCAGTCATGGACGGCCACGATGCGGTCGACCCGGACCTTGCCGGTCGCCCTGTCCACTTCCACCTCGGCGAACTGGGCGCCCGTCGTGAAGCGCTTCCAGGCGTCGTCGTGGTTGTCGGCGCGCTCGGCGGTCGCCGCCACGCCCGGCGAGGGGAGGAGCTTGCAGGCGTCGGCCCACGCGAGATCGCGCTTCGGATCGCCGGGCACGAACACGCGGCCTTTCTCGATCTTCACGGAATTCTCCGGCACCTTCCACTCGCGGGCGATCGCCCGGCCGAGCGAGAGTCGCGCCTGGTACGCGGCGCGGCGAATGGTCGGGGCGCTCGACGGCGTCATCGTCGAGCCGCCCGAATCCGGGGCATAGGGCAGGCGCGAGTCGCCGATCGAGACCGAGACCTTCTCGAGCGGCAGGCCGAGCTCCTCGGCCGCGACGATCGCGATCATCGTCCGGGAGCCCGTGCCGAGGTCCTGGGCGCCGTGCTCGACCTCGGCCGAGCCATCTTTGTGAATCGTGACGGTCGCGCGCGGCCCGGGGTCGCCGGTGTTGTACCAGACGGCCGCGCCGACGCCGACGCCGCGCACGATCTCGGGATCCGAGGTCTGGCGGCGCGCGTCGCGGGTCTTCCACCCGATCTTCTCGGCGCCCTGCCGGAACTGCTCGCGCCGGACGGCCGACGGATCGTTCTTGAGGCGGAACTCGAGGGGATCCATGCCGATCGCGTGCGCGAGCTCGTCCATGGCCGCCTCGAGGGCGAAGGCGCCCTGGGGGTGCCCGGGCGCGCGCATCGCCGTGGACGGGCCGGCGTTGGTGAAGACGTCGTACTCGTCCACCTTCAGGTTCTCGCAGGCGTAGACGTTCTTGACGGGGCCGGAGGTGCCCGTCCCGCCGTTGGTGCCGCCGTTTCCGTAGACGGTCAGCTGCAGGGCGGTCAACTTGCCGTCCTTCGTCGCGCCGATCCTGATCGTCTGGACGGCGGAGGGGCGGTTGCCGGTCGCGAGCTGTTCCTCCTTGCGGTCGAGGAAGAGCTTGACCGGGGCGCCCGCTTCCTTCGCCAGGCGCGCGGCGGCGAGCCCCTCGACCCGCGGGCCGAACTTGGCGCCGAAGCCGCCGCCCATGTACTCCGTGATGACGCGGACTTTCGAGACCGGCATCTGGAGCGCCTCGGCGAGCTGGTCGCGCATGTCGAAGATGCCCTGCGTCGACGCCCAGACCGTGAGCTCCTCGCCGTCCCAGCGGGCGACGAGGCCGTGGGTCTCGAGGGCCGAATGGGTCTGGACCTGCGTGGCGTAGGTCGCCTCGACGACGGCGTCGGCCTTCTTGAACCCGGCCTCGACGTCGCCCCTGGAGCTCGAGCGCGGCCCGAGCACGTTGCCGTTGCGGGCGAGGTTGCCGGCGCGGGTCTCGACCTCGCCGCCCGAGGTCGTGGTCTCGGCCTTGCCTTCGAAGACGAGCGGCGCGCCGCTCTCGCGGGCCGCGTCGAGGCCGACGACGAACGGCCGCGGCTCGTAGGCCACGCGGATCGCCGCGAGGGCGTCGTCGGCCTGCTCCGGCGTGGCGGCCGCCACGGCGGCGACCTCCTGGCCCGCGAAGCGCAGCTTCTCGCCCGGCTGGGCGATCGCGAGCACCGCGCGCACGCCGGGGCTCTGGCGCGCCGCGGTCAGGTCGAGCGACTCGACCGCCGCCGCCGCGAGCGGGCAGCGCAGGATCCGCGCGTAGAGCATCCCGGGCAGCCGGACGTCGATCGAGTACTTGGCCTCGCCGGTCGACTTGGCCTTGCCGTCCAGGCGCGGCACGCGCGTCCCGACGATCGTGAACTGGTGCGACGGGTCCCACGGCGCCGGATCGCCGGCGGCGACGTCGATCTCCTTGACCTGGAAGTCGCCCTCGAAGCCGACGCGGATCTTCTCTTTCATGCCATCCCCTCCTGGTCCAGCGCTTCGCGGATGGCCGTGGCGACGCGGGGGTCGTCCTCGAAGCGAGAGGCGGGATCCGGGATGCGGGACGCGGGATGCGGCGTGTCGTTTCCGGCGGTCTTCAGGCCCGCCGCGCGCTCGACGGCGTCGAAGACGTGGTTGTAGGTGCCGCACCGGCAGAGGTTGCCGGCCACGGCCTCGCGGATCGCCTGCCGGTCGGGCTTCGGATTCCGGTCGAGGAGGGCCTGGCAGGAGAGGATCATCCCGGACGTGCAGAACCCGCACTGCAGGGCGTCGGCCGCGATGAAGGCCTCCTGGAGCGGCGTCAGGCGCCCCTGGACCGCGACGCCTTCGATCGTCGTGATCGACTTGCCGGAGGCCTCCTGCGCGAGCATCAGGCACGAGCAGACCGTCCTGCCGTCGAGCACGACCGTGCACGCGCCGCAGGCGCCGCGGCCGCAGACGACCTTCGTGCCGGTCAGGCCGATCCGGTCGCGCAGGGCGTCGGCCAGCGTCACGCGCGGCTCGACGGAGAGGCGGTGGACCGTTCCGTTGACCGTGAGCTCGAGGGGGGCCGCGCCGGGGCCGATCGATTCGAGCCCGGCGGCGGCCGCCTTGCCGCCGACGCCCGCCGCGATCGCGCCGACGAGGCTGCCGCGGACCAGATCCCGGCGGGTGAAGCCGCCGCGAGGTTCGTCGCTCATGAGCGCCTCCTGGCTGGAACGGATCATACGTCCGCTCGAGCCCCGTGTTTTCGCCAGGGGGCGCGGGGCCTCAGCGCTTCTTGCGCGCGGCGCCGCGCGAGGCGGACGGTGCGGGGGGTCGCGCCCGGGCGGACCGGAGCAGCCGGCGGAGCGCTTCGTGCCGCGCGACGGCGGCGCGCCGCGCGAAGGCACGGGAGCCGGAGGCGGGCGGCAGCCGGCGCACCCGCTCGACCTCGGCCGCCACGGCCTCCTCGGCGGCGGCGAGCGCGCGGCGCCGGTCGCCCGGCGGCAGGGCGTCGAGCAGGGCGAGCCGGAGGAGGGCGGGGTCGTTGCCCCGCGGGGGCGGGGGAGGCTCGGCGAGCCAGCGCGCGAGCTCCCGGCGGCCGGCGGCGGTCACGCGGTAGAGGAGGCGGCGGGGACCGTACCGGGGTCCGAGCACCCGGAGGAGCACCCACCCCTGTCGCCGCAGCCGCGCCAGGGCGGGGTAGATCTGCGAGAACCCGGCCCTCCACTCGGGATCCATCTCCTCGCGGATCGCGCGCGCGAGGTCATATCCCGTCTGCGGCTCACCGTGGAGAAGACCGAGGAGGACGTGGGGAAGCGACACGGCGAAACTATATCAACATAGATATAGCTCGGGTCGGGAGCGGGCGCCGCCGGGGTCCTCGGGCGTCCAGTTTTGGGGACAAAAAAAGGGGGCCCGCAGGCCCCCGAGAAACCGTGTTCGAAGCCGTAAGTGCTTGACTTACTTCTTCTTCTTGGTCGCCTTCTTCGCCTTCTTCGCAGCCTTCTTCTTCGTAGCCATCACGTCACCTCCCTCCCGACAGCCAATTGACAGCCTTCGGGCGAGGTGCTAATTTTCCCGCCCCCGCGAAAGGGCGTACCGCCTTCAGTCTGTCGCTGCCGAACGATTGATGGGTCGTACGTTCCGATTCGACGCCGGGTGGGAGGCAACCCATCCGGCGTTTTTCTTTTCCGAGGAAGCTGTAGTTCACGTCCAACAGGTGTTCCTGCTATTCGCTCTTGACTTCATTGTGGCCATACGCCTCGCGCAAGTCAAGTCAACGGAGGGTTGGCGGTGAGCCGGAAGCCGTCGGCCGAGCTTCGGCGGACGCTCCGACGCGGCTCACCGCGGACCGCTCGCGGCTCGACGTCAACATAGAATCCGCTCGTGATCGCTCCCGACACCATCACCGTCGCGCACAGCCCCGACTCCGACGACGCGTTCATGTTCTACGCGCTCGCCGAGGGGCGCGTCGACACCGAGGGCCTCGCCTACGTCCACGAGCTCTCGGACATCGAGTCGCTCAACCGCCGCGCGCTCGAGGGCGAGCTCGCCGTCACCGCGGTTTCCTTCCACGCGTACGCCCACCTGGCTGACCGCTACCTCCTGCTGCCGCACGGCGCTTCCTTCGGCGACGGCTACGGGCCGGTCGTGGTCGCGCGCTCCACGGTCACCCGCGGCGACGTCGACTCGGGGAAAGTCCGCGTGGCTTCGCCGGGCGAGCGCACGACCGCGGCCCTCGCGCTGCGCCTCTGGGCGCCGGGCGCCGTGACCGAGTCGATGCCCTTCGACCGGATTTCGGAGGCGGTGCGCGACGGCCGGTTCGGCGCGGGCCTGCTGATTCACGAGGGCCAGCTCACGTTCCGCGACGAGGGGTTCGCCGAGGTCGTGGACCTCGGCCGCTGGTGGAAGGAAGAGACGGGTCTGCCGCTGCCGCTCGGCGGCAACGTCGTGCGCCGGGACCTCGGGCCCGACCGCATCGGCCGCATCTCCCGCGCCCTCTCGCGCTCGATCGAGTACGGCCTCGCCCACCGGGAGGCGGCGCTCGACCACGCCATGCGCTACGCCCGCGGGCTCGACCGGAGCAAGGCCGATCGCTTCGTCGGGATGTACGTCAACTCCTGGACCCGGGGCTACGGACCGGAGGGGCGCCGGGCGGTGCAGCTGCTCCTCGACCGTGCCCACGCGGCCGGGCTGACGCCCCGCGTGACGGCCGAGTACGCGCCCTGACGAGCGGAAACCGGCGATCGGGAATCGGAGATCGAGCCGCGGCATGAACGTCGATTCCCGACTTTCCCCCCGGCTCGAGCCGCTGGTCCTGTCGCTCCACGTGGCCGCGCTCGGCTTCGCCCTGGCGCCGCCGGTCTTCTTCGGTGCCGTCGTCGCGCCGGCGGTCTTCCGGGTCATCCCCACCCACGACATGGCCGGCGCCCTCCAGAGCCCGATCCTGACCCGGCTCTGCGGCCTGACCGAGGCGAGCTTCGTCGTCCTCTTCGGGACGTCCTGGCTGCTGACCCGGGAGACGGGCCGGGGGATGCGCGCCCTGCTGACGCGCCTCCCGATCCTCGGCTTCTTCGCGGCGCTCGTGATCCGCCAGCTCCTGATCCCGCGCATCGACCAGATCCGGACGGACGCCCCGGGCCTGATCGACAACCTCCCGAAGGGCGATCCCGCACGGGTCCTTCTCGACCACTACCACCGTCTCGCGACGGGCTTCTTCTCCCTGGAGATCGCCGCGGCGGCGGTCCTGCTCGTCGTGACCGCGCGCCTGCTCGCCCTGCGGCGGGCGGCGCCGCCTCTCCCGGCCCCGGCGAAGCCGGCGCCGAGGATCCTGGACCTCTAGACCGCGTCAACGCGCGCGGCGCGCGGCGAGGGCCTGGAACACGAGGAGGATTCCGGCCCCGACGAGGGCGAACGGCCACAGCCGCCACAGGCGGTCGTAGAGGTCGATCGAGAGGTGCAGGTTCGTCGACAGGACGGCGAACAGCGCGATCGCGACGAGCACGACGCCGGCGACCGACGGACCGCGCCGTCCCTCGCGCCGGCCGAGCGCGGAGGCGAGCAGAAGCCCCGCCCCGATGCCGAAGAGGATCGTGGCCCAGCCCGGAACCCAGGGTTCGAGGGGGTCGCGGACGAGGAAGGCGGTTCCGAGGCCGAGCAGGACGCCGGCTGGCACGAGCGGGCCCTGGAACCGCCGCAGGGCGGCGATTGCGAAGAGCGCCGCGCCGATGACGAGGAGGATTGGCCCCGGGCCCTCGATGTGGAAGGAGCGCTTCAGGAGCGCGTAGACGCCGAGGGCCACCAGCGCAACGCCGAGGCCGAAGCCGCCGCGGCGGGACTCGATCGCGGCGCGTTCGCGCGTCTCGTTCATCGCTTCCTCGAAAGCGCGGCCGCGCGAGGCCCTTCCCCGACGGCGCGGTCCCCGTCCCAGCGGAAGAACCCTTCGCCGGCCTTCTTTCCGGTCAGGCCTTCTCCCACGAGGCTCTTCAGGATCCCGGGCGGCGAGAACCGGTCCGTCCCGAGCTCGGCCTCGAGCGTTTCGGCGATGGCGAGTCGGACGTCCAGGCCGACCAGATCGCTCGTCTTCAGCGGCCCCATGCGGTGCCCGTACCCGAGCTCCATCGCCCGGTCGATGTCGGCCGCGCCGGCGACGCCCTCCTCGACCATGCGCATCGCCTCGAGGCCGAGGGCGACGCCGAGGCGCGAGGTCGCAAAGCCCGGCGAGTCGGCCACGCGCACGGCCTCCTTCCCGAGGGCGCGGACGAGCCCGAGCGCGCGCTGCTCGGTCGCCGGCGACGTCTCCCTGCCCCGGACGACCTCGACGAGGGGCATGACGGCCACGGGGTTGAAGAAGTGGATCCCGATGACGCGATCGCGCCGGCCCGTGGCATGGGCGATCCGGGCGATCGGCAGCGACGACGTGTTGGAAGCGAACACGGTCCTGTCCGGGCAGAGGTCGTCGAGCTCGGAGAAGACCAGGCGCTTCAGGTCGAGCGCCTCCGGCACGGCCTCGATGACGAAGTCGACGTCGGAGGCGTCGCGCAGGCGCTCGGCCACCTTCAGGCGGTGGCGGGCGGCCTCGGCCGCCGACGAGGTCAGCTTGCCCTTGTCGATCGCCCGGCCCCACGACGCCTCGATCGCCGGCCGGACGGCGCGCTGGGCGTCGGGGTCCGCGTCGAAAACCCAGGTGTCGTAGCCGGAGAGGGCGCAGACCCCGGCGATGCCCCGTCCCATCGTCCCGGCCCCGACGACGAGGATGCGTTCGGCCGTCACGGCGCCGAGCTTATCCGAACAGCGCGGCGGCGTTGTCCCGGAGGATGCGGGTCTTCGCGGCGTCGGACAGCGGCAGCGCCCGGAAGTCGGCGACGTTCTTCGAGATCGAGGCGACTCCCGGGCTCGGGTAGTCGGTGCCCCACAGGCACTTGCCCGCGAGGTCCTCGAGCTTGGGCAGGTACTCGAGGAGCTTCCTCGGCGGAATGCCCGAGAGGTCGAGCGAGAGATTCCGATGCCGCCGCGCCAGAAACACGGCCGTCTCCATGTAGAGCGGCCGGCCCGCGTGGGCGAGCACGATCTTGAGCTTCGGAAAGTCGACCGCGACGTCGTCGGCCGCCATCGGATCCGCGTACCGGTTGCGCGCCCCGGGAAAGATCGACGTTCCCGTGTGGATCATCACCGGCCGGCCGGCCTTCTCGGCCTCGGCGTAGACCGCGGCGAGACCCGGCAGCTCGTCGCGGTAGGCGTTGGCGGCGAAGAGCTGGTGCGGCGGGTGGATCTTCAACATCCGGATGCCGAGCCCCTCGAAGAGGCGCCGTGTCTCCGCGCCGGGGTCCGCCGCGTGCCTCGGGTGGACCGAGCCGACCGCGTACAGGCGGTCCTCGTGGCCGCGGACGTAGCGCGAGATCCAGTCGTTGGCCGACGCGTCGAAGCCCATCACCTCGGGCGCGACGTAGTTGATCAGCGCCGCGCGCTCGACGCCCTCGCGGTCGAGCAGGGCGAGCAGGCGGCCCGCGTCGGAGAGCGCCTCCTGGATCTCGGGCAGGTCGGGCCGGCCGGCCGCCATGAGCGCGCGCACGTCCGGGCGCATCTGCTCCCAGGGCTGGACGTGGACGTGGGCGTCGAAGACGCGCATGGCGCCGATAGGGTAATGCAGGCGGCCGACGCCTCGAGTCTGGTAGATTGACCGAAAGCCATGACGGGTTTGCGGGGCAGGAGACGCGGGCTCGCCGCCGCGGCGCTCGCGGCCGGAGCGGCCCTGGCCGGGGGCCTCGAGCCGCCCGCGGCGCCGCGCTCCCCGACGCCGGCGCCGACCGCGGTGCCGACGCCCGTGCCTCCCGAGCGGGCGCCCGCCTCCGCGCGCAAGGGCGCCTTCGCGGAGCGCCACCTGGCCCGCTACGAAAACCCGTACGTGGCCTTCTCGAAGATCACGCGGGTCGAGGAAGTGGACCTCGACAACGACGGCACCGCCGAAGCTCTGGTCGAGGGCATCGGGACGGTCAAGAACCTGCCGCCCGAGATGCTCGCGGTCGGTTTCGTGTCGCGCGCGAAGCTGCCGTTCGAGAACCCGATCTTCGCCGTCTTCGCCAGAGGCAAGGGGACCGAGTGGAACGTCCTGCTCGTCGGGCACCTGCCGCTGCGCTGCACCCAGAGCGACGACCCCGCCCGGTGCGACCAGCTCGAGTTCTTCCGGAGCGTCCCGTTCCGTTTCGACGACCGCCCGCAGGTGGCCCTCCAGATCGTGCACGCGGGCGAACCGCGGCTGGTCGAGACGCTGATCTTCCGGCTGGACAAAGGACGGCTCGACCCGACGTTCTCCGTCACCGCGCCGAAGGCCGGCGTCGAGGTCTCCGTCGGCCCCGACGGCGTGACGCGGCAGATCGCGGTCGACACGTTCATCAACAAGGAGCTGCCGTCCCGCTACCGGAGCTTCACGCTCGTCACGAACTTCGTGTTCGGGGAGCGCAAGTTCCGCATCCTCTCCGAGACCGTGGATCCCGAGTGGAACGAGCGCGAGGAGACCGACCTCGCGTACTGGGGCCTCGTGCGCCAGCCCGTGTTCGCGGGCGAGCTCGCGAAGATCGCGGAGCGCCAGAAAAAGGCGGAGGCCTGGGCGTTCGACCCGGTCGAAACCGTCAAGCGCCGCTTCGCCGACGCCCGCGACGTGCGGATCGGCGTCAAGCAGAGCGGCGTCGCCGTCGTCGAGTTCGAGCGCCCCGGCTGCGCCGCCCACGCGGTCCTCTACCAGCCGCTGCGCGCCGGGAGCGAGAAGGCGATCTGGGAATTCGCGGTGATCCGCGCGGCCGAGGAGCAGCCCTACGAGTGCGTCGGCGAGGCCTGGGTGGGCCGGCAGCCCTAGACCGGGGTCTCGGCGCGGCGGCGGAACGGGAACGCCGCCAGGAGCACGGCGGCGCTGACCGCGGTCCCGAGCAGCACCGGATCCCGCCCGCCGGAAAGCGACGGCACGAAGCGGCCGGCCGCCGCCGTGGCGCCCCCGGCGAGCATCGCGAGGATCGCGCCGCGCGTCGGCACGCGGTATCGCTCGGGCAGGAGCGCGGCGAGTGTGGGCAGGATCAGGCCGGCCGCGAAGATCGAGTAGCCGAGACGAAGCGTCCGCAGCACGTCGCGGTTCAACGCGAGCGCGGTCGTCAGGCCGAGCGCGCCGTAGAGGGCGGGCAGCGTCCGCGAGACGGAGAGCGGGAGCGTCTTCCCGCCGATCAGCGGCGGCACGAGGTCCCGGGCCGTCACGGCCGAAGCCGACAGGAGGACGATGTCGGCGGAAGTCTGCATGGTGGCGACGAGCGCGACCAGCACGAACGCCGCCAGCGCCGGCGGCGCGAAGGCGAGCACGGCGGCGGGCAGCGCCGCCGCCGGGTCGAGCGGCGGCAGCGCCTTGCGCGCGGCGAGCGCGATTGCGGCGACCGAGAGGCCGAAGAGCACTTTCGAGACGGAAGCCAGGAGCGCCGAGCGTCGGGCGGTGTCCTCGTCGCGGCACGACAGGAGCTTCAGATAGACGTCGCTGCCGACCATGTGGGGAAGACCGATGAGGACGAGCATGGCGGCGACGTCGCCGACGCCGAAACTCGTGGACGTCGGGAAGCTCCAGGCCTCGGCCGGCAGGCCGGACAACCCGTGCGCCCGCGACAGCGCGCAGGCGAGGCCCACGAGCGGAATGCCGGCCACCATGAGGCCGTACTGGAGCAGGTCCGTGCGGACCACCGCGTACTGGCCGCCGAGCGACGTGTAGGCCACGAAGACGGCGGTGGAGAGGACGACGGCCCGGGTGGGCTCCAGGCCGAAGGCGGCCGTCAGGACGACCTGCGTCGCCTCGGTCAGGAGCGCGAACCAGACGATCTCGGAGACGAGAACGAGAAAGCCCGCCACGCGCCGGGCCCCGGAGCCGTAGTGGCGCCCGAGGATCTCCGGCAGCGTCACGGCGCCCTCGCGCCGGACACGCCGCGCGAAGAAGAGGCCGAGGCAGAAGAGGCCGAGCGCGCCGGCGAGGTCGAGCCAGAGCCCCGAGACGCCGTGCGCGTAGACGAGGGAAGCGAGGGCGATCGTGGTCGAGCCGCCCGTCGTCAACGAGGCCAGACCGAGAAATCCCCAGAACGTGTCGAGCGAGCGGTCGGCGACGAAGTAGGACGCCTCGTCGCGGCCGGCGCGCCGGCGCCAGGCCGCGCCGATCGCGAGCACGGCGGCCAGATACGCGGCGAGGGCGGCGAGGGTCAGCGCGGACACGCGCGGATTATGGTCCGGGACCGCGCGACCGGCCGATTTGGCGCGAACGGGGCATTCGCGGATAATGCGCCGAACTCACGACGCATGACGGAACCGGATTCGAAAATCCCGCGGAAATTTCCGCGGGGCTGGCAGTGGCGCGCCCTGGCGGCGTCGGCTGTCGTCCTCCTTTCAGGTTCCCCGGCGGCGCGCGCCGAGTCGCTCCGCCTTTTCGACGCCGCCGCTCCCGCGCAGGCCGCGACGTCGGACCCCGGCGACGCCACGGCCTTGCGGCTCATCGACCTCGAGCGCTCGTACCCCTGGGCGGAGTCGACGGACGCCTTCCCGCGGGACGGCGGCGGCGCCGGGGAGGGGGCCTTCGCGGAGACAGCGCCAGAGCCCGCGCCCGCGGCTCCGGCCGCGCCGGACCGGCGGTGCGTGCTCTTCCAGTGCGTCCGCCTCACGCCGCCTCCGCCGCCGCCGGAAAAGCTCTTCACGGAGCCGGTCACGCTCTGGACCGCGGCGGCCCTCTTCATCGGCGTCGTCAACGCGGCGCAGGCGCCGATCCACTACGGGACGCAGCCATTCCACACGACCGACGAGGCTTTTTTCCAGTACTGGACGTATTCCGGAGGCGCCGACAAGGCGTCCCACTTCACGGTGTCCGCCAACACTTCCGGCCTCCTGTTCGACGCGTACCGATTGAACGGGCTTTCGCTCGACCAGGCCTTCGGGCTCTCGGTGGCGACGACGTTTCTCGCCGGCGTCATCGTGGAGATCGGAGACGGCATCAGCCCCTACGGCTTCTCGGCGCAGGACCTGACGGCCGACGCCGTCGGCACGCTCGCCGGCGCGCTGGTGAAGCGCTACGGCGTGGACGACCTCATCTGGTTCTCGCTCGGCAAGGTCCCGACGACGGTGCCGGTCGGCGACGATACGGCCTCCCTCGGCTCGGACTATTCGAACGAGATCTA
>Ga0335071_10005752_pt1 | contig 12853 bp, 6 predicted proteins | sample Lox_Sample_15_FD_206724 | JGI IMG/M metagenome (GOLD analysis project Ga0335071, IMG submission 206724) | Soil microbial communities from Loxahatchee National Wildlife Refuge, Florida, United States - Lox_Sample_1.5 | ecosystem: Environmental > Terrestrial > Soil > Wetlands | place: USA: Florida...
GGGGCCCTGCGGGCGTGCTCACCAGCTTGAGTTCCATCGGAATGGTCATCGATTGGTTAAAGGGCATGCCTTTCGTTTCCGTTTGGAACCACCCGATCTGAATGCGGCGGCCGTCCGGCATGTCATTGAACGTCTGAGCCGCATAGAAACCACGGCCGCGTTGCCCCGGAAGCTTCGGCGTTTCCGGCCGGAAGGTCTGGCCGTCGAAAGCCCCCAGCATATAGTCGCTGTTAGCGGCAGTGAGGACCCATTTTCGATTCCGGGAATCGCCATCCACCGGTAATTCGAAGTAGTCGGGACATTCGTAGAAGCCATCGATGTGACTGGCAACCGTCCAGTTCTTTAGATCTGGCGATGTCAGGAAAAAAATCGTGTTTTCGCGCGCGGGCCGGCCATTTTTGTCCAGTTTCGCGCATGACTGCTCCGGGCGGCTCGAGTCGCAGGGCTTCCCTGGTAACCCAACGTAGAGCGCCATCACCCATTTGTGAGTCGGCGCGTGCCAGTAGACTTTCGGGTCGCGGTTCGCCTCCGCTCCGGGCAGGTTTTTCAGCACGGGATTCCCGGCGAACTTCACGATTTTTCGGCCATCAGTGCTGGAGGCAATCGACTGCCCGCTGAGAGTTGACGTATACAAGAGAATCATCGGAGCCTCTCCGGCACCGACAAGGCCGCTGGTGTTCTTCCAATCCACAACGGCGGAGCCGCTGAAGATATCTCCCAGACTATCGGGCGCCAGAACATCACCCAGGTCTTTCCAATGCAGCAGATCGGTACTGACGGCGTGGCCCCAGTGCATGTTGCCCCAAGCCCAGCCATACGGGTTGTGTTGGTAGAAGAGGTGATACTCGCCCTTGTAAAAAACGAGCCCGTTCGGATCATTGTTCCAGCCCCGGCGCGATGAGAAATGAAACTGCGCGCGCAACGATTCGTGATAGAGATCCGCGGCATCTTTGATCGTGTCACTCTGCTCGATCGAGCTTAATGCTGTGGAACCCGGGGGGAGAGACGGGTCTACCTGAAAAGTGACAGTCTTACCGCGCCACGCGCTGACGTCCATGAATGCCCACCAGTCCGGCGTCGCATCTGCCAGCCCGATCTCGTTCCGGTCCTCGGCCTTGCCATCCACCAAGGTGATGACCTTGCGCTTGGTGGCATCGTTCTTGATAGGAATATTGAGGTAGCGCTTTGCAATCTTGAACTCACGCGTCGAGCCAGGGACCGGGCCAGATGATTGCGCGATCCCGTTAGTTGCAATCAGGATGAGTCCAAAAACGACAACTTCGATTCTGGTTTTCATGGCACTCGCCCAATAGAAAGTTGAACTGGAGAATAAAACGTTTGAAAACCTTGTTTAAGGTAATCCCATCCTCGGCCATGGTCAATCTTGAGAGGGTGATATACATCCGGCCATTCCGAACAAGTGGTCTCAAATTGCGAGCTGGATGCCGGAAGGATTAGAATTTTCGCCCGAGTGATATGAACCGCGCCGCAGCGGTGTCGTGGTGGATGCCCGAGTTACTGGCCGTGTGTTTCGTTCTGCTTGCTGTAAGCACCGCCTCCGCCCGGCAGGCCGATAGTGAACTCACCCCCCAGCTGCAGGCGCTTTATGACCGGGCCAAGGCGGCCCAGCAACGGGGCGATGGCGACACAGCCATTGAACAATACCGGGCCATAGTTGCACTCGCACCCCACCTTGCGTCTGCCTACAACAATCTGGGCATGCTCTATCTCAAGAGGCATGACTATGCCGATGCAGCCGACGCGCTCAAGCACGCGCTGGACCTTGATCCAAACATGCAGACTGCCTCCGGCATGCTGGGCATGAGCTATTTCCAATTAGGTATGAATGAAAAGGCGGAGCCTCTTCTTCGGAAAGCTCTGAGTCTCCACCCAAACGATGACAATGTAGAGATGACGCTTGCGCTTGTCCTCATCAATCTGAAGAAATACGGGGAGGCCGCATCGCATCTCAACAGTTCTCTGAATCGTAATCCGACAAATCTGGAAGCTTGGTATTCGCTTCGTAGAACCTATATCGAGTTGGCGGAGAACGCCCGGACGAAGATCAATCAGATCGACTCGGATTCAGTCGTTGCGCATGAGATAGCCGGCGAAATCGATGAGAGCGTACTTGACTACACCGGTGCAATGGCTGAGTACCGCAAAGCCGTTGATAAAGCTCCGCACCAACCGGGAACGCACATGTCACTGGGAAACGTCTACTGGCATGTTGGAAAGTGGGAGGCAGCACAGACGGAGTTCAAAGCCGAATTGGCGAACAATCCCAACAATTGTTACGCGCATTGGAAGCTGGCAGATGCTGTGCTGGAAGCAGACGGATCCAGCGAAGACGCAATCGATCAATTGAGTCAGTCGATAAATCTTTGTCCCGCCCTAATGGAGGCGCGAGTGGATCGGGCGCGCGCTCTTATCCGCCTTGGTAAACAGAGCGATGCTCTACCGGATCTCCTCATGGCTGAAAAGGAACAATCCTCTGAGCCGACAATCCATTTTCTTCTCGGGTCCGTTTACCGGGCCCAGGGTAAGCCTGCCGAGGCCGAGAAGGAAATGCACACGTTTGAGCAGTTAAAAAGCCGCTCTACGGCAGAACATCGATAGGCCTATGAGAATTTCCCGGCGGGGTTTTATCGGTTCATCTCTCGTCCTGCTTGGTAGCTCCTTGCTCGACGCTCTGACGACCCCGCTTTGGAAATGGAGGGGACCCCTGCAACTCAAGATTGGAGGGACAGCTCAATCATCCGGTGTCCGTTTTGTCGATGTGGCTCAAGAAGCAGGCTTGAATACTCCAAATGTATGGGGTGGTGTGGACCATAAACGCCTCCTGGTCGAAACAAAAGGCAGTGGCGTCGCCTTCTTCGACTACGACAATGACGGGTGGGTGGACATTTATCTCAGCAACGGCAACCGGCTCAATGCGCAGTGGCCAGCCGGAACCGCACCGACAACTCACCTATACAAGAACAACCGCGACGGCACTTTCACGGATGTGAGCCAGCGCTCAGGCCTGGGCCGAGTTGGCTGGCAGACCGGTGTTTGCGTCGGAGATTACGACAATGACGGCTGGGACGATCTGTTCTGTTGCTTCTGGGGTCATAACATCCTTTTTCACAATAATGGAGATGGTACCTTCACCGACGTTACCCATAAGGCTGGACTCACCCAGGCTGAGGTGCGCTGGGGGACAGGTTGCACCTTCCTCGATTACGACAGGGATGGTCATCTCGACCTCTTTGTTTGCAATTTCGTCAAACTCAATACCGATCATCCCCCTGCCCTTACGGCTGACAGATCTTGCCAGTGGAAAGGCATGCCCGCGGTGTGTGGACCGCGCGGCTTGGCAGGTGAAACCAACCTGCTTTATCACAATAACGGGGATGGAAGCTTTAGCGATGTCACCGAAAAGGCCGGTATTCTCAAACCGGGACCGCGATACGCGATAACCGCAGTGTCCTATGATTTCAATAACGACGGGTGGCCTGATATCTATGTCGCAGCAGACTCGGGGCCGAGCATTCTTTTCCATAACAACCATGACGGTACGTTCACGGACATAGCCCTAATGGCTGGTTGCGCCTATAACAACGACGGTCACGAACAGGCGGGTATGGGAATCGCGGTCGCGGATTATGATTGCGACGGCTGGTTTGACATTTTCAAGACCAACTTCGCCAATGACACCTGCAACCTCTACCACAATAATGGCGATGGAACGTTCAGCGACGTATCGTTCAACACCGGAATTGGGGTCAACCACACTTACGTCGCTTGGGGCTGCGGTTTCGTTGACTACGACAACGATGGATGGCCGGACATCATTCAAATCAACGGGCACATTTACCCGGAGATCGACAAGTATGATTTCGGCGAAACCTTCAAGAATCCCAGGCTCGTCTATCGCAACCTTGGGAATGGCCGCTTCCACGATGTCTCGTCGGAAATGGGGCCGGGTATAAATGCACTTTTTTCCAGTCGAGGAGCGGCCTTTGGAGACTATGACAACGATGGCCGCCTGGATGTCCTCATCTTAAACATGAACGAGCTACCCTCTCTTCTCCACAATACTGGCGAAAATAAGCAGAATTGGATCAAGCTCAAGCTCGTGGGATCCAAGTGCAACCGGACCGCCATCGGAGCGCGGGCGTATGTTCGAACCGGCACGCACGTGCAAATGGACGAAGTCCACAGCGGCACAAGTGTCATGTCGCAAAGCGATCTACGTCTGCACTTTGGTGTGGGGAAGGCTCAGATTGTTGATTCGATCGAGATCAGATGGCCGACGACTCAGAAAGTCGAATGTTTCACAAACGTGAAAACCAACCAAATCCTCAAAATTCGTGAAGGCGACGGGATCATTAACAGTTTAAAACCCTAGAGGCTGTCCTTGGGGATTGCCCCATCAGCATCAACGGCCGTGGATCAATCACAGGATCCGCCTCGACGCATATATTGTCTTTCACGGCTAGCTATTCAATGCAGCACTGAACGCAATTCTCGAAGCGCTGCAATGCCACCGAGCTTAGATCTCGCTTTGCAACGAGGGGTTGTGATCCTGTGATGCCTTCATCAAGCACAGCAATTTCGGCAAGGAAAGCAAGTGCTAGATGGATACGGTCTAGACAGAACAAAGGCTATCGTTCAATGCGAAAGATACGATGTCCGTACCCTGCGAGACGGAGCTTGATGCCACCGTTCTCCGGCGTTTCTCTCTGTTCCGATTCGAGGTCATCATATCGGCTTCCATCAATCGCTCGGGCATCCACGGTCACGTTATTTTCGTCGGCTGAAAAGTTGAAGGCCACAAGCAGTCGCTCCGAACCGTCGGCAGCGTAGCGTTCAGTTGCATAGACACTCTGATCCTGGTCGGTCGCCACGCGACGGCGCAGGCTGTTTTGGTAGAGCGCCGGATGACGCGCCTTCAGTCTCAGAATCTCCGCAACGCCCGAGGCGGGATGATTCGTTACCGGGTCAGGTCCGCAATAACAAGGCAGATCTCCCGAAGTCGCAATCAGTTCTTCGGCCAGTTGCTGCTTCTGCGGATCTTTTAGATCGACGACGTAAGCCACCAGAATCCCGCCCGAGGCGACAACAGGGTCATGAAATTTGCGAAGCGAGTCTTCGTAAATAACTGGATTCACGGTATTGATGCTCTCCAGAATCGGCCGATTCTTCTTCTCCTTCGCCCATGGAATATCAATTCCATAGTCGTAAAGAGCCGTCCACCCGCCGTCGAGAATCCATCCAGTCGGATCGTCAGTGTGAAAGGCTCCGCCGCCCTCCGGAAGAATGAGCTTCATGCCCGGATGGCGTCGATATGTCGCGACCAGTGACGCATTCGTCTTCCAGTCGTAGCCGATATACCAATTCACTGCGTCCACAACCATCCCATCGAGCCCCGTATTCATCCAGAAATCGATTACCTTTGCCGCTTCTTCGGGCCACTCCGCAGCTCCCCAGTTGTACTGCGGCAGATGGGTCGTGGCGCCGTTTGCGTCCTTTCCGGGCCACCGTGTCCAGAAATATGCTTGTGCGCGATCACTCCATTGCCAGAACTCTGTTTTTGTGGGGTCATAATTTGGCAAATTAGGTCGCACGAAGAAATAGCTGTTCGACGTCCCCGGAGGAGGGACATCCGCATTCTTGCTCCAGAAGAAAAACTTCGTCTCTCGCGTGGACCGACCGGCCCGCACATCTTCCTCGGCCTTGATAAATTGCGGTGCATCCAATGCCGCGTAGCCTAGATTTTGTGAGCTGATTACATTCATGTGCAACGCGTGTGCCTCGTGGATTACACGACGCAGGTCATCGACAGTTCCAATTCCGGGATCAAGCGCATACCGATTTTTTGCATCGAGCCCTCCGTAACTGGTCCCGCCCTCTTCGGGAGCGTATACATCGAGCACATCGATGCCCTCCGCCTCCAGTGCGCGCAGCTGTTCCGTAGCTTTGGGGCGATCGAGGGAGAGCTGTTCGCGCAGATAGAACTTGCTCGGCGGCTTCAACATCATGCGATGCATCGCAGCAGCCGTTACATACCAGGGCAGAGATTTCGCCTTGGGAACATCCGACATCGTCTTCCGCGCGGTTTCACCCGCCAGAATCGGCGATAGCGCCATCGCCGTGGAAAGAACCCACACCGTTCCAAATTTTCCAAGTGTTCTGGTAGTCATGTGAGGATTCCAGCGACCAGGTTTTTCAAAATCAAAATGAAACGTTTCAAATACTATCAGATTCGATTCGTAGTCGGCTTGTCTGCGGGAGGGAACACAATGGCCGATCACGCTTCCGTTTACGCGGCAGTATGCATCGGGTTGTTGGTTGGACGCAAAATCAGTCCGCAAAGGGATGAAGGACAAAGCCTTCGCGCGAGGCGTCAGCCGCGATGATGGACGGCAGTCGCGACGTCGGTGTTGATCTCGAAGAGCACATCGCGTTCTGCATCGGTGCCTAAAAGGCAATGCGACCGAATTGGGTCTGGGGACAAATTGAGGATTGAACTTGCTTGATGCGAGTTTTAGTTCGTGAAATTAACTATAGAATAGGTGCCCCTGTGAGGTGCTGGATACGGCTTGGCGGAGCTCCCAGGTGAGCGCCGCAACCCGCCAGCGAAGGGCCTGCCCCCACAATCCTCGGGTCCGAAAAAGGCGTTAACGGGCGCTCCAAGTGCGAGAGAAGCGAAGACGGACGTTTGATACCCGTTTATGATCAACTGTTGTGAGAGCGATTGGCAATCGTTGTGACACGCGTCAGCGGGCTGACGTCTAAGCGCCTTCGCGAACATCGACATCAACTTTATTCGTCACAGCGTATCTCCGTTGCAGCGAAAGGTTAGAAGCTAACGAAACATGAATTCCAACCGTCGTCACTTTCTAAATTCTGCGGTGCTGGCAACGACGGGTATCGCGATGATGCCGCTGTGGAGAGACGGCGGTGCGATTGGCGCCCGTCGAGTGAAAGCAACCGGAATTCAAGACGATCCAGCCCGTAATACGACCCATCGTCAAGCTTTGCCTCCAGGCAGACAGCTCTTTGTAGATGACTTCGTTGTTGAATCGGCAACCCTCAGACGTACCTTCCATAAGGCGGTGTTGCACGAAAATAACCCAGTGTTAAAGCCCGAGACCCCGCTGGAAATGAACTTCGGTTATTGCCCCGCAGCATGTCCATTCGACGATGGTGTTTTCTACGACCCAAAGGACGGCCTGTTTAAGATGTGGTATTTAGCTGGTTGGTTTGATGGCATAGCGTATGCCACCAGCGAAGATGGAGTGCACTGGAAGCGCCCGTCGCTCGATGTCGAAGTGGGAACAAACCGGGTACTCGCTCGGCGAGATCGCTTTCAGCGCGATGGTTCATCCGTCTGGCTGGATTCAAATGCGAGCGATCCCAGTGAACGGTTCAAAATGTTTGTGTTCTCTCGTGAACGGACGAAGGATTTCGTCTATGGCAATTTCTATAACCCGGATGATCCTACTATGTGGCGCGGAGGCGAGATTCACACTTCCCATGATGGCATCCACTGGAGCAAACCCCTGTTAACTGGACCCTGTGGCGATAACACGACATTCCTTTACAACTCGATGCGCAAAAAATGGTTTTATAGCATTCGCTCGGAGAATGAGCAGTTTGGGCGCTATCGAACCTTTCGGGAGTGCCCAGATTTCGTGAAGGGTTCGGCGTGGTCGCAACAAGATCTAGCCTTTTGGGCGGCAGCTGATGACCTAGACAGGCCTGATCCAAGCCTGGGGTACAAACCGCAACTATACAAGCTGAGCGGGGTAGGGTATGAAAGCCTCCTCTTGGGAATGTTCGGGATCTTCTACGGCCCTTCAAATCCGATCGCCGAAAAGCTGCGCGTCCCCAAGACAGTCGATCTCCAAGTAGGGTTCAGCCGTGACGGCATCAATTGGCATAGGCCGTATCGGGAAGCATTCATTGCCTCTTCCCGCGTGAAGGGAACGTGGAATCGAGGCTATTTGCAGGCGGCCAATGGAACCTGTCTAATTGTGAAGGATAAACTTCACTTTTACTTTGGTGCGTTTTCCGGATTGTCTCCCAAATTCGGAGAGCATATGTATGCCGGAGGGAGTACAGGTTTGGCAACCCTTCGTAGAGACGGCTTCGCATCCATGGACGCCGGCGATTCGGGCGGAGAGCTTATCACCCGGTTAATTCAATTTGCCGGCAAGTATCTGTTTGTGAACGTAGATGCAGCCATTGGGGAATTGCGTATCGAAATCCTCGATGAAGCCGGCGCAGTCATCCCCTGTTATTCTTTCGAACGCTGTGTCCCAATCAACTCTGACTCCACATCGCGATTGGTGCGTTGGAAAGGTGGTTTCGATCTATCCAGCCTGTTCGGCAAGAGCGTGAGCATTCGCTTCCATCTAAGAAGGGGCAGCCTCTATTCATTCTGGCCAAGCGATGACCTCGCAGGAGCAAGCGGAGGCTATGTTGGTGCAGGGGGCCCCGGATTCACGGGACCCATCGACGCAGTTTCGCCAGCCGGAAATGTCGGTTGTTCCAGTGGTGCTGGCAACTCCGGGTACACCTGAAACGCTCTGAAGGATTTGGCGATAGTACGTTTGTATCCTTTCGACATCTTTCGATCTTTACGATCAGAGCCGAGATTCCCGTTTTCGCTAGCATCTTTTCGAATTCTTCCCGAAACTTCCTCACGCTCATGACATCCGGCTTTTCGGGGTTGGCCTCGATCAGTTCAGACCAGTTAACTTCGAGGATATCCTCACCCTCGCCATCCTTTTCTTTCCCGCCGATATTGATCACTATCGCGGTTCCAACAGCTGCGGCAGCCGCCGGCACCGCGCTGAGCCCGCCAGTCATTGCTGCGACCGCGAGAGGAATACCGACCGTTTTCACTGCGACTGTTCCTAATTCCATCCACGCCACGGGTCATCTACGAAGGTCGCCCCACGCCTGACTAGCAATAGGACCGATGCCAACATCGCCCACATGCCGACCCGTGTTCGGAACCCGCCGAATGGGAACGCGGATGGATTCTTCGTCCGCATTCCAAGAACTCAGGGACAGGATCGCGTGATCGGACTTGGCGGGCTCCAGCCAGAGCACGTGTAGATCGAGCCGCCGGGCTTCCCCGGGCGCGAGCCAGAAGTAGTTGTCGCTGCCGAAAGATCCCCGCTTCGTTCCCTTGACTTCAATTCGCGTCAGAAACGATGGCTTCGTCCCCGTGTTTCTCACCTCGACCTGGACGAGGCTCTCATTGTCTTGCGCACTCTGATGCGAAAGAAGCGTCAAATTCAAACTAGTAGGTTGACGCTCGACCTGCGGCCGCAACCAGGGGCCGTGATCGAAACGCAGAGTTTCCTGGGGAGAGGCTCTGTATCTCCGGAGAAATTCCGCGTCGGCCATCAGCTTGAGACAGCGCGGCCAGTCGACTGAGCGGGAGACAAGGCTTCCGTCCTGGCGCCGGAGTTCCGCAAGCACAAAAAAGAACTTGTCTTCAAAGTTGCTCGGGATCTCGAAGCCTCCAAGGTTCAGATTCTCCACCGACGGTCCGGGCTTCAGTCCGATCCTTCGCGACTGAGACCATAACGGGTGAAAGGTGGGGTCGAGCACCCGCACCGACAGATTCAGATTGTTAAGTGGAGCTCTGGATGCGTGGATTACGGCGACAGAAGCTGGTATCTTCTCGCCCACGGCGAAGAGCAACTGCGGCAGTTGGATTACAACGTGCGTCGGCTCATACACACGTTTCATGAAGTAGTACGTCGGAGTTGCCTGACCGAAGTAGTCAAGCCATTGAGGAAACATGATGGGCCAAGGGACCGTGAAAGCCCAGGGCATGACCCCGGTCGTGACTGGATAGTTCCCTTCCAGAAGTTCTACGGCCATAGAGTCGAACTCTGCCGTCGCGAGCTCTGCCGCTTCAGTCAGGCGATCGAGGCTCGGGGCGGAGATGTCATCGAACTGAGATGCACGACTGAACATTCCCTTCATGACCCACGTGTCTTCGTATTGCAAGAAGTGATGCACAAACTCAGGGCGGGCAGCGGTGAATTCCGGCGAGAATATCCCCTTCAGCGGCGGTGAGAGTTCCTCGGGGTGGATAACTTCACGCAGCGTGTCGGCATTGGAGAGGCCCATCGTTCCCATCTCGCCCACAAAAGGAACAAAGCGGTAGAGCCGGCTAAACCAGGTTGGATCGGCCTCCGGGTACGGATGCAGGTCTCCAGGATCGGGGCTGGTGCGCGTGAACATGCGCGTACCGTCGAACGTTGTGACCGATCTTTCGATAATGCCACTACTCGCGGTATTGCCGAACGAATACGGATTAAACTCGTTGCCTCCGCTCCAAACGGTGAGAGACGGGTGGTTGCGGAGGCGGAAGATGGTCTGGACGACTTGGGCTTCCCAGACGTCTTGAGGCCAGTCGGGGGTGTCGGAGTTCGCCATCGAGAAATCCTCCCACACCATGATCCCGAGCTGGTCGCAAAGAGAATAAAAGTCTTCAGTCTCCGGATAGCCCCCGCCCCAAACCCGCAGCATCTGAACCCCGGCCGCTTGAGCTGCACGCAATTGCCATGAGTAGCGGTCGCGTGGCAGGTGCATCAGGACGTCTGTAGGCCAGGCCCAGTTCACTCCCTTGATGAACAATGGACGATGATTCACTACGAACTGCCAGTTGGCCCAACGATCCTGGGTGCGCGGCCCGGCGCTGGCGATCTGATGGATTTCCCGAATCCCAAAATCAAACTCGATGTTGTCGAGAGCTTGGCCTTGATTCGTAAGAATCAGCTTTACAGTGTAGAGGTGAGCATCTCCCATTCCGTTGGGCCACCACAACTGGGGCGATGGGACGCGAATTCGCTCTTGAATGAAGTTCCGTCCGTCGTAGGCGGAAACTGGGAAGTGTTGGGCGAGGACCACCGCATCGGATTTTTTCTCGCGCAGTTCGAAGGTGAGTTCGAGCGGAGTCTGGACCGGCTGGGCGGTCGAGCCGTCACTAAAATTATTGAGGATGTCATCGCCCCAAGGATGAAGTTGGAATTGGAGAGACTGCCGGTTAACCAGAAGTTCCGCCTTGAGCTCCAGTTCGGCTTCAGACAGTGAGACAGCTTTGGTCGTGAGGAAAGGGCGTTCCAGTTGAATCCTGGGAACGATCTCTAACCTGACGTCGCGCCAAAGACCGAAGGGCTGGAATTCTTTGGGACTGATCCCACTTTTTCCAGTGACGCTCGGATGGCCGCCGGCGATACCCCAAGGCAAGATCACTTTTCCCGTGTGGTTTGGATCCCAGTGTTCTACTCCATAACTTCCCGCTTTCACCTCAATCACCAAATCGTTGAGCCCGGAGTGCGTTAAGAAGCTGCTGATTTCAATCTCCGGACCCTCGAACATCCCCTCGTGGCGCCCCAGCAGATTCCCGTTCAGCCAGATTCTGGAGTAGTATCCGGCACCGTCCAAGCAGAGAAAAACGTATTGAGCGTTCGGTAATGACGGAGAGGTGAAGGTACGGCGGTAATACCAGACCTTGTCGGGAATCCATGTGTATTGCTTCGAGTTCAAGAACTCGTACGGATTCGGTAGCTCGCCGGCTTCGTATAGCGCCCACTGAATGGAATTCGGTACCGACGCGTGGACCCACTTGGACTGCGACTTGAGATCCGCGAGTGAGCCGATGGGAGTATCCCGGTAGGAGAGGTCCCATACCCCACTGAGCGAGACATGCCGATCTCCTGAACGAGGTGTAATGAAATAGGGCTGCCAAAGCGTCTTCTCCGCGGACTTACTTTCCATTCGACCCGGGAAGCCTGAACCAGAAATGTGCTCACCGGCATGGGCGGCAAGAGCTAGGAACGTCAGCAGCAGTGGGATGCAACGCTTCATGCCGAGGATTGTTCTCTAGTCTTCTCCGAGATGCAATTCGATTCGTGCAGCTTCTAGAGAGAGGCGTCTACAGTTGGGATTCCTAGTTCTGTCCTTCTTACCATTATTTGCCTTACCTCGGCACGAGAGCTCTGGTGTTATCACGCCCCTCTTTTGGTCCGGCGGCGGCCCCACCATGTTGAACTTGAGTGCCTTATAGTTTCCGATAAAGAAAACAAGAATCCCGATATACAGCTGGGCAACCTGCCCCTAGGCTTGCCTACACTGCGGAAACTCTATAGAGGGGACCCCACTTCCATGAGGAAACTGCTTGCTGCCGTTGCTGGTTTTATTTTTCTGATTCCTTTCGGGGCAAACGCACAGGACCTGGCGAATCTTGTGGGCACAGTGTCGGACGCGTCGGGCGCTGTCATCGCCGATGTGAAGGTGACCGTTTCCAACCCCGAGCGCGGTTTCGTCCGCACTGCGCAGACCGACGCGGGTGGCGAGTATTCCTTCGCCCGAGTGCCGCTTGGGAATTATTCCATTACGGCCGAAAAGACAGGCTTTGGCAAGCTGGTGCGCACGGGAATCACGCTGGATGCCGGTCAGACGCTGCGCGTGCCGCTGCAATTGAAGGTCGGCTCGGTATCGGAAGAGGTGGTCGTTGCCGCCGACCCGGTCCGGGTGGAAACCGAGACTGGCGCGGTGTCGCACGTGGTGAACAGTACGCAGGTGGGAGAACTCAACCTGGAGTCCCGCAACTTTGCGACACTGGCGACGCTTGTGCCGGGCGCGGCGCCGGCCGGAACAGGTTTTGATCCGACCAGCGTCGGTGTGCTGGCCAACGCGACGATTTCGTTCAATGGCGTCCCGGGCAACTTCAATAACTGGGAAATTGACGGGACGAACAATGTGGATCAGGGATCGGGCAGCAATTCGCTGATGATTTATCCGAGTATCGATTCGATCTCCGAGTTCCGCATTT
>Ga0335071_10005754_pt1 | contig 12841 bp, 11 predicted proteins | sample Lox_Sample_15_FD_206724 | JGI IMG/M metagenome (GOLD analysis project Ga0335071, IMG submission 206724) | Soil microbial communities from Loxahatchee National Wildlife Refuge, Florida, United States - Lox_Sample_1.5 | ecosystem: Environmental > Terrestrial > Soil > Wetlands | place: USA...
CCTGGCCGACGATCTCCTCCGACTCCCCCGCCGAGTAGACGTCCGCGGTGTCGACGAAGTTGATGCCGCCGTCCAGCGCGGCGTGGATGATCCGGATGCTGTCCTCGTGATCGGGGTTGCCCCACGCGCCGAACATCATCGCGCCGAGGCAGTACGGGCTCACCGTGATCCCGGTACCGCCGAGCGTCCGCATCCGCATGCTCCATGCCTCCTTTGGCGTGTGCCTGTGTCTGCTGTTACGAGTAATCCTATTTGCGCCGTTCCTGAGGCTCCCCGGCACGTCCCTAAAACCTCTTGTGGTTGCCTAGAGCAGATATATAGTTGACTTAGGCAATCAACTATTGGGGATGCCATGAGCGAACTGACGGTCGAGGAGTGGGTGAGGACGAACAAGCTAGCCAGCGACGTAGCCGCCGGCCCGGCGGACGATGCCGCGGTGGCCGCGGTGCGCGCGTTCAACCGCTTCTACACGAACGTGATCGGGCTGCTGCGGGGCAAGTACCTGGACACCCCGTACTCGCTCACCGAGGCGCGGCTGCTGTTCGAGCTGGCGCAGCGCGACACCAGCGAGGTCACCGACCTGCGCCGCACGGTAGACATCGACCCGGGCTACCTGAGCCGGATCATGGCCAGGTTCGATTCGGACGGGCTGATCACCCGGGAGCGTTCGGCCGCCGACGGGCGGCGGCAGGTCGTCACGCTGACCGGCCGCGGCCGCGAAGTCGTCGCGGGCCTGGACGCCCGGTCGGCCGAGGATACCCGCGACATGCTGGCCGGCCTGCGCGAGGACGACCGGCGCCGGCTGCTCGACGCGATGCACGTGATCACCGAGACCCTCACCGGGTCACCGCGGCCGCGCGGCTACCTGCTCCGGGCACCGCGCCCGGGCGACATGGGCTGGGTGGTGCAGCGGAACGGCGCGGTGTACGCGGAGGAGTTCGGCTGGGACGACTCGTACGAGGCCCTGGTGGCCAGGATCGTCGCGGACTACGTGGAGCACCGGGACCCGGACGCCGAGGCGGCCTGGATCGCCGAGGTGGACGGCGTGCGGGCCGGCTGCGTGTTCTGCGTGCGCGGGGACGCCAGCACCGCGCGGCTGCGGCTGCTGCTGGTGGAGCCGTGGGCCAGGGGGCTGGGCATCGGCGGCCGGCTGGTCGACGAGGTGCTGCGTTTCGCCCGCCGGGCCGGGTACACCCGCATCACCTTGTGGACCAACGACGTGCTGGCCGGCGCCCGGCGCATCTACCAGCGGGCCGGCTTCACGCTGGACGACGAGAGCCAGCACCACAGCTTCGGGAAGGACCTGATCAGCCAGAACTGGTCCCGCGACCTGTAACGGGCGGGCGGGCGGGCTCGGCCGGGCCGGACAGCCGCGGCGGAGCCGCCCTGACGGCCGGCAGCTCCTCGGTCCGCTCGAACAGCAGGAGCACCGCGCCGGCCAGGAAGCACACCGCGCCGACGAACGTGCCGAGGTTGGCCACCGGCTCGTTGAGCAGCTCGGTGGTCCCCGGGATGACGTAGCTGGCCACGGCGGAGAACCCGAACGCGATAGACCCGAGCAGGTTCAGCGCCGTGATCCACCAGGCCAGCGATCTCGGCTTCCAGGCCGCCCAGCCGTGGCACGCCTCGAACCAGGCGAGCGCGCTGGCGACCAGGAAGCAGACCGATCCGAAGACGTCGGGGCGCCAGACGTGGTGCCGCGCCTGCGCCGTGCCGACGGCGGCGAAGATGGCGGCGAAGGTGCTGATGTTGAATTCGAGGGTTCCCACGAGCTGTATGGCGGTCGCCTGCCAGTCGATCTGGCGGGGCAGCCACACGAAGACCTTACGGCGGGGCGCGTCCGGCCGCGGGGGCGCGGCGTCCACCGCCTCGCGGTACTGCAGGAAGCCGGCCGAGGTGAAGAACAGCGACCCGATGAAGAACGTCACGGCGTCGGGCGTGGCGCCCACGGCGGTCACGTACCCGGGTACCGTGCCGAGCCCGAACAGGAACGAGCCGACCGCGAACAGCACGCCGATCCACCAGTCACGATCTTGCGGCGCCCACCACGTCGAGCCGCGGGCCGGCTCTCCGGACAGGTGCTTGCGGTGGCTGCGGGATTCCCAGCGCGCGATCACGCCGTCGGGGCGCTTGCGGACGATGAAGGTGACGAACGGCCCGAACCCGCGTTCCTCCGTTGTTTCTGACTGCGCCGGCATCAAGGGGTCTTCGGCGTCCGCATGGCGGCTCACAGCTACCCAGGATGGGCTGGCCGCGGCCGGGCGGCATCACCCCGCGCGGATGAGGTCAGCGCGCCAGCAGCCCGCGCAGGTAGTCGGCGCTCTGCCGCACGTCGGCGACCGGGCCTTCGCCGCGCGGCGCTTCGGTCAGGATGGTGTCCTGTTCCAGGACGTACCAGCCGCCGTAGTCGCGGCCCCGCAGGTGGCAGACGATGGCGGCGAAGTCGACGTCACCGCGGCCCAGCGGCCGGTACATGCCGCGCCTGACTCCCTCGGTGTAGCTCAGCCGGCCCGACCTGACCTGCGTCGCGATCTGGTCGTCGACGTCCTTGAAGTGGGTATGCGCGATCCGGTCCGGTGCCTGCCTGGTCAGCTCGGCCGGGTCGGTCCCGCCAATGAGCAGGTGGCCGGTGTCCAGGCAGAGCGAGATGGCCGAGCCCTCGAGTACCCGCCGGACCTCGTCGCCGCGCTCGACCATCGTGCCGACGTGCGGATGCAGGACGGCGCGGATACCGCGCGCGGCGGCCAGCCGGGTGAGCCGGTCGAGGTTGCCGAGCAGCGTCGTCCAGCCCGCCTCGTCCAGGTCGGGCCGGGTGTCATAGCCGTCCCGGCCGGTGGCGGCGGACAGCACGAGCACCTCGGCACGGGCGGCATCGTAGCCGTCGAGCAGCCGCTCGATCTCTGGTGCGGGGTCGTGCCCGGCCTCGTGCAGCACCACGGGGGTGAAGCCGCCGACCGCGGTCAGGTGGCGGGAGGCCAGGAACCGGGCCATGACGGCCGGGTCGGACGGCAGGAACCCGTCCGGGCCGAACTCGGTGGCGGCCAGGCCGACCTCATGCATCTCGGTCAGCACGCGCTCGGGAGTGAGCTGATAGCCCCAGCCGGGCACCTCGCACACGCCCCAGGAAATGGGCGCGCCGGCGATCTTGTCGGTAGCGGTGGTCATGGGTGCATCTCCTTCATGCGATGGGTGCTCCAGCCGGGGTCGGCGACGGCCCGCGGCTCGCGGCCGGAGAGCACGTCGAGCACGCCCCGGGCGGCGGCGGTGAAGGTCGCCGCGGTGGCCCGGCGGCTCAGCCCCATCAGGTGCGGGGTGAGGACGACGTCGGGGTGGCGGTACAGCGGGTGGCTCCCGGGCGGCTCGGGGTCGAACACGTCGAGGCCGACCCCGGACAGCCGGCCGTCCGTCAGCGCCCGCCACGCGGCGTCGGTGTCGATGAGCCCGCCGCGGCTGCAGTTGACGAGCACGGCGCCGGGCCTGACCCGGGCCAGGAAGGCGTCGTCGACCAGGTGGCGGGTCTGCTCGGTCAGCGGCAGGTGCAAGGTGATGACGTCGCTGCGCGCGGCGAGGTCACCGAGGTCGGCGCAACGTACGTCGGCGGGCGGCTCGCTGACCGGGTCGTAGGCCAGGATCCACATCCCGAGGGCCGCGGCAAGCGCCGCGGTCCGCCGGCCGATCCGGCCGTAGCCGATCACGCCCAGGGTGGCGCCGTCGAGGTCGCCGACGCTGACGCCAGCCCGCTCCGCCCAGCGTCCCTCGCGGACCAGCGTGGTGAGCGGGCCGAACCTCTTGACCAGGTGCAGCGCCATGCCGATCGCACCCTCGGCCACCGCGGCGGCGCCCGCTCCCGGGGTGATCACCACGGCGATCCCCCGGGCCGTCGCGGCCGGCACGTCGATCAGGTCGGTGCCGACCCCGGTCCTGGCGATGACCCGGAGCGCGGACGCCTGGCCCAGCAGCGCCCGGTCGACCCGGGCGTCGGCGCGGGCGATGGCGCCTTCCGCGGCGGCGAGTTCGGCGTCGCCGGGCGCGGCGACGAACCGGCAGTGCCCGTCGAGCACGCCGGACACCAGCGCTTCCTCGACGGCACCCAGCGCCACCACGACCGGAAGGTCCCGGTCCTGTCCCGGCCGCAGGGCCGTCATCAGGCGTGCCCGAACGTGGCGCCGGGAACCGGTGCCACCTTGTGCCAGGCGCCGTCCCGGGCCGACGCCGCGGTGGCGGCGATGACCTCGGCGTCCGCGTGCGCCTCCTCGATGGTCGAATTGCGCCGCTCGCCGCCGCCCGCCGCGACCAGGAACTTCCTGGCCTCGATGACCTTGAGGTCGTCGTAGCTCATGCTGTTGCCCGGCCCCGGCTGGAACCGGGCGTAGTCACCCAGGGCGGCGTTGCCCAGGACGGTGGTGTAGCCATGGTCGGCGCCGCCGCGGTCCAGGCAGAGCCGCAGTTCGTTCAACTGCTCGAAGTTCCAGACGGCGGAGCCGTCGGTGCCGTAGATCTCGAAGCAGAGCGCGCACTGCGGGCCGACGCTGACCCGGGACGCCTCCAGCGTGCCGACGGCCCCGGCCGCGCGCGAACCGGATCCGCCCGCGAACCGGACCAGCGCCGCGACGTAGTCGTCGTTCTCGACCTCGCCCATCTCGCCGTTCTCGATCACGGCGAAGTGCGTGCCCGATCCCATCGGCAGGATGGGCCGCTGCGCGTGCACCGTGGATAGCAGCGAGCTGACCTCGGTAATCGGCGCCACCACGTACTGCATCAGGTCGACGACGTGGCTGAGCAGGTCGCCCAGCGCGCCGCTGCCGGCCTCCTGGAGGCGGAACCGCCAGGACAGGGCGCCGTTGGGCTCGGCCGCGTAGCTGTTGAAGAACACCGCGCGCACGTTGGTGACGCGGCCGAGCCGCCCGGCCGCGATCAGCTCGCGGACCCGTTCCACCGCGGGGACGTGCCGGTAGTTGTAGCCGATCGAGGTGGTGACGCCAGCCGCCCGGGCCGCCGCCGCGACCTCGGCCGTCTCGCCGGCGTCCCGGCCGACCGGCTTCTCGATCCAGAACGCCTTGCCGGCCCGGGCGGCCGCGACGCCGATCTCGCGGTGCAGCATGTTCGGCGCGCAGATGGACACCACGTCGACGTCGGGATCAGCGAGCACGTCCCGGTAGTCGGTGCTGGCCCGGGTGTAGCCGAGGACCTCGCGGGCGTAGCCGGCCCGGTCGGCGGCGGTGTCGGCGGCGTGCACCAGCCTGGGCCGGATCTTCAGTTCCGGGTAGACGTGCGGGACCGCCTGGTAGGCGCGGCTGTGCAGCTTGCCCATCCAGCCCACGCTGATCAGGCCGATGCCGGGCCGGGCGTATCCGTCGGTGGTGCTCATGGCGAGGGTACCTATCTACTCGGGCTCTGTTGATTCCGGGGGGACGACCCCCCGAGCCCCCCGAGGTTTGAATGCGGTGCGGGCGCGGCCGAACTCGGCGGTCACGGCGGCGGCCAGCAGGGTGGAATCCGAGCCGATGCCCACGAACGACCAGCCCTGCTCCAGCCGCGCAGCAGCGGCGCCGCCGTCGGCCACGAGCAGGCCGCAGGCCTTGCCGTGCCGCCGGCCGGCCGCCAGCACGTGCGCGATGGCCTCGGTGAAGGCCGGCGCGGTGAGGTCGCCGGGGACGCCGAGGTCGTGGCTGAGATCGCGGGGGCCGACGAACAGCACGTCCACCCCGTCCAGTGCGGCGATCGCCGCGGCGTTGCCGACCGCGACCGCCGACTCGATCTGGACCACGCCGAGGACCTCGGAGTTGGCCCGGTCGAGGGCGCCCGGATCGAGGCCGAACCGGCAGGCCCGGTTGTAGGTGGCCACGCCGCGGTCCCCGGCGGGCGGGTAGCGCAGGTGCCGGACCGCCTCGGCCACCTCGTCCGCGGTGTTCATCCGGGGCAGCATGATGCCGGCGGCTCCGCTGTCCAGCACCCGCCCCATCCGGATCCGGGCCGCGGATTCCACCCGGACCACGGTGGGGACGCCGTAGCTGCCGGCGGCCGGCACCACGTCGCGGACCTGTTCCTCCCCGCCGGCCCCGTGCTCGAGGTCGAGCAGCACCCAGTCCACGCCGGCCGCGGCGCAGACCTCGGCCGCTATCGGCGACGCGGAGCCGATGAAGGTGCCGAGGGTCGGCGTGCCGGACCGCACCGCCGCGGCCAGGGCACCGTGATTGAGCGGACTCGCCAGGGCACTCACCCGAACCACCTCTGCTCCTTGCTGTCGTGCTCGTACGCGGCCCGCAGGCCGTCCGTGACGGCCAGGGTGGACACCTCGGCCGGGGCCACGTCCCACCAGACCCCGGCGCCCGGCAGGTCGGCGTGCGGGATGACGGGCACCACGATCACCACCGGGCCGGGGTGGCCGCGGGTAGCGGTCAGCGCGTCCCGCAGTTCGGCCGCGGTGGTGGCACGGCAGGCCCGGGCGCCGAGCCCGGCCGCGACCTGCACCAGGTCGAGGCGGAGGTAGTCACCCTCCAGCCGGGGCGCCTTAGAAGCGTCTCCGGCGGCCAGCTCCAGCGAGGCGGCCCGGTAGCGGAACTCGTTGCCGAACTCCCGCCCGCTGCGCAGCATCTGCAGCCGGTGGATGACCTGGTAACCCTGGTTCTCCGGGACGACCAGCGTGACCGCCAGGCCTTCCTGCGCGGCGGTGACCAGTTCGGTCGGGGCCAGCAGGAAGGTCCCGTCGCCGAGGAACGAGACGACTCGGGCACCCGGCTCGGCGTCGGCCAGCCGGACCCCGATCGCGGCCGGGATCTCATAGCCCATGCAGGAGAAGCCGAACTCCAGGTGGCAGTGCCGGCCGCCGGTGGCGTCCCAGACCTTGAGCAGGTCGCCGGGCGGGCCGCCGGCGGCGGCGATCACCACGTCGCCCGGCCGCGCCTGCTCCTGCAGGACGCCGATGAGCTGGCCCTGGGTGAGGACGGCATCGGTGCTGGTGACCACGTCATGGCCAGCCTGCGCTGGGTCGAAGGGCAGGTCCGGGTCGAGCGCGGCGGCCCGGGCCGCGGCCCACTCGCCGTTCAGCTGCTCGACGCGAGCCCGCCAGGCCGCGGGCGCGTGGATGCCCGCGCTCGCTACCCCGTCGGCCAGGGCGGATAGGGCCAGCCTGGCGTCGGCGATGATGCCGGTGGCGCCGAGCCGGTCGGCGTCGCGCGAGTTGACGTTGACGCTCGCGAACCGCACCGCCGGGTTCGCGAACAGCGAATGGGAGGCGGTGGCGAAGTCCGTCAGCCGGGACCCTACCGTCAGCACCAGGTCGGCCTCGCGGGCCAGGGCGTTGGCCGCGGGCGTGCCCTCCAGGCCGATGCCGCCGATCTGCCACCAGGCCCGCCGCTGCACGGCGCCCTTGCCGGCGAAGGTCTCCAGCACCGGCACGCCCGCCGTCCCGGCCAGGCGCTCGAGCTCGGCGGTGGCGCCGGAGTAGACGACCCCGCCGCCCGCGATGATCAGCGGCCGTTCCGCGGCCGCCAGCATGGCCAGCACCGCGTCGACCTCGTCCCGGTCCGGCTGCGGCCGCCGGATGACCCAGTCCCGCCCGGCGAAGAATCCGGCCGGGTAGTCGTAGGCGTGGGACTGGATGTCCTGCGGGAGCGAGAGCACCACGGCGCCGGCGTCGACCGGGTCGGTGAGCACCCGCATGGCAGCGGGCAGCGCGGTGAGCAGTTGCTCGGGCCGGGTGATCCGGTCGAAGAAGCGGCAGACCGGGCGGAACGCGTCGTTGACGGTCACGTCCGCCTCCAGCGGGTGCTGCAGCTGCTGCAGCACCGGACCCTGGTGCCGGGTCGCGTACGTGTCACCGGGCAGCAGCAGCACCGGCAGCCGGTTGACGGTGGCCAGCGCCGCCCCGGTGACCATGTTCAGCGCGCCCGGGCCGATCGAGGAGGTCACGGCCAGGGTGGCGTGCCGCCGGCTGTGCTTGGCGAACGCGGTAGCCGCGTGCACCAGGGCCTGCTCGTTGCGGCCCTGGATGAACGGCATCGCGTCGCTGAACTGGTCCAGGGCCTGGCCCAGCCCGGCCACATTGCCGTGGCCGAAGATGCCCAGGGTGGCGGGGACCAGGCGGCGGCGCTGGCCGTCGGCCACCGAGTACTGCCGGGACAGGTAGGTCACGACGGCTTGGGCGACGGTAAGCCGCACGGTCGCAGACGTCATCGTCGGGGTCCTTTCTCTACCAGGGCCGGCCGGGCAGGATGACGGTCTTATGGTCGGGGTCGATGAACTCGGCAACTTTGCCTAAGACACTGCATGACCCGATTCATCAAGTCAACAGCTCGATAACCATCAAAAACCCATCATCTAGAGGGGTTGTGCATATCCGCTGATGAGGTAGATTAAGCCCGAACGGGCCGGGCCCACGCCACCGCGAAGACCGGGGCCGAGGCGATGATCGCCGGCCCGTTCGGCCCTTACTTTGACCTCATCAACCCGTCAGGATGACCGCATGGCCCACCCGTACCCGATCCGGGAGATCGCCCGCCAGGCCGGCGTGAGCGAGGCCACGGTGGACCGGGTCCTCAACGATCGCGGCGGCGTGCGCCCGAGCACCGTCAACGACATCAGGCAGGCCATCGCCGACCTGGACCAGCAGCGCAGCCAGCTGCGGCTCAACGGCCGGGTGTTCATGATCGACATCGTGATGCAGACGCCCGACCGGTTCTCCTCCGCGGTCAAGGCCGCGCTCGAGCAGGAGCTGCCCTCGCTGCGGCCCGCGGTCGTGCGCTCCCGGTTCGATTTCCGCGAGCAGGGCCAGGTGAGCGACATCGTCGGGGTGCTGGACACGATCGCCAGGCGGGGCTCACGCGGGGTCATCCTCAAGGCGCCAGAGGCGCCCGAGGTCAACGCCGCGGTGCTGCGCCTGAGCGAGGCGGGCATCCCGGTGGTCACGCTGGTGAGCGACCTGCCGTTCAGCAAGCGGGTGGCCTACGTGGGGATGGACAACCGCTCGGCGGGCGCCACCGCGGCGTACCTCGTCAACCAGTGGCTGGGCCCGGGCCGTGGCGGCCGCATCCTGGTCGCGCTGAGCCGCAGCGTCTTCCGCGGCGAGGAGGAGCGCGAGATCGGCTTCCGGTCCGCGATCCGCGAGCGGTGGCCGCACCGCGCCCTGGCGGAGATCACGGACAGCGACGGGCTCGACACCTCGGTCTACCGGCTGGCGCTCGACGCCCTGGACCGCCACGCCGACATCGAGGCCGCGTACTCGATCGGCGGCGGCAACCGGGCCATCCTGGACGCCTTCGACGCGCGCCACCGTCCCTGCCGGGCGTTCATCGCGCACGACCTGGACCGGGACAACCGCGAGCTGCTCGCGGCGGGCCGGCTATCCGCCGTGCTCTACCACGACCTGCGCCGGGACATGCACCGCGCCTGCCAGATCATCATGCAGGCGCACGGCGCCCTGGACGGCCCGATCGTCACCGCGCCCGCGCCCATCCAGGTCATCACGCCGTTCAACCTCCCGCCGGAGGCAGCGGCCTAGCGCTGCCCGGGTATCCGGCTATCCGGGGCAGGAGATAATCGGCTGCGTGCCCGAAGACGAGATGGAGGCCGAGTCGCGCGCAGCGGAGCGGATGAACCTGTTCTCCGACGCGGTGGTCGCCATCGCGATCACGCTGCTGGCCATCGAGCTGCCGGTACCAGAGGGCGGCACCGCGCCGGAGTTCTGGGCCTCGGTCCGGCACGACGCCGGTCATTATGCGGCCTTCCTGATCAGCTTCTTCGTGATCGCCGCGGCGTGGCGGGACCATCACGACATCTTCCGGTATGTCAGGCGGATCGACTCCCGGCTGCTGACACTCAACTTCGGCTGGCTGCTGATGATCGTCCTCAACCCGTTCGCGACCAGGCTGCTTACCGCGCCGGGGCACCCGGACCTGCAGACCCATGCCCTGCGGTTCGGCTTCTACGCGCTGCTCCAGGTGCTGGTGTCCGCGCTGATGTTCGCCATGGTGGCGCACATGCTGTCGCGCGGGCTGGCGCCCGACATCCCGAGGCGGGTAGTGACCGACATCGCCGGGCAGTCCTTCAACCTGATGCTCGGCTTCGGAGTGTCAATTCCGGTCTTCTTCGTCACCCCGTACGCCTGGGCGCTGTGGATCGTCGTCCCGCTGCTCGTGACGCAATGGCGCCATCTCCGCCGACGGCGTCGCGCGGCCTCCGGCCGTCAGCCGGAAGGCCCGGGGCCGGCCGCCACAGGCCGGGCGGGATCGGAGACCCAGTTGGACCAGGAACCGACGTAGAGCGCGGCCGGGATGCCGGCCAGCGTGAGGGCGAGGACCTCATGGGCCGCGGTGACGCCCGAGCCGCAATAGGAGCCGACGGCAGCGCCGGAGACGGCGCCCAGCCCGGCGAACCTGGCCGCAAGCTCGGCGGGGTCCTTGAAGGTGCCGTCCGGATTCGCGTTGCCCGCGGTGGGCGCGCTGACTGCGCCGGGGATGTGCCCGGCCACCGGATCGACGGGCTCGGTCTCGCCGCGGTAGCGCTCGGCGGCCCTGGCGTCGAGCAGCAGCCCGGTCTGCGCCACCGCCTGGGCGCCCGCGGCGTCGAGCACCGGCATCTGACCGGGGTCCGCGGTGAAGTCGCCGGGCGCCGGCGCGGGCTCGGCCGTGGTCACCGGAAGGCCGGCCCCGGCCCAGGCCCGGTAGCCGCCGTCGAGTACCCGCACGTCAGGGTGGCCGAAGTAGCGCAGCGTCCACCAGCCACGGGCGGCGCTCATGGCGTCGCCGTCGTCGTACACCACGACCGGCCGGTCCCGGCTCACCCCGGCGGCGCGCATCGCCGCCTGGAAGGCGGCCGGGCCGGGCAGGGGGTGCCGGCCCGCCGGACCGGGCGGGCCGGACAGGTCCCGGTCCAGGTCGGCGAAGACCGCGCCGGGAAGATGGCCCTGCCGGTAGCCGTCGATGCCCGGCGGGCCGCCGAGCCGCCAGCGCACGTCGAGGAGCACCGGCGGCGGATCATGGGCCAGCTCCGCGGCGAGCGCGCCGGCGCTGACCAGCAGGGCGCTGACCAGCACGCCGTCCCGGCCGGCTCGCTGGTTCATGCGGCGGTGTACATGAGCGCGGGCACCAGCTGCTCAGACGGGGTGAGCGAGCCGTGCATGCCGGTCAGCGCGGACTCACGCGGCTCGGCCCTGGTGGCCACGAGGGCGAGGGAGCCCGCCGGGGCGGCCACCACGTCGCCGATCCGGCTGGTCATGGCCGCGTCCACCGGGCCGAACCAGCCTTCCTTGATCGCCTCGTCCCTGGACATCACCCAGGCACGGTCGCCAAGCACCTCACGCCAGGTGGCGAGGAGGTCGGCCGCGGCGCCGCGGCGCGCGTACAGGTGCCTGGCCCGCGGCTCGCCGCCGAGCAGGGCCAGCCCGGCCCGCAGGTCGGGGTGCTCGTCCACGTCGAACTTGTCATCCGGGCCGATGTCCACCATGCCGTGGTCCGCGGTCACGTACATGCAGGTGCCCGAGGGCAGCGCGCCGGCCAGCTGCTCGGCCAGCTTGTCCACGTGGGCCAGCTGGTTGTACCAGGCGTCCGAGCCGACCCCGAACACGTGACCGGTGCCGTCGAGGTCGCCGTGGTAGACGGTCACGAACGCGCGGTCGTTCTCCCGCAGTGCCGTGGCGGCCTGCGCGGCCAGCGCGCCCATGCTGTCGGCCGCCCGGAAGTCCGCGCCGCGCATGGTCGCCACGGTCAGGCCGGTGCCGCGGAACGCGCCCTGGGTCACATGCACGGCCGCGATGCCGGCGGCGGCAGCCCGCTGGTAGATGGTGGGCAGCGGCTGCCACTGCTTCGGATCGATCCGCGAATCCCAGCGCAGCCCGTTGAGCAGCCGGTTCTCGCCCGGGATGATGACCTGGTAGCCGAGGATCCCGTGCTGGCCGGGCGGCTGCCCGGTGCAGATCGAGCCGAGGCTGGTGACCGTGGTGGACGGGAACCCGGCGGTGATGGGCTTGGAGTTGCGGGCGAGTTCGGACAGGAAGGGCGCGACGGCGGGATGGTCGCGGAGCAGTTCCCAGCCCAGGCCGTCCACGATGAGCAGGCACGCGCGGCGGGTGGACGGGAGGCCGAGGACGTTCTGTGACTCCGGCGCGTCCGGGTCGAGCGACGCGAGCATCGACGACGACAGGTCGGCGAGGGCGGCAGCCCCGTAGGACGGCACGGTCGGCGGATGTCTCGGCTCGGGCATCATGCGGGATCCTCACCTGCTACTCGTGGGTGCCACTCAGCATCTTGCCGAAACATGGTGCCACCGGGCGGGTGGCAGCGGCAAAACGGAACGAACTGTCAGGTACTGCCCAGGGGTTCTTCAGCTTCCGCGGACCGCGGTGGCGTCGGACAGCTCCCGCGCGAAGCTCAGCAGCTGCCGCACGGCGTCCTCGCCGTCGGCGGCCTGGCTGACCCGGAGCGAGAAGTCATCGGCCGTGATCGTGCCCAGGTAGCCGTGGTCGGCCTCGCAGTTCTCGTCGCCGCAGTGCGCGGGCTCCAGTTCCACGTGAGACAGCACATTCCAGCCGATGGTGAGGACGACCTCGGTGGGCATGGTCACGCCGGGCACATACGCGGCTGGGTCAGGCACGACCCGGGTCACCGCGACCGACGATATCCGCGAGAAGCGCACCGCTTCGGTGCTCGTCTCCGCCTGCGGGCGGGCGCCGGGTTCGTCGTCGGCCGGGTTTTCGTCGGTATGTGAGTACACCAGCCGGGTTGGGGTCAGCACCAGCACGGTCATGTGCCTGCGTACTTCCATGGCCGGGTCGAAAAGCGCGTCGGCCTGCACCACATATGAGACCACGGCTTCCTGGCCTAGCGCAGAGAACACCGCATCCGCC
>Ga0335071_10005755_pt1 | contig 12840 bp, 6 predicted proteins | sample Lox_Sample_15_FD_206724 | JGI IMG/M metagenome (GOLD analysis project Ga0335071, IMG submission 206724) | Soil microbial communities from Loxahatchee National Wildlife Refuge, Florida, United States - Lox_Sample_1.5 | ecosystem: Environmental > Terrestrial > Soil > Wetlands | place: USA: Florida...
CCCGTCGATGACTTCGAGTTGAAGGTTCTCCTCGTAGAGCTGCGCCTTGACAAGGGCGAGGCCGGCGATGTCGGCAAATCCCTGAAGGGTGGTCAGGTCCTCGTCCGTGAACCTCCCGCTCTCCTTGCTGTCGACATGAAGGTAACCGAGGGTCCGGTGGTCGACGGCAATCTGGAGGCAGACCGCCGAGCCGAACGGATACTCAAGCGTTACCTCGGCAGCCTGCAGAGGGTCGACCGCGCTGTCGGAGATCAGGATGGGTCTCCCGGTCCACAGCAGTTTGCCGACGGCGCCGGTGGCAAGCCGGGTACGGAACGATTTGCAGAACGTGAGCGATAGCCCGTAGTTGTTCTCCACATGGAGATATTCCGTCTTCGGGTCGATGATGACGACCGCGGCCGTCTGACACCGGTAGATGCGGAAAAGCTGGTCCACGATGTGATGAAGGACCTTCTGGTGCTGGTTTGTCGATTTCAAAATAGTGAGTGTATCCAGGAGACTTCGGAGCGACTGTATGGAGTTCTCGTTGAGCATAGTGTTGAGCCTCCTCTCGTGGTGCCCCGGCGAAGAAACGAAAAAACCTCTGCCCTCCCCGCCCGGGGGGAGACAGAGGTTATCGTGTGGGAACTGCTGACCGACATATCCCCTCCTTTACGGAGAAGGCCGGAGCCGGTGATCAGCAGATCGGGAACAACTCTCGAAGTGCTGGTACGATAGTATCGATATTGAGGCTGAAAGTCAAGTGGAGCCAAACTTTCCACGGCAGCCTGGAACACGACGTCGGAGCTGACCGGACAACTGTGAAAAATCAAATAGCGAAGATCAAAAAGACAGAGCAAAGAGAAGAAATTCTTGACTTGTGCAGCAAACTGTACCGCAACAGATGCATCGACGTTTTTGATTTTTGCTCTGTATTTTTCCTCGTTGCTCTTTGTGCCTTGATTTGGATTCCACTCCGTTTCGTTGATACTCCGTCCACCATTGAGTACATTACAGAGGATGACCACAACTCCGCACAGAGCGGGCTACGTAGCCCTTATCGGGGAACCGAACGTCGGCAAGTCGACGCTCCTCAATACCCTCCTGAAGCAAAAGATCTCCATCGTCACCCGCAAGCCTCAAACGACCCGGCACAAGATCCTGGGGATTCTCACTGCCCCCGGATACCAGATCGTGTTTCTTGACACGCCGGGGATCATCAGACCGAAGTATCTTTTGCAGGAAGTCATGATGCAATGCGCCTCGTCCGCCCTCGTCGATGCCGACGTCGTGCTTCTCCTTGTCGACGGCGAGCGTGTGAAAGGATCGTCGTTCGAGCGGGACGATGCGGCGGTCGAAAAGATCCGCGCCGCGGGAAAGAAGACCTTCCTCGCGATTAATAAGATCGACAAACTCCAGAAGGGGGAGATCCTGCCGATGATCGCCGGTTTTGCCGCCCTTTATCCGTTCGACGAGATTTTTCCTATCTCCGGGCTCAAAGGGGAGGGATTGGAGGAGCTGGTTGCGAGCCTCGTCCGACTCCTGCCCGAGCATCCTCCTTATTATGACGCGGAAATCGTCAGCGCCGCACCGGAGAAGTTCTTCGTTGCGGAGATTGTTCGCGAGAAGATCTTTGACCAGTATTCCAAGGAGATTCCGTACTCCACCACCGTCGACGTCGTGACCTTCGAAGAGCGGGGGAAACGGAAGCATTTCATCAGTGCCGAGATTTTCGTCGAGCGTCAATCTCAGAAAGGGATCCTGATCGGAAAAGGGGGAGCGGCTCTTAAATCGTTGGGGGAGAAAGCCCGGAGGGATATCGAAGGCTTTCTCGGCCACCCAGTCTTTCTTGAGCTCCATGTGAAGGTGCGCGAGAACTGGAGGGGAGAGGATGTGTGGCTGAGGAGGCTGGGCTATGGGATCGCAGAGCAAGAGACAAGAGAGAAGAGATAAGAGAGAAGAAAAAGATATAAAAAAAGAAACAAGAGAAAGAGACCGAAGGACAAAGACCTTGGACTTCGGACCTGGGGCCAGCGACTTTGGGCTCAGGACTTCGGACTCCATCCATGAACTTTAACCCGACGACCCATGCCAATCATCAGACCCTTCTGCGGAATACGCTATAACCTTTCGAAGGTCACCATCGACACGGTCGTGGCACCTCCGTATGACGTCATCTCTCCCGAACAACAAAACGAGCTCTATGCCAGGGACCCCCACAATGTTGTCCGACTGATCCTCGGCCGGGAGGCCGACCGGTATTCGGCCGCGGCGAAAACATTCCAGGACTGGCAGGAGAGTGGCGTCCTTGTCCGCGATGCGAAGCCGTCGGTCTATGCCCTCGTTCAGACTTTCAAGGCGAGGAGCGGGGCGACGATTCAGAGAAAGGGTTTCATCGCCCTTTGCCATCTTGAAGAGTTTGAGAAGGGAATCGTTCTTCCGCACGAAAAGACGTTATCGAAGGCGAAGGAGGACCGGTTCAAGCTCTTCAGGGCGACGAATTCAAACTTCAGTCAGATATTCGGTCTTTACTCCGACCCGGGGAAGAAAGTCGATACGATGATCGCGCCCGTTCATGCAACCCGTCCGGCGACCGATGTCACCTTCGAATCGGTTCGGAATCAGCTCTGGCCGATCTCGGACGAGAGGACGCTTGGGGCCGTTGCGGCGGAGATGGAGCCGAAACAGGTTCTCATCGCCGACGGGCACCACAGGTATGAAACGGCCCTCGCGTACCGCGACCTCATGAAGTCACAGAACCCGCGGCATAACGGGAACGAACTCTACAATTACGTCATGATGTTCTTCACGAACCTCGATGATGAGGGGCTCGTTATCTTTCCGACGCACCGGGTCATCCACAGCCTGCCGAAGTTCGACTGGCACGGAGTGGAGCAAGCCGTCGAGCCGGTGCTCTTCCTGACCGGGTGCGATTCCCGCGAAGAGTTGCTCCGTGCGCTCGCCCGGCAGGACCGTCACGGCTACGGTATTATTGTCAACGCAAAAAGACGATACTGGCTCGCCTCCCTCAGAGAGGGGGCCGACCTTGCAAAGATCCTCCCGAAAGAGATGCCGCCCGAGGTCCGGGAATTGGACGTCGTGCTTCTTCATTCGTACGTCTTGGGAAGTATTCTTGGGATCTCGGCGGAGGCACAGGAGCAGAAGCTCAACATCCATTACCTGCAGGAAGTCGCCGACTGCGAGAGGGAAGTTCTGGACGGGACCGCGCAGCTCGCGTTCATTGTGAACCCGACGAAGATCGAACAGGTGCGCGCCGTGGCGCGGGCCGGCCACACCATGCCACAGAAGTCGACCTTCTTCTACCCGAAGCTCCTCTCCGGTCTTGTCCTCAACAAGATGGCGGAGTAGATGAGCGAGCGTTTCCGCACGTACCTCTCGTACGCCCTCGTCTGCACGATCTGGGGTTCTACATGGCTCGTCATCAAGGTCGGGTTGGAAACCCTCACCCCGTTCTTCGCGGCGGGCTGCCGGTTCATCCTGGCGAGCGCTGTTCTTTTCGTGCTCGTTCGTCTCCGGAACGTCCCGATCCCGCTGGGAAGATCCGACGTTCTTTTCTATCTTCTGGTCTCCCTCACATCGTTCAGCATTCCGTATGGCCTTGTCTATTGGGGTGAAGAACACGTGTCCTCCGGATTGACCTCCATCCTGTTCACGATTTACCCGTTTACCGTTGCCTTCTTTTCCTTCCTCCTGATCCCTGCGACGAGCGTCGGGCCAGGCAAGGTGGCCGGCATCATCCTCGGCTTCGTTGGCATCGTTGTCATCTTTTCGAACGACGTCCATCTCGCGGATCCGGAAGGGATGTGGGGGATGGGGGCGATTCTCTGCAGCGCCGTTCTCCAGGGATTCTCGGTCGTTGCGGTAAAGAAGTACGGCCATTCCCTTCATCCATTTGCGCTCACTTCCGTGCCGATGCTGCTCGGCGGTGCGATGTTGCTCCTCTTCAGCGTCGCCTCGGAGAATCTTTCGCTGAACAGCTTTCCCCCCGTCGCCCTTCTCTCGGTCCTTTATCTCGCCATCTTTGGATCGATCGTCACCTTCGTCAGTTATTTCTGGCTCCTCAAACGGGTGGAGCCGGTCATCCTGTCGCTCACATCCTTCATCACTCCGATCATTGCGGTCATCCTGGGCATTGTCTTTCTGGGGGAGGAGTTCTCCATGAGGACCTTCACCGGCGCCGCGTTTGTCCTCGGCGGGCTTGGCATAGCAAACTATGCCGACTTCAAGGGAGCCTTCGGCGCGCGCCGCTGACTTCCCGGGCACTGTGTGTTCGACGACACGCTCCGCATCCCGTTTCATTGACATTGGCGGACTAAATAACTATCATTTTCGTAACGCAATCCGAACCATTCCGGACAACTGTGTTCCTCGAGGCTGAGAGGGGATCGCTTGTGGCGACGAGAGGTACGGGAACTCGCCCCGGGCCTCCCGAGATCAGTGACGTGCCGGCCGGATCTGCGTTGCTACTTCTGCCATGACCCAGGTTCCGAGAAAAGTATATGTTCGGAGAGGATTGTCCTCCGTCCGAATGGCATTTCACATTCATTTCATGGTGGCTGAATGAAAAAGCTTCTCATCTTTCTTTCAGTTCTTTTCGTGGCTGCAGCCCTCTATGTGCTCGAAAGATCCTTGCGGCAGCCCGGAGAGCGCGAGAGAGACGAAGAACTCGAATCGGCGATCGGGGATAAGGACGATCCCGGTGCAGCGTTGAGATTCAGACACGACATGCTCGCCGGAAGCAACCCGGAGGCGGACCTGCCGCTCTTGAGGCAACAGGCGGTAGCGTATGTGCGGAGCATGCCAAGGGCGACAACGGCCCGGGCCGGACGACTCATGAAGACTCAGACCACGACATGGTTCCCCCTCGGCCCGGGGAATATCGGAGGGCGGGTCCGCGCCATCGTCGTCAACCCGTCGGACACTGACCAGATTATTGCCGGATCGGTTTCCGGAGGAATCTGGAAAAGTACGGACGGCGGAGCGAGTTGGACATCGAAATCCGACACCCTCAATTTTGAGGCGATCGGTTGCCTTCTCATTGATCCGTCGAACAACAACACCGTTTACGCCGGGACGGGGGAAGGCTGGCTGAACCTTGACGCGGTCTATGGGGGCGGAATCTATAAATCGACCGACTTTGGCGAGAGCTGGACTCTTCTCTCCAGCACGAGCGGATCCGCGGCCCAGAACTTCCGGAATGTCATGAAGATGACATCCGATCCATCGGGAAATATCTATGCCGCGACGAAGAATTATACGTACGAATATGGCGGAGGCTCATACACGACATCGGGCGGTCTTTACATGTCGAGCGACCAGGGGGCGTCGTGGACTAAGATAAGCTCGACGACGACATCGACCAACTATTTCAACCCGTGCGACGTCATCGCCCTTACCTCGACGATCATCATGTATGCCGTGGAGGCGAATGGGCCGACACTTGGTGGAATCTACCGAACGACAAACGGGGGCGGCTTCTGGAGCAAGGTGAGTTCGAGCCTGCCGACAAGCGGTTACGGGAGGATTGCCCTGGCGCAGGATCCGAACAACTCGAGCGTCCTCTACGCCGCGTTCGAATCGCTCGATACAACGCCCGCGGGGGACGGCGGCCTCAAGGGGATCTTTAAGTCGACCGATGGGGGGGCAACCTGGACGCAGCTGAACACTCCACCGAAGATTGCATCGACGGGGAATACGTCGTACTTCCGCGATCAGGGGTGGTACGACAACGTCATTGCTGTCGACCCGAACAATTCCAGCAATATTTATCTTGGTGGGGTCGACATGATGAAGTCGACCGACGGAGGCTCAACCTGGAATCAACTGACCTACTGGTACAGCGGGTACGGATCGCCGTACGTTCATGCCGATCATCATGCGATCGTCTTCGTGCGGAGCTCTCCCAACACGATCATCGATGGAAACGACGGGGGGATCTACAAAACGACCGACGGGGGTGCGTCCTGGTCGAACCTGAACAACGGTCTTGCCATCACCCAGTTCTACGGCGGCGCAGTCTACAAAACTGGTGCCACCTATTACGGCGGGACTCAGGACAACGGACATTTGAAATTCAGCGGCACCGGCTCAACGTGGACCGAAGCGGTCGGAGGGGACGGCGGATATGCCGCGCAGGACCAGACGTCGGACCAGGTCTCATATGAAGAATACACCTATCTTCAACTGAGCAAGACAACGGACGGCGGAGCCACCTGGAAGGATTGTGTTTCAGGCCTCTCCGATGCCGGCAATTCGTCAAACTGCCTCTTCGTAGCTCCGTTCCAGATGAACCCGGAGAACTCCTCGGTGCTCGTTGCCGGTTCGGCATCGGTTTGGGCGAGCACGAATTCGTCCTCCTCATGGAAACAGGTGAGCGGCGTCTTCTCCTCGGGGCACGACGTGAGTGCGGTTGCAATCGCGAACGCCTCTGCCAACTTCCTCGCGTTTGCCGGGACAACCGACGGGAAAATCTTTCGGTGCAGTTCGCTCAATCCATCGTCGGGAATCGTCGGGTGGGACACCATCACCCCTCCCGCCAACAATGGGGCCTGGGTGAGGCGGATCGTCATCGACCTCAGTAACAAGAACAATGTCTACGCCTGTTACGGAGGCTACAACACCGGCGGCACCCTGTCGTCCCGGCATGTGTGGTACTCCAGCGATCAGGGCTCGACGTGGAACGATATCTCAACACAGCTTCCGAACGTCCCGGTGCATAGTCTCGCCATCGACCCGACGACCTCCACGGTTCTCTACGTCGGCACGGAGACGGGCGTCTTCGCGAGCATGGATCGAGGAACGAGCTGGCAGTCGTACGCCGATGGCATGCCGACGTATGTTCCCACCGACGAGGTTGTCGTCCAGCACGACACGAAGGCCCTCTTCGCCTTCACTCACGGCCGGGGGGTCTTCTCAACCTCTCCATCGTCAGTCACGTCTCCGGGTTGGACCGTCGAGAACTCGGGCATCTCTGCCTCGATCTACAGCGTTAAGGCAGTCAGCTCATCGGTCGGATGGGTGGCCGGTGCGGGAGGACAGGTGTCGGTGACGACAAACGGCGGTTCAAAGTGGAATTCCGTCGGCGGCGGGGCGATCGGGACATCCGACATCTTCGCCGTCGAAGCTGTCGACGGCAACACGGCCTTCGTGACGACAACCCCTGCCGCGACAAAGATCTTCAGGACCACGAACGGGGGATCGACGTGGACGAATGTCTTCACGCTCGCGGGAGGATTCATCGATGGGATCAAGATGTTTGATCAATCGAATGGAATCGCCGTCGGAGATCCGGTCGGAGGACAGTGGACCATTCTTCGAACGACCGACGGAGGAGCGTCGTGGGCAAGGACGTCGACACAGCCAAGCCAGGTAGGCTCGGAAGCGGGCTGGAACAATTCAGTGTCAGTCATCGGAAGCCAGAACATCTGGTTCGGAACGAACTCCGGCAGAGTCTATCGATCCACCGACGGCGGGACGACATGGACCTCCGGAAAGGTGCAATTTTCGGATGCCGTGAGCGTTGCCTTCACCGATACGCAATACGGAGTCGCAGGCTCGGATTCGGGCTCGACGGCCCGGACGACCGACGGCGGGGTGACGTGGCAACCGGTAACGGCGGGCAACGGATCTCCGATGTATGCGATCAGCGCCACCGGGACCGACGTTTTCGCGACGTTCGGTGGATCCGTCTATCGGAGCGGAGATCACGGTGCAAGCTGGAGCCAATCGTATGCGGGATCCATCGGGCTCCTCCTTGCGATCAGCGCGGTCTCCGGCGGACCCGGGGTAACGGCTTGGATAACGACGTCGACCGGCTCGATCGCAGAGTTCTCCGGCGCCGCCTCCGGCATCTCTTCGCCCGCGGCTGATGCGCCGAAGACGTTTGTCCTCCGGCAGAATTATCCGAATCCCTTCAACCCGACGACAACGATCGAGTTCGATCTGCCAAAGGCCAGCCCGGTCTCCCTGAAGATCTTCAACTCGGTCGGCGAACAGGTCGCGACGCTCGCCGAGGGAACGATGAACTCCGGAACCCACCGGATGGTGTGGGACGGCAGAACCGGCATCGGAGCCGCAGCGGCGAGCGGGGTCTACTTCTACCGCATCATTTCAGGGGGTGTTGCAGAAACCAGGAAGATGCTCCTCATCAGATAAGGCGCTTCGCGGAGCAGGCTCCGGTCGACGGATCATCGCAAGGCTTGGAATCCTTCAGCCCGGCTCGGAGGCAGGAACTCGGACTACAACAATGATCAAGAGGATCGCTCACATCGGGATTGCGGTGAAGAGCCTTAAGGAGTCGGAGAGGCTCTTCGAGAAGCTTCTCGGTAAGCCGTCCGACCGCACCGAGCGAGTGGAAGAACAAAGTGCGGATCTCTCCTTCTACCAGGTCGGGGAAAGCTCGCTGGAGCTCATCGAGCCCGCAGGGCCGAAGGAGTCGTCGCTGGCCAGGTTTATCGAAAAGAGGGGTGAAGGGATTCACCACATCTGCCTCGAGGTGGACGATCTTCAGGCTGAGATGGAACGGTTGAAAGCGCAAGGTTTCCGTTTTGTCTCCGGGGCCCCGACGCCGGGAGGCGATGGAACGATCGTCGCCTTCATCCATCCGACATCCGCCAACGGCATCCTCGTCGAGCTCTGCGAGCGTCTCCATCCCCACCGACAATAGAACCTTCGATGCCACAGCTCGAACAAACGATCTCCTTCGCGAAGGAAGAGATTTCGCTCGAGGAGAAACTCAGCAACCTTCCGGCACTGCCGGGCGTCTACCAATTCAAGGACAGGGACGCCACGGTCCTCTATGTCGGGAAGGCCAAGAACCTCCGGAATCGGGTCCGCCAGTACTTCCAGCGATCCCATGCGCTCGAACCGCGAATCGCAAGTATGGTCGAGAAGGCGACCGATGTGGAGATCATCACGACCGACTCGGAGGTCGAGGCTCTCATTCTTGAAGCCAACCTCATCAAATCCCGCAAACCCCGGTACAACGTCAGCCTCAAGGACGACAAGAGCTATCCGTACATCGTCATCACCAACGAGCCGTATCCTCGTGTCTTCGTCACCAGGCGCATTCACCGCGACGGGTCGCGGTATTTCGGCCCCTACACCGACGTCCACACGATGCGCTCGGCGCTGAAGACGGTCCGCGACATCTTTATGATCAGGAGCTGCAACTACCGGATCGACCAGGAGTTCATCGACAAGAAGAAAATACGGGTGTGCCTCGACTACCATATCAAAAAGTGCGAGGGGCCGTGCGAGGGGCTCGTGTCCCGGGAGCGGTATGCGGAGATGATCGACCATGTCGCCCAGGTGCTCCGCGGAAAGACCTCTGAGGTCATCGCCTCTCTCCAGACCCAGATGAAGAAAGCGGCTGGTGAGTTGAAATTCGAGGAGGCGGCGATCTACCGGAACCGAATGCGGGAGCTCGAGGTCTACTCGGAGAAGCAGAAAGTGGTCGACATCGAACGGCACGACCGGGACATCGTCGCCGTCGCCGCGGAAGAGGACGACGCATGCGGCGTCGTCTTCAAGATACGGGAGGGGAAAGTGCTTGGCCGCCAGCACTATTACGTCAATAAAGTTGAGGGGAAATCGGAGCCTGAAATCGTCGAGGCGCTCGTCGAACGTTACTATCTGGACTCGAATGATATTCCTTCCGAGCTTGTCCTCTCGGCGTCGATCGAGTCGATCGAGGCGACGAAGGAATGGCTTTCACGCACAGCCGGACATCCGGTGGAGATCATCATCCCCCAAAGGGGAGAGCTGGCGACACTCGTGGCGATGAGCAGGAATAATGCCCAGTACCTCCTTGGCGAGCTGAAGATCCAGAAAATGAAGCGTGAGGACTTCGTCCCGCACGCGGTTGAATCGCTCCAGCGTGACCTCCGCCTGCCGGCACCTCCGAAGAGGATCGAGTGCTTCGATATATCGCATCTTCAGGGAACGGAGACGGTCGCTTCGATGGTCGTCTTTGAAAACGGGAAGCCCAAAAAGGGGGACTACCGGAAATTCAAGATCAGGGTTACCGCCGCCGGCAACACCGTCGACGATTTTGCGAGTATGAGGGAGGTGATCGGAAGACGGTACACCCGGCTGCTTCAGGACCAATCTCCGCTGCCGGATCTCATTCTTGTCGATGGGGGAAAGGGCCAGCTCTCGAGCGCGTCCGGCGTCCTCAACTCCCTGAAGCTCTCTTCTCAGCCTATCGCGAGCCTCGCCAAGAGACTCGAAGAGGTGTTCGTTCCCGGCAGCAGCGACCCGGTCTCGATACCGAAAACCTCTTCTTCGCTCCGCCTGCTTCAGCAGATCCGGGACGAGGCACATCGATTCGCCATCACATACCACCGGTCGCTGCGCGCCAAGCGTACCCTGCAGACCGAGCTCGACCTGATCGGGGGCGTGGGGAAAAAACGGGCGGCGGAACTCCTCGAGGCGTTCGGTTCGGTGCAGGGTGTGAAATTCGCAACCGAAGAACAGCTCGCGGAGATTGTCGGGGCAAAGGTGGCCGCGAAAGTCAAAGAATATTTCGAAGATCCGCACAAGGAGGATGAAGAGTCAGAGCCGTCGTCGAAGGAGCCCGTCTCGGGCAGCGCCGGTTGAGCTTGTTGATTTTCAGTGGGATAATCCATACAATTTCGGGAACGGATCGCTTCTCCCTGCTGCGTGGAGCCTTCGCAGGGCCATGCCAGCGTCGGGCCGGCGTCACGGATCCGGTGAACGGCCGCGCGCGGTCATGCACCTCTTGAACTCCGCCTCCCGGTATGCAAGAGGTTTTTTGTTTTTGAGTTCATCCCATCATCGGCGCTCACGCCGCTGATCCATGCAACCCTGAGGTCATGGTGCAATTCAGTCTCCTTCTCCCCGTCGGGCTGCTTATCATCGGCCTTTTCATCCTCTGGTGGAGTTCAATGCTCCGACAGCGGAAGTATGACCTGGAGCTGAGCCGAAGCGAGGCGCGGTACCGGAGCTTCTTTGACAACTCCCCGATCTCCCTCTGGGAAGAGGACTTCTCCGAGGTGAAAGGATACCTCGACAGACTTGCAAAATCGGGTGTGAAGGATTTTAAGCGCTACTTCGAGAATCACCCGGGAGAGGTGACCGCCTGCGCGGGGAAGGTGAAAATCCTCGACGTCAACAAGGCCACGCTGAAGCTCTTCCACGCCGGGACGAAGAAGGAGCTCTTTGCGGGCCTCGGTGTCGTGTTCGGCGAGGAGATCCACGAGGCCTTCATCGAGGAACTCACGGCTATCGCGGCGAACCAGCTCTCGTTCGAGAGCGAGGATTTCAACCAATCGATCACCGGCGAGCGGAAGGAAATCTTTCTGAAGTGGTCCGTCGTCCCGGGGCACGAGATCGATTACTCGAAAATGCTTGTGTCGATCGTGGACATGACTGAACGCCGCTCTGTCGACCGGGCGCTCAGGGAAAGCGAAAAACGTTACCGGGATCTCGTCGAGAATATCAGCGAGCTCTATTTCGTTTGCGACGCACAGGGGATGGTGGTCTACGGCAGTCCGAATTTCTTCTCGGAGTCGGGCTACCAAGCAGAAGAGATCACCGGCAGGTCGTTTCTCCGGCTTGTGGCCCCGGAAGACAGGACGAGGGTTCTCGCCTTCTACCGGGCGCGGAGCACCGACGGGACGCTCGACACGACGTGCGAATTCAGGGGAAAACGGAAAGACGGTCGGGAGACGTGGGTGGAGCAGTCGACGAGAATCATCCGGGGCGAGGAGGGGAGCGTCCACGAATACCGCAACGTGGTGCGGGATATCACGGAACGGGTGCGGGCGCGCGACGAACTTGCCTCCCGTGAACGCCGGTTCCGGGCTCTCATCGAAGAGAGTTCTGATATCGTCTTTCTCCTCGACGCGGAGGGGAAATACCTCTACGTGAGCCCGTCGGTGACTCGGATGCTCGGTTATCAACCCGAGGACCTCATCGGTCAGAACGCGATCGAGTATGTCCATTCTGTCGACGCGGAAATCGCGCAACGCCTTTTTCTGGGAGCCTCTCCGGAGACTCCCCGGCCGGTCCTCTCGGAATTCCGCTACCGGCAGAAGAACGGTACCTGGCGCTGGGTCGAGGGGGTGAGGAAGAACCTCCTCGACGACCCGTCCGTCCGGGCCGTTGTCGTCAACATCCGCGACGTGACCGAACGCCGCGCCGCCGAGGAACTGCTCCGGGAGATGCCGATCCGGATCATCAACGCACAGGAATCGGAGCGGCGGCGGGTTGCCCGCGACCTCCACGACAGCGTCAATCAGATTCTCTCGTCGGTGAAATTCAGGATGGAGAGTATCGAGGAGAGGGTTCCCCAGAAGCAACGGGCGCTGAGGAACGTTGTCGTCGGAGCAAGACACTCCCTCGACAGAGCCATCCAGGAGGTGAGAAGGATTTCCCAGAACCTCCGGCCAAGCGAGCTCGATGACCTTGGAGTTGTCTCTGCCGTCCGGAGCATGTGCGAAGATTTTCAGAAGACGACGAAGATCGACGTGGATCTTTCGTTCTCGAAACTTCCGCGGCAATTGACCCCCGAGCTGGAGGTGACTCTTTACCGGATCATCCAGGAAGCGCTGACGAATGTCGCAAAACATTCGCAGGCCACCCGCCTCAGAATCAGGTGCGCGCGCGAACATGCGCAGCTCGCCCTGAAGATCAAAGACAACGGCAAGGGCTTCGACGGCCGTGAGACAGGCGCAAAACCGGGGAAGGAGTCAGGGATGGGATTGCTCAATATCCGGGAACGGGCTGCCTATGTCGGAGGGACTGCGACCTTCCATTCAGCCCTCAAGAAGGGGATGGAGATCAGCGTGCATTTGCCGTACGGTCACCACGAATCGA
>Ga0335071_10005757_pt1 | contig 12839 bp, 8 predicted proteins | sample Lox_Sample_15_FD_206724 | JGI IMG/M metagenome (GOLD analysis project Ga0335071, IMG submission 206724) | Soil microbial communities from Loxahatchee National Wildlife Refuge, Florida, United States - Lox_Sample_1.5 | ecosystem: Environmental > Terrestrial > Soil > Wetlands | place: USA: Florida...
TATGCCGCCCTGGGATTCTGCCGGCGCGGTCGTACCCGGGTGCCGCTTCCCGGCGGGCCCGCGCTCGAGGCCACGAACATGGTCCTGCCCCTCCCCTAGCTCAGATCCGACCGCACGGCCGGCGGAACGGGCAGCGCCGGCAGGCGTCGCGCTCGGCGAGCCGAGGAAAGGCCTCCTCGTCGGCGAGGTTCCTCTCCGGGTCAGCGAGCGCCGCGCGCATGGCCACGATCGACTCGCGCATCTTTGCCTGACAGACGGCGAGCGTCGCCGGGTCGGCGGCCACCGAGACCTCCTCCCCGCCCGGCGAACCGTTCGGGGCGAGGTAGACGAGTCCACAACGCACCTCGGCCGGCGCGGCACACCACTTCTGCTGCGCGTAGAGCGCGTAGATGCCCAGCTGCATGTGATCGACCGCGCGCTCCTTGCCGGTCTTCCAGTCGAGGACGCATACCCGCCCGTCCGCGCCCCGATAGGCAAAGTCGACGGCCACCCAGACCTTGGTCCCCTCGAAGTCCCAGGCGTCGAGCTCATCCACCGAAAGCCACTGCTCGCGGGGGATGCCGCGGATCCGGTCCAGGGTCGGGCTCCGGTAGAAGGCCCGCAGACTGCCCTCGATCACCTGCTCGTAGAGCGCCTTCCACTCTCCGTTTTGGACCACCTCGCCGTACTCGTGCTCGACGAGCCCGACGATCTGCGAGGGCTCGCGCCAGTAGCTCTTGTCACGGGAGGCGGCCCACTCGGTGCGGGCCCGCTGGTGGGTGCGGTCGAGCGCCTTCTCCAGCGGCCAGAAGCTCCCGGTGAACCGCGCGGAGTGGAGGATGCGCTTCAAGGTCCCGTGAACGAGAGAGCCCGCCCACTGCCAGCGCGACGAGAGCTTCTTCAGCACGTACAGCTCCCGCACCGCCGTCCCCGGCTCCGCCTCCCAGCCGCCCCAGCTGCCGTAGTAGGTGTAGAAGTACGCCCGCCGGCACTCGCCGAACCGTTCGTGCCGGGACTTCGACCAGGAAAACTCGTTTTGAAGGATCTCGGGCATGCCGGAAGCTGACGCGAGCGTCCGGGCGCCAGCACCTATGACTCTACCTCAGCCGGCTGACGATAGACCCCGCCGGGTGGCGGGTTCGCCCACGGCACTTGCGGCGATCCTCGACGGCCCGCGACCGCGGGCTCGCACGGGCGCGAAGGGCATGAGAGAAGACCCCATAGACGGTTCCCGGCTCGCTCGATCCGCGACCTCTCGCAAGAACCTCGTCGACCTCGGGGGACCGGCGCCGCCGAGGCGGGCGACGGCAGAGCTGTCCGGTCCCTCTAGGCACCCGACGAGCAGCGCGGCTCGCTTGCCCCGGGCCCCCTGCCTCGTTCCGCCGGGAAGCGCCGCGCGCTGCCCTCCACGAGGGCGTAGGCGCCGTAGGCGAGAAGGCCCGCGGCCAAGGCGGCGAGGAGGGCGGACCCACCCGGCTGGACGGAGATCACCTTCAAGACGCCGCGGGTACCGCCCGCCTCGCCGGGCGAGCGCTCGAGCGTCGCCCGCAGGATGAGCGCACCCGCCGCCGCAAACATGGTGCCCTGGGCAGTGAACCCCACCGCGCCGAGAGCCGTGACCACGAGCCGCACCGCGAGCGGCGCCCGGCGAAGGTCGAGGGACCTGTGGAAGGAGCGCGACAGCCCCTGGGCTGCCTGACGGATCCCGACCCCGATCCCGGCGGCGCCCAGCGCGCCGGAAACCAGCGCACCCCCGGGGACTCCCAGGGCCTCGGCGACACCGGTCCGGGCCAGCGCGTCGGCGGACGGCCCGACGCTCAGTCCGAGGAGGATCCGCATTCCCACCGCTCCCAGAGCCAGGTAGCCGAGGCCGCCCAACGCCTGGCCCAGGCGAGAGACGGCCGCCCAGGCACCGCGGCGGCGCTGCGGGTTGTAGAGCGCTTCGATGACGAACCACCCGCCCAGGCAGGCGAGCCCGAGACCCGTTGCCGCCGAGAGAGGCGGACCGACGGCCGAACGAGCCAGCCGGATGAGCGCCTGCTTCGTGTCGAGCAGCGGTGCGCGCCAGCCCCAGGCGCGGCGCAGCGCGAAGTAACCGATCTCCGAGTAGAGAAGCGCCTTGGCGGCGAAGCCGACGCGTGCCAGCAGCTGTACGAGCGGGGAGCCCGCCACCCGGGAGAGGACGCGAACCGGCGCGGCTTCGGGCCGCTCACTCACTGGATGGTCCACCCACCGTCAATCATCAACGTCGCGCCGGTGATGAGCGAGGCCCGGGGCCCGGCCAGGAACACCACCGGCTCGGCCACCTCCTCCGGAGAGCCGACCCGGCCGAGCGGGATCCGCTTCACCACCGAGTTGCGGAAGGTCTTGTCGTCGAGCCACCGGCGCGTGCCCGGGGTCTCGATGAAGGTCGGTGCCACCGCGTTCACGGCGATGCCGTGACGGGCCCACTCCAAGGCCAGGCATTTCGTGAGATGGGCGACGGCCGCCTTGGTCATGCAATACACCGACTCGGTGGGCAGGGCCACCGCCCCCGCCTGCGAGCCGATGTTGACGATCCGGCCGCCCTTTTGCCGGATCATCACCCTCCCCACCTCCTGGGCGGCGAAGAAGGTTCCCTTCAGGTTCACGGCCAGCGTGTCGTCGAAGTCCTTCTCGGTGACCCGCTCGGCGGGGCTCGGGGCGCCGATGCCGGCGTTGTTCACGAGGATGTCGATCCGCCCGAAGTGGCGCACCGCCTCGCGCACTGCTCGGCGGACCTCCGCGAGCTTCGACACGTCCATCTGCACCGGCAGCGCCTCCCGCCCCATCCGCCCGATCCGCCGGGCCAGGGCGGCACCCCCGCGTACGTCGTGCAGGCCAAGGACGAGGTCCGCGCCGGCCTCGGCGAGCGCCAGCGCGCAGGCCCGACCGATCCCCTTGGAGCAGGCGGTGACCAGCGCCACCTTTCCCGCCAGCTCTCCCCTACCGCTTCTCGAACGCCTTGGCATCTCGCACGCTCCTCGGCTCTCCCTTCTAGCGCATCCCGGCCCCGCTGGCGCGGTGCCGTGCAGGCGCCCAGCGGACCGACCGGGCGGTGCCCCGGAGGCCGGCCATGGGCCGCGCCGGCGTCTCCGTCGGTGGGCAACCCACTTCCATGCCGACGACCATCGATCCCGACCTTCGCGAGCCGGGCGGCGAGGGGCTCGGGCCCACCGCCCGCCCACGCCCCGACGCGCGCACCCCGGCGGCGAGGATGCGAGGCGCGTCGTTCCCAGCTCGAACGCGGGGGGGGGGGCAGCGCCATCGCCCGGTGCCGACCTCAGGAGGAGACCTCCCCGGACCGGACGGCGACCTCGCCCATCTCTCCGAGCCCGAGCCGCCGGGTCCGCCGGAGCTGGGCGGGTTCCCGGCTCGCGAGCAGGATCTACCGGCCACCGACCAGCGAGGCAGGACCCGTTCTTAGGGGCGCACCCTCGAGGGTTTTCCCGGGGGCGGGGCCACCGCCTTCGAGTCACTCCTCGGGCGGGGTGAAGCCGCGCCGGAGCACGTTCTCGGCCACCACTCGCGAGAAGAGGAAGTTCTCTAGGTAGGCGCGCCCGCCGGCCTTGGTGCCGCCGCCGCTCATCTTGAAACCGCCGAAGGGGTGGCGCTCGACGATGGCCCCGGTGATGCCGCGGTTCAGGTAGACGTTTCCGGCCATGAACTCGCGGCGGGCTCGGAGGAGCGCCGAAGGGCTGCGGGAGAACAGTCCTCCAGTGAGGGCGTAGTCGACCCCGTTGGCGATCTCCAGGGCATGGGCGAGGTCCCGGGCGGCGAGCACGGCCAGGACCGGCCCGAAGATCTCCTCGCGGGCGACCACGTGCTCGGGCTCCACGTCGTCGAAGATGGTGGGCGGGACGTAGAAGCCACCCGAGGCGAGAAGCTCGGCCCGAAGCTCCGCCTGGTAGGCAAGCCGCGCCTCGCGCCTGCCCTGCTCGATGTAACCCAGGATCCTCTCCCGGGCGCTCCCGTCGATGACCGGCGGGACCACCGTCCGCGGCAGCGACGGGTCGCCGACTGGCTGGGAACCACAGGCGGCCACGAGCCGCTCCAAGAAGCGCTTGCGCACCCCATTGAGCACCACCACCCGCGAGCAGGCCGAACACTTCTGGCCCGCGTAGCCGAAGGCGCTCTGCAGCACCGCCGGGATGGCCTCGTCCAGGTCGGCGTCCTCGTCGACGATGATGGCATTCTTGCCACCCATCTCGCAGACCATCTTTTTGAGGTTCGCCTGGCCGGGCGCGGTCCGGCCGGCAACCTGCCACAACCCGCAGCCCACCTCCCGCGACCCGGTGAAGGCGATGAAGTCCGTCCCCGGGTGCTCGCACAGGCGCGCTCCGGCACTCTTGCCCGGGCCGGGGACGTAGCCGAGCACGCCGGGGGGGAGGCCGGCCTCCGACAGCACCTGAAACAGCCAGGCGGCGAGGACGGGCGTCTCCCCCGAGGGTTTCATGATCACCGCGTTGCCAGCGACGAGCGGCGCCGTGGTGAGGCCGCACAGGATGGCCAGCGGGAAGTTCCAGGGGGCCACCACCACCCCCACGCCACGGGGGACGAGGTCCTCGTGACAGAGCTCGCCCGGCACCTCCTGGGTCGGGCGAGGGGCGGAGAGCCGGCGCATCTCCGCCGCGTAGAAGCGGCAGAAGTCGACGGCCTCGCTCACCTCGGCGTCGGCCTCCGCCCAGGGCTTGCCCGCCTCCAGCACGAGCAGGGCATCGAAGCGGAATCGCCTCTCCTCGAGGATCCCGGCGGCCCGCTCCAGAACCTCGGCCCGCGCCTCGGACGGCGTTCTTGCCCAGGCGGGGAAGGCGGCCCGGGCCGCGGCCACGGCGGCGTCGGCCTGCTCGACCGACGCAGCCCCGCAGATGCCCACGACCTGCGACGGGTGAGCCGGATTCAGGGAGACGATCTCCCTCTGGGTGCGCGCCTCCTTGCCGCCGACGACGACCGGATAGCGGCGACCCAGCTCGGCACCCACCGCGGCCAGCGCCTCGCCCATGCGGGCCCGCGCCTGGGGCCGGGTGAAGTCGGCGTTGGCGGAGTTTCGGAACCGGCCGTCGCGCCCCGGGGGTGGGGGCGCGACACCCTCGACCCGGGCCGGCCCGGGCGGCGCGGCGCGCTCGGCCCGGAGCGCCTCCTCCGGGCTCGCGAGCAGTTCGGCGGCAGGGACTCCGGCGTGGCGCTTCAGGAGGAAGCTCTCGTTGCTGGTGTTCTCGAGCAGACGGCGGACCAAGAACGCCATCCCCGGCAAGAGCGCCCCGATGGCACAGTATTCGCGCACCCGGTGGCCGGTCCGGAGCAGCGCCGCCTTCAGGTCGTCGGCCATTCCGTAGAGGGCCTGGAACTCGTAGGCGTGCTTGTCCACCCCGAGCCGCTCGGCCAGGGCGATGGCGTGGGCGCAGGAACGGACGTTGTGGGTGGCGAAGGCAGGGGCCACGGCGTCGGCGCTCTCGAGGAGCATGGCCGAGAGCCGCTCGAAGCTCCGGTCGGTCTCCGCCTTCTTCGAGAAGACCGGCACCGGCCAGGCGCGCTGCCGGGCCAGCACCACCTCGCTGTCCCAGTAGGCTCCCTTCACCAGCCGGACCCCGATGCGCCGGCCGATCCGCCGGGCCCAGGCGAGGAGCGATCGCAGGTCCTCCTCGGCCTCGCGCAGGTATGCCTGGACGGCCACGCCCAGCGCCGGCCCCTTCTCGAACTCCGGGTCCTCGCCCACCGCCCGCAGGAGCGCCAGGGTGGTCTCCTTCCAGCGGGTGCTCTCCATGTCCAAGTTCACGAAGGCCCCGATCTCGGCGGCGCGGCGGAGGATGGGACGCAGGCGGCGGGAAAGGGAGGCGACCGCGCCCTCGGGGTCGGCGGGCTGGGCGTCGGGGGCCAGGGCCGACGGCTTCACCGAGAGGTTGAGCCTCGGCTCGGGCCGGCCGCCCGGGCCGAGGTCGCTCTGGACGGGCGTTCCTCGGGGCAGGATCGGGGCGAAGGCCTCGAGGACCTCCATGTTCCGGGCCAAAAAGGCGTCGGCCTCGGCCTCGGACAGGACCGCCTCGCCGAGCAGGTCGATGGTGGTCGCCATCCCTGCTTCGGCGTTCTCGGCGAACCGGCGCAGGAGGTCCTCGACCGTCTCGCCGGCCACGAACTGCCGGGCCATGGCCGCCACCCGGTTGCGCACCGGTCCGGCCACGAGCCCCGGGGCCACCGTCGCCGCCCCCAGCCCCGCCCTGAGCGCCGGGTGGAGTTCGGCGGCCCCCTCGCCCAGGTACTCGCGCAGGTGGCGCACTACCTCGGAGGCGGAGTCCAGCGCTGGCAGAACGTCGACGAACCGGAAGAGCTGCGCCTTGAAGACGGGGTCCCTGAGCGACCACTCCATGAGCCGGGCGTGGATCCCCCGAGAGCTGAGAATCCCCGGCGACGGGTGCTCCTCCATGAGCCTCAGGAGCTCTTGGCCGACGGAGCGGATGCGCCCTTCCAGAGCGTCCGGTGGGGGTGCGGGGGCGACCTGTTGCGCCGGAGGGACCGAGCGCGTGCTCATGCCCCCGAATCATGGACGCCGGGCGCGGCCGGGGCAACGCGCCGTGCGGGACGGGCCGGCGCGCTCCGGGGCTTCCCCCCAGGATCCTCAGCGCGCCCGGGCTCTGGCCGCGGCCGGGGTCAAGGCCGGCTTGCGCGGCAGGGGCGGATTCGTGGGATGCACCACCTGCAACGGACCGATGGGCAAGGAGGAGAGCTGCGGTGCCACCTGCGCCGGCCCGACCATCACCAGGGTGAGCCGGTCGAGGTCGAGGTATTTCCGGGCCATGCGCTGGACGTCGGCGGCGGTGACCTGCTCCACCTCCTGGGCATAGGTGTTCCAGTAGTCGTCGGGGAGGCCATCGGTGGCCAGCTCGCCCAGGTGACCGGCGATCTCGCTCACCATGGCGAAGTCGGCGGGCAACGAGCGGACGATGCCGTCCTTGGCCTCGGTGAGCTCTTCCTCGGGGACCGGTTCATCCCGCATCCGCGAGAGCTCGAAGAGCAGGTCCTTGAGCGCTGCCCCGGTGACCTCGGCCTTGACGCTACCCCGTACCACGCTGCCGCCGCCCAGCCGGCGGGCGTCGGCCCCGGCACCGATGCCGTAGGTGTATCCCTTCTCCTCGCGCAGGGTCCGGAACAGGCGCGAGGAGCTGCCGCCCCCCAGCACTTCGAACATCACCGTGGCCGCCACGTAGTCGGGAGAGCGGCGGTCGAGCCCGGGTGCGCCCAGGGCCAGGAAGGCCTGAGAGGCCCCCGGCTTCTCGATGAGCACGGTGCGGTGCGGCGCGGCCGGCCCCTGCTGCGCCAGGGGCGGCGCCCGCCGGCCCGGCTTCCATGGGCCCAGGGTGCGCTCGAGGAGGGGGCGGAGCCCTGCCTCGGTCACGTCCCCCACCACCACCAGCTCGGCGTTGGCCGGCCGCCAGAGGCGATCGTGGAAGCGGACCAGGTCGGCGGGGCGCATCCGCGAGAGCGCCGCCTCGGTGCCGATGATGGGGTGGCCGTAGGGGTGTTTCCCCCAGAAGGTGGTGGCAAAGGCCTTGAGGGCCACGACCGAGGGCTGATCGCGCTGCTGGAGCAGGATCACCCGCCGCTCGTCGAGGACCCGCTCGAAGTCGGGAGAGGAAAAGGACGGGTTCTGGGCCACGTCGGCGAAGATCTCCAGAAAGGCGGGCAAGTGCTGGGAAAGGCAGTTGCCGGTGAGGCTCGCTGCGTCCGGCCCGGCCGCGGCGGAGAGGCTCGCCCCCAGGTAGCCGACCTGGTCGGAGATCTCGGTGGCGGTGCGGGTCCGGGTTCCCTCGGAGAGCATGGCCGCGGTGAAGCTGGCGAGACCCGGCAGGGGGGCGGGATCGCGCGAGGCCCCCGCGTCCACCACCAGATCCAGGGCCACGATGGGCAGCCGGTGGTCCTCGACCACCCGCACCCGCAACCCGTTACGAAGCGAGAGATGGTGCTGGTCGGGGAGGGTGAGCGGGGGGTTGGGGCCGAGCGGCGGGGGTTGGCTGCGATCGACGTCCGGGGCCGGGAGGGGCGCAGCCGGCGGAGGTTCCGCCCTGGGAGCGGAGGCGGAGGGCTCGGGCGCGGCCTGCGGCGCGGCCGGGGGCGGCGGCCGGGGAGTGGCGCAAGCGAGCGCGAGCAGGAGCGCGGCCAGGGCGCGCAGGGGTCTCACGGTTCACCTCCCTCGCCGGAGCCCTGGGCGGCCGGATCGGCGGGGACGACCTCCAGCACCACCCGGGCGTCCTTGCGCAGGTAGGTGCGGGCGGCCGCGGTCACGTCGGCCGCGGTGACGGCGCGATAGCGCTCGAGGTCGCGTTCCAAGAAGCCGGGGTCGCCGGTGCGCAGGTAGTAGTTGGCGAGCGCCGCCGCCCGCCCGCTGAAGCCGCCCAGGGGCTCCAGCCCGAACACCGCCCCGGCCTCGATCTTGTTTTTGGCCCGGGTCAGCTCCTCGGCGCTGGGAGGCTCGGAGGCCAGCCGGGAAAGCTCCTCGTCGATCTCGGCCTCGAGCCGCCCCAGGGTCACGCCCGGCTTGGGGGTGGCCACCACCAAGAAGGCGCCGGCCAGCTCCCGGCTCTCCTGTGCCGCCGACACCCCCTGGGCGATCTGCTCGCGCATCTCCAGCCGTCCGGTGAGCCGGGCACTCTTGCCGTCGGCAAGGAGTGTCGCGACGACGTCCAGGGCGGCATCCCCGGCGGCGAAGGCGCGCGGGCTCTGCCAGGCCAGGTAGACCCGCGGCAGTTGCACCCGATCCGGCATGGTCACCCTCTTCTCGGCGACGAGCGGCCGGGGCTCCGGCGCGGTGCGGGGGGGGGTGGGGCGGGCGGGAATACCCCCGAACCACTTCTGCACCATGGCCTTGGCCGTTGCCGCGTCGAAGTCGCCGGCGACGACCAGCACCGCGTTGTTCGGGCCGTACCAGTGGACGAAGAACTCGCGGACGTCCTCGAGCGTCGCCGCCTCGATGTCCCGCTCCTTGCCGATGGACAGCCAGTGATAGGGGAACTCCGGGTCCCAGAGGCTCTCCATGAGCCGTTCGAAGGCCATGCCGTAGGGGACCATCTGGTAGCGCTGCCTGAGCTCGTTCAGCACCACCTCCCGCTGGTTGTCGAGCTTCCCCTGGTCGATGGTGCGCAAGAGGAACCCCATCCGCTCCGACTCGATGTACAGGATCTGGTCGAGAGCGCCGGACGGCCCCTCCTCCCAGTAGACGGTGTCGTCCTCGGCCGTTCCCCCGTTGCCGTTGGCCCCGGCGGCGCTGAGTAGGCGGTCGGCTTCTCCCTTGGGCAAATGCTCCGACCCCTGGAACATGAGGTGCTCGTAGAGGTGGGCGAAGCCGGTGCGGTTGGGCTTCTCGTCCTTCGATCCCACATTGTACTCTACGTGAATGGCGATCAGCGGAGCGGTCCGGTCCTGGTGGAGGATGACGGTGAGCCCGTTCTCGAGCTGGTACATCTCGTACTCCAGCCGAGGGACCCCGGCGGCGGGGGGAGCGTCGGCGGCGCGGGGGACGGCCGTTGCAGCCGCGAGCAACGCAGCCGACGCGATTCGGGCAATTCGCAGGAGCATGGCGAAGTGCGTTATAAGGGTCCGCGCTCGCGACGTCACGTTTCGCGTGGACCACGTTTCCAGTCCCTGAGGCATTCCAGACGACTCCGTGCGGGGTGGGCCACGGGATTCGGGACAGGACACCATCTGCTGCTCTCCTTGGCCCGGGCCGCCGCCGTCCTGCTCCTCGCCCCGCCGGCGGACGCGGCCCTGGCCGCGGCCGGGGACCCGGTCCAGGCGGTGCGTCGCGAGGGCCGGATCTCCATCGATGGCCGGCTCGACGAGCCCGCCTGGTCGGCGGCCGTGGCCTATGACGGCTTCGTCCAGCGCTTCCCGGACGAGGGGGCCGCGCCTTCTGAGCCCACCACGGTGCGCGTGCTCTTCGACGACCGCATCCTGTATCTGGGAGTGAGCTGCCAGGACTCGCACCCCGAGCTCGTTCAGCGCCCGCTGGGGCGCCGGGACAACCCGCCCTTCGGCGATTCGATCACGGTGGCCATCGACTCGGTCCACGACGGGCAGAATGCCTTCGTCTTCTCGGTCACGGCCGCGGGGGTGCTCTCCGACGGCCTGCTCTCCTACGACGACGAGTACAGCGCCGACTGGGACGCGGTATGGGAGGGGGCGGCGGCGGCCGCCGCCGACGGCTGGTCGGTGGAGCTGGCCATCCCCCTCGCGGCCCTGCGCTTCCAGGATCACGGCCAGCCGGTGTTCGGCTTCGGGGTGAAGCGGGTCCTGGGCCGCACCCACGAGGAGGACTTCAGCTTCGTCGCGCCCCGGAACGCCCGCGGGCAGATCCGCCAGCTCTCCCCGCTCATCGGCCTCTCCGGGCTCTCCGCCGCGGGCGATCGGGAGCTCAGCCCCTACGCTGCCCTTCGCCTCGGCTGGTTCCCCGAGCATGCCGACGATGCGCTTCGCCCCCGGCCCCGCCTCGTGGCACTCAGCGCCGACCTCGGGATCGATCTCAAGACCTCGCTCGGCCGTGGCCTCTCCCTGCAGGGGGCGGTGAACCCCGACTTCGGACAGGTCGAGGCCGACCAGGTCGTCCAGAACCTCTCGACCTACGAGAACCAGTTCCCGGAAAAGCGCCCCTTCTTCACCCAGGGGATGGACCTGTTCCGCTCGGTGTACCTGCAGAACAAGCCCTCGCCGCAGCAGATGTTCTACTCGCGCCGGATCGGGCTCTCCACCCCCATCCTCGCGGCGGTCAAGCTCTCCGGCGCGGCCACCGACCAGCTGCAGGTGGGGGTGGTGGAGGCGTTCGTCTCCGGCGAGAGCGCCGGAAGCGACGAGGACCACCCCGAGCACCGCTATCGGTTCTCCGCCTCCCAGCCGCTCTGGTTCGGGCCCCGGGACGCACTTCCCCAGCTCTCGCCACCCTCGGAGAACTTCCTTGCCGCCCTGGCAAGGTGGCAGCCCGACCCGCGGGTCTCCCTGGGCGCCACGGTCACCTCGGGGCTCCTCACCGGCCCGCGCTGTACCGCTGCCGAGAGCCACATCGATGACGACGACCTGCGCCCCGAGCGCTGCAACGCGGTGGCCGGAAACGCCGCCGCCCTCGACTTCTCCCTGCGCACTCGGGACGGGGAGTGGTTCCTGCGCGGGCAGGCCAGCGGCTCGCAGGCCATGGGTGGGTCGCCGCTACGAACCCTGCCCGACGGGACCCAGATCCGCCGGGGCGACCTGGGCTACGGAGCCCACGCCGCGCTGGGCCGGGCCGGCGGCGAGCCTTGGCGTTTCGAGCTCCATTGGGAGTACGAGTCGCCGCGGCTGGACCTCAACCCGGTGGGTTTCCAGCGCACCCAGAACGAGCAGGTGGAGCGCGCCCTGCTCCGCTACGTCCGGCCGGGGGGGAGCGGCCCCTTTCACTCCTACGATCTCGTGGGGCTGCTGGAGCGGCGGGTCACCACCGATGGCCGCCGCCTACAGCGCGGGGGGCAGCTCTACCTGGGTAGCGAGTTCCAGCTCCGGAGCTTCGACTGGTTCGGGGCCGAGGTGGCCTACGACTTCCCTCGCTGGGACGTGCGGGAGATCGATCAGGCGGGCGTGGACGCCTTCCAGATCGGGGCGCCGCTCGCCTACGCCCGCCCCGGCGACGTGTACGGGGACCTCTGGCTCTCGAGCGACAACTCGCGGAGGGTGGTTCTGGAGGCGGGCGCGGGGGCGGGCTCCACCTTGCGGCAGCAGGGGATCGCCCCGGTCACCTTCTGGTGGGCGGGGGGCAAGCTCACCTTGCGCCCCCACCCGCGGCTCGAGTCGCGGCTGGAGGTGGCCTACGAGCAGAACGCCTGGCCGGCCCGCTGGGTGGAGGACAGCGGCGCTGGGGATCCCCGCTCTCGCCAGATGCTGTTCGCAGACCTCAGCGCGCCCGACCTTTCCATCATCGTGCGCGAGCAGCTCGTGCTGACGCCGCAGCTCACTCTCCAGGCCTATGCGCAGCTCTTCACCACCTACGGCCGCTATTCCCGGTTCCGCCTGGCCCATCCTCAGGGTGGGCGTGTCCGCCTGGGCGATCTCGGCCCGACCCTCGATCGCCCCGATCAGGAGGTCGACTTCTGGGATAACCCGGATTTCCGCAGCGGCACCCTGAACGTGAACGTGGTGCTGCGTTGGGAGTACCGGCTCGGCTCGCTCCTTTACCTCGTCTATACCCGTTCCCAGGCCGAGCTCGGCTACTCGGATACCCCCCACGATCCCTCGCCGACCGCCTCCCTGCGCCCGGTGAAGCTGGGTATCGGCCCGACGGTGGAGACCATGCTCCTCAAGTGGTCCTACTGGTGGAGCGGCTGAGGGTGGCGAGGGCCCAAAGGTCCCATCCCGCCCTTGCGCCGCTCGCAAGGCGGCGTATCCTCGGTCCGCGATGCGGATCCTGGTGGCCGAGGACGACCCCGCCGTCGCCAAGCTCTATGGTGCCTTCGCCCAGAGCCGGGGGCACGGGGTGCTCTTCGCCCGGGACGGGGCAGAGACCCTGGTCCTCGCCGCCGCCGAGGTGCCGGACCTCATCCTGCTAGACATCTCCATGCCCAAGCTGGACGGGCGCGACGCGCTCCAGCAGCTGAAGGCCAGCGAGCGGACGGCGCGCATCCCGGTGCTCGTGATTTCCGCGTTCGGGGGCGACCAGGCGCTTAGGGACCTGCTCCTCGAGCTGGGCGCCTTCGACGTCATGGAGAAACCAGTCGACCTGCAGATCGCCTTCAACAAGGCGGAGCGGGTGGTCGGCCAGCTCAGGTCGGCGTGATCCTCCGCCCGGGGCCGCCGCTTACCGCCCCGCCTCGATGTGCATCCCCTTGGGGATG
>Ga0335071_10005758_pt1 | contig 12836 bp, 7 predicted proteins | sample Lox_Sample_15_FD_206724 | JGI IMG/M metagenome (GOLD analysis project Ga0335071, IMG submission 206724) | Soil microbial communities from Loxahatchee National Wildlife Refuge, Florida, United States - Lox_Sample_1.5 | ecosystem: Environmental > Terrestrial > Soil > Wetlands | place: USA: Florida...
GTTCTGCTGACAACACATTCGCGTTGCTCCGCGAAATTGCCGCTGTCGATAGCCGAGTCACCGTTGTAAAGCTGCGCCGCAATTTCGGACAGACAGCTGGCCTGGCTGCGGGTTTCGACCATGCGCGGGGCGAGTACATCATCGCCATGGACGGCGACCTGCAACATGATCCGGCCGACATCCCGGTATTCCTGGAAAAGATCGGCGAGGGCTATGACATCGTCAGCGGGTGGCGCAAGAATCGCGTCGATAATTTCTGGATGCGCCGCATTCCGTCGCGCTGTGCCAACTGGCTGATGGCCAAGCTGAGCGGCGTGGATATCCACGATTTCGGCACAACCTTCAAGGCATACCGGCGCGAGATTCTCGAGCAGGTTCCTTTGTATGGGGAACTGCACCGGTTTATTCCCGCCCTGGCGTCGTGGCATGGCGCGTCGATTATCGAAGTGCCGATCAAGAACGTGAACCGGGAGCGCGGGGCGTCGCACTACGGGATTTCGCGCACGTTTCGCGTGTTTTTCGACCTGATCACGATCCGCTTTCTGCTCCGGTATCTGGGGCGGCCGCTGCACTTCTTCGGCACGGTCGGGATGTTCGGCATCTTTGCCGGATTTTGCGTTGGAGCCTGGCTGATTCTGCAGAAGTTGCTGCATCAGACCGACGTGATGGTGCACCATGGCCCCTTGATGCTTTTCGCGGCGGTGCTGCTGCTGGCGGGATTCAACCTGCTGGCGATCGGCCTGCTCGGCGAGATGCAGGTGCGGCACTACCACGAGCCCGCACAACGCGCGCCCTATTCGATCGAACGAATTCTGCGGGCGCAGAGCGAAGAGCACACGATCTCAGAGTAAACAAGCTCGTTGATCTCCTCGACCAGGTCCTGCAACTTCCGCTCAGGAAAGATCTTCGCTTCAAGCATTAGTTCCAGCCAGAATCCCGTTTCATCGGCCTCTTCTCACATACAGACTGGTCGGTTTGCTTCTGCATTCTGCCTTCGGCATTTCGAAGGGTCCCACAGCGATCACACACGCTAGTGATGCCCATACCTGCGGCCATTCTGTGGCGGGGTAACATGGAAAGTACCGGCCAAGCCAGCCCTGGGGGGCTATAATGCCATCCGCTCTTATGGAAACGACGACGAAATTTGATCTGCGTCTTGCCAGCCGCATGTCGCGGCTGGGAACGGAAACTGCCTTTGAGGTCCTGAACCGGGCGCGGGCGCTCGAAAAGCAGGGACGGGAGATCGTCCACCTGGAGATCGGCGAGCCTGATTTCGCGACACCGTCCAATATTGTCGAGGCCGGCGTGGACGCGCTGTACATGGGATGGACGCATTACGGTCCTTCGGCCGGGCTGCCGGATTTGCGGAAAGAGATTGCCGAGTACATCAGCCGCACCCGCGATGTTCCGGTGTCGAGCGACGAAGTCGTCGTCGTTCCTGGCGGCAAGCCGATCATTTTCTTCAGTATCCTGGCGTTAGTAGATGAAGGGGATGAAGTCATCTATCCCAATCCCGGGTTCCCGATCTATGAGTCGATGATCAACTACCTGGGCGGGAAGGCGGTGCCGATTCCGCTGCGCGAGGAACGCGACTTCGCGCTCGATGTGAAAGAGCTGGCGTCGCTGATCACCGACCGCACCAAGCTGATCATCATCAATTCGCCGCAGAATCCGACCGGCGGCGTACTGACGCGGAAGGATATTGAGGATGTGGCCCGGGTGATCGGCGATCGCAACATCATGGTTTTGTCGGACGAGATCTACAGCCGGCTGATTTTCGAGGGCGAACACTTCTCGATCATGAGCGTACCGGGTTTCAAGGACCGGACCATCCTGCTGGACGGCTTCTCGAAGACCTATGCCATGACGGGATGGCGCATGGGCTACGGCGTGATGCGTCCCGATCTGGCGGCGCACATGACGCGTCTGATGACGAACTCGAATTCGTGCACGGCGAGCTTTACGCAGGTAGCGGGAATTCAGGCGCTGAGCGGCGATCAGTCGTCGGTCGACAAGATGTGCGCCGAGTTCAAACATCGGCGCGATGTTTTCGTCGCCGGGTTGAACAAGATCAAGGGCTTTTCCTGCCGCATGCCGAAGGGCGCGTTTTACGTTTTCCCGAACGTCGCGAAGACGGGATGGCCGTCGAAAAAGCTGGCTGATGCTCTACTAGAGCAGGCAGGTGTAGCGTGCCTGTCGGGCACGGCGTTTGGCGCGTTCGGTGAAGGCTATCTTCGTTTCAGTGTCGCCAACTCGCTCGAGAACCTGAATACGGCGCTGCAGTGGATTGAGGCGTGGGTGGGGAAGAACTTGCGTTGAACGACGTGGGGCCGTCACCCCCGCCTGTGATCCCCCTCACTGCCGCCTGCGACAAGCCCGGGCTACGCTCGACCCTGCAAGCCTATGCGCCGTTTCTCGTCCTGCCCAAAGCCTGGCGCCGCTGAAGGAGCTACCCCATGTCCATCCGGAATTCGAAGACCGGCGAAGTTCTGCGCACATACACCATTGGTGAACTGAAGGAGCAAGCCAACCTTATGCGCGGCTACAACCTGGTCGCGCTGTGCGCAGCGGGGTCCGGGCACGCCGGCGGCACGATGTCGATCATGGACATCACGGCGGCTCTCTACCTGCGCGTGGCCGATCATGATCCGCAGAATCCCAACTGGGCCGATCGCGACCGCATCATCTGGTCGACGGGGCACAAGGCGCCGAGTCTCTATTTGGGGCTGGCGTTCGCCGGATTCTGTCCGAAGGAAGATGTCGTCTATCTGCGCAAGCTGTATTCGCCGTATCAGGGGCATCCGCATTGGCTGAAGCTACCGGGAGTCGAAGTCTCGACGGGATCGCTGGGTCAGGGATTGAGCGTGGCTGTCGGTATCGCGCTGGCGAGCAAGTTGAACCAGAAGAACTACCGCACGTTTTGCATCATGGGCGACGGCGAGCAGCAGGAAGGCCAAGTCTGGGAAGCTGCAATGGAGGCGGGTCATTACAAGCTCGACAACATCGTTGGAATCATCGACCGCAATCGTCTGCAGATCGACGGCTGGGTCAAGGACGTGATGAACGTCGAGCCGCTGGAAGAGAAATATCGCAGCTTTGGCTGGGAAGTGATCACGATCAACGGCCACGACATGCAGCAGGTTGTCGACGCGCTGGAGAAAGCGAAGAAGGGCTGCGGCAAGCCGGTGGCGATCATCGCCGACACGGTGAAGGGCAAGGGCGTCAGCTTCATGGAAGACGTGGCGGGCTGGCATGGCAAATCGCCGAACAAGGCCGAGCTGACCAAGAGCTTGCAGGAACTGGGACTCGACGGACACATTCCGGTAGAACCGCTCCTTGAGCATGCGAAGCAATATCAGGCGGCGGTCGAGAAACGGCTTGAGGCGAAGATGCCTCGCTTCCATCGCAATTACTGGTGGAACGCCGACGCCACAATGAAAGTGGAGATGAAGCCGACGCGCATGGGCTTCGGCCAATCGCTGGCGGTGAATGGCGACGATCCGCGCGTGGTGTGCCTGGGGCTGGACATTTCGGGATCGATCACCATCAGTGAGTTCTATGCCAACAAGCCCGAGCGAAAGCCGCGCTGGATCAGCATGGGGATCGCCGAGCAGTCGGCGACGGCTGCGGCGGCAGGCTTGGCGAAAGAAGGGAACCTGCCGGTGTTCGGCACTTATGCGACCTTCGCCGCAGCACGCAACCTGGATCAAATTCGTACTTCCATTTGCTACGGGAATTTCAATGTGCTGATTGCCGGGGCGCACGGCGGTGTAAGCGTCGGACCAGACGGTGCGACACATCAGGCGCTGGAAGATTGCTTCGCCATGTGCGGGTTACCCAACATGAACGTCGTCGTGCCATGCGATATCGTCGAGACTCGCAAAGCCACCGACTATCTGCTGCTCAAGCACGTAGGGCCGAAGTACATCCGATTTGCGCGTGAGGCGACACCGATTGTTACGGATGAGAAGACTCCGTTCGTTTTTGGCAAGGCCAATGTGGTTCGTCTGCGCCGCGAAGCAGAGAAATTCATCGAGGCGTTCGAGACAAAGCTGGAATCGGAATACCACGATGAAAGTGAGGATCTGACGATCATTGCCTGCGGCCCGATGGTGCCGGAGGCGATGCGAGCGGCATGGATTCTGAAGTCGGAGTTTGGATATGAAACGCGCGTTCTGAATGTGCACACATTGAAACCGCTTGACACTGAGGCGATCGTGCGGGCCGCTCGCGATACTGGCGTCGTCATCACCGCTGAAGAACACCAAATCGGTGCCCTGGCATGGCCGGTGACGAGCGCGATCACACAGGCTCCGTCGCTCTACGGCCTGCCGATCATCAGCGGTGCGATCGGCGTCAAAGATCGCTTTGGCGACTCGGGCGCCCCTTGGGAACTGATCAAGGAGTTCGAGGTTTCTGCGGAACACATTGCAGCCAAGGCCGTGGAGTTAATGGGCATCAAGAAATCACGCTGCACCACGGTTTCCGAGCTACACCTTACGGCGAAGTGAGGTCCGGTTCTTTTTTGGGAAACATCGCTGGTGCGAGGAACGACCGGCTCGAATCAAGCGAATGCGGATGTTCGCACCTTCCTGACCTCGAGAGGTTCGAGTTCAGGTCAGCAACCAACTGATATACACTTCGTTCAATTTGAACCCGGCCCCGACTTGTTTCGTATCACCAACTGTCATGGATAGTCCACAGAAGCAATCTGTCTATTGCCATGCTATGGCCGCCATGCTGCTCGTGCTGATGGCGGTCCTTGCCGGCGGGACGGCACGACGAGAATCAGTCACCATCGATGAGGTCGCGCACATTGGCGCGGGTCTGAGCTACGTCGAGAGATTCGATTTGCGCCTGAACGAAGAGCACCCCCCACTGGCTAAGGTTCTGAGCGGAATCTCGCTGGCCGCGCACGGAACAAAGGCCGATTATTCGCACGTAACATGGACGGCGAGCCGGCAGTTCTTGCCCCACGGGTTTTTGGGCGAATGGACGTTCGGGGAGTGGGTTCTGGAACGATGGAACGACCCGGTGACAACACTCGCCTGGGCGCGCCTTCCCATGCTGCTGTTGACGCTGGTGCTCGGCTGGGTGATCTACCTCCTCGCTTCGCGAATCGGCGGTCACTTGGCCGGGCTGCTTTGTTTAAGTCTGTACGTGAGCATGCCAGTCGTTCTGACGTTCGGCCCGTTGGTGTTGACCGACGTTGCTATCACCCTGTTATCACTCCTGGCTCTCTGGACATTCGCGACGATGTGGCAGGAGCCGACACGCGCGAATGCGTTGCGGTTTGCGTTGTGCCTGGCGGGCGCGCTTCTATCGAAGTTTTCCGCCGGACTGTTGTTCTTTGCATTCGGATTGTTCGGATTGAGTACCCGGTGGCGCCCGATCGCGGGACAGCCAGAAAAGAAGGACGAAGTACGCAAGTGGCGTAGCGAACGCTGGCGCGCTGCCCTGAAGGGCACGTTCTGGGCGGCCATTCTCGTTTATGCCGTGTATTTCATATTGTCCTGGAACCAGACAACGGACGTGCTCTACCTCATCGGACACGGTTCAGCCTGGGTTCCCGTCCGGCGCTTGCTGATGCCGCCTTGGTTGTATCTGCGCGGGATTCTCATGCTGGCGATAACTTTTGCACGTCCGACCTACGTTTTGGGTATTCGCTATCCGCATGGTGTGTGGTTCTACTTCCCGGTTCTGTTCCTCCTGAAATCACCGCTGGGATTTCTGGGCCTGTTGGCAACAGGAATCGGAGTGGCGTGGATGCGCAAACGCGGAGCCGATGAGAAAGAATCGATTCTGCCTGCGGGAACGAGAGTGCACTGGCGGGTGCTCTGGGTTGCTCTTGTGCTTTTTGTGCTTGCATCTGTGCTGGGACACTTCGACGTCAGTTACCGGCATTTCATGCTCCCGGTTGTGCTGATGATTTTGTTGCTGGCTCCTCTGCCGCGATTGCTGGGGGAGATGCTCCAACGTGCTCCCGTGGCTGGACGCCGCTTGTCCGCCGTGACTGCAATTCTGGCTGTGAGTTGCTTGTTCACGGCGGTTAGAGCCTACCCGTACTACTTCCCGTACATAAGCCCGCTGGGGATGGGGAAACCCGCATATGCACTGGCGAGCGACTCCAACGTGGATTGGAATCAGGCGCTGCCGGAGGCCCGACGGTTTGCTGAACAGCACGGGATGAAGACGATTGAGATCGATACGTACGGGTTCAACGACCCGAAGGCTACGGTTCCACAGGCGGAGCTGTGGAACTGCCAGAGGCCGACTGCGGCCGATGCGGGACAGTGGGTCATCGTTTCCGCCGATATGATTCTCGACTCCCATAATTGCGGATGGTTGCTGCAATATCCGCAGGAAGTGCTTGCCGGGGGCGGAATGTACGCCTTTCAGTTGCCCTCGCCGATTCCCGTGGCGGGAGCGCCGGGCGGACCTCCAGTGGCATCCGCCCAACGTGAGTTCGTCGGATTTCCCATGGACATGCGGGTTATGTTTCTCGATCTGGTACGCAATCCGGAAAAGCTTCCAGACGTTGCGGCACAGATGCAGGCTCAAATGCAAGAGGAGATGAAGAAGCGGAAGGGAGCGTCCAGCAAATAACCACAAGCGGTTTGCTTCCCTTGGTTGGGGGATGGTACAAACCTTCCGAGGCCTCCGCTCGTGAAGAAGATCGCGCTTGTTCTCTTCCTGCTCTCAATCCTGGTTGCCGTAATCATTGCTGCTGAACGCTCACGCAGAATCAATCTGCCTTCCAGCAAGACTCTGACTTTGCCGGTGCCGGGCTATCTGGGGCGCACGAACAGTTTTCCGGCCACGATCGCTCTCAGTCCTGATGGGCGATATGCAGCGCTTCTCAATCAGGGATATGGCACGCAGGAGACAGGCGCGCGGCAGTCCATCGCGATCCTGGATCTCAGCAACAATCAGCTGCGCGATTTTCCTGACGACCGCTTGAGCGATGAGGAGTCAACGCGGCAGAGCTACTTCATCGGGCTGGCGTTTTCGATTGACGGCCGCCATTTGTACGCGTCAATGGGGTCGATCACCGATGCAGAGGGAAAAGCGAAGACGAGCACGGGGAATGGGATCGCCCTCTACAAATTCACGGCGGGGCAGGTCACGCCGGAACGGTTCATCAAGATCCCACCGCAGAAGCTGGCGGAAGGAAAGCAAGTTGCTTATGGCGTGCGGAAGACTCCTCCGGGGACAGCACCACCTTATCCTGCGGGTTTTGCGGTTCTCAAGGGCGAGCAAGGCGATCAGCTGCTGATCGCGAACAACCTTTCCGACAACGCAGTGCTCCTGGACGTGGAATCCGGCCGAGTCTTGAGAGCATTCGATCTGAGTCAAAACCAGTACGTGCCGAGCGCGTATCCGTACGCGGTCGTGGCGAACAAGGCCGGAACGAAGGCGTGGGTGAGCCTATGGAACGCATCTGCGGTGGCGGAATTAGATGTCGCAGGGGGCAAGGTATCCCGATGGATTGACCTGTGGAAGATGACTGACCCGGTTGCGCCCGGATCCCATCCTACGGCGATGCTGTTGAACGCAGGGGAAGACACTCTGTTTGTCGCGCTTGCGAATGCGGATGCCGTTGTCGAGATCGTCGTTAAAACTGGGTTCGCAATATGCTGCCACCATACGTACCTCAGCTCGCGGGCCGGGCTAGGTTCGATTCCGCTGGCGATTGCTCTTTCCTCAGATGAGAAGAAACTCTATGCTGCTGCCGCATCTCTCGACGCAGTTGCTGTTTTCGATGTGAGACCGCGTCGCGATCAAGCCGATGTGGAGATTGCAGAGAGACCAGCGGGTTTCATTCCTACCGAGTGGTACCCAAGCGCACTTGCAGTCGCGGGGAACGATCTGTTGATCGTCACCGCCAAAGGGGAAGGCAGTGGTCCGAATAACGGATTGAGCACGCTAAAGCGCGACCGGCGGCATAAAGAGCATCCCTACATCCCGACGCTGATTGGCGGATCAGTTGCCCGGCTGAGCCTGGCCGATGTCGACAAGAATCTTGCTGAATACACAAAGCAAGTCGAAGAAGACAATCTCATCAACCGAGACCCGGGGAAGTTCGAGTTTGCCAGAGGCAAGAATCCGATCAAGCACGTGATCTACATCCTGAAAGAGAACCGCACTTACGATCAGGTGTTGGGCGATCTGCCGGTTGGGAACGGCGATCCGTCCCTCACGCTCTACGGCGCGGAGATCACGCCGAACCAGCACAAGTTGGCATTGCAATTCGGCGTGCTCGATAACTTCTACGATAGTGGAGAAGTATCCGGCGACGGGCACATCTGGTCGAACGCAGCCATTACCAGCGACTACAACGAGAAGAACTGGCCGATCGGATACCGCAGCCGCGAGCGCACGTACGACGCCGACGGAAGTGTGGCTGACGAGTTGCCGGTGGAGAAGGGAATCCCGGACATCGACGATCCAGCTACCGGTTTTCTCTGGGACAACCTCGCCAAACGCGGCTTGAGCTATCGAATTTACGGCGAATTCATTCAGGCGGTGTGGTGCAAGGATCAGAAGGCAATGTCTCCAAAGCAGGGGACGCCTTCACCAACTTCGGCGTCGTGTCCGAAGGCAGATATCAGGAAAGGGGATGCCCTACCGTCGAACGTGGGCAATCCCAAAGGCAGTCCAAGCCCGTGGCCCTGGGCCGTGCCGATCGTCAAGCGTATGCGGCCGACCAAGGCCGTACTGCGCGATCACTTTGATCCGCTGTTTCCGGATTTCAATACCGATTATCCCGACCAGCTGCGGGCCGACGAATTTCTGCGCGAGTTTGATGAATTCGTGAAAGGACGCGGAACAGAGAAAGAACTGCCACAGTTCATCCTGCTTTATCTGCCCGATGACCACACAGGCGGCACGCGTCCGGGCGGACCGACACCGAAGGCTTCTGTCGCCGATAACGATCTCGCTGTCGGTCGTGTAGTCGAAGCCGTCTCGCACAGCGCATATTGGGACGACACGGCAATCTTCATCATTGAAGACGACGCTCAGGATGGCGCGGATCACGTGGATGCCCACCGGTCGACAGCGTATGTAGTCAGCAAATACTCGCCGCGTGGCGAAAAGCCGTTTGTCGATTCGCACTTCTACACGACAGTGAGCATGATTCACACCATGGAGGAGCTCCTTGGCCTTCCGCCGATGAATGTGTTTGACGCTCACGCGCCACTGATGACGCCGCTGTTCTCGGGTCCGGGGACGCAGCCGCCGTATGTCGCCGACGACAAGAATCTGCGCAGGGGGTTGATCTATCGGGTGAATCCGAAAACGGCGCCGGGAGCCAAGGAATCGTCAGAAATGGATTTCTCGCGTCCGGACGCGGTAAACGCCGCGTTGCTGAACTCAATCTTGTGGCAGAACGAAAGGGGAGACGTACCCATGCCGATTTCGAGGCACGGACACGCATCCCCGACAGCCCCGTAGGCCGGAGTCGGCTACAATTCGAAAGTGGGATCGCCGATCGAATGCACGAACCTGCGGAAGACCTACGACGGCAAGGTTGAGGCCGTGCGTGGCTTGAGCCTGCGCATCGACGCCGGAGAGTGCTTCGGGCTGCTCGGTCCGAACGGGGCAGGCAAGACCACCACCATTGAAATTCTCGAGGGCCTGCTGTCACCGACCTCCGGGGATGTGCGCATCTTCGGACAAACCTGGAAGGAGGATCCTCGTCAGCTGAGGGAGTGGATCGGCATCTCGCTGCAGGAGACGAGGCTATCGGAGAAGCTGACAGTCCGGGAGACGATCGAACTCTTCGCCAACCTTTACCGCGAGCCTCGCCCGTCCGACGACGTTCTGGAGGAGTTGCAGCTTACGGAGAAGTCCGACAGCTGGGTGGGAAAGCTCTCAGGCGGGCAGAGGCAGAGGCTGGCGGTGGCGACGGCCCTGGTCGGCAATCCCCGCATTCTTTTTCTCGACGAGCCGACGACCGGGCTCGATCCGCAGAGCCGCCGCCAACTTTGGGATATTGTCCGCGGCTTCCAGGAAAGGGGCGGAACGGTTCTGCTGACGACTCACTACATGGACGAGGCCGAGCGGCTGTGCAACCGGCTCGCGATCGTCGATCACGGCGTGATTATTGCCGAGGGCACGCCCCCCGACCTCATCAACCGTCTCGGCGGGCACCATTTGGTCGAGTTTGAGGTCAACGGTGTGTCGGATGGCCACGCACTGGAAAGCTGGCGCTCGCTGCCCAGTGTGGAGTCGGTTCGGCACGAAGATGGAACAATCTGCCTGAATGTCCGGGAGCCGCATTTGACCATCCCGGCACTACTGGACGCGGTGAACCGCCAGGGACAACAGCTCGAACATCTGAGTACGCGGCAGGCGAGCCTGGAAGACGTGTTTGTGAACTTGACGGGGCGGCATTTGCGGGACGGCTGAAATGGCGATGACCGAAACGACGCTCAAGAAGTCTGGGCAAACTCCGCCGTCTGCACCGGCGCGGACGACCGGGCGCTGGTCAGGATACCGGTACCTGCTTTGGGTCCGGTTGCTTGAACTGACGCGTGAGCCGGAAATTGCGTTCTGGGTATTCATATTCCCCTTACTGATCTCCCTCGGGCTAGGGATAGCGTTCCGCAACAAGCCAGTCGCTTCGAACAATGTGGCAGTGGTGGCGGGGGATGAGGCAGCGAAGACCGTGGCCGTACTTGGCGCGCAACCACGGCTAGGATTTCATGCATTGACTCTTGACCGCGAGGCCGCGATGAAGGGATTTCGCCTTGGCAAGTTTGATGTGGTCGTCGAGGCAAAAGCCGATGGCACGTATACCTACGATTACGATCCTGCGCGGCCAGAAAGTGTGCTGTCCAGATCGGAGGTCGATGCCACACTCCAGGCAGCGGCCGGGCGAAAGGATGTGCTCGTTACCACGAACCATGCCTCGAGCGAGCCCGGGTCGCGCTACATCGACTTTCTCATCCCCGGACTGATCGGCATGGGCCTGATGAACTCGGGGATGTGGGGGATTGGATTTTCGCTGGTCGATATGCGTCAGCGGAAGCTGATGAAGCGGTTCGTTGCCACTCCCATGCGGCGCAGCGATTTCCTGCTGGCGGTGATGAGCAGTCGGCTGATCATGATGGTGATCGAAGTAGGGTTGCTGCTGCTATTCGGGGTGCTAGTGTTCAAAATGCCCGTGGCCGGGTCCGTGTTTGCCGTCTTACTGTTGGGGGCGATCGGCGCGGTGGCGTTTGGCGGGGTCGGCCTGCTTACCGCCAGCCGCGCACAGAAGATCGAGAGCGTTAGCGGACTGATCAACCTGGTGATGATGCCGATGTGGATCTTCTCCGGCGTTTTCTTCTCTTACGAGCATTTCCCCGCGGTGACGTTGCCTTTCATCCGGGCTCTGCCGCTGACCGCGCTGAACGACGCGTTGCGGGCAACGATTCTGGAGGGAGCGTCGCTGGCGTCGCAGTCGGGGCGGCTGCTGGTGCTCGTCTTGTGGGGCGGAATCTCGTTTGCTCTGGCACTGCGATGGTTCCGGTGGACGTAATCCGTAGTGATCTCTAGGCCGCCTTTTTTTTGTATTCGTCGAAGGCATCCAGGAACCGATCGATATCCTGCTTGGAAATGTAGTACGGCGTCGAGAGACGCAGTTTGTGGGGATCGGCGCCGCGAATGCGAATCTTCTTTTCCTTCCACAGCCAAGCCTCCAGTCCCATCCGCGGCAGGGGCGGCACATTGACCGTGGCGATGGCGCAACGCATCGTGGGGTCGGAAGAAGTCCAGGAGACGGCTCCCCGCTTTAGCATGGCATCGAGAATGTAGTCGCAAAGCTGGCGATGGCGACGCTCGATGCGCTCTAGTCCAATGTCGCTGGCCAGTTGGATCGACGCCCGCAGGCCCCAAAGCGCCGGAACGTTGGAACTGCCAATGCGCTGGAAGCGCTCGGCGCGGATCTTCTGGTCGTCCCAGCCCTCGGTCGCGATGGTATTCCAAAGCTGGTCGATGATTTCGTCACGCACGTACAAAAACCCTGAGCCCTTGGGCGCCTGCAACCACTTGTGGGGGCTGGAAGAGTACATGTCACAGCCGAGGTCGTGAACATTGAGGCGCATCATGCCCGGTACGTGAGCGCCGTCGGCGGCGGAAAGAACGCCCTTGCTGCGAGCCAGGGCGCTGAGCTCCTTCACGGGAAGCACGACGCCGCTGAAGGTGCTGATGTGGCTGAAGAACATCACGCGGGTGCGAGGAGTGATGGCGTCGTTGAAGAGGTTCAGTACCTGGGCAGGGTTTTCGACCGGGCGCGGCAGGGTGACCTTCTTGACCACAATCCCGTAACGTTTGGCCTTGAGTTGCCAGGGATTCTCACCGCCGGGGTGCTCCTGGTCGGTCATGAGGACTTCGTCGCCGGCTTTCATATCGATGCCGTTAGCGATGTAGCTGTTGGCCTCGGTGGCATTGCGGAGGAGGGCGATTTCGTCGCGCGTACAGCCGACAAACGCCGCGAGCGGATCGCGGAACTGGTTCCAGGAGGCGTATCCCCAGATAGGATAGTCTTCCGGATCGGCCTCGTTGAGCTTTTCGCAGGCTTCGTATCCGTCGAAAATGGCACGCAAAACCGGTGCCGGACTGGACCCAACGGTGCCGTTATTCAGGTAGACCTCGTCGGGCGGAATCAGGAACTGCTTACGCATCTCATTCCAGTAGGCGTCTTCGTTGGATTCGTAGAGGGCGCGGTCGGGGAGGTTGGTTGGGGCCGTGGAGAGCTGGGCCCATAGAGACCGCGGGAAGGTAAGGCCAGCGCCAAGGGCGAGCGAAGACGAAAGAAATCCGCGACGGTTGAGCATTCGGATGCCTCT
>Ga0335071_10005759_pt1 | contig 12836 bp, 12 predicted proteins | sample Lox_Sample_15_FD_206724 | JGI IMG/M metagenome (GOLD analysis project Ga0335071, IMG submission 206724) | Soil microbial communities from Loxahatchee National Wildlife Refuge, Florida, United States - Lox_Sample_1.5 | ecosystem: Environmental > Terrestrial > Soil > Wetlands | place: USA...
TTTGATCAATCGGCGCGACGTGATCATCGTGGCGAGCGTTTCCTGCATTTACGGTTTGGGCGAACGGGAAGAATACGTGGCGATGAGCAAGAAATTCGCGGTCGGGCAAAAAATAAAACGCAATGATATCTTGCGCGAACTGGTGGCAATCCAATATGAAAGGAATGACTTGGAAATTTTGCGCGGCCAATTCCGCGTCCGCGGCGAAAATCTGGATATTCATCTCGCGACCGGCGAAGCGGTGGTCCGCATCGTGCTGATGGCCGATACGATCGAAAAAATAAAAATCTATAATATCAATCCGGGCGAAAAGAAGCCGGTTTGGACGCGCGATCTTTCCCGGGCGGCCGGAACCGAGCTTAAAGAAATTATTATTTTGCCGGCCAAACATTTTATGACGCCGGCCGAAAAAATGAAAGCCGCGCTGGCCGCTATCCGCGCCGAATTGGAAGACCGGTTGCAGGAATTGAAAAAGCAGGGCAAGGAAGTCGAGGCTTATCGGCTTGATAAAAAAACCCGCTATGATTTGGAAATGATCGAAACGATCGGCTATTGCAACGGGATTGAAAATTATTCCCGCCATCTTTCCGGCCGCGCGCCAGGCGAGCCGCCCTCGACGTTGATCGATTTTTTTCCGTCTGATTATCTGATGTTCATCGACGAATCGCACGTCACCCTGCCGCAGATCCGCGGGATGTATTTCGGCGACCGCGCCCGCAAAGATACTTTGATCGAATTCGGTTTCCGCCTGCCTTCCGCCCGCGACAACCGGCCGCTCACTTTCGAGGAGTTCGAGAAAAAAATCAATCAGGTGATCTATGTTTCGGCCACGCCGGGCAAGTATGAATTCGCCAGCTCGCGGCAGGTGGCCGAACAGATCATCCGGCCGACCGGCTTGCTTGACCCGGAAGTGGAAGTGCGGCCCAATGCCGGATCGATTGAAAATCTGCTCGGCGAAATCCGCCAAAGAGCCGACCGCAATCAGCGCGTCTTAGTGACGACTTTGACCAAACGGATGGCCGAGGAGCTGGCGGATTTTTTAGCTGAAGCCGGAATCAAAGTAAAATATTTGCACGGCGAAGTGGAAACTTTCGACCGCGTCGCGCTGCTTAGAGAATTGCGCGAAGGAGCTTATGATTGCCTGGTCGGCGTAAATTTATTAAGAGAAGGCCTGGATTTGCCGGAAGTTTCCTTGATCGCGATTTTGGACGCGGATATGGCCGGATTCTTGCGCAATGAAACTTCACTCATCCAGACGATGGGCCGCGCCGCCCGCCACGAAGAAGGCAAAGTGATAATGTATGCCGACAAAATTACGCCGGCGATGAAATTCGCCATCGACGAGACGCGCCGCCGCCGCCGCATCCAGGAAAAATATAATCGCGAGCATCACATCACACCGCGCCGCGCCGAAGCCAAATTCCACGCGCCGCTCGGCTGACGTTTCGGGGCGGATTCAGCACTCTTTACAAAATACGATAAAAATGCTAACATAAATAAATATTGTCCATATTAGCGTACATTTCATACAATCAAAATAAAATACCCCTAAACTTCAACCGGGAGGAGCGACGCGATGGAAAATTTCGTTTGGCCATCAACGAAGCAGTTCAGGTATTTTTACGGCGCCATAAGGCTGGTATCAACCGGCGAGGAAGGCGAAAAAACGGAAAAATATCCCACCTGTCTGTTTGATCTCCAGGAAAGGACCATTAGACTATTCCGGGCTCCGGCGGAACTTGGCGAAGCGATAAACGCCCTGATCAGTCCCGTTGGGTCGGAAAGCTATCCTGATCAAATCGATTACTTGCCGAGTAAAAGGGGGACGGCGGAAATCGACTTCGATGACTGGGATAATCGCTTGGTTGCGGAAGAGGCGCTGGAAAATCAGGGAGAAGAAGCGTCTCCTTTTGATTTGAGCGCCACGGGAGCGATCTATAATGATCGCGCGCGGAACATGGGGAAATTTTCCAGAGTCGAATTCGGCCATCTGCTCGAAGAAAATCTCCGGGCAATCGCCGAAGAAGAAGCAGTGCTGGAAAAGTTGGCGGCAGATATCCGGAAAAAATCAAAAAAACGACGGCTGGTAAAAGAGCGCCGACTCCCGGATTATATCGAAGGGGTTGCTCCGACATTGGCTATCCTGCCGCGGGATTTTGACGAGGTGGAAAACCCGAACGATTTTTACGGCCCTTATTTTCGTAAAGAGCAGTTCACTGATGATTTGGAAGTACTGCCGCCGGAATTGCGGCATATGTTCGTCAATCTCGATGTCTTTTCTGCCTTGGCGAATGTAGTCAGGGACGTGGTCGAAGTAGCATTCAACCCTGAAAAAGCCAAGACGATCAGAAGATCAAAGGGGCTTACGGGCAAGATCGGGGATAATTCAACGAACACTGACGTCGTGATGGCAGAAATCAAAGCTCGCCGATAGATAATCGGCATCGCCAAGCGGCTGTTTTTGCAGACAATGCAAAGCAGCCGTTTTTTATTTGCTTTCGATTTTATGATATAATTCAATCAGAACTAAAAGTCGTAAAATATGAGAATAGGGGCGATAGAAATGCTCTATGCTCTATGTTTTTATGCTCAATGATTATGAAATATGATTTTATTGCCGTGGGCGGCGCGGTCGAGGACATCACTTTTTATACGGAAGAAGGGGTGATGATTGACAATAAGGATGATTTGCTCAAGCAAAAGCTGGTCGGGTTTGAATTGGGCGCCAAGATCCGCGTCGAGGACATCAGCCGTTTTCCCGGCGGCGGCGCCAACAATGCCGCGGTCTGTCTGGCTCGGTTGGGTTTTAAGGCGGCGCTCTTGGCTGCCGTCGGCGAAGATGAAACGGGGAAAAAATTGATCAAAAATCTGGCGGAGAACGGCGTCGACACCCGGTTGGTGAAAGTTCTGCGCGGCGAGGAGACCGGATTTTCTTTCGTGGTGATCAACAAAAATCGCGAACACGTCATTTTTGTTTATCGCGGAGCTAATTCGTCATTGGAAGTCTTGCCGTTGGAAGCGGAATTGATGCGATATTCAAAATGGCTTTATGTCGCTTCGCTTTCCGGCAAATGGGAAAAAGTTTTGGACAAAGTTTTCGGCGTCAAGGACGCGCTGGTCGCCTGGAATCCGGGCAATGTTCAGTTAGCCGCCGGCGCCGGACGTTTGCGAAAATATATGAAAAATACCGCCGTGTTTATGGTGAATAAAGACGAGGCGATCGAGCTGGCGCTGTCGGCGGGAAAGAATAAAAATAAAGGCCGGAGTTTTTTCAATGACATTAAAAATTTGCTGCTGGCCTTGAAAGATCTGGGGCCGGCCGGCGTTTTGATCACTGATGGCGCGCGGGGCGCGGATTTTTACGACGGCGAAATTTTTTATCATCAAAATTCTTTGCGCGTTCCGGAGGCCAAAATCGCCGACACCACCGGCGTGGGCGATTCTTTTTGCGCCACTTTCATCGCCGGCCTGGAAATGTACGAAGGGGATTATGAAAAAGCGATGAAGCTGGCGATGAAAAATTCCGCCGCGAATTTGCGCGAGGCCGGAGCGCAAAACGGCCTGCTATCAATTAAAAATTAAAAAATAAAAAAGAAAAAATGAAGGAGGAAAATATCGCGCTTGAAAAAAGCTATAAATTTGCCATTAGAACCGTGAAGTTGTATCAATATTTAACCAGAGAAAAAAGAGAATACGTTTTATCAAAACAAGTTTTGCGTAGCGGAACTTCGATCGGATCGAATATTGAAGAGGCGGTTGGCGGATTTTCCAGAAAAGATTTTTTAGCTAAAATATCCATTGCTTATAAAGAGGCCAGAGAAACTAAATATTGGTTAAGGCTTTTGAGCGAAGGCGGATATCTGGAAAAAAGTTTTTTTGAGTCGATATTCCAGGATTGCGATGAATTGTGCAAAATTTTGGCTCAAACACTGATAACTTGCAATCGATAATAAATTTTTTCTTTTTTCTCTTTTATTTTTTATTTGTTATGAGAATCCTAACAACGGGGGGCGCTGGTTTTATCGGTTCGGATTTTGTCAGGTATTGGCTGAAAAAATATCCGGAAGATAAAATTATCAATCTGGATCTTTTGACTTACGCGGGAAATTTGGAAAATCTGCGCGAGGTGGAAAATAATCCGAACTATAAATTCGTCAAGGGCGATATCGGCGACGCGAAATCGGTCAATCGCCTGGTTAAAGGAATGGATTTGATCGTGAATTTCGCCGCGGAAACGCACGTTGACCGCTCAATCGCTGGCAGCTCGGATTTTATCCGCACTAATGTTGAAGGGACGCGGGTTTTGCTGGAAGCCGCCAAAAATAACGGCTTGATCCGTTTCCATCATATTTCCACCGACGAAGTTTTCGGCCAGCTCGGCCCGGACGACGCGCCATTCACCGAAAAAACTTCTTATGATCCGCGCAGCCCGTATGCCGCTTCCAAAGCCGCGGCCGATCATCTGGTCCGCGCCTATTTCCATACTTACGGCTTGCCAATCACCATTTCCAATTGCTCCAACAATTATGGCCCGTATCAGCATCCGGAAAAATTGATCCCGCTTTCCATCACCAATATTTTGCGGGGTAAAAAAATAACTCTTTACGGCTCGGGCGAAAATATCCGCGATTGGATCAATGTCCGCGATCATAACCGCGGCGTCGAGGCGATTATCAAGAAAGGAAGAATCGGTGAAACTTATTGCCTGGGCGGTTCGCCCGCGCCAGGGGCTACGGCGACCAAGGGCGGCGGCGAAATGACCAATCTTGATTTGGCGAAAAAGATTTTGGCGCTAATAGGTAAAAGCGAAACTGAAATCGAATTCATCGCCGACCGGCCAGGCCATGACCGGCGCTACGCGATCGACGCGGCCAAGGCGCGGCAGGAATTGGGCTGGCGGAAAGAGATTGATTTTGAAACCGGCCTGCGCGAAACGATCGATTGGTATAAAAAAAATCAAAAGTGGTGGGCAAAGCTAATTAAAAGATAAAAATTGGCGGCAAAGTCCCGCGGCGGAAATTCTGCCGGAGCCAATTTTTTTATTTGAATTGTTATGGACTGCGTTTTCTGCAAAATTATCGCCGGAGAAATTCCGGCCGCCAAAGTTTATGAGGATGAGAAATGTCTGGCTTTTTTAGATATCAAGCCAGTCAACCCTGGCCATGTCTTATTGATTCCCAAAGAGCATCACCGGATGATGACCGATACGCCCGATGAGCTGGTCGCGTATTTATTCGTCAAGGCTAAGGAATTGATGAAAGCGATTAAAAAATCGACCCAAGCCGATTATGTCGCCTTGTCCGTCGTCGGCGTGGACGTGCCGCATTTTCATATTCATCTTGTGCCGCGCTATTTCAACGACGGCCTGGCTAATTTTTGGCCGACCAAAATTTACGCCGCGGGCGAAATGGCCGCCACGGCTCGTCGGATCAGGCAAGAGATTTAGAAGTAAAAATATTAGGAAGCAGAACGGGAGTTATCATTGGCGACCTGTTTGGCTCGCTATTCCGGAATGTAATCGATAATGGCAAAGCCGCGGGAAAATACCGCGGCTTTTTTATTTCAAAAAACATCGCCTTGGCGATGTTTTAATATTTATAGTTGATGTCTTCCAGTTCGTCATCGGAAATTTCTTTTTCTTTTTCCGCCCGGGCGAAGATTTTATCCAATGCGCCGGCCTGTTTTTCCGTTGGGTCGAATTCCCAGATCAGGTGGGGGATTTTTCTGATTTTGACGCGGTGCTTTAATTTTTCGGCGATCAAACCCGAGCTTTTGCGTAATTTTTCCAAAGCCGTGCCGACAAGCGAATCCGGCAGGACGGAAAATAAAATACGCGCCGAATAAAAATTAGTGTCGCATTCGACGCGGGTTATCGTGACCAGTCCGCCGGGGATTTCCACTTCTTCGGCGATGATGGAAGCGATCTCCTTGCGCAAAGTTTCATTAATACGGTCGATGTTGGGCATAAGATTATAACACGAATACCGCGAATTATAAGCGAATACAGCGAACTCTGCTGACCCAAAATTTATTTAAATATTTCGCGGTATTCGCTTATAATTTGTGGTATTCGCGTCAGATTTTAATTTCTTTCTCTTCAAAAAATTGCAAAATGTCGCCTTCCTGGATAACCGGTTTGCCTTCGTATTGCAGGCCGCATTCCTGATTGACATCCACGGTCGGCATGTCCATTTTTCCGGCTTGCAGTTTGGTAATTTTTCCCTGGGCCACCATCACTTTATTGCGCAGAATTTCGACGCGGACGCCGTTCTTAGCCTGGCCGTCCAAAACTTTGCCGCCGACGATCTGGCTTTTATTTTCCGTGCGGAAAATTTTTAAGACCTTGACGCGGCCGAGATCGACGCGTTGGAATTTGGCCACCACCAATTTTTTCATTTCCTCCTGCACGTAATCGATGAGATCATAAATGATATTGAAAGTATGAACTTTGACGCCTTTTTCTCTGATTAAAACTTCGATTGCCGGAGAAATTTTGACGTTGAAGCCGATGATTTCCGCGTTTGAACCCTCGGCGCGGGCGATATCGCCTTCGATAATATTTCCCAAGCTCTTGTTTAAAATTTTAACTTTTACTTCCTCGGTATTTATTTTCATCAATGATTCCTCGATCGCTTCGGCCGAACCCAGGACATCGCTTTTGATGATCAGATTCAATCTTTTCACTTCGGTTCCGTCTTCATTTTCATTTTTCATTTGAATCGCGCTGCGGTTCTGGGCGACTTTTTCGATCTTGCCCTTGATCCGTTCGCCCTCGCCAACTTCCAAAACATCGCCGACGGCTGGCGCCATTTTTAATCCCAAAATCATCACCGGCATCGAAGGCAGAGCTTCCGCGACATTTTCGCCGAGATAATTTTTGAGCGCCCGGGCTTTGCCGTAAATCTTGCCATGCAAAACCAATTGATCGCCGACGCGCAAAGTTCCGTTTTGAATTAAAATTGTGGCGAGCGGCCCGGAATTTTTATCAATATGGGATTCGATTACGGTTCCCAAAGCGGCCGCCTTGGGATTTGCCCGCATGCTTTTCGCTTCGGAATCAGCGGTCAATAAAATCAAATCCAATAATTCTTCGATGCCGGTTCCTTTCAGAGCCGAGATCGGCGCGCAGACGACTTTGCCGCCCCAATCTTCCGGCAGGATTTCCAATTTATTGACTAATTCTTGTTTGATCTTGGTAATGTCCACGCTTGGTTTATCGATTTTGTTAATCGCAATAATAAAAGGAAGTCCGGCAGCTTGAATAATTTTGTAGGCTTCGATAGTTTGCGGCTGGACGCCGTCGTCGGCAGCCACGACCAAGATTGCCACATCGGCAATGCGGGCGCCGCGCGACCTCATCGCGGTAAAGGCTTCGTGTCCCGGAGTATCGATAAAAGTGATCAAGCGATTATTTTTTACGACCTGGTAAGCGCCGATGTGCTGGGTGATGCCGCCGTGTTCGCCGCCGGCCACATTGGTTTTGCGGATCGTATCGAGTAATTTGGTTTTGCCATGATCAACATGACCCATCACGACAATGACCGGCGGGCGAATGATCAAATTGGTGTCTTTTTCGCGGCTTAAAATTTCCTCGATTTTTTTATCGCCCTCGGCCGCTTGCGCCGCGGTGCCGGCTGATTCGTCAAGCGAAACTTCCACGCCCAAAGATGATCCGATGATTGAGGCCGTATCAAAATCAATTCTTTCATTCATCGACGAAAAAACTCCATTCTTCATTAGTTCAGCCAAAACTTTATTGACCGGCAAATGGGTGAGTGCGGCAAAATCACGGACAGTCATAATTGAAGGAATGGGAACGATTTTTTTCACCACGCCTTCGGCAATCATTTCTTCCCGCTTGGCTTTATTCTTTTCTTCGTCTTCCGCCTGCAATTTGCGCAATAAAAAAGGCCAGTCGCGGATGATCATCTGGGCGGTTTTCGGATCGACTTTTATCGCCCGATAGCCAATATCAAAACCCATCCGCGGGAGCTTTTCCTTCAGATCATTAGGTGTGACTTTTAAAATTCTGGCGAGTTCGGTTACGTTCATATTAATAATGAGTCCCTCTCGGGAGGCCCGTCTCGCCAAGGCTTCGCCTGCCTCGCTGCAGCTTCGGCAAGGCGGGCCTGCCTCGCTGCAGCTTCGGCAAGGCGGGCCGAGGCGGAGGTGGTCCACCCAAGGCGGAACGGGGTATGTTTTGGCGGCACCTCGATTAAAGTAAAATAAAAATAATTCCTAAGAATTATTTTAATACTACCGCTTTTTTATTGTCTCGTCAAATAAAAAAGGGAAGTATGTAGACTTCCCCGACTATAATTATTGCCGGCCAGTTTATAGTATTCGCACCGTTGCTTCCTTGGCGATTTGCTCGTTATCCTCTTGAAATAGGCTGGCCGCTTTTTCCTTTAATTCTTCGATCAGCCGGTCTTGCCGCGTCGTATCTTTTTTGGCATCTTCCGGCAGATCAAAATTGACATTCACCCGCGATAATTCCCTTTCCGCGAAGACGTATTTTTTAATAAAGCTATCGGCGAGCCTTGGGGTGTAGCCAGCTACGATCAGCCACCATCTTAATTTTTTTTGAGCGGTTTTCTTCAGCCTGCCCCTGGCGACTACTACGGATGATCGCTTCGAATCATCACGCGGAAAAGACAAGTAAAAAAGGCGCGGCCGGAAAAGTTCGGCAATAAATTTTGACATTTCTACCTCCAGAGAAGGGTTTATTAAGAACCTGATTGTTTAAGACATATTAATACTTATTTTTTATTTTGTCAAATTTGCCGAGGATGATTTTTTTTTTGCTAAACTCTAACAATCCAAGGTATGATAAGAAAGGAGATAAAAATAATACCTTGGAGAAAAATTATAAAAAAATCAACCGTACCTTAAAAAAGAGGAGCATTATGAAGATCATATTGTTTTTATCGATTTTTTTGTCGGCGGCCGTATTTTTCGGCTGTAGCAATCAAAGCCCGGTAAATATTAACGATAGCCATGACGCTATTGCTAAAGTTGCCGCCGTCTCAGTTTGTGATTATTGGAGTGGCCTAACGCAAACAGGGAAAGATAATGCTATAATAACGCGAGCTAGCACAGACAACAATTCTTATGTTGGATTGAATTGCAAACAGTGGGTGGATAAAGTGGTGTTTGATGCTAGCAAAAATTGTGTTGTAGTGCCAGGAACAGCCCCTGCCCAGTATTATTGGAATGTCGATTGCAGCGGGCATATTTTGAGCATGAGCACTAGGATTGAAAATGTTAATCGCGGGGATATAATCCAGATGTATCTTTACATTTGTGATAAGTGGGATGCAAAAAATAATTGCACTGAAATGATATATACCCCCCCCATACTGCTATTGTGCTTAGTAAGACAGCAACCTCAATGACTTGGATTCATAGTAATTGGGGAACTGTTAACAAGCTTAAAGTTACAACCTTAACCGTTAATTTTTCTGATTTTTATCGATGGGTTAGCGGTGCGGGATGCGGTTACACCATCAATCATGTGCGATAGTTATCGGTCAAGCAGAATGGCATTTAAAAAATCGCCATTCTGCCCCTTTAATTTTAATCAATTACAATATTAATTAAAAATAGCTATGACTAAAAAAAATATAATTATTTTAGTAACAGTGACTATTGTGGTGTTGCTGGCCGCGGGGTCGATATTTTTGTTTACAAAAAAAAGTCATAGCAAGCAAAATTTTAATCCCAGCATAGTTGAGCTTAATAAAGTTAGTATTAACACTGGAGATTGGCAGACATATAAAAATTATCAATACAGTTTTGAAATCAAGGGACCGAAGTCCTGGGAAATAAAGCCTAATAGTGATAGCGGATTACTTGACGGCGAGGGTGCGTTTCTTTGGTTTAAACCGGATTCCAATGGCGATTTTTACGCGCCAGTAAGCATGGCCGTGCTTGATAATCCGGACAATTTTTCAATTACCAAATGGTTTTTGAAAAATAATGCTAAATATACCGTGGGGCCGGAAAATTTTATTGAAATAAATATTCCGACCACCGAAGAAGCGGTGGCTGTTTATGTTAATTTTATTAATAGTCAAGGGATTTACAAATATTATGTAAAAAAGAACGAGAAGATATTCAGTTTTGATTTGATGGATACCGGATCGAATATAATAAACGAAGATGCAATGATCAATGCAATAGTAAATACTCTAAGGTTTAATAAATAAGCGGATGGATTTAAAGATTTTAGACAGTTTTAATACAAAAAATCGGCCACAAGCCGATTTTTAAGCCTGTGTGATTTTCTGTAAAAAAATACAGGAATTCGTTATTGAATTCCTCTAAAGCGCGAAAGCGAAACATGGGGTGGAAAATTTTAAAAACGCCCGGTTAAGGCGTTTTTTTGAGCAGATTTTTGACCGGGCCGAAGGTTTTGCGGTGGAACGGAGTCGGACCGTATTTGATTAACGCGTCCAGATGTTCTTTGGTGCCATAGCCTTTGTGATTGGCAAAACCATATTGCGGATATTTTTCCGCTAATTCGGCGATCAGCCGGTCGTGCGTGACTTTGGCGATGATGGAAGCGGCGGCGATGGAAAAAACCAGGTTGTCGCCGTCGACAATATTTTCCTGCTTCAGGCTGAAATTGGGAATCGGCGCGCGGCCGTCAAGCATAATGTAATCGGGTTTTTTCTTCAGCGCGCCCAGAGCTTTTTTCATGCAAAGAAATGTCGCCTGATAAATATTGAGGCGGTCGATCGTCTCGTGATCGCAAATTCCCACGCCGACCTCGGTGAAATTATTCATAATCAGCTCAAAAAATTCCTCGCGCTTTTTTTCCGGCACTAATTTGGAATCTTTGAGTTTTTTGAATTCTTTGATTCCGGCGATTTTTTCGGCAGCGGCGGCATCAAGCACGGCCACGGCGGCCACCACCGGCCCGGCCAAAGGACCTCTACCGGCTTCATCAACTCCGGCGACGAGCGCGTAGCCTGATGCGAACAGCGAATTTTCTTTTTTCAGATTAAGCATTAAAATTTATTTGGTGATTTTTTTGATATTTCCTTCTTTGAGCTGGATATAATTGTAGGCCGAGAGCGCGGCGATCGAGCCGTTGCCCGCGGAAATAACAATTTGTTTGAACGGGCCGTTAGTGCAGTCGCCGGCGGCGAACATACCGGGAAGCGAGGTTTCGTATTTTTCGTTGACGATAATTTCTTTTCGCTCGTTTATTTTTACCAAATTGGCCACCAAATCGGTTTTAACTTCAAAGCCGATCTCCACGAAAATTCCATCAAGCGAAATTTCTCGCGAAGAATCGTCCGCCAGATTGCGTATCTTAATAGAGGTGACCTTTTTTTCGCCGATAATTTCCTCGACTTTGCTTTGTAAAATTATTTCAATATTCGCGGCTTCGCGAATTTTTTTTTCCAAATGTTCAAAGGCCTGGAAAGTATCGAATTGATGGATAAGATAAACTTTCTTGGCGATTTTAGCCAGCAATCCGGCCGCATCCAGAGCGCTGTTGCCGCCGCCGACCACGGCGACGGTTTTGTCGCGGAAAAGCGGGCCGTCGCAGTTGGCGCAATAGGCCACGCCGCGACCGGCCAATTCTTTTTCGCCCGGCACGCCCAATTGCCGGTGCGCCGCGCCAATGGCGACGATCACGGTCTTGGCGGAAAATTTTTCGCTCGCGGTTGCCACTGCGAAATTTTCGTCGGCCAATTTTTTAATTTCTTTAACCTCGCTGATTTTTATTTCCACGCCTAACTCCCTAACTTGTTCGGTGAATTTTTCGATCAGTTCGGAGGCCGTGATGGATTTATAACCGGGATAATTCTCGATTACCGAAGCCCACATCATCTGTCCGCCCAAATCCTTGGCAATCATTAAAGTTTTCATCTGCCGCCGCGCCGCGTAGATCGCCGCCGACATCGCGGCCGCGCCGCCGCCGATGATAATTACATCATACATAATCTTGATTGGAAATTATTATTTAAAAGTCGATTTCCCTATTTTTAAAAACAGAAATTTGAAATTTCCTGCCTGCCGGCAGGCAGGGAGATTGGAAATTTGGACGAAAGTTGCTAATTCCTAATTTCAAATTTCCAATTTCAAATATCGACGATTATTATTGTATATTTTTTTGAAATTAATGGCAATCTTGACAATATGGCGACATAACATTTGTACCTTTTTGACTTCTTTATTCGTATTTGATAAAGTAAGGATATTAATTAATAAATTATGAACTAAATTATGAAAAAAGCGATTATTTTAAGCCTGGCGCTGGCGCTGCTGATGACCGGCTGCAGTCTCAAGGCTCCGCAAACCGCCAAAGTCTTGACTCCTGATGAAGCAAAGGCGCAGATCACCGATTTTATCAACAACCAGCTTTTGGCCGGAGCCCCGTATAAAGCGACGGTGGATTCGATCGCCGAAGCCAACGGTCTTTATAAGATGTCGGTCGAGGTCAACAACCAGAAAATCGATACTTATATGACCCGCGACGCGACAATATTTTTTCCGCAAGCGATTGATATGACCAAAAAACTCGCCAATACCGCTTCGTCTACCGCTAACAAGCAGACAACTCAGGCCCCCGCGACAGTAACCAATAAAACCGCCAAGCCGACGGTGGAATTGTTCGTGATGAGCCAATGCCCTTACGGCACGCAAATTGAAAAAGGCATTCTGCCGGTCGTTGCCGCTTTGGGCAAGAAGATTGATTTTGCTATTAAATTCTGCGACTACTCCATGCACAATCAAAACGGACCGGTTGAATTGAACGAAGAAATGAGCCAATACTGCATCCAGAAAAACGAGCCGCAAAATTATCAGGTTTATTTGAATTG
>Ga0335071_10005761_pt1 | contig 12833 bp, 8 predicted proteins | sample Lox_Sample_15_FD_206724 | JGI IMG/M metagenome (GOLD analysis project Ga0335071, IMG submission 206724) | Soil microbial communities from Loxahatchee National Wildlife Refuge, Florida, United States - Lox_Sample_1.5 | ecosystem: Environmental > Terrestrial > Soil > Wetlands | place: USA: Florida...
TGCCGCTGTTTCGCGGAGCTTCGGGGAGCCGCTCGCCCTGGTACAGCGGATCTTTAGTGACTACGCCGTCGTTATACGCGTAGGAAGCGATGCCCGCAAGACGCCGCGTCAGACGGCCTCTCACGTCGACCTCAACGCCGCGTGACCGCTCCTGCCCGACGGTGACAATCGTCGGGTAAAAAACGAAGCTTGCGATGTTGTCCTTGACCAGCTGATACGCCGCCACGGTGGCCGTGATCGCCCCTCCCCGCGCCCGCACCTTATAGCCGAACTCAAACTGATTGGCGGTCTCCGCAGCCAGAGCCCGAAGCGTTGTGGGGTCACGACCGTTATTCGCGTCCAGTGCCTGCTGATATTGGCCGTACACCGCCTGCCCGCCTGACAGTTGCCATACCAGCCCCACTCGCGGCTTCACGAAGGACTGGACGTTGGGCTGAGTGCCGGGAGGCGCATAAATCGCGCTCGTCCAATCCACCCGGACCCCGGCCACCAGCGTCAACCGGTATGGAAGCGTGATTGTGTCCTGCGCGTAAAGGCCGACCCACCGGGTTTCATCAGTCGTATAAAGCGGCGACGCAACGGAGGGGTCAAGCGGTGGCTCCGGCGTGAATACGGGGTTGTACACGTTGACCGGCGCCAGCTGTTCGTAATACTGCGTCCCGGTCCTGCCCGCTGCATACCCATCCAGTCCGACAAGCACCGAATGCTGCACAGCCCCGGTCCTTAACTTTCCCGTCACATCCGCCGACCCATGGACCAGCCGGTACTTCCTGTGCGGAGCGTTGTAGTAATACGCAAGGCATTCGTCGCCGCTGCCGAGGCAGTCCGCTCCCGTGGCCAAGTTGCTACCGTACGGTGTGATATCCGCTTCATAGGAATTGGAGATCAACGACAGGAACTTCGCATCCAGGCGCCAGCCCCTCGAAAGCTCCTGGTCCAGGGTCAATCGAGCCGACCTCGGTTGCGTTGTGGACAACACCGGCGAATCATTGAACTGCGAGCTGTAGTAGTGAAGGTTGAGAGGCCGATCACCGAGCGAGGGAACTCCATAGTCGTTGCGCCAGGCCTGGTGCTGGTAATTCAGCGACAAGCCCAATTGAGTTCGCGGCGTCGCGTGCCATATCAGAGTAAGTCCACCCGATCCGAGGCGGTCACGGACAAACGCACGCCCGGTCTTCTCGGCGAACCATGTGCCTGAAGCTCGCACCAGTAAGCTCCCGCTTTGATTGAGCCGTCCACTTACATTGGCGGTACTGCGCGTCGACCCCAGCTGGCTGGCGGTCTCATCCAAGTCAGCCGCAAACTGGGGAAGAATCGGCCGCGAAACCACATTGACGAGGCCTCCTGGCTGGGCGCGTCCGAAGAGCACGGAGTCGGATCCCTTTACCACGTCCACCTGCTGCACGTCCGCCATGTTCAGGGGCACTCCCTCCAACCTGGAGCCGTCCAGATAGTAGGAAGCGGCCGCCGTCATCGAGCTCCGCGCTGTCATCGACAGGTCAGTAAAACCGCGAAAAATCAACGCCGTCTGCACGCCCCCGTTAAAACCGAAGTCCTGTGCCACCCCCGCTACATTGCGTGTCGCATCGCTCAGGGTCAGCGCATTCTGGTCCTGCAAAACTGCTTCCGGCACAGTCTCCAGGGACTGCGGAGTCAGCAGCACCTGCGAGTCGGTCTTCGTCGTCGCTTGATCCGTCGCAGAGGGGGTGTAATCACCCTGGCGTTCCAGGCGATCGGTCACAGTTATGGATTGACCCTGGGGCCTGATCGCGACTACGAAATTCACCGTCAGTGTTTCGTGCCCGTTCACATTCACTGTACGCGACTGCTCCTGAAAGCCCTGACTCTCCACGGTCAGCGAATAGTTACCCGCTTGCAGCGGCGGGAAATGGTACCCTCCGTCCCGGTCCGTCTGAGCATTTCTGACTTTGCCTGCCTCGTCTTCGAGCACTACATGGGCGCCGACTATGGCAGCTCCCGAAGGATCGCGGACAGTCCCCAACAGACTGCCTTCCGCGCCAGCGCCTGATTGCGTCTGCGCCAAAAGTGCATAGGAAAGCAGTATTGCGGCCGCAACCAGGTAGCCACATTTAATCAACTTCGGGTATGGTCGGCGCATTTCTTCTTGATTCCCGGGCTGCCTGTGTGCCGTTGTGCCAACATAACTTCCAGCACGGGTCGAATCGGCAAGTAACAGCACAGTTTTTCATGGGACTACTGACTCCGCAATGCGGCAAATCGTCGCACCACACTGCCGTCGGACTTGTTCGAGTGTTCGGGTCGCTGCGCAGGGCCGCTCGCTGCACAATACCGCTTATTGGCTGAGAATACGTCGCTTCGTCGACGCTTCACCGGTTAGGCTATGCAGTCCTGATCCTACTCTGATCGCGATTGCGACCGCACAACAATGCTGAAAACGAACGCAGTCACCCCTGTGGGGAACTGCAGCCGCCGTGAACCGGTGCGACACTTTGCCGCACTGAAAACCGGCGCACCACACCATGGATCGCCAAACGACGATGCGTCTGCTCGAGCTAGCGCAGATGGCGTGCTTTGTGGGCACCTGCAGCAACCGCACGAGCCTGTTCGTACACAGTCGCCAGTCCCTCATAGACGGCAGCCCTGGTCGCGGCGGGGGCGGAAGCGGGGGTTCCTGCTGCAAATGGGGGGTGCGGGTCGTATTCGTTGTAGAGCTGTAACAACTCCGCTGCCTGGCGCCCGCGAAGGCGCGACGCGAGCACCAGCCCGAAATCGATCCCGGCGGTCACACCACCACCTGTTATGCGATTCCGATCAATCACCACGCGGTCTTCGATCGGCTTTGCACCGAATAGAGCGAGCAGGTCCCGGAACCTCCAATGGCACGTCGCATTGTAGCCTTCCAAGAGTCCGGCCATCCCAAGGACCAGCGACCCGGTGCAGACACTGGTGACGTAACGGGCTCGACTGCCTCGATCAGCGAGGAACGACAAAATTTCGCCGTCGTTCATCATCGCAATTGTGCCCACCGTACCGCCCGGCACAAACAAGACGTCAAGATCGCGGGGACAATCTTCGATCGATGTGGTCGGAACAATGCTGTATCCGAGGGAACAGGCGACCGGATTCAGGTCCTTCCAGAGCAAATGAACCTTGGTGTTCGATAATTCGGCGAAAAACGGGTGCGGCCCGACGAGATCGAGCGCGCTCAGACCGGGATACAGAAGCATACCAATGTGGAGCCGCGATCCAGTGGGGACGGCGCCATTGGCGGAACCTTCGGACTGGGTGATTGTAGACCGCCGTTCCTGCGCAGGAGCGGGCTTGAACAAAGCTGACGTTGCCAATGGCGGAGCAATTACCTTGACAAGGAAACGCCGGGAGATATCGTTCTGGTCCATGTCGCGCATCCGATCGTTTATTTGTTGGAACGCCCGATCTTCCCTTGTGGTGCGACTCCGGGCGATGTGCAGGTGTAGCTCGATGCCAACTTGGCGGCTGCAGCATCATTGGCAGGCCCAATGTAGCGGGGATATTGCGGATACTGGCACAACGGCTGACTCAGCGTTACCGCGCCCTTTGCGTCCAGCTTCTGCGCACTCAACGTGCCAGGCGCGACGCCCTTCGTCACCCACTTGTCCAGTGCCGTCAGGAGGTCGGTCTTGTCTGCACCTACTCCATCTTCGCAGTGATCGACGCCTGGCGCCACGTAGAATCGAGTCGATGCGGCGGCGTTCTCTACACCGACGGCCTTTTCCATGTTCGTCATGTACTCGATGGTCGAGTTAACACTGAGGGCTGCGTCCGATCCTCCGTGCCAAACAATCAACTTGCCGCCGGCGTTAATGAACGGGCGGATATCGGTTTGCGTTGCATCATAGAGCGCAGCCAGTGCATAAAGCGCGTTTTGATTCTGGTCCCAAGGAGAATACTGAAGCGAATCGGTCTTGGGATCACGGGCCAGGCAATACTTGACGGTGGTGTCTTGAAACAGGTACTGGCCGGCCTTCCTGACATCTCCATTACCGGAAACCCAGATTCCAAAGTTCATTGCATCATCTTCGTTGCCGGTAAGGTTGTACCCTTTACTACGATAGGTGCTGCTGCCTGTGAAAATCGCATCAGCCGTCCATGTTTGGACGACCGCGAGCTGCGCATCGGAGAGGCAGGTGTCGCCCGTATCTCCTCCGCCGGGACAGCGCAAAGCTCCTACCTGCAGAATATCTGGGGTGCAAGCCGCTGGGTTCGCCACAATGCCGTCGACAATGCCGTCAAGTCCATCGCATGCATCGCGCACATGCTTTGCTAGAAGCGCCGTTTTGGCAGGACTAAACGCACCGCCGGGAGCAGCCAAGGCCTTAGCCGTTCGGTTGAACGCCCCCATGAAGCCCACCCAATTGTAACCAGGTGCGCGCGCAATGACACCATCGAATAGATTCGGGTTTCGCTGCACTGCCATCAACGCCTCACGCCCCCCGTTGGAGCAGCCTTCGAAGTAGGACCTGGCCGGCGGCATACCATAAGCCGCAGTCACCACTTTGAGGGCGGTGGACATGACCGTGGGTACGGAGAGGCTGCCGAAGAGCTGGGCGGCGAAGGTGTCGCTAAATGCAAAAGCGGCGGACATTCCATCGTCCTGGTGCCCGGAATCACTGACGACTTCCGCGTAACCTTGGATGAGCGGGGGCACGATCAAAGGCGTAATCGATCCGTCGTATCCGCCTCCTCCTCCATAGTAGAGTTTGCCGTTCCAAGCGTCCGGCAGACGGATTTCAAGGTTCAGAGAGGGCGCCAGCGTGCCGTTAACCTTGCAGTAATTCGGCGCCGCGGCACTTGCCTTGATCACAGCCGTCGTGAGCATCGCTCCTCCGATCGTTTTCCCCCCAAGGGCCGCGCAGGCCATCGCGGCGGTGACCGTCGTCTTCCCATCAAGTGCCGTTGTCGCCTGTGCCCATAGCAGCACCGGAGCGCTCAATGCCGCTAGCACCACAGCAGGTATAAGCTGCGGACGAGTTGCGTGGATCTTCATCAGCGTGTGCGTCTCTCAAAATAGCCCACGAAATGCAACATTTTGCAAAACTGCATCCATCACCTAATATGGCTACGATAGAGCACAGGGACTGATCGAGTAAATGACAATGACGCGATCCTTTCCGCCAAGCCCGAAGCCACTCGACGTTGCCATCCTCGCTTTCGACGGCTGCCAGGTGCTCGATGTCACTGGACCCGCAATGGTATTCGAAGCCGCCAACAATGTTTCGGAGGAAGCGCGCTATAGCGTGCACATTCTGTCCTCCAAAGGCGGCACGATCCGGACTAACAGCGCGGTCGCCCTTGTCACAAAACCGCTGAAGACGCTCGCACCATGTGCCATCGACACCTTCTTGATGGCAGGAGGCGATCGGTCCGGACTGGAGATGCTGGCGGCTGACGTATCGGTGCGAAAATGGGTCGTGCAGACAAGCACGAAAGCCCGTCGATACGGGTCCATCTGCACCGGCGCATTCGCCCTCGCGCGCTTCGCCCTGCTGAGCGGCAAACGGGTCGCTACTCACTGGTCAGCATGTTCCGATCTGGCGGAACTCTGCCCAGACGTGTGTGTGGACGCTCATGCCTTGTTCGTGAACGATGGCCGGGTATGGACATCGGCCGGAGTCACCACCGGAATGGACATGAGTTTGGCTATGGTCGCCTCGGACTTCGGAGAAGCAGTCGCCAACGCCATCGCCAAGCGCCTTGTCTTGTATGCGCGCCGGCCTGGCTACCAATCCCAGTTCAGTCCCGTGTTGAGCGCGCAGAGTAATGCGACCGCGCCATTCGCCGAGTTGATTGACTGGATTCAGGAGAATTTGGCGAAGCCGCTGGATTTGCAGAAACTTGCAGCCCATGTTTCCATGTCTGAGCGTACGTTCCTGAGACATTTCACCCGCAGCCTCGGTATGACGCCAGCACGCTTGGTAGAGATGTTACGGCTCGATCTAACTCGCGTCTACTTGGCCACTGGCATGTCACTCAAGGACATTGCCCCAAAAGTCGGCTATCAATCCAGCACCCAACTATCGAGGGCATTTGATCGGCGATTTGGTATGACTCCCATGCTGTTTCGGGAGTTGCACCAGCGTAGCGATTGTGGAGGATCTGTTACCGAATCCTGATGTTGGTTCTCATTGCGAGGCCCGTGAGTCCGCTAAACTTCGTTCACTCCCGTTCATTGAAGATTTGTCCGGTCCGCGTAACACTGCTTTCGATCGCCCTATCACAATTCTGAACAACTGACCTTTCAATCGCTGCGGTACCCACATGTAACTGTTCAGTTCCGAGTAGCCTCTCTTACTCAGTAACATCGCTGGAATCTTTGTCGCCAAGCTGTTCATCGAACACGCATTCGCCACCTCTTGGAACATATGGAACTCATACTCGTGCCTGGCAAGCAATGGCGCACGGTGGCGTCCGCGTCGGATTAGGATTGTCGCATCAGCCGGCCACCTTTTGCGTAGATGGGCCAAGCGGACCAGGGGGCGTTGGCTGCGCACAAATTGCACAATCCGCGATATGTTGGCTGAAGTCCCCTGCAGACCTTTGTCACGGCCGAAAGAGGGAAAATGTCTTGGAGAAGCGCTGTTAGTTTCCATGGCTCAACAGACTTTGTATGAGTGAGACCGATTTAGATTCTCTGCCATTCGAACCTCCGGACGACGAAAACAGGCGTCTTCGGGAAGAGAATGCTCGGCTGCGGCGCATCTTGACCGTCCATGGTATTCCCCTTCCAGAGCTCACGCTCGCAAAACCACCGCCCTCCCACACCGCCAAAATTCTGACCATGAGCAGGGAGGAGCGTTCGCGGAGGCGGATCGCACTCTTTCGGAGCCTGTTCCGTGGCAGAGAAGACGTCTACGCACCGCGGTGGGAGACTGCTGACGGCCGGTCGGGATATGTGCCGGCTGCCGTGAGGGACTGGAAGGCTATTAATAGGAGCCGCCCGGAGGAGCGGAAGAGAGTCGACCAGAAGACTCGCCGGTTCCTCCCACTGACCGACGCCGTTATAGCGAACCATCTCTTGGGCAAGGAGACCGTTGGCGTCTACCCGCTCCTGGCCGACGAAACGTGCTGGTTTCTCGTGTCTGATTTCGACAAGGCGACATGGGAGTACGATTCCCAGGCTTTCCTTGAGACCTGCCAGCAGTTGAGCGTGCCGGCTGCCTTGGAGCGTTCTCGCTCCGGGAAGGGCGGCCATATTTGGATCTTCTTTGATCGTGCACTGCCAGCGATTACCGCGGCGCAAACTGGGATGCATGATTCTCACGCGAACCATGGAGCGCAGGCGTCAACTCGGCCTCGATTCCTATGATCGCTTTTTCCCCAACCATGACACGATGCCCAAGGGAGGGCTAGGGAATCTGATTGCGCTCCCATTGCAGTTTGCGTCGCGCAAGTCGGGCAACAGTGTGTTCATTGACTGCGACTTCAAGCCGTACCCAGACCAATGGCAGTTCCTCTCGACGATTCGACGAATGCCGACCGGCGCCGCAAAGGAGATCGTTGTGGGAGCTCAGCTCAAAGGCGACCTGATCGGAGTCCGGATTAGCATCGCCGATGATGAGGACGCAACAGGCCCATGGACCTTGCCGCCTTCCCGCAAGCGGAGGGAGCGGCCGATCGAAGGGCCGTTGCCAAAAACTGTTCAGATCGTTCGCGCGAATCTTGTCTACGTAGAAAAGAAAGATCTGCCACCAGCCATGCTGAATCGGCTACTCCGGTTGGCAGCATTTCAGAATCCCGAGTTCTACAAGGCTCAGGCGATGCGGCTCTCGACCTACGACAAGCCGCGTGTAATCGCATGTGGCCAGGAATTCGCCCAGCACATCGCGCTGCCTCGCGGATGTCTGATGGAGACGTTGGCTCTTCTCGAGGCCCACAAGATCCGTCCCGAAGTTCGGGATGAACGGTACGCGGGCTCAGCAATTGAAGCGGAGTTCCGGGGTCAGCTTCGGCCGTTCCAGGAGGAAGCCGTCGCGAAGATCACCGGCCACGACGAAGGCATCCTTTGCGCTCCGACAGCGTTCGGAAAAACTGCCGTTGCGGCGTGGCTTATTGCGAAACGCAAGGTCAACACTCTGGTTGTGGTTCACAGGCAGCAGTTGCTCGATCAGTGGCAGGAGCGCCTTGGGATGTTCTTGGATCTGCCAGCCAAATCGATCGGGCATATCGGCGGAGGGAAAACGGAACGGACCGGCTGTGTGGACGTAGCCGTCATTCAAAGCCTGTATCGAAAAGACGAAGTGAAGGACTTCGTCGCTGAGTACGGCTAGGTGATCGTCGACGAATGCCACCACATATCCGCTTTCACGTTTGAACAGGTGATGAGGCAGTTGCAGGCCAAGTATGTTGTCGGTCTGACCGCCACGCCGACGAGGAAAGACGGGCACCATCCGATCATTTACATGCAGTGTGGCCCCGTACAGTTCAGCTTGAGCGCTCGGACGATGACCGAAACGGCGCCCTTCGAGCACAAGGTGACTCCCCGACCTACGGAGTTCCGGATGGCGCCCGAACTAACCGAGATCACGATCCAGGACATCTACGCCGCGCTCGTCGATGATGCCTCGCGCAACGAGATGATCGCCAACGATACCGTCCGTGCCATAGAATCGGGACGTTGCCCGCTGCTTCTGACCGGCCGGACAGTGAAGCCATTTGTCCATTGTTCTATCATGTCCACTATTTGTGGACAACACCAAAACCAGGACACGGCGCCTCGTCAGAGAAACGGCCATTCAGTACGAGTCACACTACTGCTTTTCGAGCAGCGGGTTCAGATTGGTGGTAAGGCCACTGCTTTTCCGCTGTGCCAAAACTGTGTCTGAACTCCATCTGTTTGTACAACTGAGGTCGCTTCTTGAGCGAAAGCCGATCCCCCAGATTGTTGTAAACGTTAGGACTTCGCGAAAAACAACGGAGCCCTTGGAAGCGACGTCGGTCCCTTGGGCGCAGGGGGTCGGGCGTTCAAATCGCCCCGCCCCGACCAATAAAATCAGCGGCTTAGGACTCAGATCGGCAGCCCCAGGCTCTACGCCAACAACGAGGGCAACCCGATCCCGAACGGATTTCTAAGAACATAACACCTCAACGCGGAGTCTGTAATTTTGGAAGTTCCGGCCGCCGTAGTCCTGAGGGTTGAAGAGCTCCATCTTGACTGGACGCATTCATTAACGTATTGCTCCCGAAACAACGCTAGGTTGCTTTTGGAAATTGTTCCCTCGGAACCAGTCAGGTCACTGACTTGTGCTGCTGAGCCACTTCCCGCGGCGTCCGTGGGCCCAACCCGCCGTAAACTGGGAACGATCCAAATCATTGGGCCGCTTTGACAAAGCAAAATCTCCTGCCACAGCACAATCTTGTGGATCGTTAAAACCGAGCGTCAAACGAATAAGACCGGACTTCCAGCCAGCGTTAACCGGGGCATTCGCATGTTGGAATTCGTGTCGGCGCTATTGACCCGCGCCAGCCAGCACCGTCTGTGTTGGAAGATCGGCTGGAGGAAGTGACGAAAACACAGGATATGCTTCGGCGTTCAGCAGCACGACAGCAATCGGTTGCGCCGAAACGATCTGCACAGAGCCCGTAAAGGTGCCAAGCCCGACGAGAGGACCGACGTTGGCGGCGCTGTGCCCGTTTGGCTGTAGCGTCATGGTCTTGGAGCCCAGCTTGTTGCCGTTGCTGTCTAGCACGGTCAGTGTCACGTCCGTGGGCTGTGATGAGGGATTGGCAAAAGCGATGCCAGTGGCCGCCTGCGCAAAAGAAACGAATTCCGTGGCCGGAGCACTCATGGCATTCACGGCAGCCTCACCCTGGGCCACGCCGCCATCGGTTACGCGATAGACGAGGCTTGCCTTCACCGGCCCCGTGCACTGCGCCTTGGCCCAGCCGGTGGACAGCGGCTCGCTCTCAGCCGATTGGGTCTGCGTGTGGACCTCGGCGCCCGCAGCGAGATTGTCGGTGCGTAGAGAGTCCGTTCCATCGGCGAAGGGCACGTTCAATGGCTCACCCGCATCGGAATAGAACGTAGTCTGGCAGGTGATGGTTTGCGGTCCGTAATTCACGTAAGTCAGGTTGGTTTGCCAGCCGGCACCGAATGCGAGGTGCGCGAAGTAATACGTGCTGGGAGTCGAACTTGTGCCAATCACCACAGTACCGGCGAGCGGTGTGGCCGCTGGAAGATCGGCGGGGGGAAGCGAGGAGAACACTGGAAACGCCTCAGCGTTCAACAGCACAACGGCAATCGGTTGCGTGGAAACGATCTGCACCGATCCCGTAAAACTATCGAGCCCGAGGAGTGGACCGACGTTGCCAGCGTTGTGCTGATTCGGCAATAGCGTAACCGTCTTGCTACCTAGCTGGTTGCCGTTGACGTCCAGCGCGGTTATGGTGATATCGGCAGGTTCTGGCGAGGGATTGGCGTACGCGATACCGGTGGCCGTCTGCGCGAAGGAAACGAACTCCGTGGCCGGTGTGCTCATCGCGTTCACGCCTGCCTCGCCCTGAGCCACGCCGTCATTGGTCAGGCGATAGAGCAGGCTCGCTTTCACCGGAGCAGTGCATTGCGCCTGGGCCCATCCTGTGAGCGATGAGGTATTGCCATCCGACCGCGTTTGCACATGGACGTCGGCTCCGCCGGCGAGGTTATCGGTTCGCGTGGAAGCGGTCCCGTCGGTGAACGGTATATTGAGGGCTTTCCCCGAATCGGAATAAAACGTGGTGTGACAGGTAACACTTTGCGGGCCGTAGTTGAGGTAAGTGAGAGTGATCTGCCAGCCGCCGCCGAAGGTCAGATGGGGGAAATAGTAATTTGTCAGTGCGCTGCCGCCGCTGGTAACGGTCTGGTCCAGGACAATGGAGGTGCTCGCGCTGAAGTTGGCATCGCCGCTGTAGACGGCGGTAACGGAATGTGCGCCCGTGGATAGCGACGAAATAATCAGATTCGCCTGCCCTCCATTTAGCGATTCGGTGCCGAGATTGTTGCTTCCGTCTTCGAAGGTGACCGAACCACTAGGTATGCCGGCTCCATTTGCCGTGACGGTCGCTGTGAACGTCACGGGCTGGCCGGGGCTGGATGGATTCGGGGAGCTGGTTAGAGACGTGGACGTGGTGCTGGCGGCCGAAGCACCGGAACCCGCGGAGCCCTTGACCTGCTGCAATAAGACCGCGGAAGTGCTCGCAGCAAACGCGATGTCGCCGCCGTAGTTGGCCGTTATTGAATGCGAACCGAGCGGGAGTGAAGAGGTCGTCAGGCTCGCGCTATTTCCACTGAGCGCGAAACTGCCCAGCTCGGTGGTTCCGTCCCACCATGTCACGACACCGGAGGGCGTTCCTCCGCCAGATGATGTGATCGTCGCCGTGAAGGTCACGGCCTGGCCGGGCGCTGAGGGATTGGCGGAACTGACCAGAGTCGTTGAAGTCGAGTGGCTCGAGCTGTTCACCGTCTGGCTGAATGGTGCCGAGGTACTTGCAGAGTAATTGGCATCGCCCGAGTAGACGGCGGTGAGAGAATGCGTGCCGGCCGTCAGGGAGGCGTCCTGAAACGTCGCCGTACCGCCGCTGAGGACCACTCCGCTGACGATGGTCGTCGAGCCATCCAGGAACGCGACGGTCCCGGTGGGACTGCCGGAGCCGGATCCGCTCACGGTAGCGGTCAAGTTGACCGGCTGTCCGACAATCGAGGGATTCAGGGAGCTCGTGAGCGTAGTTTGCGTTTGCTTGAATGCAGCTGGGTTGACCGTCTGGGTGAGCGTCCCGAAGAAGGCCGCGGCGAAATTCGTGTCGCCGCTGTATTTCGCTGCGATGTAATGGCTGCCGGCCGTGAACGAAGAAATGGTGACGTTTGCCATCCCACCGCTCAAACTGCCCGAGCCCGCCGGGACGCCGTCGGACAACACGGTCACGGTTCCGGTCGGCGTTCCCGAATAAACAGGTATCACGGTGACCGTGAAAGTGACCGGCTGTCCGGCCACGGAGGGGTTATTACCACTCGAAATGGACATCGACGAATCGGCCTGAACAACCGTTAGTCCAGTGGCGGACGATTGGCTGGAGTCAAAGGCAGGGTCTGTGTTTCCCAGGTACATCGCCACGATCAGGGTGACCGAGCCGACCGTGAGGTTGGTGGTGCTCAATTGAGCGGAAGATTTGTTAGCGCCGGCGAGAAACCCGAGAGGCGCGGAACCGATCACAGCTCCGTTCTGCAGGAACTGAACCGTCCCCGTGGGCGGCGTACTTCCTGCCAGTGGCAGAACCTGCGCGCTGATCGTGACCGTCTCCCCGTATTGCGGATTTGCGGCACCGGTCCAGTTGACACCCGTGATCGTTGTCGAGGTGGGAATTGCGACATCTATGGCCGACAGTTCCAAAGGGCAAGCCGCCCACAGAAAAAGACAAGACACTGCTGATGCCAACTGCGTCCACCGGACGTTTCTCAATCTGTATGTTGCTTTCATAAGGCCCTATCCCTTTCAGCCTTGCGGCGTTCATTGGGAAAGGCGCAATCGGGTGGCGAAAACTGGCATGTAAGAACAGAATTTCTTCAGGAGAGTTTCCTTGTCAGTAGTAGCTGGGCGAAACGAGAACTGGCGGCCCGTCGCGTTTGTTAAAGCCTGCGCGATCGCCTTCCTGGTGTTCCGTACGAGATCCTCAGTAAAGCGTCCTGCGTCGCCTGGCCCTCGTAGCGATCCAGTTTGTATTTAACTTCGTCCGACGAACTGGCCACCGCTTCGACGCGGCCGAGAATCTTCCCCGTAGTCAGATTGCTCTCAAGACCCTATATTCCAAATGCTCGGAACTCCGCCGAATCAAAAACGTCA
>Ga0335071_10005762_pt1 | contig 12831 bp, 16 predicted proteins | sample Lox_Sample_15_FD_206724 | JGI IMG/M metagenome (GOLD analysis project Ga0335071, IMG submission 206724) | Soil microbial communities from Loxahatchee National Wildlife Refuge, Florida, United States - Lox_Sample_1.5 | ecosystem: Environmental > Terrestrial > Soil > Wetlands | place: USA...
AACCTGGTCCGATTATACCCAAGTGACAGACAGGGAGGGCGGCCGATAACAAATCTGTCATCTTTTCCAAAGCGAACCTGGCGATGGAAAACAAAAAGCGGAAACCGCATTGGTCTCCGCTCCGCTAATCGGGCGAAAATTTCTATGCCTTGGGCAGGCCGATCTCGATCATCCCATCCGTGACGCGCACCGGGTAAGCCGGGATGTCCACCACGGCCGGCAGGGAAGTAGCCTTGCCAGTGCGGATGTCAAACCGCGCCCCGTGGCGGGGACAAATGATCTCGTTCCCTTCGATATCCCCGTCGCCCACCGGGCCGCCATCGTGAGAGCACACATCCCCGATGGCGAACAACTGGCCGGCGATCTTGAAGATGACGATCGACCTCCCCTCGACCTCGATGAATAGACGCTCGCCCTCCGGCAACTGGTCGGCCGGGGCGATTTCGAGGAATTCGACTTTCGAAGGATCGAAAACTGCATAATTGAACATATCAATCCCGCCAGGTCAGGCTTGATTTACTCCACCAATTCATCGCTGGCTTCCCCCAGCCCGTAGACGCCGGCCTTCAGGACCTTGAGGGAGAGCAGTGCGCACTTCAGGCGGACCGGACCGAGCTCGATGCCGAGCAGGTCGAGCAGATCCTGCTTCGTCAGCTTCTTGATCTCCTCGACCGGCTTCCCGATCACGGACTCGATTAGGAGATCGGCCGAGGCCTGCGAGATGGCGCAGCCCTTCCCTTCGAAGCGACCGTCCGTCACCTTGCCGGTCTCGTCGAGGCGCAAAGTCACCTCGATGTGGTCGCCGCACAGGGGATTGTCGTCCTCGAACTGGATATTGTTCGGGTCGAGGTGACCGCGATACTGCGGGTTCTTATAATGGTCGATGATGAGGTCCCGGTAAAGGTCGTCCATTGGTGTACTCCTGTCGGCGCGGGTCCGGCTTCCCCCGCACTGGCATGGTTCTATCCGAAGATCTTCTTGACTTCGTAGATTCCGTCCACCAGCCTGTCCACTTCCTCTTTCAGGCTGTAGACATAGAAGCTGGCGCGGGTGGTGGCGTTGATGCCGAACCTTTCATGGAGCGGCTGGGCGCAGTGATGCCCGGCGCGCACGGCAATGCCGCGCCCGTCCAGGATCTGGGCCACATCGTGTGGGTGGACTCCATCCAGGGTGAACGAAGCCACCCCGCCCTTCTTTTCGGCTGAGGGTCCGAAGACTTTCACATTCGGGATCTCTTCCAGCCGTTCGAGGGCGTAGGAGACCATCTCCTGCTCGTGGACGGCGACCGCTTCCATGCCGAGGTGGGTGAGGTAATCGACCGCCGCGCCGAAGCCGATCGCCTCGGCAATGGCGGGCGTCCCGGCCTCGAATTTGTGCGGGACGTCGTTCGGGACGAAGGTGCGCAGGTGGACGGTCTTGATCATGTCGCCGCCGCCCAGGAACGGGGGCATGGCTTCCAGGAGATCCGCCTTGGCGTAGAGCGCCCCGATGCCGGTCGGACCGAGCATCTTGTGGGCCGAAAATGCCAGGAAGTCCACACCCAGGGCCTGAACGTCCACCGGCAGGTGCGGCACGGACTGGGCGCCGTCCACGAGGCTGAGCGCCCCGGCAGCGTGCGCCAGGCGGGTCATCTCAGCGACCGGGTTGATCGTCCCGAGCACGTTGGACATCCCCGAAAAGGCCACCAGCCTGGGATTCTTCTCGAGCAGGCGGCGATAGGCGTCCAGATCTAGCTGGCCATCGTCGGTCAGGGGAATGAACTCCAGGTCCAGGCCGCGCTCCGCTGCCAGCATCTGCCAGGGGATCAGGTTGGAATGGTGTTCCATCTCGGTCAGGAGCAGCACGTCCCCCGATTTCAGGTTGGCGCGTCCCCAGGCATAAGCCACCAGGTTGATCGACTCGGTCGTGTTGCGGGTGAAGACGACCTGTTCGGCTGTCGGCGAATTGATGAACTTCGCCACCCTGGCGCGGGCCAGTTCGTACATGGCGGTGGATTCCTCCGCCAGGGTGTGCACGCCGCGATGGATGTTGGCATTGTTGGCGCGATAGAAGGCTTCCATCGCTTCGAGCACTTCCCGCGGTTTCTGGGAAGTGGCGGTCGAATCCAGGTAGATCAGGGGCACGCCAGGGCGCACTTCCCGGTTCAGGATGGGAAAATCGGCACGAATGTGGGAAATGTCCAAAGCCATAGGATTACACAATCTGCGAAGGGAGACCTGAGACGCCCGGGGTCTCTCCTCGCCGTCAGCCATCATTCCTGTTCTAGTATTCGAGAATTTCCTTGTTGCCCAGTTTCTTCTGGGTGCCCAGGGGGCGCAGGTGCTCGGAGGTCAGCGGATACCAGAGGATGCGGTCCGGCACCATCCACCCGTCCGTCAGGAAGACGTTCGTCCGGAACTGGACGGCGACCATCTTGTTGTCCACCTGGACGACGATGCCTTTCAGCCAGCCGCGGACGCGGTCGCTGTTCTTTTCGTGATCGCAAAATACTTCGACAGTGTCCCCGACTTCATAAGAGTGCTCCGCACCAGGCGAACGCATAAAGTTAAATTGTGCCATCGGGCCTCCCCGGGAATGAATTTTATACTTAGTGTTATTGTAGCGATGAGGTTCCTGATTTGCAAGCGATTTGGTTGTCATGCAGCGGCCGTCTTTTCATGGATCGCCTGTTGAAAGCGATCCCGTACACCTTCGAATGGAATGCGTTGCATAATGGGGTCGAAAAATCCTTCCACGATGAGTCGTTCGGCTTCCCGCTCGGGGATGCCGCGCGACTTGAGATAGAACAGGGGTTCCTGTTCGAGCTTGCCAACCGTTGCACCGTGTGTGCAGCGCACGTCATCCGCCAGGATCTCCAGGCCGGGGATCGAATCGGCGCGGGCTTCCGGGCTGAGGATCAGGTTGCGGTTGGCCTGGTAACCGTCGGTCTTCTGCGCGCCGGGCGCCACGTAGATCATGCCCTGCCAAACCGAGCGGCTCTGGCCTTTCAGTGCGCCCTTGAAAAGCAGGTCGCTGGTGGTGTGCTGGGCCAGGTGGTTCTGCTGGGTGTCGTGATCGAGGTGCTGGGCCCCGTCCGCGAAGTAGAAACCGGACATCCGGCCGGTCGCGCCTTCCCCGACCAGGTCCAGCTCGGAGAAATTCTTGGTCAGGTGCGAACCGACGGCGCCGAAGATCCAATCGACCCGCGCACCCCGTCCCACGCTGAGGCGCTCGTGGCTGAAGTTCCAGACGTGCCGTCCCCAGGATTGCAGCTCGACGAATTTCAGGCTGGCCCCATCGCCGACCTTGATCTCGACGATCCCGGCGTGCAGCGAGGCGCCCGCTTCATCCGGCGAGGCATCCTCATGGACGTACGTCACCGAGGCGCCTTCGTCCACCCAGACCAGGATGTGGGCGATATGGGCCAGTCCGGTCCCGGGGCCCCACAAGAGGCTGTTGAGGGGCTCTTCGATCGTCACGCCCTTCGGGACGTACAGTACGATCCCGTTCTGGGAAAAAGCTCCGGCGAGGGCGGCAAACTTCCCATCCTCCGGACGGACCAGTTCGCCGGCCATGCGGGCGACCAGCTTGGGATTTTCCCGTTCGGCCGTGTGCAGGTCGGTGAAATAGACTTTCCGCCGCGCCAGGGCAGGGTCAAGCGAGGCGCGTGAACCGCCGGGAAGCAGGATGACCTGTCCGCCCTGGCGGTCGGCGACCAGCGGCTTGAGCAGGTCTTCCGGAACAGGCGCAAGGTCCTTGAAGGCAGCGGTTTCCGGCAGGCGAAAGCTGTCGGCCGGGATCGCCCGCAAGTCGGTTCGCCGCCAGGCCTCTTCGGCCGTACTCGGCATGGGCAGCCGATTATACACCTCCCAGGCGCGTTGGCGGTAGTCGGCCAAGGCCCCGGAGGGGATCATATCCGATGTGAATGTAAAAGCCTTCGCCGCAGGTTCGGGGCGGCGGGAACGCGAGGCAACGACGACTCGAGGTTTCTCTTCCATGTCAGCCGATCGATCCTTCCATCTGCAGCTGGATCAGCCGGTTCATTTCGACGGCATACTCCATCGGCAGTTCCTTGACCAGCGGTTCGATGAATCCGGAGACGACCATGGTAGTGGCCTCCTCTTCACTCAAACCGCGGCTCATCAAATAAAACAACTGCTCCTCGCCGACCTTCGAGACGGAAGCTTCGTGGCCGATGGTCACATCATCCTCATCGATCTCGATAGTCGGATAAGTATCGGTGCGCGACTTGGGGTCGAGCAGCAGGGCATCGCAAACCACGTTGGACCTTGCACCTTTGGCGCCTTTGTAGACCTTGACCAAGCCGCGGAAGGAAGCCTGCCCGCCAGCCTTGGAGATGGACTTGGAAGTCACCTTGCTAGTGGTATTGGGAGCGAAATGGACCATCTTCGAGCCGGCATCCTGGATCTGGCCGGGACCGGCGAAGGCCATCGAGAGCATCTCGCCGTGCGCGCCCGGTTCCATCAGGTAACACGAGGGATACTTCATCGTCAGCTTCGAGCCGAGGTTGGCATCCACCCATTCGTGGGTGGCGTTGCCGAAGACTTTGGCGCGTTGGGTCACCAGGTTGTAGACGTTGGTCGACCAGTTCTGGATGGTCGAATAACGCGATCGGGCGCCCTGCTTGACGACGATCTCGATCACGCCGCTGTGGAAGGAATTGGAGGTGTACTGGGGTGCGGTACAGCCTTCGACGTAATGGACCGAAGCGCCCTCGTCGACGATGATGAGGGAGCGTTCAAACTGTCCGACGTTGGCGGTGTTCAGGCGGAAGTAAGCCTGCAACGGCAGGTCGACCTTGACGCCCTTCGGCACGTAGACGAAGGATCCGCCCGACCAGACGGCCGAGTTCAGGGCGGCAAACTTGTTATCCTCGATCGGAATGACCGTCCCGAAGTATTCGCGGAACAGGTCCGGATGCTTGCGCAGTCCGTCCTCGATGGACAGGAAGATCACACCCTGTTTCTCGAGGTGCTCGAGGATGGAGTGGTAGACCATCTCGGATTCGTACTGCGCCCCGACGCCGGCCAGGAATTTCCGTTCGGCTTCGGGGATGCCGAGTTTATCGAAGGTGTTCTTGATGGTATCCGGGACGTCCTCCCAGGAACCGGTCGAACCTTCGGTCGGCTTGACGTAATAGTAAATATCGTCCAACTTCAGACCGGAGATGTCCGGGCCCCAGGCCGGCATCGGCCGGGCCAGGAAGTGGTCCAGGGCCTTGAGGCGGAAGTCGAGCATCCACTGCGGCTCGCCTTTCATCCGGGAGATATTCTCGACGACCTCCCGGCTCAAGCCCTTCTGCGATTTGAATACGTAGTTTTCCGCATCATGGAAACCGTATTTATACTGGCCAATATCTTCAAGGATCTTTGCGTCTTCGCTCATGGTTTCACCAATCGTCGTACCAATAAATCAGGCTGCACTTTCCTGCCCTTCGGGGACGTTGTCGTACTTTTCACGAACCCAGTCGTACCCTTGTTCTTCGAGATGCAGGGCCAGGTCAGGGCCGCCCGATTCGACCACACGTCCGTCCAGCATGATGTGGACGAAGTGGGGTTTGATGTAATTAAGCAGGCGCTGGTAGTGAGTGATCACCAGGGCGCCCAGGTCAGGACCGGTCAGGGCATTGACGCCGTCAGCAACGATACGCAGGGCATCGATGTCGAGGCCCGAATCCGTTTCATCCAGGATGGCGATCTCGGGTTTGAGGGTGGCCATCTGCAGGATTTCGGCGCGCTTCTTCTCGCCGCCGGAAAAGCCGTCGTTCAGGTACCGGCCGGCAAAGGCGCTATCCATTTTTAGGGTTTCCATCTTCTGCTTGAGCATGGTGCGAAATTCAAGGATCGGGATGCCCTTGTCTTCGGGATTGGCGGCCCGCCGGCGGGCGTTGACGGCTGTGCGCAGGAAATTCGCCACGGTCACTCCCGGAATGGCGACCGGGTACTGGAATGCCAGGAACAGGCCCAGGCGGGAGCGCTCGTCGGCTGCCAGCTTGAGGACGTCCTGTCCCTTGAACCAAACCTCTCCCCCTGTCACGGTATAGGATGGATGGCCCATCAGGGTATACGCCAGGGTGGATTTGCCGGTCCCATTGGGGCCCATAATGGCATGAATTTCGCCCTGCTTCACCGTCAAATCGAGGCCTTTCAGGATTTCCTTGCCTTCGATGCTGACATGCAGTTTCTTGATGACTAGCTCAGACATAAATACTCCTTATTCAGCCTTTCACTGATTGCGGCGGGATTATAGCATGCACGCAGAGTTAAGTCAATATTTATGATAATATTCTAGTATATTGACAAACTGAAAAGGGGCTGATATACTATTGCCTGACGAGGAAGAGGCCGAAGATGAAAAGCACGCGAGATCGAATCTTGCAAACACTCCTGCGCCAGCCGCGGACGACGATCAACGAACTGGCCGTCGCGGTTGGCATCAACCCGATATCGGTACGCCATCACCTGACCAACCTGCAAGTCGAAGGATTGGTGACCGCCGAAGAGGAGCGCCACGGCGTGGGGCGACCGCGCCTCGTCTACCTCTTGACGGAGGCCGGCATGGAACGCTTCCCCACCCGCTACCTGCGTCTGACCAGCCGGCTGCTGGCCCAAATGAAGGAGAGCATGCCCGAGCCGGTCGTCAGCAAGTTGTTCACCGAAATGGCCGACGGCCTGGCCCAGGAATATTCCGAGCAGATGAAGGGCATGAGCATGGAGGAGCGCCTCGACCTGGCCAAGTCCCTGCTTTCCGAGGAAGGTTTCACCGTAGACTGGGAGCGGGATGGCAGCCAGTACCGCATCCATGAAATTACCTGTCCCTACCTGCAAATCGGGCAGAGCCATCCCGAAGTCTGCACCGTCGACCAGACGCTCATCTCCAAGATGCTGGCCGTGCCGGCAGAAAAGGTCCAGTGCATCCTGCAGGGCGACGCCCACTGCACTTACGTCGTCCAGGCAGACGCGAGGGCGAAATGAGCGACGAAGAAGCCGCCGTCAATCCCATCCATTGGGACATTCACGATACCCACCCGGAGCTCGTCACCCCGCTGCGGGTCAAGCTGATGGAAGTCGTCGATCCGGAGATCGGGCTCAATGTCATCCAGCTCGGCCTGATCCGCAAGGTCAGCATCGAGAACGGCCAGGCCAACATGTACGTCCTGCTGACCACACCCTTCTGTCCCTATGGTCCGGCAATGCTGGAAATGATCAAGCAAAAAGCCGAGGAAGGAGTGGGGATGCCCGTCATCCTTCAACTCGGAATGGAACCCTGGGATTTTTCCCTGATGGAAGACCCCAGTGCGATCGACTGGGGCATCTATGGCTGAAACTGACTGACCCGGCCCCATGGAAAGGCCGGGTCAGTTTTTATCTATTGCATTTTGAACAAACTCATCAATTTCATTGCCAGGTTCATATCCCCGGCCAGTTTGATCTTGCCCTGCATAAAAGCCTGCATCCCGTCCATCTGGCCGGTGAAGATCTTGATGAAATCCCCAGAATCGGCCGTGACGGTCAGCTTAGCCGAAGGGGCCGTCCCTTCCGAAAAATTGCATTTGTTATCCCGGATCACGACATACCACTCCGCAGCCTGTGCACCGACGAGCTTGAGCTGGATCGTCGCATCGACGCCAGTGGCTTTTTCGGCCACGAATGCGGCCTCCATCCGGGACAGGAATTCTTGGATCGTTCCATCGGACATTTTTGCTCTCCTTTTCTTGTAGCGGTCTTTTTTCATCTACCCTTGCCGGGACCCGGGCGATCTACCATGATTGCAGATTTACCCTTCTCATTCTTACACGATCCATACACTTTCTGAAACCATTGTTCCCTACATGATATTATAATTTATCAGTTCTTACCCTCCTGTACAAGAGAGACGATGAATCAACTAAGTTATAGAATTCAACGCGCGGTCACCTCGGCAGTTGGCGAGGCGCGCCACAATAAAATCGTGGCCTGTTGGTCCATTGCGGCCTTTAACTCAGGGGACTTAATCACGCCGCTCCTATTACGGCATTATGGCTTCACACCTGTTCATTGTTATCCCAACGACCAGCAGGCAATGCTCTTTTCCTGCGGAAGCTTGATGGAAAAGGTACCCTATGATTTTCCGGGCTTTGTCATCGGGACCGGTTTCATGCATGCCGGATCAACCAGGAAATACCTGCGCGCCAGGATTCTTGCCGTCCGGGGAGAATTGACCCGAGACCACATCGCCGGCCTTCCCAAGGATATCATCCTGGGCGATCCGGGATTGCTCATGCCAATCCTGATGCCAAAAAAGGAACAGAAGCGCTTCACTCTCGGCGTCATTCCGCACTATATCGATAAGAAGGACGAGGGGATCAAAAAATTCTGCCGGAGGTACAAAAAAGAAGTCCGCCTGATCGATATTCAACAACCCCCACTCAAGGTTGTAAAGGATGTAGACGAGTGCGAGTTCATTCTTTCCTCTTCATTGCATGGACTCGTATTCGCCGATTCCCTTGGCATCCCGAACGTCTGGACCATCCTTTCCGACAAGGTCAGTGGGAAGGGCTTCAAATTTCAGGACTACAATTCAGCCCTGAAAAAAGAACAATTCCCGATGCAATTTACGGGGGAGGAAAAACTTTCCGATATCATCGCCTCGACCTGTCTCCCGTCCAGGCAACTGGTCGTTGAGAAAAGTCAGGCCCTTGAAGCCGCCTTCCGGCAATTCAAAGACGAAGCCGGTCCGAATCGGGGATAAAAAAACAATCCCTTTGGATTTTCAGAGCGGCGTTACCTCGCAGGCATTCCACCCCAATCAATATCGCAATAATAGCAGGACCAGGATCTGTGCGAAGAGGATCTTGAAAATCAGCGCCACAGGATAGACGCTGGCATAGGCCAGCGTCGCCTGGTCGGTGGAAGTCTGGTTGTTGGCCGCCGAGAGGCCGGGGGGGTTGGTCATCGCAGCCGTGAGGGCGCCCAGGGACCCGAGTGTTTCGATCTTGAACACCCGCAGGGTCAGGATCAGACCGACGGCTGCTGACAGGATGGTGACAGCCGCACCTGCCAACAAGAGCGACCAACCCTGTTTTTCGATCACCTGGACCAATTGGGCTCCCGCCGTGGTGCCGGCGCCGGCCAGGAACAGCATCAGACCGAGTTCACGGGTCAGGTTCTTCGCCGCCGTCGGAACGTATAGGCGCAGGCTGCCGATCCGTCCGAAGTGACCGATCAACAGGCTGACCAGGAAGGCGCCTCCCGATATTCCCAGCTTGACTTCCACACCTGACGCCAGCCTGAACGGGATCAAACCCAGTGCTATCCCGAGGACCAGGCCGATGAGATAAGGCAGCATGTTGGTTTCCTGGGCTTTGCGGGTATCCCCGCCGGCTTTCTTGACGAAGGCCTGGACCTCGGCCCGCTCGCCGACCACGTGCAATCCGTCGCCGATCTCCAGGGTGATGTCGCCGATCGGACTGATCTCCTCGCCCTGGCGCCGGATGCGGGTGATGATCACGCCGTAGTTCTCCCACACGCCCAGGTCAGCCAATGTCTTCCCAACGAATGCCGAGGAGGTCATCTCGAGATCCTGGGTGGCGATGTTAGAGTTGATGTCCATCGGGACCTCGGTCTCCTCGCCCAGGACGAGTTTGATCTTTTCCATCTCCGACTGCGGTCCGACCGCCATGACCACGTCGCCCTTGCGGAGGACGAAGTCGGGCGTCGCCACGTTTACCTGGTCGCCGCGGCGGATGCGGGTGAGGTTGACATGGGCAAGCCGGTGGGGGTCCATCTCGCGCAGGGATTTTCCGTCCATGTTTGGGTTGGTGATCATCATTTGCTTGACCACAAGGGAAGGCAATTCCTTCTGGTGCTCAGCCAGCCAGTGTTTCTCCTCGGATTTCAAGTCACGATGGAGCAGCCGCGGCAGGAACTGAATCAACAGGACCATCCCAATCATGCTGAAGGGATAGGCCACGCCGTAACCGACGGACACCGCCGCGCCCAGGTCCGGAGCGGAACGGGCAAACGCTTCGACGGCCGCCGCCAGGGCGGGCGTGCAAGTCAACGCGCCGGTGTAGAGGCCGGCGGCCAAGGCGTCAGGGATCTTCAGGATGAAGGCCAACCCAAGTGTCGCGAGGACCCCGGTCAACGCCACTGCCACCCCAATGACCACGTAACGCAAACCTTGCTTACGAAACATGCGGAAGAAACGCGGCCCGGCCTGCAGGCCGACCGAGTAAACGAAAAGCAGCAATCCCAGGTCCATGACCACCTTCGGGACCGAGAGGCCGTAATGGCCAAAGATAAGGGCAACGAAGAGCACCCCGGCCGTACCCAGGGAGATGCCCCGCCAGGAAAAACTCCCCAGCAGTGCGCCCAGAGCCAGGATGATAAAGAGGACGAACATTTGGTCAGCAAGCAAGGTTGTCACGTTTCATGTCCCTTTGGATGGTATAGCCCGCCAATTATAAACGCAGGGAGCGGCGTGTGCGTTGCTGTTTCGAAAGGGAATTAGGGATTACTCGGATAATGAATGTGCTATAATCCTCCATTATGGCTGAGGAAATGAGCACGGAAGTATCGCCGGAAGAGTTGGCCGCCTATCGGGCAGCGGTCCGCAAGCAGCGCTGGATCGTTGCGGGATTGATTGCGGGCGGCATCCTGGTCGTGGCAGGCATCGTCGTGGCGGTCCTGGCCCTGAGCAGCCATCCTGCTGCAGCCGCCAACGTCAGGGACATCTTCATTATTTTCATGGCCTTCGAATCGCTGATCATCGGTGCAGCCCTGGTCGTCCTCATCATCCAAATTGCCAGCCTGATCAATCTCCTGCAGAACGAAGTCAGGCCCATTCTCCAGTCCACCAGTGATACGGTGAATACGTTGCGCGGCACGACCGAATTCCTGAGCGAGAACCTGGTCGAACCAGTAATCAAATTGAACTCCTACCTGGCCGGATTAAAGAAGTTTTTCGATCTGTTCGGCCTGAATCGTAAGTAAAATAGACCAAAAGGAGAGATGATATGTCCGATCGTGATGATTTTGGAGCGTTCTTGATTGGTTTCGTTGTCGGTGGTGTGGCTGGTGCGGTTGCAGCTCTGTTGCTTGCCCCTCAATCCGGCGAAGAGACGCGCAGCATGATCAAGGACAAGAGCATCGAATTGCGCGATAAGGCCGCTCAACAGGCGGAAGTGATCGCTTCCCGGGCCGGCCAGGTCGCCGACGATGCCAAATCCCGCGGGAAAGAAATCGTGGACGGCGCCAGAAAGGCCGTCGCAAAGAAACGCCCGGCTGAAGCCGGCGAGTAACCAAGGTATGTCCGGATGCAAGGGTTTGACCATTCCTGTGGTCAAACCCTTGTTTTGTTTTGCTCGCTAAATCATGTCCCTGATCATCGGCTTCTTTCGCCTCTTCTTCGACCTGCTCTACCACCAGTTCGCCTGGACGTATGACCTGGTGGCAGCCGTGGTCTCGCTCGGCCGCTGGAAGGACTGGGTCCGTTCTTCCCTACCCTATATGAATGGACGCATCCTCGAGATCGGATTCGGCCCCGGACACCTCCAGAAGGCGATGAACGAAAAGGGATTTTCCGTCTTCGGCCTGGATGAGAGCCGCCAGATGGCCATCCAGGCGCGCCGCAAGTTGAAGAAATGTGATTTCCCGGTCCGGTTGGTCCGCGGCCATGCCCAGTCAATTCCCTTCGGGTCGGGCAGTTTCGATACGGTGGTCGCCACCTTCCCTTCCGAATATATCTTCGAGATTCGGACCCTGCGCGAAATCCGCCGGGTGCTCGCCCCAGGCGGGAGGCTGGTCGTGGTCCCGACCGCCTGGATCACCGGGAAGAGTTGGCTCGATAAAGCGGCCGCCTGGCTGAACCGGGCGGCCGGACAGACGCCCGAAATGGTCGGCGGCCTGTCGACCGCGGTGCGCGCTCAATTCGGGCGGGGTGGCTTCAGCATACGGACCGAAATGATCCCGGTAAAAGGCAGCCAGGTACTCCTGATCGAGGCGACCCCTTCCACATTCCTTTAAGCTTGGGGGCATTTGGAGTAAAATGAAGTCATGGAAGTCCAGATCGCCGTCGCCAAGACCAACAAGTACGCCGTCTCGGAATCCGGGGACACGCTGGAAGTCGTCGAGCGCCCCAACGGCGGGCTGTCGGTCGTCCTGGCCGACGGGCAGACGTCCGGCCGCGGCGCCCAGGCCGTTTCGATGATGGTGGTCCGCCAAGTCATCGGCCTGCTGGCCGAGGGCGTGCGGGACGGTGCGGCCGCCCGGGCGGCTTCGGATCTGCTCTACACCGAGAAACAGGGGAAGGTCAGCTCGACTTTGAACATCCTATCGATCGACTTGCACACCGGCACCGTGGTCCTGACCCGCAACAATCCGGCCTCCTACTACGTCGCCCGGGGCGAACAGCTCGACTGCATCGACACGGACTCGAGCGCAATCGGCGTCGCCCGCAACCTGCGCCCGGTCATCAACGAAATTCCCCTCGAAGCAGGCCTGGCCATTATCATCTATACGGATGGACTGGAACACGCCGGCAAGCGTGTCGGCCGGCCGATGGACATCGGCACGTCGATCAAGGCGATGCTGGAAGACCAGGATCCTGTCCCGCAATCCATCGCCGACACCCTCCTGGCCGAGGCGGTCAACCTCGATGAGGGCCGCCCGGTCGACGACATCAGCGTGGTAGTCCTGCGGGTGATGGAACGCCGCGGGGACGACGTGCGCCGGATGACTCTCCGCCTTCCGATCACACTCAGGTAGGCATGGCCATAACGAGTTCCCACCGCTTGCACCACTGGCGCATGGCCTGGCGCGAGACCGTGATCCTGCTGAAGGAATTCCGCCG
>Ga0335071_10005763_pt1 | contig 12831 bp, 17 predicted proteins | sample Lox_Sample_15_FD_206724 | JGI IMG/M metagenome (GOLD analysis project Ga0335071, IMG submission 206724) | Soil microbial communities from Loxahatchee National Wildlife Refuge, Florida, United States - Lox_Sample_1.5 | ecosystem: Environmental > Terrestrial > Soil > Wetlands | place: USA...
AACGAAGGCGCGCCGCGCCACCGCCGCGGTATTGATCGACACCTTGTCGGCGCCGCAGGTCAGCAGCTTGCGGATGTCGTCGATGCTGCGCACGCCGCCGCCGACGGTGAGCGGCATGAAGCAGGCTTCCGCCGTGCGCTGCACGACGTCGTAGATGGTGTCGCGGTTCTCGTGGCTCGCGGTGATGTCGAGAAATGTGAGCTCGTCGGCGCCGGCGCCGTCATAGGCGATCGCGGCCTCGACCGGATCGCCGGCGTCGCGCAGATTAACGAAATTCACGCCCTTGACGACGCGGCCGTCTTTGACGTCGAGGCAGGGAATGACGCGGACCTTGAACATGGTCAGGCCGCGGTTCGTGCGGCGCGGATCAGCCTGAGCGCCTCCGCCGCATCCAGCCGCCCGTCATAGAGCGCGCGGCCGGCGATGGCGCCTTCAAGCTTGTTCGCGCGCGGCTCCAGCAGCGCCTTGATGTCGTCGATCGACGCCAGACCGCCCGAAGCGATCACCGGAATGGAGATGGTGTCGGCGAGCGCGATCGTCGCGTCGAGATTGAGGCCCTTGAGCAGGCCGTCGCGCGCAATGTCCGTGTAGATGATTGCGGCGACACCGGCGTCTTCGAAGCGGCGCGCGATATCGAGCGCCGATAGCTCCGACGTTTCGGCCCAGCCTTGCACCGCGACCTTGCCGTCGCGCGCGTCGAGGCCGACCGCGATCTTCTTCGGAAATTTCCGCGCTGCTTCCTTGACCAGCGCAGGGTTGCGCACCGCCGCCGTGCCGATGATGACGCGGTTGACCCCCTTCTCCAGCCAGCCTTCGATCGTCGCCATGTCGCGAATGCCGCCGCCGAGCTGCACGCACTGGCCGACGGTTTCGAGAATGCGTTCGACCGCCGCGACGTTCATCGGCTTGCCGGCAAAGGCGCCGTCGAGATCGACGACGTGCAGGTGCTTGAAGCCCTGCATCTGGAAGTGTTGCGCCTGCTGCGCCGGGTCACGATGGAACACCGTCGCGCGCGCCATGTCGCCCTGCTCGAGCCGGACGGCGAGGCCTTCCTTGAGATCGATGGCGGGAAACAGGATCACGGCGCCCACTTCAAAAAATTGGCGATCAGCGCCAGCCCAAGCCGCTGGCTCTTCTCCGGGTGGAATTGCGTGCCGACCATGTTGTCGCGTCCGACGACAGCCGTGAGCGGGCCGCCATACTCGGCCTGCGCCACCAGATCAGCGCGCTGCGACGGCTTGAGCTCATAGGAGTGCACGAAATAGGCGTGCAGTCCGTCGGTCCCGAGCGGAATGTCGTCGAGCAGCGCATGCGGCTTGAGCATGTCGAGCGTGTTCCAGCCCATGTGCGGAATTTTCAGGCCGGCATCTTTCGGCTCGATGCGACCGACCTCGCCGGCAATCCAACCGAGTCCCGGCGTCACTTTGTATTCGCGGCCACGCTCCGCCATCAACTGCATGCCGACGCAGATGCCGAAGAACGGCCGGCCGCGTTGCAGCACGGTTTCGTTGAGCGCTTCGATCATGCCCGGAATGTCGTCGAGGCCGCGCCGGCAATCGGCGAAGGCGCCGACGCCCGGTAGCACGACGCGATCGGCGCGCGCCACCTGCACCGGATCGCTCGTCACCGTGATCGGCTGGTCGTGGCCGCTTTCACGCGCCGCGCGCTCGAAGGCTTTCGCCGCCGAATGCAGATTGCCCGAGCCGTAGTCGACGATGGCGACGCTCAACTTTGGCCTCCCGGCTCCGGGAACAGCCCGATGACGTCCGAGCCCGTCGGCGGGCCGCGCCGGACCGGCGCCGAATATTGCGGCGCGCTCGCCGGTGACCGCGGCAACGTCGCCGGTCCGCGTTTTTCCCATTCGCCGAAGAAGCGCCGCTCGGCGCTTTCCTCGTCGTCGGCGACGACAAAGCCGAGCGACTGCCAGCGGCGGCGCATCAGCGTCCAGCGCCACAGCGTCGACGCCTCGAAGCCCAGCAGCAATGCGATCAGCAGGCCGCCGAGAAATCTACTCCAGGCCGGCGCCGCGGTGAGAAAGAACACGCTGCCGAGCGCCGCGCTGACAATCACATAGCCGAGCAGCACCAGCCAAAGCCGGCGGAACAGCAGCCAGATCGGACCGAGCAGAAACGCCCAGACATGGAATCCATCGCGCACGAACAGGAAGCGTTGCGGATCGCTCGCTGTTTCGCCGGCTTTCGGCGGCGGCGCGTGCACGGTGAAAGTGGGCATTCGATACGCCTTATGACTCGTCACACATAATTCGCTGTCATGCCCGCGAAAGCGGGCATCCAGCAATCCCTGTCTCTAATAGATTTCGAGACCCTGATTGCTGGGTCCCCGCCTGCGCGGGGACGACCGCCGAGAAAACTAGCCCCCGAGCGAGCCTTTGGTCGACGGCACTTCGTCCTTGGCGCGCGGATCGATCGCGACGGCAGCGCGCAGTGCGCGCGCCAACGCCTTGAAGCACGACTCCGAGATATGGTGGTCGTTGGTGCCGTACAACGTCTCGACATGCAGCGTGATGCCGGAATTGGTGGCGAAAGCCTGGAACCATTCCTGTACCAGCGCGGTGTCGAACTCGCCGATCTTGGCGCGCGCGAACTCGGTCTTGAACACCAGGAACGGCCGGCCGGAAATGTCGAGCGCGACGCGCGTCAATGCCTCATCCATGGGCACGTGCACGTCGGCATAACGGGTGATGCCCTTCATGTCGCCGAGCGCCTGCTTCACCGCCTGGCCGAGCGCGATGCCGACATCTTCCGCCGTGTGGTGAAAGTCGATGTGCAGGTCGCCCTTGGCCTTGACCGTAATGTCGATGCGCGCGTGACGCGCCAAGAGATCGAGCATGTGATCGAGGAAGCCGATGCCGGTCGCGATCTGCGCGCGGCCGGCGCCGTCGAGATCGATTTCGACCTCGACGTCGGTCTCCTTTGTCTTGCGCTTGACCGCGCCCTTACGCATCGTGAAGTCCCTTTATTCGCGCGCCTTTTATCAGGGGTTGCCCGGATTCGCCACAACCGCCCGCCCCCCGTTTGCAAGTCCGTTTCGACGTGCATAGATCACGGCCTCCAAGAGGTTAACGCATGGCGTCCCCCGATCTTCCGTCCTGGCACGGCACTACCATTCTCACCGTCCGCAAGGGCGGCACCGTCGTCATCGGCGGCGACGGCCAGGTTTCGATCGGCCAGACCATCGTCAAAGCCAATGCCAAGAAGGTGCGCCGGCTTGGCAAGGGTGACGTGATCGGCGGCTTTGCCGGCGCCACCGCCGACGCCTTCACTTTGTTCGAGCGGCTCGAAGCCAAGCTCGAGCAGTATCCCGGGCAGTTGCTGCGGGCTTCGGTCGAGCTCGCCAAGGACTGGCGCACCGACCGCTATCTGCGACGGCTCGAGGCGATGATGATCGTCGCCGACGCCAAGGTCTCGCTGGTGCTGACAGGCACCGGCGACGTGCTCGAGCCGGAAGCGGGCGTGTCAGGGATCGGCTCCGGCGGCAATTACGCGCTGGCCGCGGCCCGCGCCCTGCTCGACGGCCCGCTCGACGCCGAGGCGATCGTGAAGAAGTCGCTCGATATCGCCGCCGACATCTGCGTCTACACCAACCGTAACGTCACCATCGAGTCGCTGAAGTCATGAGTCTTAGGCGCGCGCTGCTTGGCTGCGCGGTAGCGGTGGCGCCCCTTGGCGGCGAAGCCGATGCGAAGTCGCCGCCGCGCTACGGCGCACTGGTCTATTCCGATCTTTGCTACGATAAGCCCAGCGACGACATGGGCGGCACGCGCATCACGCTGCTGCGCCGTCGCCATGGAGCTGATTGTGGGCTATGTGATCCGCGACAACCTGACCTTGAACATTCTCATGCTGGTCCATCCGATCGACGCCATCCGTGCGTGGCAGGCTCGGCGGCTAACCGAGCGTAACCCAAGCATCCAATGACCGACTTCTCGCCCCGCGAAATCGTTTCCGAACTCGACCGCTACATCGTCGGCCAGGGCGACGCCAAGCGCGCGGTCGCCATCGCGCTGCGCAACCGCTGGCGCCGGCTTCAGCTCGACGACCGGCTGCGCGAGGAAGTGCTGCCGAAGAACATCCTGATGATCGGGCCGACCGGCGTCGGCAAGACCGAGATTTCCCGCCGCCTGGCCAAGCTCGCCGGCGCGCCGTTTCTCAAGGTCGAGGCCACCAAGTTCACCGAGGTCGGCTATGTCGGCCGTGACGTCGAGCAGATCGTGCGCGACCTGGTCGAAATCTCGATTGCGCTGACGCGCGAGAAGAAGCGCAAGGACGTGCAGGCCCGCGCGGAACAGGCGGCCGAGGAGCGCGTGCTCGACGCGCTGGTCGGGCCCGGCGCTTCGCCGGCAACGCGCGAGAGCTTCCGCAAGAAGCTGCGCGCCGGCGAGATCAACGACAAGGAAATCGAGGTCGAGGTGCAGCAGAGCTCCTCGGGCATGCCGATGTTCGAAATCCCCGGCATGCCGGGCGCACAGGTCGGCGCCATTTCGATCGGCGACATCTTCGGCAAGCTCGGCGGCTCGCGGGCCAAGACGCGGCGCGTCACCGTCGAGGAATCCCACGATCTCCTCGTCACCGAGGAATCCGACAAGCTGCTCGACAACGACTCGCTGGTGCAGGAATCGATCCGCGTGGTCGAGCAGAATGGCATCGTCTTCCTCGACGAGATCGACAAGATCTGCACCCGCGAGGGTCGCATGACCGGCGACGTGTCGCGCGAGGGCGTGCAGCGCGATCTTCTGCCGCTGATCGAGGGCACCACCGTCAACACCAAGCACGGCCCGGTAAAGACCGACCATATCCTCTTCATCGCCTCCGGCGCCTTCCACATCTCGAAGCCCTCCGACCTGTTGCCCGAATTGCAAGGCCGGCTGCCGATCCGCGTCGAATTGGCGGCCCTGACTCGCGACGACTTCCGCCGCATCCTGACGGAGCCGGAGGCCTCGCTGATCAAGCAATACGTGGCGCTGATGGCGACCGAAGGCGTCACGCTCGATTTCACCGAGGACGCGATCGACGCCATTGCCGACATCGCGGTCGCGGTCAATTCGAGCGTCGAGAACATCGGCGCGCGGCGCCTGCAGACGGTGATGGAACGCGTGCTCGATGACGTGTCGTTCGGCGCTCCCGATCGTTCCGGCGAAAGCGTCAAGATCGACGCGGCCTACGTGCAGAAGCACATCGGCGATCTCGCCAAAAATGCGGATTTGTCGCGCTTTATTCTTTGATCGAGCGCGTCGGGTCGGTCATTGCGACCGCGTCGGATCCCGGAAACGTTTCGGCCAGGCCCTCGTCGAGCTCGCGGTCGACCAGCCTCTTCTTCTTCATGCGCGACGGTTTGGCTTCTCGCGCCCGCTTGCGCGATTGCTTTCGCCGCGCGGGTTTCTTTTTCTTCTTGAGCGCTTTCTTGGGTTTCCTCGCCATGTCGCAGTCTCCACGCTAGTTCCGCTGCCGCCTGATCCTCACATACAGTGCGCCCTCGCCGCCATGCGCGAGATGCGCATCCTCGAAGCCGATGGCGAAGGCGCGGAATTCGGGCAGCGCCAGCCACTGCGGCACCTGCCGTTTGAGCACGCCGCGCTCGCCGTCGCGCGAGCCTTTGCCGGTGATCACCAGTACAAGTTTGGCTTCGCGCGCGCTGGCATTGCGCAGGAAACGCAGCAGCGCCGCGTGCGCTTCGCTTTGCGTCAGGCCGTGCAGATCGAGTCGCGCGTCGATCGCCTGCTTGCCGCGCGCGACGCTGCGGCGCATGCGGCGGCTAAGCGGCGCCAGCGACGGTGGGACCGACGCAGGTCTCGCGTTCACGGTCGGCTCGGGCTTTTTTGCCGGCCGCGCCGGCGGTGGCTCTGCCCGCCCGATGCCGGCATCGAAGTCCGCGTCGATGTCCGCCATACCCTCGCGTAGCGGCGCGATCGAGCGCGTTACCGTCGTCCACAGCACGCGTTCGTCTTGGGAAAGAACGCGGCGCCTGCTGCCGTCGCGTTTGCTCATGGCGGATCGCCCGTTACGGGCGCGGCGTCGACGCGGTGGTGGCCGTGGTATCGGCCGCGGCGGGCGCCGCGGGACTGCCCTTGGCCATCATGTCTTCGGTGCCGAGTTCCTTCGGCCGCACGCGCGGCAGCGGAATGAACGGCGGGCCTTGCGTGCCGGTCACCGACACGTCCTTCGGCACCAGCATGACGAAATGGCCGAACTGCTTGATGCGGCCGGCGATGTGCGTCACGTCCTCGCCGTGGCCGAAATAGATATCGGCCCGCGCCGGGCCCTTGATGGCGGAGCCGGTGTCCTGCGCGAACATGAGGTGGTGGAACGGATCGACCGGCGCGACGTCCTTGAGCGGAAACTCGGCTTCGACCCAGATCGGCGTGCCATAGACGTGCGCCGACGGATCGACGGCGAGCGAACGCCAGGGTGTCAGCGGAATTCCCTGCGAGCCGATGCACTCGTCCTGCGGACCGAGCGATGTCTCACTGAAGAAGACGTAGGAGCGGTTCCTCAGCCGCAACTCCTCGCCCTCCTTCGGGTTGGCTTCCATCCAGTCGCGAATCTTGTCCATCGACATTTCTTCGCGCGAGATGATGCCCTGATCGATCAGCCAGCGACCGACCGGCGTATAGGGCTTGCCGTTGCTGGCGATGTAGTTCAGCCGCAGCAGCTTGCCGTTATCGAGCTTGACGCGGGTTGAGCCCTGGATCTGCGCGAAGAATGCGTCGACCGGATCCTTGACGTAGCAGATCTCGAGCCCCTTATCCTTGAGCGCGCCGTTCTCGATTTCCTTGCGATCGTATTGCGCGAAGATCTTGCTCTTCTTTCCGATCAGGTTTTTCGGCGGGCTGTAGAGCGGCACCTTGAACTCGTCGGTCGGCTGCAGCGATCCCTCGACCTCGGTCTCGTAGTAACCCGTGAAGAAGCCGTCCTGCTGGCCGTGCGGTTCGATGCGCGTCGGTTTGAAATTGTCCTCGAAGAATTTGCGTGCCGTGTCGCGGTCGACCGTGCCGGCCGCGGCGACGACCGCCGCCTTCTCGCAGGCGTTGAAGAGCCCGCCGTAGACCGGCCGCGCTTTGCGCATCGCCGGCGTTCCCTGCAGGATGGCGCCGCAACTTTTCTGGAATACCGCGAAGGCGGCGGCAAGATCGTCTTCCTTCCAGCCGTCGAGTCTGTCGAACGTCAGCTGCTGCACCTGGGCGTGGCGGAATTCGACCGCCCGCGCCGGCGAGCCGGCAATAACGCCGATCGCCGCCAGCGTCGCGAGTCCGGTTAAAGCCCGCATCCGTCCCCCAGCATGCGTTCAGTGCCCGCCCTCGGTGGCGACCAGCTTCCAGTTCGGATCGCGCGATGACGTGTCGCGCGCGAAGGTCCAGACGTCGGTGACGTCGGTCACCTTGTCGGCGCTACCATCGACGACGTTGCCATTCTTGTCGCGGGTCGCCGTCACCAGCTTGGAATGGAAGCGTACGGTCAGCTGCGCGGTGCGGCCGCGAAGCTCGGCGTTGGTGATCTCGGCTTCGTCGACCGAGACGAACTTGTTCTCGACGGTCTCGCCGCGTTTCTCGCGTTCCGTGATGGCGCTGTCGAAGCCGTCATAGACTTCCCGCGCCAGCAGATTCTTCAGCGTGCGGCGATCGCCATCGGCATAGGCCGTGACGATCATCTCGTAGGCGGCGCGCCCGCCGGCGATGAAGTGCTTGGGATCGAAACTCGAGTCCGCCGCGACGATCGCATCGAGTCCCGCGGCCAGCGGCGAGCCGGTCTCCGCCACACCCTTCCAGCGTTCGCCGGGCGCGATCGGCTCTTCGACCGGCTTCGGCGCTGCCGCTTCCGTCGTGCGGTTCGGCAGCGTGACGACCTTCTCCGGCGCCGGCCGTATCTGCTCGCGCGCGGAATAGGGATCGTAAGGCGGACGTTCGCGCCCGGTGCGTTGACCCAGCACGCTGCGCAGGCGCAGGAAAATGAAGACCGCCAGCGCCAGGAAAATAATGGTGTAAATGTCGAACACGTCTCGCATGCTTTCGAATAACCGCGGTGACGGATCAGCCCGCGGCCTCTGGCCGGTGAGGCGTCGTGACGGGCAGCCCAACAGTCACTATGTAAGCCGGGTGCCGCACTGATCCATAGGCGTCGCGCCAATGTTCTGCGGGCATTTTGTGCTTCACTGGACGACCTTAGACGATAGGGTTGGCATCGCCAACCCGCCCAAACCCTAGAAACGCCGATGAATGTGGCAAAATACCCGTTGTTGGCCTTCCTTTTGCTGCCAATCATGGAACTGGCAGCTTTCATCGCGGTCGCCGCGCAGATCGGCTTTCTTCCCGCTGTGGCATTGATGGCCGCGGGGTCCATGGCCGGTGCTCTGATCCTGCGCCACGCCGGCGGCAATCACATCGCTCGCGTTCGGGTTGCTCTCGGCGAAGGCAGCTTCACGGCGCTGCAGGCCGACGGCAGTGGCGGCCTCGTTCTGCTGGCCGGGATTCTGTTGCTCATTCCGGGGTTTATTACCGACGCGCTGGGCCTTTTGCTGCTCGTGCCGCCGCTGCGTCAAGCCATCGGCTCGGCGTTCGGTCGCGGGGCGCCGGCACAAAGCGCCGATGGCGTCGTCGATCTGCCGCCAGAGCAATGGCGCCGGGTACCGGATCCTGAACTGCCGGACCACCACGGTGACGCGCGAAAACCATAACGGCGCGCGATCCTTGTTCGCCTAGGGACCGTGTGTTAGCCAACCGCCCGCGCGCAGCCACTTGGCTGTGTAAGGAGATTTCATGAGCACGACCAATGGCGGCCCGGCCGAAGCGCCGGCGCAAGACCAGCCGCAGCTGACCGTCGTGGGCCAATACATCAAGGATTTCTCGTTCGAGAATCCGAACGCCCCGCGCTCGCTGATGTCGTCCGGCCAACAGCCTCAGATCGGCATTCAGATCCGGGTCGATGCCCAGCCGCTGTCGGACACCGACGTCGAAGTGGCGATCAAGATCGAAGGCAAGGCCGAGACCAGCGGCACGCTGATGTTCGCGTTCGACCTGACCTACGGCGGCGTCTTCCGCATCCGCAACGTGCCGCAGGAGAGCATGAACGCGCTGGTGCTGATCGAGTGCCCGCGGCTTTTGTTCCCGTTCGCGCGCGAGATCATCGCCAGCACGGTGCGTCAGGGCGGCTTCCCGCCGTTGCTGCTCGATCCGGTAGACTTCGTCGGGCTGTACCGCGACCGCATGAGCCGCCAGCAGCCGACGGAAGCGATTCAGCCGAGCTGAGCCGTCAGGCTTCTTTCGCCCGGTATTCCTGCCAAAGCGCTGCCTCGCCCAGGCTCGCGATGAATTCGCGATGCGCGGCGCGCTCGGCGTCGGTGATGCGCGGCGCCAGCGCAATCGGCCGCACGCGCAAAGCGGTCGCGGCATCGCCGTTGATGTTCCGCGGGTTGTGTTCGGCAAGTCCCAGCATGGCTTGGCGGCCGCCGATCAGCTCAAGATAGACTTCGGCCAGGATTTCGGCATCGAGCAGCGCGCCGTGTTTGGTGCGGTGCGAATTGTCGATGCCGTAGCGCACGCAGAGAGCATCGAGATTGTACGGCCCCGCCGAATGCTTGCGGCGCGCCAGCGTCAGCGTATCGATCAGCCGCTCGCGCGCGATCAAGGCGCGTTCGACACGCTTGAGCTCGGCGCACAGAAAGCCGTGGTCGAAGCTGGCGTTGTGGATGACGAGCGGCGCCTCATCGCCGATGAAGGCGAGGAACTCGTCGGCCACTTCGATGAACCGCGGCTTGTCCTTGAGGAAATCGGTGGTGAGGCCGTGGATGTTGGTCGCCTCCGCCGGCACCTCGCGCTCCGGATTGAGGTAGACGTGGAAGGTCGCGCCCGTCGGAATGCGATTGAGCAGCTCGACGCAGCCGAGTTCTACCAGGCGATGACCCTGCCCGGGATCGAGACCCGTTGTTTCGGTGTCGAGAACGATTTCGCGCATGTTTCGAATCAATGCCTTTTCGGCATCTTAGCGACTTGCTCGAGAATTTCATGCACCTGCCGCCGCGCGGCCTCGAAGCCTTGCCCGCTATCCACGATGAAATCGGCCCGCGCGCGCTTTTCGGCATCCGGCACTTGCTTGGCGAGCAGCGCCTGGAACTTCTGCTCGGTCATGCCCGCCCGCTCGAACACGCGTGCGCGCTGTGTCGGCGGCGGCGCCGACACCACCACCACCGCGTCGCAGCGTTTCTCGCCTCCGGTCTCGAACAGCAATGGAATGTCGAGCACCGCAATCTTGGCGCCGTTGCGCTCGGCGTCGGCGAGGAAGCGCTCCTCGGCCTTACGGACCAGCGGATGCACGATGGCCTCCAGTTTCTTGAGTGCGGCGGCATCGCCGAGCACCCGCTGGCCGAGCTTGTCGCGATCGACCTTGCCGCCCGCAGTGGTGCCGGGGAACGCCGCCTCGATCAACGGCACAGCCTCGCCCTCGTAGAGCCGATGCACCGCGGCGTCGGCGTCATGCACCGGCACGCCCGCTTCGGCGAAGAATTTCGCCGTTGTGGACTTTCCCATGCCGAGCGAGCCGGTCAGACCGAGAAGGAACATTGCTATCCAGCGATAAATCCGTTTTCGCGCAGAAATGCGAGCAGCGGCAGCAGCGGCAAGCCGAGGATGGTGAAATAGTCGCCGTCTACCCGCTCGAACAGATGCACGCCGACCGTCTCGAGCTGGTAACCGCCGACGCTCGACAGCGCGGCCGGTCCCGCCATTTCGAGGTAGTCGGCCAGGAAGTCATCGGAAAAGTTGCGCATGGTCAGCCGCGCGGTATCGACGCACTCGAACAGCACCTTGTCGTCGCGGGTCAGGGAGAGCGCCGAATTGAGTTCATGCGTGCGTCCGCGCAGTTCGCGTAGCTGCGCCGCGGCGTCTTCGCGGCTAACCGGCTTGCCGAAGCGCTTGTTGCCGCGCGCCAACGTCTGATCGGCGCCGAGTACCAGCCGGCCGGGCATCGCCGACGCAATGGCCTTCGCTTTCTTGCGGGCCAAAAGCCGCGCTGCGGCCGCGGCATCGAGCGGACCTGCTTGCGCTTCCAGCGCCCGTTCGTCGATCTGCGCCGGGCGAATTTCAAAGCGAAGCCCAGCCGCGGCCAGAATCTTGCCGCGGATGTCGCTCTTCGAGGCGAGTACCAGCGGCTGGGGGGCGAGCCAGAGCGGCATCTAGGTAGCCGGCTGGCGCCGGCGCTCGGTCAGGAGCCGCATCACCGCGGCCGCGGTTTCCTCGATCGAGCGGCGCGTCACGTCGATCGACGGCCAATTGTTCTTCGAACAGAGCCGCCGGGAATAGGCCACCTCCTCCGCCACCGCCGTCTTGTCGATGTATTGATCGTCGTCGCGGTGAGCCTTGAGCCCTAGCAGCCGGTTTTCGCGGATCTGCACGATGCGCTCGGGGCTGGCGTAGAGACCGACCACCAGCGGCCGTGTCAGCTTTTCGACCTGGGGCGCCAGCGGCACGCCCGGCACCAGCGGCACGTTGCCGGTCTTGACGCCGCGGTTGGCGAGATAGATCGAGGTCGGGGTCTTCGACGTGCGCGACACCCCGACCAGGACGACGTCGGCATCCTCGAGGCCTTCGACGTGCTGGCCGTCGTCATGCATCATGCTGAAGTTGAGCGCGTCGATGCGTTGGAAATACTCGGCGTTGAGCACGTGCTGCGCGCCGACCCGGTGAATGGTCTCGGCACCCAAGTAGGACTGGAACAGCCGCAGGATCGGCCCCAGCACCGACATGCAAGGGAGGCCGAGCTCGCGGCACTTGTTCTCAAGGCCTTCGATCAGGTCCTCTTCCAGCAGCGTGTAGAGCACGAGCCCCGGCGCCTCGGAAATCTCGGCCAGCACATGATCGAGCTGTTTCTTCGAACGCACCATCGGGTAAAGATGCTCGACCGGCGACACATTGGCGTATTGCGCGGCGGCCGCGCGTGCGACCGTAATCAGCGTTTCGCCGGTCGCGTCCGACACGAGATGGAGGTGGAAATAGCCGGTGTCTGGCATCGGTATAAATGCCGATCGTCCTGTGGATCGCATGGGAGAAGGCCACGGCTCAACGCCCTAGGCAAGCCGCCAACTGACAGGAGCGCAATTTCCATCCACATCGCAGCCTCCGGGAGAGTGTGTGGTGGCCTGATCGATAGCTGCACGGCCATGTGGACAGCACTTTGGGGAAAGCATGGGATAGCACACGGAATCGCCAGCAAAACCGCCGGTATGATTGTGGACAGGACAACACGGGAAAGAGTGCGATTCTGAATCGGCTGCGGTCGTCCGGTGGACAGAATGTTGATCGGCAGGCATGAGTCCAATCCACGGCCTAACAACAACCACTACAAAGATTCTTAGAGGAGTTATGGAAGAAGGCATCCGTATCGGAGGTATGGGGACAAAGCCTCTGCTTCGCGTGCTTGAAGGCAAGCGCGACGCTGTCCCGCCGGTATGGATGATGCGCCAGGCTGGACGGTATCTACCGGAATATCGTGCGGTGCGAGAGAAAGCGGGTGGTTTTCTCGATCTCTGTTTCAATCCGGAGCTGGCCGCGGAGGTGACGCTGCAGCCGGTGCGGCGCTTCGGCTTCGATGCGGCAATCCTGTTTTCCGATATTCTGGTGATACCGCTCGCGCTCGGCCGCAAGGTCTGGTTCGTCGAAGGCGAAGGTCCGCGGCTGGATCCGCTGAGCGATGCCAAGGCATTGATGGCTTTGCGCGGCGAGGCGGATCAGAAGGTATTGGGGCCGATCTATGAGACGGTGCGGCGGGTCAAGGCGGAGCTCAGGCCGGAAACCGCCTTGATCGGTTTTTGCGGGGCGCCGTGGAC